>Ga0105240_10000812_pt1 | contig 56752 bp, 37 predicted proteins | sample KBSC54metaG_FD_80426 | JGI IMG/M metagenome (GOLD analysis project Ga0105240, IMG submission 80426) | Corn rhizosphere microbial communities from Kellogg Biological Station, Michigan, USA - KBS C5-4 metaG | ecosystem: Host-associated > Plants > Roots > Rhizosphere > Soil | place: Michigan, USA... | reverse complement strand
CGATGATGCCGGACCGCCAGGTCGTAGGAAAACATGGAAACCGGCCGCCTCCGCCATTCCTTCAGGGAATCGATTTTCACGTCGATGTCGAGACCTGCCGAGCGGGAGAGGTGCTCGACCACTGCGTGCACCCGCGGGCCGAACTTCGACTCGTTCAGAACGCGGTGCCCACGGAGGAAAAGGTAGAACTCCAAATCGTTATAGGCTTGATCACCGGTTGAACTCTTGAGCACGCCGCCTTCGCCGCGGCCATAGCCACCTGCCAGGAGGAGCGCCTCGAGCTTGGGCTCGCCGACGCATTCACGGATTTCGTGGAGAACCTGTTCGGCGAGGCCGGCTAAAAACCCTTCGAGCTCCGGACTACCATCCCTGGTGAAGCGGAAGATTCCGGCTCTGGCGGCATTGGCGGCCAGGCTAGAGGCGCAGTTTCGTTCACTCTCGGTGTGCGGGGAGTGCGGATCGGCGGAGACATCCGCAGGTGGCGCAGCGGCGCGCTGGCGTGGGAAAAGTATCGAGTAGTTAGGCTTCGTGTGTGGACTCACGCGCAACCTTTGGCTTCCAGTTCGGAAACGGCTGGAGGCTTTCGGTAAAACTCCCAGCCGGCCTGGAAGCCGCGCAACCTGCCGCATCGCTGCTTCCATCGAATCCCGGCCGCGTGCGGCAGTTCAGTAAGCCGTCGCTCGCGGGCGCAGAACGCCAGATCGCGCCGCACGTCGTTGAACCATCCGAGCAGAACGGTTTTAAACCAATTGAACTCCTGAGGCCGGCCCGTCCAGACCGCGGCCAGAGCGCGTGCTTCGCCAAAGCTGCGTTGGTAGGCCTGTGCTGGAGAATAATTATGGGAGTGCATCACTACCGATTCCGGACAATACACCACACAGTAACCCTGCGATCGACACCACCGGGTGTACTCATCGTCTTCCGAGTATTGCATTTTTTCCAGAAACCCGCGCCGGCTCCAGACATCCTTCCTCAAGCCGCTGCTCACCATGCTGAAGAAATGATCCCACCGGGCCGACTCCCGGTCCGCGCCGAAGCAGCGCTGATAGTCATGCGCATAAACGGCATGGCAGCCGGAGCGGGGGATTTGGCGGCCGAAAACTGCCGCTGTCTGAGGGTCCAGCAGCGAGGTGAGTAAAGGCCTTAGCCAGTTCGAATCCTGCGGGGTGGCATCGGCATTGAGAAAAATTCCGAACTCCGCGCGGGCGAGCTGCATCCCGTGGTTCAAAACGCGGCTCGGGTTATAGTCGCGGTGTTCGATCTGGATAAAATGAGCCGGGTTCGCGCTTCGAATCAGATCCACCGAGCCGTCGGTCGACCCTGAGTCGATGACGACGAGTTCCCAGTTCTTATAGTCCTGGGCGGCCAAAGCCGGCAGGGTTTGGCGCAATGCCCAGCCTTCGTTAAAGGACCGGATGATGACGCTTACGAGTGGATCGTGCATGGCTCAGGAAGGCGTTCGTCGCGTCGAGGGCTCAAGGATTCGCCGTGAGTTTGACCGGTGCCCGGGTGCGGGAGCGGTTCTGAGAGTGTGCTTGGGTGGCATCTCGGGTCATCAGGCGAAACATGTCGGGGATGGCCTGCACGTCGGGAGGCAGCTCCGACTGGTTCGTGCACAGGGCTGCATAGCTGTGGTTGTCACTGGGATGATAACCGTGCATGGCGCGAATAGGCCTCTCGCCCATATCGCTGGGCACGATGAGCACGCCCTCTTTCACCAAAAACATCATTTCGCCAAAATATCGATCCGGGAACAATGTCCCCAGCGCTTCGAGCTCTGAGTCCGGCAGGATCCGGCCCTCCGGGACGCTTTCAAGGCATGTGCGGACCACGGCCCTGGCCTCGGGCTTCAGGAACCAAAAGCGCGCCATGGTTGAGTCGTAAACGGCCGCATAATCACGAGCCATGCGCACGGGAAGGGCTTCAATCCTGGCCCTTAAATCAAGATGAACCTCGCAGTTGGCCATGCCATGGTCGCTGAAGATATAGAGTCGCACCTCCTGGTAGTGCGCTTCGGCTATTTCCAGAAGGTTGCCGAGAGCACGTTCGTACGCGCGAAGCTTGACGGGAACTTCAGCGGAATCATTGCCCACCCGGTGCAAAAGACCATCGAGGCCCGGCCAGTAAAGAAAACTAAAGTCGAGCCGTTCGCTCCGCACGTCCTGGATTAGCGCCGCGAGATTCTCTTCCTCGGATTTCTCCGGCGCGCTGAGGTGGTAAGGGATCTTGCGGGCTTCGAGGAAATCGCAAATGTTCGTGCCCTGGTTCATACCCCCGGGTTGAAGCGGGCTCTTTTTTTCGGTGAAATCGAACAGGGAGATATGTTGGAAGGGAATGTTGTAGAGATCGAAATAGCCTTTGAACCCGAGTCGTTCTTTGAGAAGTCGGGTGAGCCACCGCCGGAAAATCCGCCGGCTCGTGAGGGCTCGGGGGAGCCAGCGCAGTGGCTTGAGGCGTTGGAACGGGGAGTGGATTGGGTCGTAAACAAAATAGCACCAGTTCCGGTGGTCCTTCGGCCAGCGCCCGGACAGGATGGAGGGTACGCAGGCGGAGCTGTAGCCGAAGACCGAAGTCAGCTTGTGGCGATGGGGCGCAAACTGCTGGGCGAACGGGTCATTTTTAATGATTTCCCATCCGCAGGCATCAATGAAAACAAACAATGGCAACAACGCCTTCATGTGGTTTGCGCGAGCAGTCCAGTCCCATCCATGTTAGGACGGTATCGATCCGACGCCTATCGGGTAAAATGCCCAGGATGGATCGGGCGCATCCACACGCTGCCCCGGCCGGCAATCCCCCCGGGCGGAACGCCGGCTTGCAGCCATCTTGCCGCTCCCGCGGAACCTTGTTGCGCTTCGGTGGATGTTGGAAGCTCGAAGCCGGCTGCAAGCGCTTGTCATGACCCACCTCTTTCCATCCGCGCAATTAGATCGCCGTGCGGTGCCCGGGCTGAAATCCCGTCAGGAGGTGACCTGTCGATAGCACCGAGGCCCCCACGACGTCTGTCAAACCGCGTACGGGGTGACCCAATTAGAGCCACGCTTCAGTCGAGAGACCTCTTTCCGGATTCTGCGCTGGGCGGCGCTGTTCGGCTAACGTGCGCGGATTTTGGCCAGCGTCAGCGTATTACCCGATGGGCTGCGCGTATATTGCGTGCTGCTCATCACCGCCTGGATGAGGAACAAGCCGCGGCCGCGTTCACTCTCAGGAGGGGGCAGCTTTGCTTGCTCCGGCCAGTCAAACCCGGACGTGTGATCGACAACGCTTAGTTTGATTTCCTTTGGAGAACAGGAGACTTCGACCTCGATGCGCGGCGTTTTGGCCCCGGTGGCATACTGGATCGCATTGTTGCAAGCCTCCACCAAGGCGAGCTCGCAATCCATCACCTCCGGTTCCGTGCAGCCCTGCTGGAACAGAAACGTGCGCAAAGCGGCCGCCACGGTTCGGACCTCGCCGAGATTGGAGGCAAGCGACAGCTGGAGGGCAGGGGAGGAAAGTGTTTCGCCGGGCGGATGCATCAACTCTGGCTTTGCTGAATCTCGAAAACCTGGCTCATCCGGGTCAGGTTTAATAGCTGGTGTACCTGCGGCTGCGGGCTGAGCAGGCGCAGGCGGCCGCCACGGCTGGTGGCCGCTTTATGCAGCGCGACCAACGCCCCTAACCCGCAGCTATCCAGGAATGTCGTTTGCGACAGGTCCACTTCGATGTCCTTTTGACCGTCCACGAATGATCCTCGGACCCAATCTCTGAACTCGTTCGCGTTCACGGCGGCCAGTTGCTTTACGGCTGAAACCCGTAAGGTCCGGCCCAGATTATCCAGCTTCATACCCTTCTTACTAGGTCAAAGATCCGCCGTGATCGATGGGGCGTTTCCATAAGGTGGCGGATTTTCGCGCAAAGCCTCGAGAATCGCCGCCGCCGTCTTCGGCCCGACACCCCCCACCTTTTCCAGGCTCTCGAGGTCAGCCGCCATCACGGTCTGGACACTCCCAAAAAATTCCAGCAGTTGCCCTGCGCGGGTGGGCCCGATTCCCGGCAAGCCTTGCAATATGTGCAGCTGGAGCCGTCGCTTGCCCTTGGGTCGGCGGCCATAACGAGCCCCATTGAATCTTTCGTGGCGCTGTAGCTGCTGGCCGGCATAGACCAGCAAACGCGCGGTTTCCGCCGCGTCCAGCGCACGCAGTACCGGGATATGGAAAATAATGCTCAACGAGATCATCGCACCCTGGAGCGCTTCCCGGCGAACGTGAGTTTCGGCCAACTGGCTGCCACGCCCCTCCAGAATGATCGCCGCTGGGATCTCTAGTTGAGCCAGTTTTTGCGCCTGGGTGAAGAGTCGGCCGTCGACGACTGAAGCGGCGAAATCCAGGAGCGTCTTGCGTTCAAAGACGCAGCGGCGTTCGACCTCATAATCTCCAACGGGGAGTCGTTCGAGGCGAAGAGTGACCCCGGGAATTTGGGTCAGCGCAGCAGGGACGGGACTTGCTGCTTCGCGGTCGTCTGCCCGTATGAAAATACCGTCCGGATGCTGGGTCTCCAGGGAAGCCATGGCGGAAGGCAGCTTAGGACTCCACCGGTCCCTTGCAATCATCAAATCAGTTTGTGCCAAAGCCGGGATCACCCTCCAGACCAGAGCGGGCTGCCGAGGTGTTGGCCGGGAGCGCCGGAACCGCTTTACTTCTTTTCAAGAGGCGTATTGCCGGATAAATAGTTCGCGTGAAACACCTGAGTATAGTGATTTTGTTGTTGGTTTGCGGATGCCAGGCACCTCAAGAAAGCAACCCCTCGATCACCGGGCAGGCCGACCGGACCTTCAATCGCCTGGCCGAGGACTATTTGACCGGCTACCTGGCCTGGCGGCCGCAAGCGGGCACCGCGCTGGGCTGGCACCAATATGACGGCAAACTCACCGACTTCAGGTCCGCATCGCTGGCAGCGGAGTTGGCCCGCTTGAAATCTTTCGATCAACAATTAGCCGCTCTGGATACCGATCACCTGAGCCACACCGCCTCGTGTGATTACCGCCTGCTCCTGGGCTCCATCAAACGGGAGATATTTTCGTTCGAAGACATGCGAAGTTACTCGGCGAACCCGATGACCTACGCCGGCGTGCTCGACGTCAACATTTACATCAAGCGCGACTTTGCTCCGCTCGCGAATCGAGTGCATTCCGTCATCGCGATTCTCAACCAGGCGCCGCAGATCTTCTCGGCGGCCCGGGAAAACCTCTCCGATGTGTTGCCCCGGCCGTTCGTCGAAACCGCGATCGAAGAGGCGAGCGGGGCCGCGGACTTTTTGGGCAAGGATTTGGTCGACGCGCTCAAGTCTCTGCCGGACCCAAAGCTATTGGGGGAGTTCAGGGTAGCCAACGATCGCGCCATTCAGGAACTTCGATCGTATGTGAGTTATCTCAAGGAAGAAAAACTTCCCAAAGCCAACGAGGCCTACGCGCTTGGACCGGACAAGTACAGGAAACTGCTGCAATACGGTGAAATGATCAGTGTGTCCCCCGAGCAACTGCTGGAGGTCGGCTTGCGCGAATTGCGCAATAAGCAACAGGTCTTTGCCGAGGCGGCGCGCGAAATCGATCCGGGCAGAAGTCCCATCGAGGTCTTCAAAGAAATCCAAAAGGACCATCCGACCGCGGAAAAGCTGATTGCGGACACGGCCAAGGACCTGGAAGCGATCCGGCAGTTTGTAGTTAGCCACAGGGTCATCACCATTCCTTCGAACGTCCGGGCGAAAGTGGCCGAGACGCCGCAGTTCATGAGGGCCACCAGCTTTGCCTCGATGGATACACCGGGGCCGTTTGAGCGCAAGGCCACCGAGGCCTATTATTATGTAACTCCCGTGGAGAGCGACTGGCCGGCCAAGCAAAAAGAGGAGTGGCTGACGGCTTTCAATTATTACACCACCGACGTCGTTTCCATCCACGAGGCCTACCCCGGCCATTACGTGCAATTCCTTTGTCTCAACGCGTCGCCCGCCAACCGCCTGGAAAAAATCCTGGCCAGTTATGCGTTCGTCGAAGGTTGGGCCCATTACGCTGAGCAGATGATGCTGGATGAAGGTTTCGGCGCCGGGGCTCCTTCCACGCCCGGCCCGGAAGCCAAACTAAGCGCGGCCAAGTATCGCCTGGCCCAAACGGATGAAGCGCTGCTGCGGATTTGCCGCTTTTGTGTTTCGATCAAGATGCACTGCCAGGGAATGAAGGTGGACGAGGCGACTCGGTTCTTTCAGGACAACTGTTACTATGAGCAAAAGCCGGCTTACCAGGAGGCGCTCCGCGGCACGTTCGATCCCGAATATCTTTACTACACCGTGGGCAAGATGGAGATTTTGAAACTGCGGGAGGATTACCGTCAGCAGCAAGGCTCGAAGTTTTCGCTCGAGAAATTCCATGATGAACTGCTGCGTCATGGGGCTCCGCCTTTACGGTTGCTGCGCGAAATCATGCTTCAAGACTCCGCTCGGTGGCCGGAGGTTCTCTAAGCTTACGTCCCGGATTCTGCCAGCACCCGCTTAGCGGGCGGAGCAGCGGAAAAAGTTCTGTAAAGGCCCGCCCGGTGTGAACGTAAATTTAAACGTTCCATTCGTGGGGTAAGTGCTCGAGATGCTGGTCCAGTCGACCAGGTTGCTGGACGTTTCAACGGTGTACTCGTAATCATCAAACCCGGTGAAGGTGAGCTCGATCGGCGAGGTCGCGTTTGGCGAGGTCGCTTGGCCGAAGGAGTCGGGGCGGAGGCGCGCCAGGATTTGAGAGGGGAGTATTTCCCAGGACGCATCGTCGACTGGGTCGGTGCTGGTAGTCAGCCAGGGGGAAGCCGAGCTCAATTCGGGCGTAGCCAGAATGTCGCCCAGGCCTCCGAATATCCCGTTCGGCTCTGCCGAGCGTGTGGCCTCCAGGGACCGCCCGACCAGGACTGCCAGCGGGGAATTCGAGGAGATCGCGACCGTATCGATTTCGCCGGGCGCAGGATTGGTTACGGCCGTGATGCCATCGAGCAGCGCTGACCAGGCCTCGCCTGTGCTTTGGTTGACCGAGGTGAGCGAACTCAAGTCGTTTTTATTGAAGAGCGGCGCCAAACGGCTGATCAGTTGCCAGTCATTGGTGGGCGTCGTAAGCGCGGCGTCAGCGATCATGGTGTCGCCACGAACCCAATCGGGATGGACCAGGTCGTCCCCTGTCCATTTTTGCCAGATTGCGAGACCCTGGGCTGGCACGCCGGTCTGTAACAGCACGTTGGTGGACTTCAGGAAAATGGTCTGCCAAGGTGTGCCGCGATGGACCTGGCCCACCCACCCGATTTCCAACGCCTGGTTGGTTGGAAAGTTCCACATATCCGAACGCCAGATTAACGGATCCTTGGCGGCCAATCCAAACGGTGGCATCATTGCCTGGCTGCGACTGATGAAAGGATTTCCCCCCCAGGGTTCGGAGCGGTTGTTGAGGAAACCAAGATTAGCAAGAGGGGGATTTTGGCTGGCGAAATTCACACGGTTTGACTCAGGCAAAAAGGTCGTTGCGCCCAGATCCTCCACCAGGTAATGCACCAGGGGGTCATTGGCCTGCCAGGATGTGTGGACGTAAACCGGGAGGGAAGGATCTAACGGCGCGTAAAACACGTTGGAGCGGTAAAAGATTTTTCCTATATCCTTCGCGTACATGGGTCCCCAGCTCATCAGATTATAACGGAATCCGTCTATGTCTGATTCGATGTCAGGTCCAGCATACGGGTCCAGAGCGAAGCCCTGGAGGGTTGGGGTGGACAAGCCAAGACCGATGGCAATTTGATTCAGTAGGCCGATGGTGGGCGCCCGCGGGTCCGCGGACGATCCGAAGCGGTTGGTGCACCACTGGCTCGCAGGGTTGCTCAGGGTGGTAGGATTCCCCGAGCAGCCGGCTCCTTCGGCCAATTTGGCGGTGATGTCGAGGGTCGGCTCCCAGCCATCCAGGTTCACGTAATCGACGATGCGCTGCGCGTCGGTGTCCACCAGTACAAACCGCACACGGATGTTGAGGTTCAACCACCAGCGGGGAACATAAAATGAATCGGTCCGTGAAAAGATATGCGTGAGCGGCTCGAGAAAGAGCCACGGATCCTGATAAGACGCATTGGTAAAAACGTAATTGTTCGTATTGCCGAGCGGCAGAAGGAAAGAGTCAGGCAATTGAGAAAGGTTTGGCCATCCTTGCCAGGTGTTCGCGGCAATATCCGTGCTGAAGGTTCGTGATAATCGGTTGCTGAGGACCGTATGGCCCAGCGCGGCGTCATCGAGGTTCGTAATTATCGCGGTAATATCCACCCCTCCCAAAAGCTGCAGGTTCCGCGGATAGGGATTGCTGTAGGAATTCCAGGCTTCCACCCCAAATTTGTTCGAGAGCATCAGTGTGTACATCTGGTTCGTGAGCGCCACGGGTCCATTGATTACGGCGCGGCGAAACTCCAGCAGCCGGGAAACCAGGACGCACGTTTGCACGGAAAACTCGTTAAAGTTGGGAAAGCCCTTCCGGGCACCCAACACCAGCGGAATTCCCGAAACCATGGGCTCGATTCCGTCGTTGGGATCCGGCGGGGTTCCCACAAGGGGGATCATCCCAGCCTGATCGATGCCGTCAGCAGGTGCGACCAAGGCCGGCGCGGTGGCCGGAATTGCCATGGAGATGTCCGAGACTTCGCGGTAACCGGCAATGAAGATAACCGGGCCCGCGCCGGTTTCGGTCCGTCGAAAAAGCGGTCTAAAAACGGAGGGGCAATAGGGCGCAGAGCAGGGGGCCGCAAAGCAACGATTGGTGGTCGAATCATACAAGTTCGCCGCGACTTGAAGCAGCCGATGGACCGCGGGCGTATACTGGTTAGTCGGATAAACCTGGATTTGATTCAGGTCCAGGTTCAACCCGCTTCGCAGCAATCGGCCGGCGACATTCGTGAAAAAAGCGATGGGGGGATCGGTGGGAATTGACTGTGCCCCATGAACCACCAAGGCCATCGCCAAGGGCAAACAAGCACACAGTTGGAGCCCAATCCGCAGCCCACGCCAGACCAAGGACTGTTTCTGGCGCGGCCCGGTTCCACCTTGCGACATCATGGGTGATCATCCTTCCATGAGCGGAGGCTAAAGTCATGCAATTTGTGAGCTTTCTCTCCGCAGCGAAACTGGAACCGTGCGGGAAGGAGTGTTACTGGTTAGAACGTCAATCCTATGCAAACGACCATCGCCATAGTTGGGGATTTCAAACCGACCAACCCGAGTCACCTCGCGACCCAGGCCGCCATCGGCCATGCCGCGGCGGTTTCCGGCTTAACGGTCGAGTCGAATTGGATCAGCACGCAGGAAGTGGCCGCGCCCGGTGGTGTGGACCGTTTGGCTCGCGTGCGCGGATTGTGGATCGCGCCCGCCAGCCCGTATCAGAGCATGGAGGGAGCCCTGCAGGCCATTCGATTGGCGCGCGAGCGAAAGATCGCGCTGCTGGGCACGTGCGGGGGTTTTCAGCACATCATCGTCGAATATGCGCGGAACGTGTGGGGCATCGTTGATGCCGACCACGAGGAAACGGCACCGGACGCCGCGCGGCCGGTCATTTCACGGTTATCGTGCTCGCTGGTGGGGACGCTCGGGACAGTGCAGTTGGAACCGGGTTCACGCGTGGCGCGTGCTTATGGGCAAACCGAAACGCAGGAGCAGTATTTGTGCAACTTTGGTTTGAACCCTGAGTACATGGAGCGCTTGCGCGCGAGCGATTTGCGGATCGTGGGAACAGATCAAAACGGGGCGGTCAGAGCCGTGGAATTGGCGGATCACCCATTCTTCGTGGGGACCCTCTTTCTGCCGCAGCTTCGCTCGACGGAAGCTGCTCCACATCCCCTGATCTCGGCATTTGTTCGGGCATGTTCTTAGTTGGGGGCCACAAAACGAAAGGGAATTGGCAGGCTGATGGGGGCAGAATGATGTCGCGGCCGTCCTTTCACTCGGTCGACGGTTGTGTTAAAGCTGTGAGCGATCAGGGAATGAGGCGGAATTTTAAAATAGGAGTTGCCGGAGTGCTGCTCGTGGGTGCTCTGGCGCTGATGTGGCAGGTTCTTTTGACACGAGAACCGGTCTATGAAGGCACGCCCTTACACATCTGGCTGGCACAATTCGATCTTTCCCAAGCCGAACGTCCCGGGAAAGTAACGGACGCCTTACGCACCGTGGGGACGAACGCGCTGCCGTTGCTCGGGCGGATGATTCGGTTGAAAGACCCAGGTTGGAGGAGGGGCATTATCTGGTTCAATGATCGGCAGTCCTTCGTCCACTTTGAAATTACCGAGGCCAGTGTGGTCCGCTACCGAGCGATTGGAGGATATCGTGCGCTCGGTCCCGTGGCGGGCCCGAGCGTTCCCTGGCTGATCGAAGTGCTGGATGGCGAATCGAGCGTCGAAGTGCGGGCTGACGTAGCGGAAGCGCTCGGATGGATTGGCCCGGAAGCCCGCTCTGCCATCCCGGCTCTTCTTAAGGCCGCCAACGACCCGAATCCGAATCTCCACCGGAGGGCACTCTTTGCCATAGGCAACATCGAACGATGGTCACCAGGGAGAGCCGAAATCCGATTTTAAGACTTCGCGCGGCGGCCACATAACCGGACCGGGTGCACCCTGTGGCGCTTCGAGCTCGACCCTACGTCGCGACGGACTTGGGCGTGGGCGCGTAGCCCGTGTTCCAAAACCGCCGTTCCACCAACCGGTGGAAGAGTCGTGCGGTGGCAATGGCGGCAGAGAGGCAACAGAAGAGACCCAACAGAAAAATCAGCCACGGGTTTCGGAGTCCGAGGTGGGAGAAAGCCCAGCTGACCAAGGTGACTACCGGCCAGTGGATCAGGTAAAGGCTGTAGCACATTTCGCCGCAGAAGGCGAGCGGGCGCAGGAGGCGAGCCTGGGACAGGGGACGATCCCGGCCGTGCAAAAGGATGAGCAGCCACGCGAACAGGAACGCGGAGAAATAGCTTTGATTTGGCTCGTTAACCCTGGGGAGCAAGAGCAGCTCCGGCTTGGCCAGCGACCATAATAGAGCGCAGCCCAGGGGCAGGCTGAACCAGATGAGTGCCCGTTGTGGCGCGTAGTTGATCGCGTAATAGGCGAGCACCCCAGCGGCGAACATGAACCATTTGCCATCGAGAAACAGGCCCATCGTGCTAAACCCGAGGCTGGGCAGCACCAGCACACCCACCAGGACTATCCCGGTTAGCAAGGCGAGAGCGCCAAAGAAGTGGCGCCGCGCGATCAACAACACCAATCCCATCAGGGCATAGAATTGCTCCTCATAACAAAGGGTCCACGAGGGGGAAAGGAGCGCGGCTTCCACACCACCGGTCAGGTGCCAGCGCCAGCTTTCCGTAAGCGTCAGGTTCCCGAACCATTGCCCGTGGGTAAACGCCCGGGGATTGGGGATGTAAATGTCACCGAAGAAGCCGGGAGAAAGCCGCTCCGTCACCCAGATCAGGAGGGCAGCGATAGTAAACCAGGCCCAGTACGGAGGGTAAATCCTGCGAAATCGCCTCCGGAAAAACTTCAAGCCTGAGTTCGGTCGGCGTCTGGCCGCATCGGCGCTGGCGGTCACGCAGTAGCCGCTGATCACAAAAAATAGAGGCACCCCGATCCAGAGTCTCTTCACGACGGCAAGGACCGGGGCCAGCGATCCGGGGCCATCCGGAAAAGCCAGGCCGTACCCGGTGCAGACCGAGTGAAAGATCACCACAAACAAGCAGGCTACCCCGCGCCAAAGCGTCAGGCTTTCGTACCGCGGCGATCTTGGCTCGGGTAGGTTATCCCGGGGTTGAGCGGTTTGATCGGCCCCGGGGTTGGATTGGGACCGGGCTTCGACACTTTTCACCGGGTGGGTTAACGAAGCGCTATCGGGACGAGAGTTCATCGCCAGAGATGGCTATCAATCTTGTCCACGCGCATGGTGCCGGGGATTGGGCTTCATTACGGGCTACCTGTTATATGCTATCCGCGTTGAGTCCACCAAGCACTTTTGCGGGCAGCTCCACGGACGGTTGGTGTTGCGAGTGCACCGGGTCCGGCTAGAATTCGCTCGGCATTGAAGAAAGCAAAAACCAGGCAGCGTGAGCACCGGGCTGCTGACCTCCATAAAAGTGAGCCGTCAGAAGGGCCACCCCGTAAACGCCGGTTCTGGTTCGTCATATTGGCGGTCGTGGGGATGGGACTGACGCTAGCGGTCACTCTCAGCATCTGGTTCCGGACCCGCTTGGAAGCGACCGCGGATTTCCCTCCACCAACCGCCGCTTTACCCAAGACCGGGTCAAATGCCGTCCCGGATAGTAATAGCGCGCGGAATGAGGATGTCGTTCGGCGAGTGAACCAAGCAAATAACTTGCTGGCCCGGGGACAAACCGCTGAAGCCGTCCAGGTGTTAACGGACGCCGTGAGGTTGAACCCCGAGGACGAGGATATTCGCTACAACCTGGGCGTGGCGCTGGCCCGGTTGGGCAAACTTGAAGAGTCGATTCACCAATATCAGGAGGCGCTGCGCCTCTTTCCCAACTACGTCGAGGCGCACAACAACCTGGGGAACGTGTTGATGAGAGCGGGGCGCGAATCCGAGGCCGTCGCACAGTTCGAAGCAGCGTTAAAACTGATGCCGGACTACGCCTCGGCCCATAACAACCTCGGGACCGCGTTGCAAAAGTCAGGAAAAACGAATGAAGCCTTTGTTCAATTCCGGCAAGCGGTCCAGGCCAACTCCAACTATTGGGAGGCGCATTTTAATGTGGCCATGAGTTGTCTCCAGGCAGGCCGCCTGGTCGAGGCGCGCCGGGCGCTCGAAACGGTCTTGCGCCTGAAGCCCGGCTTTCAACCGGCCGACGCGGCGCTGGCCGAAGTCACTGCCCAGGAAACCGCGGCCGCACGGCCGGGATCGTGAGTTCGGCCGAGAGTTGCTCTGAATCGCTCGCTTCAAGGAGAGGTCTACGAGCTGCCGGCTTCCGTCTATCTCCCGCGCTGCGGAAAGGTCGGGTGCTGCTCCACGGTAATTCCGGTGAACGGCTTAGGGCCCCGGGGGTCTGGGCCGTAGCTCACCCAGGTGTAGCCGAGCCGAAGAGTTGTTCGGATCGAGCCGCAAGACCTGCTGCAATTCCAGCTCGGCGCCGGATTTGTTCCCGGCCTGCACCAGCGCCTGGGCGAGTGCAAGACGTGCTTCGATGGCCCCTGGCTCTTGCCTCACCGCCAGCTTCAAGTGTTGAAGCGCCTGGTCGGTGCTGTGGCTCTCGATAAAGAGCCTGCCGGCGGCGTAACGGGCTGGGTAATATCCCGGCTCCTTGCTGAGACAATCCAGGTAGAGGGCCAGCGCCTCGGCCGTCCGGTTGCCCCCCTCAAGCAGCTTGGCCAGATTGAAAACCGGCAACGCCGCCCGGGGTTGCAAAGCCAGCAATGCGCGCCATTGCGCCTCGGCTCCCGCCGTATCGCCGGCGGTTTCAAGCAGCATCGCCAGGTTCCACCGCAAGTCCGGGTCGTCCGGGTAGCGATTGAGCAGTGTGCCGACCTCGGCAGCCTCGCGCCGCACTTGGGCGGGTTTGCTCGCCGATCGAAAGTGTTCACGTTGCTCGTTGATCTTTTGTAATTGCCCCGCGTGATTTACCTGGTTCGTAAAGGGCGCGCTCTGGATGCGATCCAAAATAACGTCGAGGGCGTCGTAACGATTCCAGTCCGTGAACCCCAGCAAGTGCAGGCAGTCGGCCAACGAGGGCCACGGCCGCGAGCCTTTGAGGGAGAGCGCCTCCTCGGCGCGCTGCGCTACGGCCTGCGCCAGCAGATAATTCGCTTCCGGCACCAGGTGCACGTGTTCATAGAACAACTCGCCTCCTGTCAAACCTCCGGAACTTTTGGCCGCGAACAATTTGTCAGCATCGACTAAGCTGACCCGCCGATTCGCATGAGCCTCAGCCGACTGCCGGATGATTGTGTTAATGCGGTCGTCTGCGCGGAACTGCAATGCGTCCTGCTCTCGCGCCCGCCGGAAGAGCGCCTCAGCTGGGCGAAGCTCGCCAAGCTGCTGGTGGCAAACTCCGCGACGGAACGCCAACTCGGCGAACTCGTTGTCGAGGCGCACCGCTTGCTCATAAGAGCCTAGCGCCGGCCGCATTTCGCCCCGGCTTTGCAAAGCGACCCCGGCTTCGTAGGCCCTTTGCCACTCGAGCAGTTCGGCCGGGCTCAACCCCATCCGGTGCGCAGAAGCAAAAGGCGCGCAATCCTTCAGATTTGTAGCCACGGTGCAAAGCACGATGGGCACACCCGCACGAGCCCCGGTTTCAAGAATATCCTCCAGGTTGCGCTCAAAGTGCTGGTAGACCCGCTGCGTGGCGGGAGAATCGTGCGGGCTCCGCTGGCCGGCCATCATTTCCATACCCCGCCATTCGGGCAAGGGGTGATCCGATTGACGTGGCCAGTAGACAACGGATTCCAAAAGTTGGCCCAAGCGCGTGCTCTTGGCCCATAAACCGAAGCGGATGAAAGAGAGCGCTGGGGCTTTGGAACCAAACACCGAGGCCGAGCCGAAAGGCCCAATTATCTCGTTATTCCCCATGTACACGACCCACAGGTCAGCCTGGCACCGGGCGCAATCCTCCGCGATCGGCAGAATGACATGCGAATTGATCGCGACCATCGCCGCGTTGATTATTTCGATACGGCGGTCCGGATACCGTTCGCTCAGCAGCCGATCTAGCATTCTCGGCAGGCCGAATTTGAAATCCGGGTCTCCCATGGCCGCCGATTCGCCCAGTACGAAAACGCGCAAGGTATGGGGGGGCTTGACGGCCGGGATCGTAAACGGCTGTGCGCACCGGACCAGGCCTGGCGGAAAAAAGCGTCGGCCGAAGTCGAGATTTTCTGTCCAAACCGCTTGCCCGGATTGTTGACGTTCCCGGATAAATCGGGTCGAGTAACCATATCCACCGAAGCGTAGCAGCCCTTCTGAGCCGAACAAGAAGAGCAGGGGTATGGCTACAATCGCCAGGCCACGAAACAGCCACACTCTTAGCCCTCTGGGCCGGGGCGCTTGGTTTGGATCGGGGTCGGCACCCGGGCGGTGCGACGGGCCCGGTTGCTGGGGCTGAGGCTTGCTCTGCAACCCGTGTAGACTACCGAGTAAATGAGGGAGGGTCCAGCCCGATTGTCAATCGTTTTGACTTGACAAAGTAGAATGAGATAGTTACAACGATTGTGCAGCGTTGATTAGAGCATGAAATAATAGATCACATGAAAATATCTAAATTATTCCTGGGCGCACTGGGATTGGTTGCCCTGACCAGTCTTCCCGCCCGGGCTGTCACCGTGGAAACCCAGGGTTTCCTTAAATACGAATGTTGGTTCCCGCCCTTGCGAGACGCCACGTTTACCGGCACTTCCATCTCCATTTTGCAGGGAGACCCCAATTATCCGAACACCCCGGATATGGTGAGTTACGCGGCCGGGTTCGACACTCGCCCGGTATTCCCCGACGACACACATGACGAGTATGGAGCCCGCCTGACGGGCTGGATCACCCCGGCGCAGACAGGGGATTATATTTTCTATATCAAGAGTGATGACGCATCCCAATTGTGGATCAGCACGGATTCGACGGAAACCTCGGTGTTGCTGGCGGCCGAAGAGCCATCATGCTGCAACCCGTTTATGGATGCACCCGCGCAACAGACCACCTTGCCGACCCACATGCAAGCCGGCCAAAAATACGCGGTCCAGATCTTCCTCAAAGAAGGTGGAGGCGGGGACTTTGTCCAGGTGGCAATGCAGAACGCGAGCGGCACCACCCCTGCAGCTTCCTTGACTCCCCTCGTCAGCACGATGATCAGCTCGATGGCCGACCCCGCGGGGGCCTCGCTGACGATCTCACAACAACCGCAGAGCCAGACGACGCCGGAGAATGTCCCTGTCACGTTCAGCGTTGTCGCTGAAGCCGTCACGCCGTACGGGCAGTACTCTGCAGGCGCGAACCCAACCAACGGGCTGGCCGCGGCTCTGGGCACCAAGCGCCAACTCCCGGCCTTCTACCAATGGTTTACGAACGGGATGGAGGTCGCGGGAGCCAACGGCGCCAGTTACACTATTCCCTGGCCGAAAAAGGCGCAGGATGGCACGAAAGTGAAATGCTACGTGGCCGTTCCCGGAATACCGCTCTACAGCAGCGAGGTTACCCTGACAGTCGGGGCCGATTCGACTCCGCCGACAATCGTGCAAGCGCTCGCCAACGTGACGTTCACCACCGTATCGGTGAAGTTTTCTGAGCCGGTGACGGACTCGGCGTTAGCCGCCGCGAACTATACTTTGGATCAAGGCGCAACCGTGGTCTCGGTGTCGCGGGTTGACCTGCAAACCGTCGCGCTGACGACCAGTCGCTTAACCGATGGGCAGATTTATACCCTCACCGTCAATGCCGTCCAAGATACTGCGACCCCGGCGAATCCGATCGTGGCCAACACGAAGGTGCAGTTCCGGACATTCGTCTTCATGGCCGGCACGATCCTGCATCAGAAATATACCGGCTTCAACGACACGACGGGGTACAACGACAATAACCTGTTCAATGACCCGCGGTATAACCTCAGTCCGGACCGAAGCGATCTCTTGTCCATGTGGGAGTACCCCGCGGCTGGAAACGGTCGTGATTCAACAGCGGACCCGGCACGGATGTACATGGATACTATCGAGGGTTTCTTCATCCCGCCGACCAGCGGCGACTATGTGTTTCTCACTTGCGGCGCGGACCGCTGGCCGCTTTACCTCAGCACCGACGAGAGCCCCGCGAACAAGGTTCTGATTGCGCAGGGAACTGGTTGGACCAATCCGCGCGGCTGGAACCTCGGGCAGCCGCAGAATGATCCCAATAACGCGCCGACCGACATGACGCCGGCCCGATCGGACACCTACGGGGCGACGCAATGGCCGAACGGCAATACCATTAATCTAACCGGCGGCAAGCGCTATTACATGCAATCCGTCCATTACGATCCGAGTTGGTCGGGCGCCGACGATTTTGCCGTTACCTACAAGCTGGCTTCCGATCCCGACCCGGTGCCGGGCGACGCGCCGAAGCTGACGGGCAGTGTCATCGGATTCTATTTCGACCCGAGCGGCGCGAGAGTGAGTTTTACGGAACAGCCACAGAACACCACCGTGCTGGAAGGAAATGCGGCAATCCTCTCGGCGGTGGCGACGGGCAGTTCGCCTTACGGCAACACCGTGGTCTATCAATGGGAAACCGCCCCGAAAGGCAGTTCCACCTGGACCAAGATCGCGAATGCCACGGCAGCGACCTACAAAACACCGCTCCTGACTTTGGCGGATGACGGGACACAATATCGAGTGGTGGTTTCCGTTCCGCCGATCTCGGATACGAGTTCCACGGCGACCGTGAGCGTCGTGCGCGACAACATTCCGCCTGTCCCCTCTGTGGGGGCGATGCAAGATGCAACCTCCGGGACAGTCGATGTGGGAGTAACTTTCGACGAACCGGTGGACAACACCTCCGCGAGTCTGTTGGCGAACTATTCCATTTCGGCCGGGACGATTGCGAGCATCCAAGTGTATACCAACCGGTTCACGGCTGACTCGCAGAATCCGTTGGCCATGAAGGTGATTCACAGCGTGCTATTGAAGGTCACCGGGCTCTCGGGCAACGGAACCCTGACGATCAAAAACGTGGCCGATGTGCACGGAAACGCCATTTCCTCCGTGAGTGTGCCCTTTACTGTGGACACCAAGATGAAATGGGGCGTCGTGGGCGCCAACGAGTTCGGCGGAGTCAACGCCGTGGTGGCTACCGCGCCGAATGGGTTTGATGTGTACAGCGACGGCATGACCGAATGGGCTAATTACGATGAAACCACGTTTGTGTATGAGCCCGTGACTGGTGACTTCGACAAGAAGCTCCGAGTGCAGTACCAGGATGGTTCCAGCACGTGGGCGCGAGCCGGTCTCATCGTGCGCGAAGCGACAAACTTTGGAGTCGACCGCGCCACGCAGTCGGGCGGAGAAGCCGGGCGCTACCAGAAGTGCCACGTCAACCCGGTCGGGCCGGTGTTGAGCGGCCCGGGCAACCCCGGCAACCAGGCCTGGGAAGGCAACCGCCGCCTGGATAAGGGTGGCAACAGCGATGGCCCCGCTTTTACCGGTGCCAACGCCATACCGCAGTACCCGAACGCCTGGTGCCGCATTCAGCGTGTGGGCCAGAAGTTCACCATCTACCGGAGCGACGACGGCGTGAATTGGGTGGCTCTCGGTGCCACAACCTGGGGTGTTGACGATGTGGCGAAGTCTCCCATGCCGGCAACGCTGTATGTCGGACCGGAGTTCACACCAGAGAACGGGAATATCGCCACTGTGGATCAAGGCACCTTCCTGGCGCAGTTCCGGGATTACGGGGACTACGTTGCGGTGTTTAATCCTCAACTGAAGATCGGGACGGATTCGACCGGCAAAGTGAACGTCACCTGGACGACCGGGACTCTCGTTTCTGCCCCCACGGCGCTCGGACCGTACACCCCAGTCGCCGGTGCGGTCAGCCCGTTCGTGGTCACTCCGGCCCAGGTTGGGACGACCTTCTATCGGGTGAAGCAGTAACACTCGCGTTTCGTTAAGCTGGCGTGGAGGACCGGGCTTCGGCCCGGTCCTTCCTTTTAGAGAGTGTCGGACCGGCTTCGGAGTGTGGCAGCGGCGTCCCGCCGCCGGTTCGGAATGCTCAGATAAGACTAATTAGAGCACGGCGGCCCGGATTGGTCTTGTCATTGTCCTGCGGTCTCGGTAAGAATCACGCCATTAACAATCACCAACCACGGGCGTGGCTTGCTGGCCAGATCCGAGTGTTAAGCTGCAGCCGTGGGGAGAGTGGAGCCTGCACGGCCGAGCAGGTCTGAAGAGACCTGCTGGAGAGCCTGCGAGTTGTCCACACGCCTATTGTCGCAGGAGTATAGTTTGCCTATGAGACCGATGACCATTCGTCAGCGCCTGAACACGGTCATTCTAATGTTGACGGCACTGCTGATGGTTGGGGTGGGCCTGGCCATTTGGATGGAGAAAGCGCGGTCCAGCGCGATTAACCTCAGTGCGCAGATGTCTGGAACGATGTACGGCGTCTATTATGACATCATGGTCATGACCGACGCCCTCCGGGAGTCGGCGCTCGATCCCAAGAGCGAGCTGGAAAGGAAGCGGTGGCGTGAGGCGGAGGAAGATTTGAAGGGGAAGCTGAATTACATGCAGGCGACTTTTGGGGAAAACGCGAGCCTGCAGGTCGCCGTCCGAAACGTCGAGGAATTCGCCGTCGGTTCCGGGACTGGCACGCTGGCGAGCTTTCAAACTCACGTGCTGGAAATGGCCGACCGGGACCCCGCGAATGCGATGAGCTATTTCAACGCGAACTATGCCGCCATTAGTAAAACGCGCAACCAGCTCTTTCGTGAACTGGCCCACCAGATCGACCAGGTCGATAGCATCCAGGCGCAGTGGGCTCGGAACATTTCGATGATCGGATTGGTCTGCCTGGTCGCGGTTTTGATCGCCAGTTTGCTCGTTGGGCGTTTCCAATCTTCGACCATCGCCGAGCCTTTGAATAGGCTCGTGGCCACCTTGGAACGTATGCGCCAGGGAGATTTTACCGATCGTCTCACTCTGGATCAGCGGGACGAATTCGGTGTGGTGGGCCGCGGATTGAATCACCTGGCGGAGGACCTTTGTGGCCTGGTTGGCCAGGTCCAGCGGTCGGGCATCCAAGTGAACACCACGGCCCTGGAAATTGCCGCCAGCGCCAAGGAGCAGCAGAGCACGGCTCATGAGATCGCCGCCACCACGGCTCAAATCGGTGCCACGTCCAAGCAGATTTCGGCCACGTCGAGGGAATTGGTCAAAACGATGAACGAAGTCAATCATGTCGCCGAGCAGACCGCGCAATTGGCGGGGAGTGGGCAGAACGCGATCACGCGCATGGAAAACACGATGCGTCAGATCATGGAGGCGGCCGGCTCGATTACCTCCAAACTCGCCGTGCTGAGCGACAAGACGACCAACATCAACTCGGTCGTTACCACCATCACCAAGGTGGCGGATCAAACAAACTTGCTCTCCCTCAATGCGGCCATCGAGGCGGAAAAAGCCGGCGAGTATGGATTGGGGTTTGCCGTTGTCGCCATGGAGATCCGGCGTTTGGCGGACCAGACGGCGGTGGCCACCTATGACATAGAGAAGATGGTCAAAGAAATGCAATCCGCTGTGGCGGCCGGCGTTATGGGAATGGACAAATTTTCCGAGGAAGTGCGGCGCGGCGTCGAGGAAGTCCGGCAAGTCAGCAGTCACCTGGCTCAGATTATTCACCAGGTGCAGACTCTCACGCCGCGGTTTCAAACCGTGAACGAAGGCATGCATGCCCAGGCGACCGGCGCGCAACAGATTAGCGAGACGTTGTCGCAGTTGAGCGAGGCGGCTCAGCAAACCGCCGAATCGCTCCGGCAGTCCAACCTGGCGATCGAGCAGTTGAACGGCGCTGCCCGAGGACTGCAGACTAGCGTGACTCGGTTCAAGCTGACCGAGCGCGGGGAGGTTTCGGATCTGCCACTCAACGGGCCACCCCTGGGATTATAAAGGGCCATGCTCTTTTTATTGTTTAAACTAGGGAACGACCGATATGCGCTGGATGCCAATTGCGTGGTGGAAGTCGTGCCTTTGTTGGCCCTAAAAGGCCTCCCGCAGGCTCCCAGGGGTGTCGCCGGCATTTTTAACTATCGCGGCCGCGCGGTGCCCGCCGTGGATTTATCGGAACTGACCCTGGGTGAGCCGGCGGCGGAGCGACTCAGCACTCGGATCGTCATCGTTCGGTATCCGGATGCCATAGGGAAAAGTCGCCTGTTGGGTTTAATCGCCGAGCACGCTACCGAGACGTTGCGCACCGAATCCAGAAACTTTGTGGATTCGGGCGTGAGGATTGGCGTGGCCCCGTACCTCGGACCCGTGCTCATGGACACCAAGGGACCGATTCAGTGGCTTCACGAACAGCGGTTGCTCTCGGAACCGGTCCGCGACCTGCTCTTTGCCGAATCAACCGCTTTCCTTGCATGAAAAGGATTGAGGAGAAATTGCGACAGTGCATCGGGCTGGAGGTCGAAGCCTTGGGATGGCCCACGTTGGAGCGCATCATCTCGCAGCGGATGCAACACTTGGGAGTGACCACGGTGGACCGCTATCTCGAGGTTCTGGATGTCGCTCCTGAAGGATGGACCGACCTGGTGGAATCTGTCGTGGTCGCGGAAACGTGGTTCTTCCGCGACTCCGAGGCTTTTGACGGGCTGCTGCGCTTCGTGTTGGAGGAGTGGCTGCCGCGAGATCAGCCTAGGCCCTTGCGATTGCTAAGCCTTCCGTGTTCGTCGGGCGAGGAACCCTATTCGATGGCTATGGCCTTGCTCGATGCTGGACTTTCGCCGCAGAAATTTCAAATCGATGGTGTCGACATCAGCTCGCGAGCCCTGGAACGTGCCCGGCGAGCGGCCTACGGCCGGAACGCCTTTCGGAACAAGGACCTCGATTTTCGGGAACGCCATTTTCGCTATGTTCAAGAGCGCCATGTGTTGCCGTCCTCGGTCACTGACCTCGTAACCTTCCACGAAGGCAACGTGCTCGATCCGGGCTTGCTGACAAAAGCGGGGGGATACCACTGCATTTTTTGTCGGAACCTTTTGATCTACCTGGATGATTCAAGCCAGGCCAAGGCTTTGGCCCACCTGAAGCAATTGCTGCTGCCCGGGGGCGTGATCTTCGTCGGTCCGGCGGAACAAGGTGTGGCGCTGAGCTGTGGCTTGGTTTCGGCTCGCCTCCCGATGGGTTTCACGCGACCGGTGCGCAATGGGGGTCCCAGCGAGGTTGCTCCCGCCCCGCATCCGGTCCGGGCCATGACCAGCCTGCTGGCCGTGGCGCCTGCGGCCGAGTCCAGGACCACTCCGAGTCTTGAACTCGGGGGACTGGAGGCGCGTGAACTGAGGGAGGCGCGCAAACTCGCGGATGCAGGACGCCTGAAGGAGGCCGCGCTCTTATGCGAGAGCTACCTCCATTTCCACAGGGATTCGCCCGCGGCGTATTACTTGTTGGGCCTCCTGAAGGAGGCTGCGGACCAACCGGGCGCCCTGGAGTGCTACCGCAAGGCTCTGTATCTCGACCCTCATCATCAGGACACCCTTATCCAAATGGCTCTCCTGGCCGAACGTGGCGGCGATCCGGAGAGCGCCCAGATCCTGCGGCGCCGTGCCGAGCGGGTTAAACCGGGGGCTACCGAATCGCAGCCATGAACAATTTGAGTGCTCTTCCAACAGGTGCTCCGGAGAGATCGGTTTCAGTGGGCCCGGGGTCCCCCGAGCCCGAGATGGTCACGTGCTGGAGCGAAGCGGGTGTCTACGGCAACGGTTCCTGTCCCGAGCTCAAGGAACATGTGCATTGTCACCACTGCCCGGTTTTTTCGGCGGCGGGGTTGCAATTGTTGAATCGGCCCTTGAGTTTGGAGTACCGGGCGGAACGCACGCGGCAGTTCAGTATGGAGAAAGAGGTGCGCGATGCGAACACCACCTCCGCAGTACTGTTCCGCATCCGCACGGAGTGGCTGGGGTTGCCGACCTCGTTCCTGCAGGAAGTGACGGAGAGAAAAGCGATCCACTCGCTGCCCCATCGGCGCCGAGGCTTTGTTCTCGGTTTGGCGAATATTCGGGGCGAACTTTTGGTCTGTATCTCTCTGACCCATTTGCTTGGGATGGAAAACTCGCTTTCCCGGGAAGAGGTGCGTCGCTCCCACGGCCGCATCCTCGTCGTCCAGTCGGAGGGCGTCCGTTCTGCATTTCCGGTCGATGAAGTGCATGGCCCCTACCGTCTTGAGCCGCCTTTGCTTCGGCCTCTGTCTTCGGGATGGGCAAGCTCCCATCGCGCGTATACGCAGCAGATCCTCTCCTGGCAAAATCGGGTGGTGGGATTGCTCGATTCGGAATTTCTCTTTTCGACGCTCAACCAGTCGTTCACGTGACGCCGCCGAATCAAAACAACAACGCCGAGCTTTCCATGCTCGAGCTGTTTCGCGCCGAAGCGGAGACTCAGACTAATCTACTCACCAACGGCCTCCTCGAATTGGAACGTAATTCAGCCGAGACGGACACGTTTGAGGTTCTGATGCGCGCCGCTCACTCTTTAAAAGGCGCAGCGCGAATTATGAATCTCCCGTCCGCGGTACGGCTGGCCCACGCGCTGGAGGATTGTTTCGTAGCAGCCCGGCAGGGCCAGTTCCGCCTGGTGCGGACGGAAGTCGATCTCCTGCTCCAGGGCGTTGACCTACTGGCTGTCCTCGCTCGGAGAACCGACGCCGGCTTGGATGCGTGGGAAGCAGGGAACCATGATGCGGTCGACACCTTCCTCACTTCCCTTCATTATCTGCGGGAATCCCCGCTGAAGTCCGCGAAGCCGGGAAGTCCGGAAGCTGAGCCCAGCGGCGAGGTCGTTCGTCCGGAGCAACCCGCACCGCCAGCCTCCGCGTTAGCCGCGTCCGCTTTGGAGGTGACGCCGGAGTTTGCGCCCGACGAGGCCGCCGACGAAGTGGAACCTGCGGAACGCGTGCTGCGGCTAGGGGCCGGGAACCTGAACCGCCTGCTGGCTCTAGCCGGCGAGTCGTTGGTCGAATCGCGCTGGCTCCGGCCATTCGCCGACTCACTACAGCAGCTCAAGCGGCACCACACCGGCCTGGACCAGCAACTCGACGTCCTGCGCCAATCTCTGCGGGGCGAAAAATTGAATGAACACGTTCAAGGGCCACTCAACCAGATGGGGCTGGAACTCGAACGTGCCCAGGAATTCCTGACCGAAAGAGTCCAGGAATTGGAGGTCTTTGACCGCCGCTCGGCCCAGCTGTCCCAGCGGCTGTACCTTGAGGTGCTCCGGACGCGCATGCGGCCTTTCGGCGAAGGGGTTCGCCGCTTCCCGCGGATGGTGCGTGATCTGGCGCGTGGGCTCGGCAAGGAGGTGAATCTGGAGATTGTGGGTGAAACCACCCAGGTCGATCGCGACATTTTAGAGCGGCTGGAGACCCCCTTGGCTCATCTTTTGCGCAACGCCGTCGATCACGGCTGCGAAGCTCCAGCGGTGCGGCAGGCCGCCGGCAAGCCGGCCACCGCGGTGTTACGGCTGGAAGCGCGTCATAGCGCGGGGGTCTTATTGATTACGGTGAGCGACGACGGGGCAGGGGTTGACCTCGCGCGAGTTCGCCACGCGATCATTCATCAACGGTTAGCCAGCCCCGCCCGAGCCCGTTCCTTGTCGGATGCCGAATTACTCGAATTCCTGTTTCTGCCCTCATTTACGCTCACCAGCACGGTCACGGAAATTTCCGGCCGCGGCTTTGGCCTGGATGTGGTTCAGAATATGGTCAAGAGCGTCCGGGGGGCCATCCGGCTAACGAACCTGCTTGGCCGAGGGTTCCGAGTTCAGCTACAGTTGCCGCTCACACTTTCGGTTCTGCGCGCGCTGCTCGTCGAGATTGGTGGGGAACCTTATGCCATTCCTTTGAATCAGATCTCCCGTATTCTCAAATTACCGCGGTCGCAGATTGGCGTTCTGGAAGGTCGAGCGACCTTTCCTCTGGGAGACCAGCACGTCAGGCTGCTGACCGCCGATCAAGTGCTCGACTGCGGCCGGCCGAAGCCTCTGGAAACCGAGCTGTCGGTGGTTGTGCTCGGCGACCGAGCGATGCGGCATGGCCTGATCGTCGACCGGTTTCTGGGTGAACGCGAGTTGGTGGTCCAGCCACTCGACCCCCGGCTGGGCAAACTACGCGACATCAGCGCGGCTGCGTTAATGGAGAACGGGGCGCCCGTTCTAATCGTGGATGTCGAAGACCTGCTCCGGTCTGTTGAAAGGATGACCCCCGATAGCTGGTCGAGGGCGCTTGACCTGTCGAGCCTCCAGGGTCCGTCCAAGAGAGCCAAGCGGGTGCTCGCGGTGGACGATTCGCTCACGGTCCGCGAGCTGGAGCGCAAACTTCTGACCAGCCGTGGTTACCTGGCCGATGTAGCCGTGGATGGCGTCGAAGCCATGAATGCGCTCCGGGCGGGCGATTACGACCTGGTGATCACGGACGTGGATATGCCACGACTCGATGGGATTGAGCTGGCTAGCTTGATTAAAAAGGATTCGCTGTTAAAGTCGGTTCCGGTTTTGATACTGTCCTACAAGGATCGCGCGGAAGATCGGATGCGCGGTTTGGAAGCCGGTGCGGATTATTATTTGACTAAAGGCAGTTTTCAGGATGAGACCCTGATGCAGGCTGTGGTCGATTTGATCGGCGAGGCGGAACTATGAGAATCGCAATCGTCAATGATGTCCCGCTTGCCGTTGAGGCGGTGCGCCGGGCCATTTCGACCACGCAGGAGCACCAGGTGGCCTGGATCGCCAGGGATGGAGTGGAGGCCGTCCGTTCGTGCGCGCGTGATTTGCCGGACTTGGTATTGATGGACATGATCATGCCCCGGATGGATGGGGTTGAGGCCACCCGGCGCATTATGGCGCAGACGCCGTGCGCGATTGTGGTGGTCACTGCCAATGTGAACGACAACTCCTCGAGGGTGTTTGAAGCGATGGGCGCCGGGGCGCTGGATGCCGTGAACACCCCGGTGGTCGAATGCCCTGGCGCGTGCAAGGGGGCCGCCGTGCTGATGGCCAAAATCGATACGATCCGCAGATTTATCGGCGCCGGCAGGTCCAAAGGCCGCGATCGATCCCGCGCATCCCTGTCCCCGCCCGCCGTTCAGCGTCCGCAGTGCCTGGTGGTTATCGGGGCCTCGGCAGGGGGGCCGGCGGCGCTGTCCAAAATTCTGTCCCACTTGCCCGCGGGTTTCCCCGCTCCCATCATTATCGTCCAGCATGTAGATCCACAATTCGCGCAGGGGTTGGCGAACTGGCTGGATTATCAAACACCGCTCCAGGTCCGATTGGCCCAGGAGAATGACCATCCCCAAGCGGGAACGGTGCTGTTGGCGGGGCGTGACACGCATTTGGTTTTTATCAACTCGGTCCGACTGGTCTATAGTCAGCTACCCGCGGATTGCTCCTATTCGCCCTCGGTGGATGTCTTTTTCCGGAGTGTCGACCGGTTCTGGCCCGGGAACGTGATCGGGGTTCTATTGAGCGGCATGGGGCGGGACGGGGCAGAGGGTCTGCGCGTGCTCCGCAACAGCGGCCATCACACGATCGCACAGGACAAGGCGACAAGCGCTGTGTACGGGATGCCGAAAACCGCGGCCGAACTGAACGCGGCCGAGGAGATTCTGCCGTTGCGCCAAATCGCGCCTCGGCTTAAGGAGCTGGTGGCCCAGGGGCGTTTTGCTCATGCCTGACCTGACCTCCAGCCATTCGTTTGGGGCCGATCTGGGACGGCCGATTGGTTTGCCTGACTACCACGTCATGGTGTTGCTCGTCGATGACCAGGCCATGGTCTGCGAGGCTGTCCGGCGCGCCCTGAGCAACCAGGTGGACATCGACTTTCACTATTGTGCGGACGCGCGCGAGGCGCTGGCGGTGGCCAACCAGATCAAGCCGACGGTGATCCTTCAGGATCTGGTCATGCCCGGTATTGATGGTTTGACCCTGCTCAGCCAGTACCGCGCCAGCCCGGGTACGAAGGACATCCCCATTATCGTCCTTTCGACCAACGAGAATCCACAAGTCAAAGGCCAGGCCTTCGCCCTGGGCGCCAATGATTACCTGGTCAAACTGCCAGACCGCATCGAGTTAATCGCGAGAATTCGTTACCATTCCAGGGCGTTTCTGAACGTATTGCAGCGCGATGCCGCTTACCGGGCGCTGCGCGAGAGCCAACAACAGCTCATCGAAAGCAACGCCGCCCTCATTTCATTGAATCAAAAACTCGAGGAGGCCACGCTTGCGAAGTCGCAATTTCTCGCCAACATGAGCCATGAAATCCGCACGCCGATGAACGGCGTGTTGGGCATGACCGCGTTGCTCCTGGACACCGAGCTGACCGATGAACAGCGCGATTATGTGGAGGCCACGCGCAGCAGCGCGGATGCCCTGCTGACGATCATCAACGACATCCTGGATTTCTCCAAGATTGAGTCCGGCAAGCTCGAGCTTGAAAACCATCCATTCGAGCTCCATACCTGCATCGAGGAAGCCCTGGATCTGCTGGCGCCCAAGGCAGCGGAAAAGAACCTCGACCTATCCTACATCGTTGAGGATACGCTTCCCAAGATCCTGGTGAGCGATGTCACCCGCCTGCGCCAAATTCTGGTAAACCTCCTGGGCAATGCGGTTAAGTTTACCAACCAGGGCGAGGTGGTCCTGGAAGTGGAGCAGGCCAGCCGAACGGCGCGTCCGGCGCAGTCGTTGTCGAGGTATGACACCGAGTTCCTGCGGCGTTCGGAGGAATGGATGCTACATTTTTCGGTCCGTGACACTGGCATCGGGGTACCCTTGGACAAACAAGGCCGGCTGTTCAAATCCTTCCAGCAGGTGGATGCTTCGACTACGCGTCATTACGGCGGAACGGGTTTGGGGCTGGCCATTTCGAAGCGCCTGGTCGAGTTGCTGGGCGGCAAGATTTGGGTGGATAGCGACGCGGGGAAGGGGTCCACCTTCCATTTCACGATCCTGGTGCGAGCGAGCGCCGGTGGGGCGCCACCTCCCTGGCAGGGCCCTCAACCCCAGCTCAGCGGAAAACGGCTGCTCCTGGTCGAGGATAACTCGACCATCCAGCGCATCGTTTCGTCCCGCTGCGTTCAGTGGGGCATGGCGGTTGAACTTGCTTCCAACAGCCGGGACGCTCTCCGTTTCCTGGGCAAGGACAAGTCGTTCGACGTGGTGATCGTCGACCTGCAGTTGCCGGATACGGATGGACTTGTCCTGACCGAGGAGATCCGGCGGCAGCCGTTTGGCGTTGATCTCCCCGTGTTACTATTGTCTTCGGCTCGTTTGCGTGGCGACGATCCTCGCCCGGCGGAAGCGGGCGTATCTTTCTACATTCATAAACCGATCCGTCCGGCCCAGTTGCTCGACGCTCTCTGTCGGGCGATGAGCATCCAGCTGCAGCGCGAAAAGAAAGTGCCAGCGGCCCCCATCCTCGACCCGAACCTGGCTCGGCGCCTGCCGCTCCGTTTGCTTTTGGCCGATGACAATCCGATTAATCAAAAAGTAGGTTTGAGTGTTCTCCAAAAGCTGGGCTACCGCGCCGACCTGGCCAATAACGGACTGGAAGTGCTCAAGGCGCTCGAACAGAAGGGTTACGACCTTCTTTTTCTGGATGTGCAAATGCCCGAGATGGACGGCTTGGAAGCCGCTCGCCAAATTTGCCAGCGGTGGTCCCCCGAAAAACGGCCTAGCATTGTTGCGATGACAGGAAACGCGCTCCTGGGCGATCGCGAAAAATGCCTCGCCGCCGGCATGGATGATTATATCTCCAAGCCGGTCCGGGTCTCCGAGCTCCAGGCCGCCATCGAACGGTGGGGGCCGCTCAAGTCCCGAAAGTCCGACACCACCCTTATAAGCCGCCGGCCGACGGAAGACTTGCTCGACCAGTCGCTGCTGGGGGAGTTCCGGGCTATGCCGGCGAACGACGGCCTCAGTGTGCTGGAGGAGCTTATCGATTTATTCCTGGAAGGCGCTCCGCAACGGCTGGTTCTCATGGGCGAATCGATCAAGGATGCTTCTAAACTGGCCTTCCAGGCCCATTCCTTGAAGAGTATGAGTCTCAATATCGGTGCCCGGCGCGTTGTCCAGCTCGCCCAAAAGGTCGAGGACCTCGCCCTGGCCGGGGCGCTGGACGGCGCTCCTGCTTTGATGCTGGAACTTCAGGCTGCTTTCAACCAAACCAGAGTGCAGTTGTTGGCTGTCCGCTCCGGCACCACCCCCGATCTCCCGTCCAAGCAGGGGCATTGATCAACTCGCCGATCAGAGCTCCAACTATGTCGTTCCGAAAATCGGCCTGACTTCCTTATGCTAGGCAAGCCCACCCATCTCGAGCCTGGTGATACGATCGGCGTGGTCTCGCCCGCCAGCGCGCCGCCCAACCCGCAAGCCATCGATGATTCGGTCGCGGCCATTTTGCGCCTTGGTTTCAAAGCCAAACTCGGACGCAATGTGCGCCAACGCGCGGGGTTCCTGGCCGGGGCCGACCGCGAGCGCGCGAGTGACTTAATGGCCATGTTCCTCGATCGGCGCGTAAAAGCCATTGTCTGCGTGCGTGGCGGCTACGGATCGGCGCGGCTGCTGGAGTTGCTCGATTATTCCCTTCTCCGTTCCCATCCTAAAATCCTCGTCGGCTACAGCGATATCACCGCGCTGCATTGTGCGCTTCTCACCCGAGCCAACCTGATCTCTTTCCACGGGCCCATGTTGAAGTCCGATCTGATCAAACAGGATCTGCCGGATTTTACCTGGCAAGGGCTGGTTCGAACCCTCACGCGGTCCGCGCCTCCGGGCAGTATTTGCCAAGGTTACCGGAAGCAAACGGTCTCGGTTCTGCGTCCGGGCAGGGTGAGTGGCAGGCTTATGGGTGGCAATCTGTCCATTCTGTGCGGCAGCCTGGCGACCCCTTTCCAACCCTCGTTCAAGCGCAAAATCCTGTTTTTCGAGGAAGTGAATGAGGTTCCCTATCGGATTGATCGAATGTTGACCCAACTGTTGAATGCCGGATTGCTGCAGCAAGTTGCTGGGATTGCCATCGGCCTTAACCGAAACTGCAAAGATCCGAAGGCCGCAACGGCTAAAGAATACCGTCAGTCTTCGGCCGATGTATTTGCCGAGCGGCTCCTCCCGCTGAAGGTACCTATTGTTTCGGGGCTGCCCTTTGGTCATGTGTCCCACAATGCGACACTTCCCGTGGGAGGGCGGGCGACTTTGGACGGCGACCTTGGCGACCTGGTGATCACCGAAGCCGTTGTTAGCTAATAAACAGGAGTTGGAAGGGATCTGAGCCCTTCGATTCTTCGCATCCGCGGTTGTCATCACATAGGCGATCGAGTATGTTTAAGTGTGACGTTCTATATGCCTCCGCGCCACATTGGTTTCTTGCGAGCTTGCGCTACTCCTCTCTCCCTGGTTCTCTTTTGGTATTCTGTTTTTGCTGAAGGCGAGCCTTCGCAGATCCATTTGCGCAACGAAACGATTCTTACCAGCCCGGGTTTGAACCAATCCGGCGCTGCCGCGCTCGTTGCTCGGCCGGATCCAACGAGCGGACTGTTTCTGATCCAATTCACAGGGCCGTTGGAACCGGTTTGGCGAACCCGGTTGCGAAGCGAGGGTGTCCGGCTTTTGAAGTACGTGCCGGACAACGCGTACATCGCGAAATTCGAGAACGTCAGCGTGCCGGGTGTGAGTTCACTCAATTTTGTTCGCTGGGTGGGCGCGTATCGCCCGGAGCTCAAAATCCATGCGCGACTTGCTGCCGCCGCCAAGGCCGCCGCGGTGACCAACCAGAATGTTCGAGTGAGTATTTTGCTCTCGTCGCAGGCGACGCCGGCCGAGTTGACCAGCGTGCGTCTGTTGCTCGCGTCAATCTCTACCGAGAGCCACTTGCGTCAGGGTACGATTTTGCGCGGCGAATTAGCTCCGGCCCGTTTGGATGTCCTGGCTCAATCCCCCGCCGTGCTGTGGGTTGAACGGGCGCCCGTTCGCAAGTTAGTCGACGAGGCCGCCTCTAAGCTGGTTGCGGGCGACGACGGCCAGGTCAAGACTCCCACCCTCACCCAGCAGATGGGCTTTGATGGCCGGGGAGTGACGGTTTGCGTGGCGGACACCGGGTTGGACACCGGTGATACGAACACCATGCATCCGGACGTTAAAGGGCGGGTGACGGGATTTCTCCCGTACGGATCGATCGCCGACGGATCGGACGGCTATGGTCACGGAACTCATGCGGCGGGTATCGTCGCCGGCAACGGCGCCACGGGTGAAACCGATCCCGACACGGGCGCGCTTTACGGCCTGGGCGTCGCTTCCGGCGCTGATTTGTTTATCGAACGAATCTTCGACGATACCGCAAGCGAGGCGAATCCTTTTCCGAGTGACGAGACCCTTACCCGCGACGCGATTCGACGCGGCGCGCACATTGGGTCCAACAGTTGGGGCAACGACGTCCAGGGCGAGTATGACACGGATGCATCACAATTCGATGAACTCGTGAGAGATGCCGATTCCGTCACGCCCGGTGACCAGCCTTATATACTGGTCTTCTCGGCGGGAAATGCCGGGCCCGGTTCCGAAACGCTCGACAGCCCCGCCTCGGCCAAAAACGTTATCGCCGTGGGGGCGTGTGAGAACGTGCCCGGCACGCTGGCACTGACGTATGGCCTGTACGCCGACGACGCCGACACCATGGCGGATTTCTCCAGTCGTGGCCCGTGCGAGGATGGCCGCGTCAAACCCGACGTGGTTGCCCCCGGTACGTGGATTGCCTCGATGGCCTCTTCGTCCGCTCCTGATGAAGCCGCGATCGCCTGGACGGCCATTGACCAGTATTACGTATATATGGGCGGCACCAGTATGTCCGGCCCACACGCGGCCGGGGCGGCGGCTTGCTTTGTTCAGTTTTATCGGACGTTCCATACCAACGCCACGCCTTCGCCGGCTTTGGTGAAAGCGGCTTTGATCAATTCCGCCACCGAGCTCGATCAATCCAACGGCGGGCCCGGCTTCATCCCGAACAACGACGAGGGCTGGGGGCGGGTAACGCTCACCAACATCATCCAGACCAATTTCGCCACCACCTCGAGGTCATTTGAGTACGTGGACCAAACCGACCTGCTTACCAACGGGGAGCTGTATGTGCATCATAGCCTCATCAAGAGCTCGGACGAGCCGTTGAAGATCACCCTGGCCTACACGGACCTTCCAGGTTTCCCGGGAGCTATACCGGCGCTGGTTAATGATTTGGATCTCGAGGTCATTGCCCCGGACGGGACCCTTTACCGCGGTAACCAGTTCGTGGGCGGAGAATCGCTGCCGAACGCTGCGGCTGCCGACAGTCTGAACAATGTCGAAGCCGTCCACCTCGTTTCGCCCGTGCCGGGGGACTACCAGATACGCGTGCGCGCTCGGAAAATTGTCGAGGACGCCCGGTTTGATACCGCGGTGATCGACCAGGATTTCGCGCTCGTCATCTCGGGCGATATTGCCCGGCCCGGCACCGGGACGGTCTTGCTCGACCGCACGAATTACACCGCTCCCGGTTCGATCCGGCTGCAGGTTCTCGATCCCACCAGGGCAGCGGCCGGTTCGGTCACGGTGCGGCTGAAGAGCACCACGGAGCCAGCCGGCGAGAGCTACACGCTGACCTCCTCGGGGGCTTCCGGCTCTTTTACGGGAACCGTGGCCACGGTGCGGGGAGCGGCTGCGGTGGACGGGAAGTTGGAAATCCAGAACGGCGACACGATCGAAGCCGACTACACGGATGCTTCCAGCCAGGTCCGAATCGCTAGTGCGATGGCTGATTTAGTGCCACCGGCGCTCACCTCGGTGGCGAGCAGCATCGACCTGGGGGTTATCACGATCACCTGGCAGACCACCGAGCCGGCTGACTCCATGGTCCGTTATGGAACCAACGCGACTCTGAATTTAGTCGCGAGCGACCCCACCCTTACCACGGTTCATTCCATAAAACTTCGTAACCTGGTCGCGGGCCGGACGTATTATTTTCTGGTGAGCTCTTCGGATCCCGCGGGAAACAGCGCGACGAACAACAACTCGGGGTCGCTTTATAGCTTCGTGGCCGTCGCGTCACCGATCGTCTTATTGGTGGATGCCTATGAGAATGCCGATGGCTCCCCGGAGATTTCAGATGGCGCCTACACCAACGCCCTGGCGGCAGCCGGCTACAGCTTTGGCTTTTGGAAAGTCACCCAGCGCGGATCGCCCCTGCTGACCGACCTGCAACCATTTCCCGTGGTCATCTGGCGGACCACGGACGACATCGTGAATTACGATGGGACGAATAACACGCTGACCGCTCAACAGCAGTTCATGATTCAGACCTACCTGAACGGCGGTGGTTCCTTCTTCATGGCCTCGATGGGGATTCTCAGCCGACTCGGTGATGTGGCCTTCCGCCGGGATGTCTTGCAGGTGGCGGGGTTCATTCAAAACCCGGATCCGCCGTCCCCGTGCAGCAGTTGCGACGAGTACTTTGGCGTGCCGGCCGTGCTGGGTGCCTCGGCCAGTCCGATTAGCGTCGGGATGAGCACCCTCCTGGACTACAGCAGCTATCCTAGCTTCGACCTTGGCCTGGGGGGGCCCAACGACGTCTATGGGCCCGACTTCTCCGATACCTTCACACCGAGTACCAACTCGACCCCCGTCCTGTTCGAGTCGGTTACCGGCAAACCGTGCGGCATGAGCTACCCGCGAGTGGGAGTCGACAGTCCAGGTCGAGTGGTCTTCCTGTCGTTTCCGCTCGATGCGGTTCCGGCCAATGGCGTTTCGCCGAACGATGAAGTTACCCTGTTGCGCAATGCGCTGCGATTCCTGGCGCCGGGCGCGAATGGTGTGGGAACGATCGCACTCGATAACTCAACCTTCACAGTTCCCGACCGGGTCACGGTCGAGGTAGGCGACTCGGACCTCGCCGGCCTGGGCCAGGCGCAGGTGACCTTTGCCAGCAGCTCGGGCGGATCGCCCGTCGTGATCACGTTGAATGAAACCCCTCATCCCGGCCTCTTCCGCGGATTTATCAGCCTTGTTGGCACCAACGCGACGGGCACCCAATTGTCCGTCCGCAACGGTGATACCATCACGGCTCAATACTTCGACGCCTCCAGCCAAAGCAACGCCGTCGCGGTGGCCACGATTGATACGGTGCCGCCGGTCATCACCAAGGTCGCCTCCACAACCGGCTTCAGTGATGCCGTGGTGACGTGGACCAGTTCGAAGCCGGCGGACGCCCTGGTGCAGTACGGCGGCGCGGCGTTGTTGGATCGAACCGCCTACTCAGCCCCGATCACGACTAACCACTCTGTCCTCGTCAGCGGCCTGGCAGCCAACCGCACTTATTTTTACCAGGTGGTCAGCCGGGACGACGCCGGAAACACCACCGTCGATGATAACCACGGCGCGTTGTACTCATTTCGCACGCTTAAGGCGCCTCAGCCGCCGTGGTTCGATGACTTGGAGTCCGGCGCGCGCCAATGGTCGGTGGTTGCGGATCCCACCACCGGCAGTGACATGAATTGGACCCTGGGAACGCCCAACAACGGTTTGCAGACCACCGCTCACTCTGGCACCAATGCCTGGGGGAGCGACCTCCACGGCGAGCAATTTAACCTGCTCGCGAGCAGCTATCTCCTGAGTCCCAATATCGACCTCTCCGGCCTCTCAACCGCTACGCTCACTTTCTGGGATTGTTATGATTTCAGCTCCGGGCTGGAGCAAGGGCAGATGCTCGTCAGCACGAACAGTGGCGCTTCCTTCACGGCGCTTCCAGTCCTGGCAGATTTCAGCGGGTCTTCTGCCCTGGATTGGACGGAGGAAACTCTCGACCTGACGCCATTCGTCGGCCAGACCGTGCAAATCGTCTGGGATTATGCCGGGGTGTCGATCGGCTCCGCACTGTTCGGATGGCTGGTGGATGATGTGAGCATCACGGGGGTTTTCGCTGGGGCAGGGGGCAACATTGTCATTATGAAGAATATCAGCCAGGGGACCTATACGTTATCAGGGCCGATCAGCCAGTCCGGCACGGCTCTTTCTGCCACCATCGCCGGAGCGCCTCCAGGGCAGTATTCTCTCCGGTTCAGCGATGTTCCGTTCTATCAGACTCCACCGGCACTCACCAATTTGCTGGCGTCCTTGAGTTCGATCACTTTCTCCGGGTCCTACACGTTCGAGGATACAAATCACAACGGTATTTCCGATGCCTGGGAGCAGTTCTATTTTGGCGCCGTTCCTCCGACCGACTCCGCGGCCAAGGACTCCGATGGCGACGGCATGTCGGATGCCGCGGAATTCATCGCCGGAACCAATCCCACCAATGCGGCTTCCAGGTTCATTTTCCTCAGCAACATTGAAACCAACCAGGTCCTGAAGCTTCAGTGGTCGGCGGTTCCCGGCCGGATGTACCAGGTCCAAAGTTCGACCAACCTGGATTCCTGGGTGCCGGCGAGTGATTGGATACAGGCAGTGGCGAGCCCCATGTCTTACTCCGCCACCAATCTGACTTCCGGGTCGCGACTCTATCGCGTCCAGGTCCGCCCGTGAGGTCGAACGCGGCGGCCAAGCCGGCCCGGTGGTCTGTGGGATCTTCTCCACCGGTATTCTGATCCCGACCGGGCATGCTCTTTGCATTTAACAAGCCCTACGGCGTCCTGTCTCAGTTCACCCCGGATGGTTCGCCGAATCAGGCCCTGGCCGCATTTGGGTTTCCGAAGGGAGTCTATCCCATCGGCCGGCTCGACGCCGATTCGGAGGGGTTGCTGCTGCTTACCGATGAAGCCGGCCTCAACCAACGGTTGCTCCATCCGCGGCAGGCCCATGAGCGCGAATATTGGGCTCAACTGGAACGCGTCCCTTCGCCCGAGGACCTGCGCCGAATGGAGCGGGGCGTGGTCGTTCAAGGCCGTAAAACGCTTCCGTGCCGCGCCTGGGTGTTGCAGCCGGAACCCGAAGTCCCGCCGCGGGTCCCGCCAATCCGCTACCGCAAATCAGTGCCGACCTGCTGGGTGGGGCTGGAGCTGGTCGAAGGGAAGAACCGCCAGGTCCGCCGGATGACTGCGGCCATAGGTCATCCCACGCTCCGCCTGCTCCGAGTCCGCATCGGCGGATTTATGCTGGGCGATCTGGCTCCCGGCTCGTGGCGGGAGTTGAACCCGGCCGACCGGAAACTCCTGCTCTCTACCCCGCAGCGCGCCTAACAATGTAGAGAGCCTGGGGGCGGATTTTTAGGGCCAAAGGCCCGCGATTCCTTAGCCCAGCCCATCGGGCTGGCCGATGGCCTGGGCTGAGGGATCACGCGCCGTTGGCGCTGAGAATCCGGGTGCGACTGGCACGGAGGCCGGGTTTAAAAGCTCGACTCCTGGATTGCCTTATGGGGGCGGGTGACTATCGTTTACGATACACATGGAACCTTTGTATGACGTCGCCGTGATCGGCGGGGGACCCGCTGGCAGCACCGCGGCCACCTTTCTGGCCAAAAAAGGCCGCAAAGTTCTGGTTCTCGAAAAAGCCCGTTTTCCTCGTTTCCACATCGGCGAATCGCTTCTCCCGTACAGCATGGGGGCGTTTGAACGGCTGGGCGTGCGTGAAAAACTGGATGCCAAATTCCTGCCCAAATATGGAGCCGAAGTGTGCACCACGTGCGGCCGCGGAGTGGTGAAGTTCGCATTCAAAGACGCCTACCGGGCCAAGTATGACCGGGCTTACCAGGTCACCCGCTCCGAGTTCGATAAACTCTTGTTGGATCATTCGGAAGAAAACGGGGCGACCGTGCTGCAGGAAACGGCAGTCCAGGAGGTAACTTTGGCGAAGGACCAGGTCCGCTTGCGGCTGAGCCAGGCCGGGAAAGAAACGGAGATCGCAGCCCGTTACGTCGTCGATTGCAGCGGACGCAACAGCGTCATCGGCACTCTTCTCAAGCTGAAAAAGCCGTATCCGAATTTAAAGAAATTTTCAATTTTCGCCCACTACGACAACGTGGAGCGCGACCCCGGCCCGGAGGGCACCTACAGCCGGCTGGTGCGCGGGAGCGATCGTTGGTTTTGGATGATCCCGTTGAGCCAAACTCTGATGAGCATCGGCGTGGTGATGGACATCGCCGACTTCAAAGCGATGAACCAGCGGCCGGAACAAGCGCTGGACGACATCCTTCGGGAACAGCCGGAAATCTGGAGCCGCATGAAACAATCCACGCGCGTGTCCAAAGTCGAAGCCGAAAGCGATTATTCGTACCGGAACCGCCGGCTTACCGGCGACCGCTGGCTGCTGGCCGGGGACGCTGCTGGCTTTATCGATCCCATGTTCAGCACGGGCGTTTTTGTAGCGATGGAAACCGCGGAGCAAGCCGTCAACGCCCTGGACGAAACCCTTCGTGACGAGGGTCGGCGTGCCGCGGCCTTTAAAAAATACGAACGCGAGACCAATCGGGTGATGGACCTGTACCTGCGATTTGTCGGGAATTGGTACAAGCCCAAGTTCATTGAGGTCATGACACACCCGGTTGACCGGTTTCAGCTCGTCTCGGTGATCAACTCGATGCTTTCGGGCAACATCAAGACCAGCTTCACCCTGTGGTCGCGGATGGAAGCCTTTTATTTGGTCACCGTCCTCCAACGGTTCCTACCCCTTTGCCCGCGGCTTTCATTGGATCCGCAGGACAGTGCGCTGGCTTCAAAAGCAGGTTCCCGGGGCGGTGTATGGCCGTAGCTGATGAGCGCGAACTTCTTCTCGCCAGCCCGCAGCGCTCACAACGTTTCTCACAGGTCGGCCGCTTACACCTTCAAAAGAGAGCGAGCCTCAGCGACGCCTGCAGCCGGGCGTCCGAACTCACTGGCGGTGACGCGCGCCAAAGCCACCGTGTGGCGCCAGCGGAAAGCGGCCCGGGTAGCCGCAAACTCTTCGGAAACCGTCCGATAAAATTTCTCGGCGTGGAGCGAGCCATCCTCGCTAACCGCATAGCGGAGGAGCAGGTCGAAGACGCGGCGTGGAGCGTGGCCCGATTCTCCGTAGCGTTGCACGACAGCGCTGGCTTTGGCCTGCAGATTACCCCGGATCGCCACGTCGAGTTCACCCAGCAAACCCTCCGCGTCGGTCGATTTGATTTCTTGCAAATGCCGCTCCGTGGGGAGCGGTTGCCAATTTAAAAAATCTCCACCCCGCGCGGTCCGATCCAGCGCTACCTGGTAAGCGCCGAGAATCAGGCTCGCAAAACAGTTCCGAGGGTTTGTCACCAAAGCCATGTTTCGCCAGGCATTGGCCGAATCGCAAGCGTGAACACCGATGGAATCACCATGAACGCTGCCGATCGGCTTGCCAGGCACCTCGTCGCGCGGAGTCCGTCCCACGTCGCGCAGGATGAGTTGATTAGCGGCCAGGGTAATGGCCTCCCCGATCGCCCCCGGCGCCATCCCCTCGGCCAAGGCAGCTGCGGCGGCATTGGCGGCTTGCTCGGGGCTGGACTTGAAAATCGTTTGGCTCAATTCATCGACCCACCTATCCTCGGCGCTTCGGTCCCCGGGCGAGCGCCCGAGCAGCTTGTGATCTTCCAACACTTTGGGCAACAATGTGCGCGGTTGGTCGGAGGCAGTCGTCTGCGGCCACGATTCGGCCTTCACACAATAGCGGACCGATTGCCGGAGCAGGGTGTGCGCCTGATCCTTGCCGATGAGGCCCAGCAAGTCCCAGGCACGATAAGGCAATACGACTCGGTGGACCTCAGTGTGATCCTGGACAGCCCAGAGCAAATCATTGAAGGCGTCATCAACCGAGCCTCGCGCCAACGAAGCGAAGGTCCTCTCCGCTTCCGTCACGTCCTTGCGGCGAACAGCGTCGCGGAGCACTTCGCCACCCGGGCGATCGGTTGATCCCGTTCCCGGGTTCACCACCTGGAGCACTTCCCCATTACGGCCCCCATGTTCCTGAATGCGGTTGGTGTTCCGGTAAAGCACCTTGAACACCGGCAGCGGCTGCAACTCTACCGGCAGCTCACTGGCCATGTGCAACGCCGGCGCCAGCGCCATCATCGTATGGAATCCGATGTAATCCTCTCCGCCAAACGTCCGCGCATTGGCGAGCGCGGCAGCCGCCGTCAATTGCCTCAGGTCGGCACCCGAGCGCAATTGATCGGTCAGCAGGGGAAGCAGCTTGTTTGCGGGGGTTTCCTGCATCAGGCAAACAAGTGGCTCCAACCTACCGAAGGTGAGCTTCTCAGTGGCTTCCTCACCCAGGGCAGAGGCAAATCCCAGTTGGCTGGCCACGTCATATCCCACTGTGGCAACCAACATTCCTCGTCCAACCTCGGTCAGGAACTCTCGACGCGTTCGCGGTGTGCTCATAGACAGGCCTCGTTGAAAGAAATTTAACTACATGGTAAAGAAGACTTATACTCCGAGCTCCGGGTAAGTCAATGGCGTGCTCAACCCAGGCAAATGCCGTTGGAAGTGGCGCCGGCCAAAGCTGAGCGCATCGTCGGCGAGGAACTCCACCGGTTACGCTGGCAGCAGGCGAAGTTGGGCTGGCGTCCCAAGGGCGACTGCCGCAAGCTGCAGATCGCCGTGCGCCGGCGCAAGGAAACCATCCTCTCGGTGAAGCAGATCGCTGCCTGGCTCCACCTGGGAACGCCGGGCAGCGCGAGCAGTATGCTGCTGGCGGGCATGCGGAAGACAACATCGGAAACTCCCACCCCGAGCGTGCTCGGAATCTGAAATTGTGGGAAGACCCGCAAACTCAAGGCTCGACGCCTGGGATTAACTTAAGGGGCTGGAATGCTTATGCGGTAAAAGAACGGGCCCGAGCCGATGGCGTTGCTGTCGATGAAGGTCGTGGTGTTCGTCTGACCCACGATGTTGGTTGCGACCGTAACGAAATCGACGGTGCCGCCAAGGTCAGTTGCCCGTTGAAGAGAATAACTGCGGTCGGTAATGCTTTGCCATGAGACCGCCACGCCGTTCTCACTAGAGCTGACAGATAAGATTCGAAACGCCGATGCAGTGTTCGTGGGATTAGTTCCAGCGATCCATTCCTGCCAGTTATTCAGGCCATCCCCATCGGAATCGATGAAATCCGCCGAGCCGTCTGTTGGCAAGCCGTAGTATTGAAGCCACGCCTGAAAAGTTAGCGGGCCAGAACCTTGGTATTCATAGGCTCCCATGTCGACCGTGCGGTTGACAATCCGGGAGGCGCCGTCAAAATCCGTCGCCGTAAAAACATAAGTGTTGGTGCCGGCGTCGATGCAGGGAGATGTCGCCTGCAGGTGGAAATCCCAGGTATCCGGACTGACAAAGAGCGGCGCATTGGTAATATTGCCGACACCGTTGGTCGGCATGGGGGTAGTGCAACAATAGTTGAAAGTGCAGGACGGGTCGTAGTTTATCCCAACAGATCCGGTACTGTAATAGGCAATGCAATTATACAATTTGGAGTACGTCGCCGCTAACGTATTACCGCTGAGGGTGCAGTTGTAGAGTGTCGAGCTCGCTGCCGCGACATTATACCAGTAATTAGGGTTGCCGTTGCCGATCAGAATGCAGTTGTAGAGCGTCGAACTGTCCGCCCCGGCGCCCCACTGGTTGTTGCTGATCACGAGAGTATTGAAAAGCGTGCACCAGCTTGCTCCGCCTCCGGCGTTATTGCTCACGACACAATTGATGAGAGTACTGGCAAAGGCGCCACCTCCATTGGTCGCCATGTTGTTCGCCAACAGGCAACCATAAAGAGTGCAGCCGCGCGCCCCGCCACCAAAGCCACCCCACGATGCGTTGCCCGAAATCACGCAGTTGGTCACAAAGGCATTTGTGGTGAGGCACCAAACTCCAGCCCCATTTGGCGCGCCCGATCCATTTGTGACCGTGAACCCGGATAGGCTTGCGCCATCGACCAGTGTCACAGATCCACTGTCGAACGCAGGACCCGAATTGTACCCGGCATTAATGATCGTCACCTGGGGTCCATTGACGCTGACCAGAGTCAGCGGCTTATCAATGTTCAACGTGCCTGGGTAGGTGCCGTTGGTCACCACGATTTGATCCAGCGGAGCGACAGCGGCGATGGCGTTGGTGATCGAGTGGGCTGCAGTAGCCCAATTTGTGAACGGCGGTGTGGGATTAGGGCTATCTTGCCAAACGTAGCTGACGCCACCACCAACGGCCACATTCACCGAGGCATCACTGCTGGTTGCCACTCCAAATACGTTGCTCACGATAACGGAATAGGTTCCTTGCTGTGCGGTAGTGAGCGGTCCTAAAACGAGGCTCGAATCAGTCGCATCCAAGATCGCGTTTCCATTGAACTGCCATTGCCAGTACAAAGGCAGGGAGCCGACCGCGTCTGCGGCCAAGGTTACAGAACCGCCGAGCGCGACCGTCTGGCTCTGGGGTTGCATGGTGATGACTGGCGCAGAATCTCCAACCGTCAGTGTAGCGACCTGGCTGTGATCAAATCCGTAGGAATTGGTGACGGCTACCGAATAATTGCCGCTCTGGTTGGTTGTCACGTGGTTCAGCGTCAGCATGGGATTGGTGGCGCCTGGGAGCGCCGCTCCGTTGAATTGCCATTGCCACAAAAGCGGCGGTGGCCCATCCGCATTGACACTAAAGGTGACATTGCTGCCGGAAAAAACCGTCTGGCTCTGCGGTTGAAGGGTGATCACAGGAGAGGTACCACCTTGAAATTCATAAGCGCCCAGGTCGACTCTGCCGCCCGAAATTCGCGGGTTGCCGTCCAAGTCGCCGTCCGGCGGGTCGCCTACCAGCGAGTTGGTTCCGGCATTGATGCAGGGGGAATTAATTGTTAGACGGAAGTTACGGCCCACGACATCAACAAACACCGGGTCCAAGTCAATGTTGCCGGTGCCGCCATCAGGGAGCGGAGTTGTATCACAGTAGTTGAGTGTGCAAGCGTTCACATTCTCTCCCGTGGGAGCATGATTGAGGTAAATAATGCAGTTGTTTAATAGTGTGGAATCAGCCCCACCGCCAGAGTTCGCCTGGTTTTCGCTCAACGTGCAATTGCTCAGCATGCCGCCAAACGCGCCACCGCCGGCAGTGGCGCTGTTGCCCGTCAACAGACAGTTGTTCAGCCCGCATTGAAATACCCCGCCGCCAGAGGCCGTGCTGACGTTGTCGCTCAAGACGCTGTTTTCGACTAAGGCATAAGCGGCTCCCCCGCCGGAACCGGCCGAATTGCCGCTCAGAGTGCAACGGCCAAGAGTTCCGCCCCATACCCCACCGCCTTGGTTTGTCGCCACGTTGGCGACGATGATACAATTGGTTACAAAAGCATTGCTCGAGATGCACCAGACGCCGCCCCCGTTTTGTGCCGAGCCATGAGTTATCGTAAATCCATACAGCCGCGTGTTATTGGTCATCCACACGCACTGATTGGTACCTTGACCGTCTATGGTCGTATATTGCGCACCCATGAAAGACATCACCATCACGGGCTGAGTGATTACAACCGGGCCAGCGTAGACGCCGTTGCTTACCACAACGAGATCGCCTGGCTGCGATGCGTCCACCGCCTGTTGAATATTCGTTGCGGCTGTGGCCCAGCTTCCGTATGGGGGCGTGGGGATCAAGCCGACGTGAGATACGAAGTGCTGTGCCGCGCGAAGGACAGGGAGCGGCAGGAACAGCGCGAAAAGGATTACGCGAAGTATTGTGTTCATGGCCTTGGTCGGTTCTAAAGGCTAGCGGGCATTATCTGAATTGAGACGGCCACCGCGCGGTTGTGAGGCGCGCCATTAAAGTTCCCCCTGTAGCAGCTCGCGTCAATGTCAGTCGGGTCTTCATAGCGCCTGAACTTCAGCCTGGTCCCACCCGTCTTGGGCCGTTGTTTCATTTTCCATTCAGTGTATAAAGAGGAAGCCGCGGCCGCCGATTACAGGAAATTTTGGTTACAGGTAGCGTCGGAGGAGGATTGGACGGGAAGCCAGCCGGGGCCATCCATTGAGCATTGAGCATTTTCTATTTCTCAATGCGTGACATCGAGGATCGCCTCCCCTTGGGGGGTCGCAACGAGGAATTGAGGTTGAAGTCAGGCTGAGCTCGAAGCCCCAAAATAGCAAATGCCCAATGCTCAATGACGCCTAACGCCAGCAGCACGGTCTCAGTATGCGCCCCGCGGTCCTGGGCGGACGATTCTCTACAGGCGCCACGGGCTGCGCATTTTCCTGGCCAGGAGCCGGAGGTTGGCTTCGTAGTCATCCACGAAGCGCTCCTTTACGGGATCCCAAACCACTTTCCGGTTAAGCCGCATCGCGATCTCGCTCAGATGGCAAAGAGTATCCGAGCGAACGGATTCGCCGATTGGCGACACCGTCTGCGCGCGGCTTTTGATGCAATCCAGGAAATTCCGCGCATGGTTCGGGCTCTTGGTGAGCTGGACCTTGAACGTTTCCTCTTTCTGGTCGATGAGGTTTTCCGGTTGCAGATTGACCCCGGCGCGGTCGACATGGACCCAGCCGTCAGTGCCCTCAAAGACAGTGCCGTGAGTGGCGATGCGGCGGTAACGTTGCTTCCATTCATCGGCCTCGGGCCAGGGATCACAAGTCGGCCGGTCTTGATTGCCCCCATTGGGCACTCCAACAAATTTCATCGTGATGTCGTTGGCAAATTTCATGTTCACGTCCCAGATCGTCGCGGTATCGCAGGCACCTTCGCAGTGGAACGTGCCCCGGCCTTCGACCTCGATCGGACCGGTGAACAAATCAGCGCCCCAGTTGGCGATATCGATCGGATGAATTCCCCACCCCGCGATGAACCCCAGCGCGTAATCCGACTTGAACCACCAGGTCTTCTTGCTTCCATCGGCTGAGCAAAGATCCTGGGTGTGGGGTTTAAAAGGAGCCGGACCGAGCCACAGGTCGTAATTGAGGCCCGGGGGTACAGGGACCACTTCAGTCGATCCTCCCGGTGCGCTGCCCGGCGCCCAAACATTGATGTGCTTCAGTTTTCCGATCCGGCCGTTTCGCACCAACTCACACGCGAACCGGAACAGACGCGAGGACCGCTGCTGGGTTCCAAACTGGAACACCTGCTTCCGCTGCTCGACCTCTTTGCGCAAAGTCCACTCCTCTGTGAAGCTCAGACCGAGCGGCTTTTCAACGTAAATATCCTTGCCCGCCCTGACCGCTGCCAAGGCCACCAGGACGTGCCAATGGTCGGGAGTCGCGATCAAGAAGGCATCAATGTCTTTGCGCGCCACGACTTCGCGAAAATCTCCGTAGGTCGCACAATCGTTATTTTGGTACTGCCGGTTGACGGCCGTGCGCGCCTGCTCAAGCTGGTCAGTTTTGACATCGCACACAGCCACGACCTGCGCATCCTTTTCGTTGAGCATATTGCTCATATCTCCCTGGCCTTGGGGGCCTACCCCAATGCAACCGACCACAATTCGATTGCTCGGCGCGACGGCTCTGGCTTTGCCCAGAGCCGAGGCAGGGATGATCGACGGCAGCGCCGCGGCTGAAAATGCCAGACCTGTGGTTTGCTTCAAGAATGCACGACGTGTGGAGAGGTTTGTTTTCATAAAACGAACGTTTCAGCCGGATGCGTTTTTGCATCACGCACCTTAGCGAAGCTTTACAACTTGGGAATCTTAAGGGAAGCCGAATATTCGCAATGGTTACGCTAAGACTCTTCGTCCTTAGAACGACGAATGAGCGACGAACAGACTATGTCTCCTCCGAAAAGGAGAAGGGGTCGAGCCTCGACTTTGATCCTGATGCTTGCATATCCATCAGTCCGTCCTCCCATGTGCCCCCAAACGCACATTCCGAGCCCACAACGGAGACTGTATAGATAATCCACACGCATGAACCATCCTGGCGGCCTTGTTGCTGCCTTCCTTAACCCGGGCCAAACTGAAGGCGGCACAGATCCGCTGTATGAGCAACCTGAAGCAATTGGGGGTGGGAGTGGTTTTGTATCCAATGGAAAACCGCGAGGTATACCCAGGCTGCGCATCACCGATCGCCTTTGAACCGGCCGACTGGATTTACTGGCGAACCAATGACCTGGCTCCTCCGCTCGAGAAGAGTCGAGTTGTGGCGATGATGGGCAGCTGGAACGCTAAACTTTTCCGGTGCCCGCTGGACCGGAACGACAGCGGGCGCATCGCCAACGGCTCTCCTGTCTACCTGTATAGTTACAGCTTCACCAGTATCGAGTCTGATTTCGACAGCAGGATCCTTTACAATTTTGGCTTCGCCAGTCGCAACTTCGGGTTCCCGGATCCCTTCAAGACCTCACAAGTCCGTAGGCCCAGTCTCAAAATAATGCTGGCGGAGGAGCCGACCCTGAAAACGCCTGGGGAAATGCCGCCGACATATTCCAGACTGGTGGATGATGGGCAATGGACACCACGAACCTCCCTCCTGCAGCCGAACCCGGCCCGGGATGATACCTTGACCCGACGCCACTCGGGCAAAGCGCAGGTCCTCTACGGGGACAGCCATTCTAGCCCGGCCAGTTACAACGAACCCTGGGACACCAATGTCGTTGTCGCCTCGTTCTAAAGAACTGCAGGCGTATTTTCTCACGCTAAGACGCGGAGACGACAAGATTTTCTGGCTCCACCCGCGCTGGATACCAACTAAACTGCCAGAGCGGCTCGCTGCGCCGACGTCACTCGCGGTTAAATCCCAGTTGGGCCAGCTTGGCTCACCCTGGTTGTGAAGCATCTCAAGACTCTGTTCAGAACCTCAGCAACGGAACCGAACCCGTTCCTGACAGGATGTCGTGAAAAAATAAACTGAAACTTTCGGGCTACCTCTGGTGTCAGATACTCACGGGCTGAATGGCCCTGACCGGAACGAGGTCGGCCCCGTTCCGTTCGCAGTGGATTGCAGAGGTCTCGCCTTGCGCGGGGACAGGACGGGAGTAGAGTTCGGTTATGAAGCGTTCCCGGAATTTTCTGACGGTATTGATTTTGGCTGCAGCGCTTTGGGGGGCGTATCGCGGCTATCGCGCCCACTCCAATCTGGTGAGCCTGTCGGTGCGGAACATGGAGATTCGGCGCGTGGTGTCCAAGCTCGAGTGGCAAACGTGGGAAAAGATCGTCGTTAGCAAAGACGTCGGCGGAAACGTAACGCTTCAGGTGCGCGATGTTCCGCTGGAGGAAGTGCTCAATATCATTGGCCTGCAGACCGACTCGCGTTGGACTCGATTGTACCCGCTCTATTCGACCGAAAAGTCGCTGGCCACCTTTTATCAAGTGCTACAGAGCAATGTGTTGCCCGCGGGCAACGGTTGGTCGGGTTTGCAGCAGATGGCAGTCTGGCAGCAAGCCGGGCTGGGCAGGTTCGCCAACACCTTGCGCGCGGAAAACAAGCTGGTCTCCGCCCAACTCTCGGATAAAGACGTGGCCTTCACAGCTTTGGCGCTCTCGAGGTTTTCCAGGGCCCAGGTCGTGCCGGAAGACGACACGAAGGGAATGATCACGATGAGATTGCAGCAGGTCCCATTAGAGAAGGCGGTCAGCAGGGTGGCAGAGCAGGTGCACCGCAAATGGAGCCGCGTTTACACCTTGCAGCCTCTGAACACGGCGCAGTTGGTGCGTCAACAGCCTTCAGGGTCGCTCACAACCGATGCGGCCCCGTTAACCGGGACCAACCCCGCTCCGGTTGCTTCCGATGGGGGGAGCCTTCCGCCCGAGCAGGCCTTGGCGGCGCTGGTCTCGACGATGACGCCTGAAGAACAGCAACAAACCCTCGAACAAATTTCCCTGGCCAACTCCAGTGCCGCGCAGACCCCCGGGGGAGGTCAATCGCAGGCTGCGGCCGCTGCGGCGGCGCAGGTCGCCCAGGCAGAACAGCAAGACCTCCAACGCCGCATCGACCTGCGTTTGAAAGACGGAACAGTCGACCAACGACTTGCGCACGACCGCCGGGTCCTTAACAGCAAGCAGGCAGAACCGAAGCCATGATACGCCTTGGTTCAAGCAGACCGCGTTCCGGGATCGCTTTTAGCCTGATCGAGTTGTTGGTGGTCATCGGCATTATTGGCATACTGGCGTCGCTGCTCATGCCGGCGTTAAGCCGCGCCAAAGGCAAAGCCAACGACACCAAATGCATCAGCAATCTGCGGCAGATCGGCATCGCCCTGTCCATTTACGCCGACGAGAACCAGGGCAAACTGCCATTTGCCGAGCGGCGTCCGACAAAACCGGTCGATCCGAATCATGTGCTTGCCCGCATCGTCGATGTGCTTTCAAACCATGTGGCCGGGGCCGTCGTGGTCTTTCGCTGCCCCAAAGACCGCTTCGGCTGGTTCGAGAAGGAAGGCTCGAGTTACGAATGGAATTACCAGGCCAACGGCCAACCGATCGTGTTGCCGGGGGTGATTTCCGGAATCCAGATGACCGCTGAAAAGGCGCGGCTGATGTACGATTACGAGAATTTCCACCCGGGCAGCACCAACGGCACGAAAAATGTGTTGCACGGGGACGGTCATGTGGCACCGATCCGGTAACCTTTGCCTGGCCGTTCTGGTTGGCGCACGGCTCTGCGTTGCCGTCGCAGCCGAGGTGCCCGCTGAGTCTCCTCCCGAATTAACGGGTCCAACATTCTCCGTTCGCGGTGGACTGTACACCAATGCCGTTTCCGTTGAACTCTCCGCCCGTTCCTCCTCTACAGTCGTGCATTACACGCTCGATGGCTCCGAACCGACAGCCGCCTCCACCCGGTATTCCTCCCCGATCAAACTTTCTGAGGCCGCCGTGATCAAAGCCAGGACATTCGGTTCGGGCGCCCGGGGCAGCCCGACTGTAACGGAGGCTTACTGTTTCATCGAGCCCGGGTTGGCGGCGTTCAGCTCGAATCTCCCGCTGATCCTGCTGGACACCTTTGGCCGACAGGTGCCGTATGGAACAACCTGCCCTGTGGCCGCGCGGTTCGTGGACACCAGCACCGGCCGCAGCAGGTTGGTTGGTCCGGCGGACTTTCAGGGGTTGGGTGAAATCAACGTGCGTGGTCACACGTCTCTTCGCCATCCCAAGCACTCCTATCATTTCGAAACCAAAGCCGACGAAAACGGTGCGCACAAGGTCGCCCTCCTCGGCTTGCCCAAGGAATCCGATTGGGTGCTTTACGCGCCTTACTCCGACAAATCTCTGATCCGAGACGTGCTTGGTTATGAGCTGAGCAATCGCATCGGACGCTACGCCCCTCGCACCAGGTTAGTCGAGGTTTTCCTCCATGAGGCTCATGGGAAACTCGGGCAACGGGATTACCTCGGGGTTTACGTTCTGGAAGAGAAGATTAAGCGTGGCAAAAGCCGCGTGGACGTGGAAAAGCTCACGCCCGAGGACAACACCGATCCTAATATCTCCGGCGGCTATATTCTCAAGAAGGATCATATCGACCTGGTGGATGATCCCGACCCGAGCATCCCGATCTTCAGAAAGTCGACGCGCGGGATGGAACTCTCGTTCCGCTCGAGTCACGGCAGCCACTTCTTGTACGTCGAGCCTAAAGCGGCCGCGATCACCCCCGAGCAAAAGCTGTGGCTAAGGCAGTATTTCAACCAGTTCGAGCGTGTTCTTTACGGCGTTGACTTCCGGGATCCCAAAGCCGGTTACGCCGCCTACATCGATCCGGATTCGTTCATCGACCACTATCTATTGGTCGAACTTTCCAAAAATATCGATGGCTTTCGCTTCAGCACGTTTTACTACAAGGACCGGGGAGCTCGGCTCAACATGGGCCCCATCTGGGACTGGAACCTGACGTTCGGAAATGCCAATCAGCGCGAGGGGTTCAACCCCAGGGGATGGTACTCCGCCCAACTTGATGACCAGCAATATTCCTGGTTCCGGCGCCTCTTTGAGGATCCGGATTTCACTCAACGCGTCGTGGACCGTTGGGGCGTACTGCGCACCAACCAGTTCGCGGTCGGCAAAATCCTTTCCCGAATCGATGAGCTCTCCGCTTTGCTCAGCGAAGCCCAGGTCAGAAACTTCAAGCGCTGGCACGTCTTAGGCCACAACACCGGGCCCAATGCGTTTGTGGGTGAAAGCTTCGAGGAGGAGATCAGCTTCCTTAAGAAATGGGTCCGACAGCGCATCGACTGGATCGACGGCGAGTTCATGCCCCCGCCGGCCTTTTCCATGCCGGGCGGAACCATTGGCCATGGCGCCAAACTCGAGCTTCGCGCGCGCGAGGGAAAAGTCTATTTCACACTGAACGGGTCCGACCCGCGTGCGCCGGGCGGCGGCATTTCCCCCACCGCCAAACCTTACCAATCCAGTATCGTGCTGGAGGATTCCACCACCGTCATTGGCCGCGCCACCGACGGGACCCGCTGGAGCTACCCGGTTCTGCGCCGGTTTGTCGTGGGTGTGGGCGGTGTGAAACCATAGAAAGTCCCTGGTTGACCAAGCAAGGCATCGGGTTGAACCTCCTTTACCCATTTTTAAGAAAATGACCAACCCTCGAAAGTGCCCCGTCCTCTTTGCTGGTGCGCCGATGATTTGTCTGCTCTTGGTGGCTTGCCTCTGCTCGCCTCCGGCTGCTTTTGGAGCATCGAGTTCCGCGCCCACCAAGGGGCACAAGAGCGCACCGAGGGATGACATTTTTGCCGGGACCAATGTCTTGCACATTGAGATCCAAATCTCGCAAGCCGGGATGAAGGAGCTGCGCCAAACGGGTTGGGGCAATGACCGTGAGCGGCCGGTGGTCCTTGCTACGGTGAAAGAAGGTGGCGCCGTTTACACCAACGTAACCCTGCACCTGAAGGGGTCCGCGGGCAGCTTCCACCCGGTCGATGATAACCCCTGTTTCACGCTAAATTTCGAGAAAGCCGCTCCCGAGCAGAGCTTTCACGGGTTGCATAAGCTGTCGCTCAACAATTCGGTTCAGGACCCCTCGTTTTTGACCGAGAAAATCTGCCGGGAATTATTCGATGCCGCCGGCGTGCCGGTGCCGCGGGCAGGGCATGCGGTGGTGCGATTGAATGGCCGTAACCTTGGGCTGCATGTGCTCACGGAAGGATTTGGCAAGCATTTCCTCAAGCGCTATTTCAAAAACACCAAGGGCAATTTGTACGACGGCGGGTTCTGCCAGGATATTGACAGTTCGCTGGCCGTCACCTCGGGCGATAACCCCAAGGATCATTCCGGCTTGCAGGCCTTGGCCAGCGCGGCCCGAGAACCTGACCAGACTAACCGGATGGCGCGTTTGGAAAAGACGCTGGGTATGGAGGGATTTCTTTCCTTCGTCGCCATGGACATCATCGAGTGTGATTGGGATGGCTACGCGATGAACCATAACAACTGGCGCATCTTTCATGATTTGGATTCCAATAAAATGGTTTTTATACCACATGGGTTGGACCAAATGTTCGGGGTCGAGCGTACCACGCCAGAGTGCCCGATTCTGCCTCACCATTTAAACGGGTTGGTCGCGCGTGCCGTGCTGAGCACAACGGAAGGCCGGCGCCGGTACCTGGAACGAGTGGCGCAACTTTACACCAACGTCTTCCACGCCGATGCGCTGATAAAACGGGTGGATCAATTGGCGGCGGTGATTAACCCCGCGATCGCCGAATATAGCTCGAGCTCAGCGCGGCGGCACGAGGCGGCGGTCGAAGACCTCAAACGACGCATCCGGATGCGCGACGAAAGCTTAAGCCGCCAATTGGCTGCGACCACTACCAAACCCGCGTTTGTTTCCGACGGCACGCTGAAACTGCAAGGCTGGAGACGCGCTACTCGAAGCGGCGAGCCGGAGTTTCGCCAAGAAAAATCCGGCGACCATGCGTTGTTGTTCATTAGCGCTCCCAACGGCGCCGTCAGCGCATCCTGGCGCACCCGGGTGCTTCTCCAGGAAGGAACCTACCGTTTCGAAGGCAAAATTCGGACCTCGGCGGTGAAGTCGGAGCCTGCGCAAGGGGCCAGAATCAGAATCTCGAGAGGTGCGATGGTGCGCGGCTTATCCGGCACTGCCGACTGGCAATCGGCGTCTTATTCTTTTGAGGTGTCGGACAGCGGTGCGGAAGTGGAATTGGTGTGCGAGTTGCAGGCGTCGCGTGGCGAAGCGTGTTTCGATGCCTCCAGCCTGCGCCTGGTCCGCGTCAATGCACAAAACCCGTAGACGGGTTGGAGTCGTGTCCGGTCGTTTTTTTGACTTTCGTCGCTTCAGTCGGAACTAATGGGTCATCGAATAAACGATGATGTTGATCGCCAGCGGGTAGGCGGCATTTTCCGAAAAGCGCTGAAAGAAGTAGTGATCTTCGCCTTCACGTTCCCAACCGTCCCCATTATCGGTGTTATGGCAGCCGATTACCATCAGGCGGTTTTTATCATCAAACAAAGCGCGGTAATGAAGATCTTTGCATTGTTCGCCATCATGGTACTCCCAGGTGATGCCGGTTACATCAGCGCGGCGTCCAATGCGTACGTTGGGAACCTGCAACATCGCCTTCGGCCCCTTGAGATCGTAAACCTCGTGAAAAATCGGATGGTCCATCTCGAGGTCAACCCATTGGCGTCCAGGAAACACACGCCCCATTTCACGTTCAAAGTTATCCCACTGCGGTTTGCCCCAAAAATCATCGGCCATCAGGAAGCCACCGTTTAAGAGATATCTCCGCAGGAGCGAGACTTCCTCATCTTCCAAAATCATCAAGCCTGGCTCGACCATATAGATCCAGGGATAGTCGAACAGTTCGGGGTCGGTGATATCAATCACCCGTCCGTCTGGATTCACTTTAATGGAGGTTAATTGCTGTAGCCGATAGGAGAGGTTGAGATCGCTATCGGGATAATCGCTGTACCAATAACCACCGTGCCACCAGACTCGCGCGCTGCGCGTTTGGCGGGTGTAACGAACACGTGCAAACGAGAACACGTCCTTTTCAAATGCGGGTTCGTTCGTCCAGGTCGGCGTGGGGCCGCTGTGCCAGGGAGATTCCCGGGCTGTCTTAGCCTGGTTCACCCTGGGATCCCAGCCTTCATTACCAACCGAGTTGCGATCAAATTCGTGCGGCGGGGAGGCGAGGGTGAAGCAGGACAAAAACGACAGCGCCGCCAGCATGCCCCTCCTGAGCAATTTAGGGTTTTGGACACCGCGCCTGGCCTGCGGCAGATTCCAGTTCTGCTTTGCCAACTTGCTGTCGCCGCTTGACATTCCGTTTCGCCCTTTTCCCGTAACGCTCCACCATTTTCCTTCACTCTGCCGCCATCGACAATGACTTTTCAACAAATAACTCATGGGTCGAGCGGCCCGCCGTCCGTGCATTGCCGAGGCATCTGCTCCCGGTGCTGCCTGAAATCAAGAAAGCCCCGTCGGCCGGTGCCCCAAGTGTGCCTGGTAGCCAGGGTCCGGCGCTATCGAACTCGAGTGAGTTGACGATCCGGGCAAGGTGCCTAGACTGCTGCGCGATGAACTTTGTTTCAAAGGCCCGGTTGCTGACGCGCATTCTTGGCCCTCTGCTTTTCTGTGGCCTGCTGGTCGGCAACGCCGCGGGGCAGGGGACGAGGCCGTCCGGGAGCGTGAGGGACGCCCTGCAGCCGTACGTTGACAAACATGTACTCGCCGGCGCTGTTGTCCTGTGGGCCGACCGGGATCGGGTCCTGGGCCTTGAAGCGGTTGGTTACTCGGACGTTGCCCGGTTGGTTCCCATGAAGCCCGACGCGCTTTTCTGGATCGCCTCAATGTCCAAGCCGATGACTGCCACCGCGCTGATGATGTTGGTGGATGAGGGAAAGCTGAACCTCACCGATTCGGTCGAGAAATACCTGCCCGAATTCCATGACCAATGGCTGGCGGTGGAGCAGGATGCGGGGCACCAGCTGCTCAAGCCACCTTCCCGACCGATCACCGTCGAGGATATTCTCTCGCACATGAGCGGCCTGCCCTTTATGTCCCGCATCGAGCATAAGATAGACGCGTACCCCCTCCGCGAAGCGGCCTTAAGCTATGGGCTGACGCCGCTAAAAACCGACCCCGGCTCCAAATACGATTACAGCAATGCGGGCATCAACACAGCGGGCCGAATCATCGAGGTGGTCAGCGGCTTGCCCTATGAGGAATTTATGCTCCGCCGGCTGCTGCAGCCACTCGGCATGAAGGACACCACGTTCTGGCCCACCGAGTCGCAGCTTAAACGGCTCGCAAAATCCTACAAGCCGAACGCCACTAAAGACGGCCTGGAGGAGATCAGCATCGAACAGCTCACCTACCCACTGACCAGCCGCACGCGAGGCCCATCCCCGGCGGGTGGCTACTTCTCGACCGCAAAAGATTTGTCCCTGTTCTGCCGCATGATCCTCAACGGCGGCGTTTACCGCGGTCGACGGTATGTCTCGGAGGCGGGTATTAAGGTCATGACCTCGGTACATACTCGAGAACTTCTGGGCCCGAATGGCAATGGATATGGCCTGGGATGGTCGGTCAGCGGCCGGCCTCAACACGGCACAGCTTTGGAGAGCACCGGCGCCTTCGGCCATGGCGGCGCTTACAGCACGGACCTGCACATTGATATGCAGCGTCAGCTCATTACGATTTACCTCGTTCAGCACGCCGGCTATCCGGACAATGCAGGCGGCCGGATTCTTCCCGCGTTTCGAAAAGCCGCCGAGGAATCAATCCAACGCTAAACTTGATGTCGCGCCGGTAGGGCAGGGACCACATCGATCTGCCTCTCGTTAGCCGTCGCTCCCGATGGAGGAGACGGGTTCCACGCCTATCCGAAAAAGTACGGACCAGTCCGTATTTTGACAAACCCATGAACCGGTGAGACAGTCTCTCTACCCAATGCAGAGGTTCATCCGTAACCCAAGAACAGGCAATTTCCTTGATCCGCATGGAAACTGGACCCAGGACTATTCGCGCGCCCGGAATTTCGGGGACGTGATGGCCGTCATTACCACTGCTTCGCAGATGAAGGCCACGCGCCCGCTTGAGCAAGTCGTGATGGTTGGGATCGAACCGTCGACGTTTGACCTTTATTTGCCTCTGGCATTCGATTAATCCGTCGGCACCGCGCTCATCCCCCGGTCGATTCAATCCCGCGCAGCTTGCGCCTCGGTTTAACTCGAAGCACCCACAGATTCCCCGGCGCCACGGCCATTATGTTGAGTTGCTTTGCCTATGCTGCTCCGCGGAGAAAAGCAACTTGCTCCCGGCTGAGATCTGATGAGACGATGGCGAGCGTGGATTTGAGAGCAATTCGCTGGTCTGGGCTGGGGACGCTCAGGATTAACTGCGGACAACCCTAAACGCCATTTGAGACTTCATTTCGCATTCTTCGCGGTGGTCGTGGTCAGTGCGCTCCGTAGTTTGGGCGCGCAGCCACCTCCGGCGCCGCAGATGACATTTTTGGACAACGGCGAACTGCGAGTCGGCATGGACCTGGCCCTGGGGGGCGCTGTCACCCACATCTCCAGCAAGGATCATCCGGGCAACATTATCAACAGTGCCGACCTTGGGCGGCAGATCCAGATGTCCCACTATTCCGGTCCGTGGCCTTTTGTAGTGGGCGACAAACAACCTCGCAAGGAGTGGGCTGGCTTGGGGTGGAACCCGATTCAGACGGGCGACTGCTACGGGAATCCGTCCCGGGTCATCGAACATCGCAATAATGGCAAAGAGCTTTACCTCAAATGCGTTCCCATGCAGTGGCCGCTCGACAACGTACCAAGTGATTGCATTTTTGAGACGTGGACGAGGCTCAGAGGCCCGGTGATCCAAATGCGTTTTCGGTGCACCAACCGGCGTTCGGACCGGACCACCTACCGTCCCTGTCCCCAGGAATTACCCGCGGTCTATACGATTTCCAAGCTCTGCCGCTTGATGTCTTACACGGGCGAAAAGCCGTTCACTCGTGACACTCTCAGTCTGATCACCAATGACTGGAGGAAGCCCTGGCCATGGAGGCATTTTGTGGGTACCGAACGGTGGGCCGCATTAGTGGACGAGAACGACTGGGGACTGGGGGTCTTCAAGGATGATGGCGGCGAATTTGACGGCGGGATCTATGGCGATGCGCGTTCCGAGGATCCCAAGGATGGTTCGACGGCCTATGTTGCCCCTATCCACGTGGAGAATTTCGATTACAACATCGTTTACGAGCATCGGACCGATCTGGTGGTGGGCAAACTGGCCGACATCCGCGGACGTTTCAATGAAATGGCCACCCGGAAGCCGCCCGCCTGGCGCTTCGCCAAGGACCGGCAGCACTGGACCCTGCGCAATGCCACCGATCAAGGGTTTCCCATGAAGGGCGAATGGAAACTCAAGTTCGGAGCGGACAAGCCAGTCCTGGAGAGCCACCGGCAGTGCTGGCGCGCCGAAAGCGCTCCGTCGTTGCAGCTGCAGTTCGCCTACACCGGACAGGCCACGAGCGTGCGGATTCTTTGGAAACGACTTGACGATGAGAATCTCGACGCCAAGAAGAGCGTTCTGCTCGAATTAAAACCCGACGGAAGGTTCCACACGTATCGCATCCAACTTGCGTCGTGCCCGGAATACCGCGATCTCCTCACCGGTTTGGCCATTGAGCCCGTGGCTCAGCCTCGTCTGGGGGAAGGGATGGCCATCCGATCCATTAAACTTGCGACGGGCAAGTAGTCGGTGAACTTTCTGACGATCTCCACGGCGTGAGAGAGGGCTGCTTGAGTCAGAACCAGGTCAGGACCAAGTTCGACGACCTCTTCTGTTTGGATCAGGAACCGCAGCGCCTGTTGTGATTCCGCATCTGGGTTGGGTCTCGCGGCAAACCCGATCCTGGCCGACAATCCATCGGCTCAGGTTGACAGAGGCAGGAATCCGGTTGAGCGTGCGTCCGCAGTTCTGATGGAACGCGAAATCCAGAGGGAACGACCGAAATTGGGAAAGTGCATGCGCGATGGAGGTTTCTTATGAACGAACTGGACCAAGACGAGCAGTTCTACCGTGATACAGAAAGCCTGGCTCACCCGAAGCTCGAGGATGGGCAACTGGCCATGCTCGAGCCACTGGGCGTGCGGCGCAGCCTGCGGCCCGGCGAGCTCGTTTACAAAGCCGGGCAGCGCGACGTGGGGCTGACGGTGGTCTTGCGTGGGGCAGTGGAAGTGTTCGAATCCCGCGACGGCCAGGAGCAAATCCTCGGGACGATCAGTCCGCGCAAGTTCGCCGGCGACGTGGCGGCGCTCATGGGCACAGCCGCAGTGGCCAACGTGCGGTGTGGGGCGGAAGAAAGCGAGATCCTGGAGGTGCCGGCGAGCCGGTTGCGGCAGGCGTTGGCAGAACTGCCCGGGGTAAGTGAACTAATCGTGCGGGCGTTCATCATGCGCCGAAAGCGGCTGCAGCGTGACCCCGACTTTGCCGGGTTGCGCATCCTGGCAGCGGATGGTTCGCGCGAGGGGAGACTGCTCGACGATTTTCTGGACAAGAACCATATCCCTCACCGGTTGATAGAATCTCACGCGGAGATTGGGCAAGGCCTCTCTGGGCGACTGCGGCTCTCCAGCCGCGATTTGCCCGCGCTGATCACAGCCAATGGAGCGCCCTTGCGGCATCCTTCCTTGCGTGAGGTCGCGCGGGTAGCGGGACTCCTGCGCTCAGTGGCGGCTGATAACGAGGGTGAAATCACCTGTGACCTGGCTATCATTGGAGCCGGCCCAGCAGGGTTGGCCGCGGCCGTTTATGCGGCTTCAGAAGGCCTCAACACGGTAGTGCTGGAGAGCTTCGCCCCCGGTGGGCAGGCTGGCTCATCTTCCTTGCTGGAGAACTTCTTCGGCTTCCCCACCGGGGTCAGCGGCGGCGATTTAACCTACAGCGCGCAGCTCCAGGCGTATCGGTTCGGTGCGAAGTTCATTACGCCGGCTCAGGCGCTCTGGCTCACATTTGCGCCGGGAGAGCACGGCGCGACCGTGCAAGCCGAAGGTTGCAACGCGACGCTCTGCGCCAAAAGCGTTCTCATCGCTACGGGGGCCGATTACCGCCGGTTGGAGGCCGAAGGCCGGGAAGAGTTCGAAGGGGCAGGGGTTTATTACGCGGCTACGGGGCGCGAGGCCCAGTTCTGCCGCGGTGCAACCGTGATAGTCGCGGG
>Ga0105240_10000809_pt1 | contig 56801 bp, 49 predicted proteins | sample KBSC54metaG_FD_80426 | JGI IMG/M metagenome (GOLD analysis project Ga0105240, IMG submission 80426) | Corn rhizosphere microbial communities from Kellogg Biological Station, Michigan, USA - KBS C5-4 metaG | ecosystem: Host-associated > Plants > Roots > Rhizosphere > Soil | place: Michigan, USA... | reverse complement strand
GAGCATGAAGACGTCGCCCGGCTGCATCTTGCCGGCGTTCTCGCGGATGATGGTGCGGATGCTTTCGCCCATCGAGCCGAGATGCACCGGGATGTGCGGCGCATTGGCGATCAGGTTGCCCTGGGCGTCGAACAGCGCGCACGAAAAGTCCAGGCGCTCCTTGATGTTGACCGAGAAGGCGGTGTTCTGCAAACGCAGACCCATCTGTTCGGCGATGCTCATGAACAGGTTGTTGAACACTTCCAGCATCACCGGGTCGGCCGTGGTACCGATTGCCTTGCGCTGCACGCGCGCCTGGTAACGCTGCATCACCAGATGGTTCAACGGCGTCACTTCAGCCAGCCAGCCCGGCTCGACGATGTTGGTGGCGTTCTTTTCCGCAATGATCGCGGGACCATGCACGACGTCGCCGGGACGCATGTCTTCGCGGCGATACAGTGCGGTGTCATGCCATTGGCCGCCCGAGAACAGTTGCACGGTTTCGGTTGGCTTCAGCGCGCCGTCGCGCGGCGGCAACTGCTCGGACTTTTCTTCGCGGTCGGTGGAGACGCCGATCGCTTCCACCGAAATGGCTTCAATGATCATGGTCTTTTCCGGCATCAGGAAGGAGTAGCGCTTCTTGTAGGCCGATTCGAACTGCGCCACCATGCCGGCGATATCGCCGAAGGCCACCACGATCACCGAATCGGTGCCGTCATAGCGCAAGTGGGCGCGCTTGATCACGTCGATCTGCGTCGGCATCACGCCTTGCGCCAGCAGGTCGTCGGCGGCTTGCGTGGCGAGCTTGTTCAGTTCCGCGTCGAGCGTGCCGACCGAACCGGTCGACAAGGGCAACTCCATCGCCTGTTCGCGCATCGCGGTCTGGTCCGCCAGTCCCATGCCGTAGGCCGACAGCACGCCGGCGAACGGATGCGCAAACACGCGCGTCATGCCCAGCGCATCTGCAACCAGGCAGGCGTGCTGGCCGCCGGCGCCGCCGAAAGTGGTCAAGGTGTAGTCGGTGACGTCATGGCCGCGCTGCACCGAAATGAACTTGATCGCGTTGGCCATGTTGCCGACGGCGATTTCGATGAAACCTTCGGCGACTTCTTCCGGTGTGCGGCGGTTGCCGGTCTCCGCATGGATGCGATCGGCCAGCTCCGTGAACTTGCGCACCACCGCGTCGCGGTCGAGCGCTTCATCGGCAGCCGGGCCGAACACTTTCGGGAAGTAGGCCGGCTGGATCTTGCCCAGCATGACGTTGCAATCGGTAACCGCCAACTGGCCGCCGCGGCGATAGCTGGTTGGGCCGGGGTTGGCGCCGGCGCTGTCGGGACCGACGCGGTAGCGGGTGCCGTCGAAATGCAGGATCGAGCCGCCGCCGGCGGCGACGGTATGGATGCTCATCATCGGCGCGCGCATGCGCACGCCGGCCACCTGGGTTTCGAACTCGCGCTCGAATTCGCCGGCATAGTGCGACACGTCGGTCGAGGTGCCGCCCATGTCGAAACCGATGATCTTGTCGAAGCCGGCCGTCTCGGCCGTGCGCACCATGCCGACGATGCCGCCGGCCGGTCCGGACAGGATCGAGTCCTTGCCCTGGAAGCGATGGGCGTCGGTCAGTCCGCCGTTGCTCTGCATGAACAGCAGGCGTACGCCGTCCATTTCGCCCGCGACCTGGTCGACGTAGCGTCGCAGGATCGGCGACAGGTAGGCATCAACCACCGTCGTGTCGCCGCGCGAGACCAGCTTCATCATCGGGCTGACTTCATGCGATACCGAGACTTGGGTATAGCCGAGCTCGGCGGCGATCTCCGCCAGCTTCTCTTCATGCGCAGTAAACCGGTAGCCATGCATCAGCACAATGGCGACGGCGCGATAGCCTTCCTTATATAAGGCAGCCAATTGCTGGCGTACCGACACCGTGTCGAGCGGCTGCACCACGTCGCCGTGCGCGCTCAGGCGCTCGTCGACTTCCACGACTTTTTCAAACAGCAGTTCCGGCAAGACGATGTTGCGGTCGAACAGGCGTGGGCGATTCTGATAGGCGATGCGCAAGGCGTCGCGGAAACCCTTGGTGATCACGAGTACGGTCGGGTCGCCTTTGCGCTCGAGCAGCGCATTGGTGGCGACCGTGGTGCCCATCTTCACCGCTTCGACTTGCTGCGGCGAGATCGCTTCATCGGGCTTGAGTCCGAGCAGGCGCTTGATGCCGGCCACGGCCGCGTCCTTGTATTGCTCGGGATTTTCGGACAGCAGCTTGTGCGTCAACAGGGTGCCGTCGGGCCGGCGCGCAACGATGTCGGTAAACGTGCCGCCGCGATCGATCCAGAACTGCCAGCGTTGTTCCCCCAGGGTGGTCTGCTCTTTATTCATGGTGCATTGCCTTTCTCGATTGAACTTTCAGGTGCATTTTTGTTGATGAATTATCGACACTTTGCACATAAACCGTGCGATTAAGGTCGAACGTTTTGCTGAGGAAACATTGGGAAAACCCTGGGAATCCTCCTTAAAGCCTTGCTGCGTCTGTATTTGCGTCTGAAGTGGCGATCCCGCTAGAAAACTGGCACGCGCTTTGCTAATAACTCGTCAATGATTTGGCGATCATTTATTTTTATTAATATTAATAATTTATTGACATATTATCGACGAAACATATAGGATTCAAGAAAAAAATCAAGGAGACAAAAAATGGCGAAAGAACTACGCAAAACAAGGTGAGTGCAAGGCAACGCAACCACCGCCGCCATTTTCAAGCGTGCCCCCGACGTCGGCAGAAGGCCGGCGAGCAGTAGCGCAAGAGCGGGGCAAGGCTTGATGAATCCTGAATCACGCAGTCGATAGAAGTCAGCGCAACACCAGCAAAAAAGTCCAGCCGGGCAACCGGATTGGAGTGGATCAACACGGTTTTCGCTTTTGCGGCGGCCGTGGGTTGGAAGTTTTGTGGTGATTTTTGGGTAGCTCCCGCTCAAGCGTCTCCGGCGTCATGCGGTGGGGGGAATTTTTGGATGTCAGTCAATACAACAAGGAGCGTCTCATCATGTTAGGTCTCGTCTTCAAACGTGTCTTCCAAGCCGGCCTGGCCGTGTCTTTCAGCATTGCCGCTTTTTCAGCGCAAGCGCAACAGCAGGAAATCAAGATCGGCGTCATCTATCCGCTCAGCGGCGCCGCCGCATCCACCGGCGCTGAAATGAAGGACGCGCTGGAACTGGCCGCCGACATCATCAACAACGGCGCCAAGGGCGTGCCCAACCTGCCGTTCTCGGCCGGCGGCGGTCTGCCCAACCTGAAGGGCGCCAAGATCAAGCTGGTGTTCGCCGATTCGCAAGGCAACCCGCAAGTCGGCGCCACCGAAGCCGAGCGCCTGATCACGCAGGAGAAGGTCGTCGCCGTGGTCGGCGCCTACTTCAGCAACGTCACCGCCACCACCAGCCAGGTCGCGGAACGTTACAAGGTGCCTTACCTGAATCCGGAATCGTCGTCGGCCTCGCTGACGCAGCGCGGCTTCAAATGGTTCTTCCGCACCACGGCGCATGACGATCTGTTCGTCACTAATTTCTATGAATTCTTCAAGGAGCTGGAAGCCAAGAAAGGCATCAAGATCAGCAAGCTCGGCGCCTTCAACGAAAACACCCTGTGGGGCAACGAGACCACCAAGCTCGAGACCAAGCTGTCCAAGGACCGCGGCTACGATCTGGTGAAGACCATCGTCTATCCGGCCAAGAGCACCCAGCTGACCTCCGAAGTGCAGCTGCTCAAAGCCGCCGCGCCGCAAGTGGTGATGCAGTCCTCCTATCTGGGCGACGCCATCTTGTCGATGAAGACCTACAAGGAACTGGGCTTCACGCCGGACATGATCCTGGCCAACGACGCCGGTTTCATCGACACGGAATTCGTGAAGACGCTGGGCAAGGACGCCGACTTCATCGTTACCCGCGACGTCTGGTCGCTTGACCTGGCCGGCAAGAATCCGCTGATCAAGCAAGTCAACGACCTGTTCAACGCGCGTTTCAAGATCAACTTCACCGGCAACTCGTCGCGTACCTTCACCGGCCTGATGACGCTGGCCGATGCGATCAACCGCGCCGGCTCCACCGATCCTGAAGCGATCCGCAAGGCGCTGTCGGAAACCAACATCCCCGGCAACAAGCTGATCATGCCGTGGAAGGGCATCAAGTTCGACGAGCACGGCCAAAACACGCTGAGCTCCGGCATCCTGCTGCAAATCATCAACGGCAAGTACTACACCGTGTGGCCGTTCGACATGGCAACGCGCGACATCGTCTGGCCGATGCCGAAGTGGGATCAACGCAAGTAAACAAGCAGTAAGCAATCAGTCTTTCCGGTGGTAGACGGAGGGCCGCAGCGACAAGAACAACAATGCCGCGGCCTTCTTTTTCAGATTCAATTTTTATCGCGGGTATTTACGGCGCGTAAATAGTTCGTAAAGGGGAAATTCATGACTTGGGATATTTTGGTGCAGACCCTGGCGTCCGGCCTGTTGATCGGACTTATTTATGCGCTCGTGGCAATCGGTTTGACGCTGATCTTCGGCGTCATGGACATCGTCAATTTCGCCCACGGCGAATTCCTGATGTTCGGCATGTATTCGAGCTTCTGGCTGTTCGCGCTGTATGCGCTCGATCCAATTTTTACCTTGCCGCTCACCGCGCTGTTCCTGTTCGGACTGGGCGCGCTGCTGTACAAGCTGGTGATCCGCAAGATCACCAATGCGCCGATGGTGTCGCAGATCTTCACGACCTTCGGCCTGATGATCCTGTTCCGCGGCATCGCGCAGTTCTTCTGGAAAGCCGATTTCCGCACCATCGAAAACTCCATGGTCGCCGGACATGTCTCGCTCGGCGGCATCCAGATCGGTTCGCCGCAGCTGACCGCCGGCCTTGGCGCGATCGTGGTGACCGGTGTGATCTACCTGTTCCTGACCCGCACCAAACTCGGCGCAGCGCTGGAGGCGACCGCCGCCGACAAGGAAGCCGCGCAACTGATGGGCATCGATTCGCAAAAAATGTTCGCGCTGGCCTGGGGCGTCGGCGCCGCATGCGCCGGTGTGGCGGGCGCGTTGCTGTCGACCTTCTTTCCGATCTTTCCGGAAGTCGGCGCCAACTTCATCCTCATCGCCTTCGTGGTGGTCAACCTGGGCGGCTTCGGCAGCGTGGTCGGCGCACTGATTGCAGGTGTATTGGTTGGCGTGATCGAAGTGATGGGCGGCCTGTTCCTGGGACCGCAATACAAGATGGCGATCGTGCTGGTGCTGTTCCTGACAGTGCTGATGTTCCGTCCACAAGGTCTGATGGGCAAGGCCTGAGCCTGACCAGCCAATTATTCGGAGAAACCTCATGCTCAAAAATACTTCCGGCCTGTCGCTGACGCCAACCGCGTCCGCCCCGGGCTTCAACAAAACACACGGGCTGCTGGTCGCACTGCTGGTCCTGGCGCTGGCCTTGCCGCTGTACGTCACTAGTCCGTCGCACCAGAACCTGGCGATCCTGATCCTCATGGCGGCGCAGATCGGCGTGTCGTGGAACATCGTCGGCGGCTACGCCGGCCAGGTCTCGCTCGGTCACGTCGCCTTCTACGGCATCGGCGCCTACACTTCGGCGATCCTGTTTTCGGTCTACGGCGTCAACCCGTGGTTCGCCATGATCGTCGGCGGCGTGATCGCGGCGCTGGTCAGCCTGGTGATCGGCTGGTCCTGCTTCCGTCTCAAGGGCCACTACTTTGCGATGGCGACCATTGCCGTGGCCGAGATCATCCAGATCGTCTTCACCAACTGGGACTTCGCCGGCGCCGCCGTCGGCCTGACGATTCCAATGGGCGAGGGCGGCTGGGTCAACATGATCTTCGCCGGCAAGGAGCCGTACTACTACGTCGCGCTCGGCTTGCTGCTGCTGACGCTGCTGGCCAACTTCATCATCGAACGCAGCTTCCTCGGCTACTACTTCCGCGCCATCAAGGATGAGCCGGATGCCGCGCGCAGCCTCGGCGTGAGCCTCAGCAAGTACAAGCAGATCGCGTTCGCGGTGAGCAGCTTCTTCACTGCCATGGGCGGCAGCCTGTACGCGCAGAAAGAGCTGTACATCGACCCTGCCTCGGTGCTCGGCACCGGCATGTCGATCAAGATGGCGCTGGTCGCCATCCTCGGCGGCATCGGCACCCTGTTCGGCCCGCTGGTCGGCGCCGGCCTGCTGACTGCCATCGAAGAGGGCACGCGCACTATCTTCGGCGGCTCCGGCCGCGGCACCGACCTGATCATCTACGCCGCGCTGATCATCGTCATCGCGGTGTACTACCCGAACGGCATTCTGGGCTACGTCAAGAGCATGCTCGCCCGCCGCAAGGCCATCAAGGCGCAGGCTGGAAATTCTGCAAAGGAGGACACGAAATGAGCTTGCTGCGCGTAGAAAACGTCTACAAGAAATTCGGCGGCCTGACCGCTAACCAGGATATTTCCTTCACGGTCCAGGCCGGCGAGATCGTCGGCCTGATCGGCCCCAACGGCGCCGGCAAGACCACCATGTTCAACTGCATCGCCGGCTACTCGCCACCGACCACGGGCGACATCTGGCTGGAGGATCTCAAAATTTCCGGCATGTCGCCGGAGCAGTGCGCACGCATCGGCATCGGCCGCACCTTCCAGGTGGCGCGCACCTTCACCAGCATGACAGCGCTGGAAAACGTCATGGTCGGCGCCTTCCTCAACGAGCGCGGCGTCGGCGCGGCGCGGCGCACCGCGCAGGAGCTGCTCGACTTCGTCAACCTCGGCCGCTTTGCAGACAAGCCGGCCGGCAGCATGACCATCAGCGAACAGCGCCGCCTGGCGGTGGCGCGCGCGTTGGCGGTCAAGCCCAAGCTGCTGCTGATGGATGAAGTCATGGCCGGCCTCAATCCGACCGAAGTGCGCGAGACCGTCGACGTGGTGCTGAAGATCCGCGACCAGGGCATTTCCTGCCTGATCGTCGAGCACGTGCTGGAAGGCATCATGCCGATCGCCAACCAGATCGTGGTGCTCGATTACGGCAAGAAGATCGCCGACGGCTCGCCGCACGAAGTATCCAACGATCCGCATGTGATCGCCGCCTATTTGGGAGATGAATGATGCTACAGGTGAGAAATCTGCGAGCCAGCTACGACGGCGTGCTGGCCTTGTCCAAAGTCGACATCGACGTCAAGCCGGGCAGCCTGGTGGCGCTGGTGGGCGGCAACGGCAACGGCAAGTCGACCACGCTGCGCGCGATTGCCGGTCTGAACAAGGTGGACGCCGGCAGCATCGTGTTCGACAACACCGACATCGGCAAGGTGGCGCCCTTCGACCGCGTCGGCCTCGGCTTGTCGCTGGTGCCGGAAGGACGTCGCCTGTTCGGCCGCCTGACCGTGCAGCGCAACCTGGAGCTGGGCGCCTACACGCGCAGCGACAAGCACGAGATCGAGGAGTCGATTGAGGACATGTACGCGACCTTCCCCATCATCAAGGAACGCCGCCATCAGTTGGCCGGCACCATGAGCGGCGGCGAGCAGCAGATGCTGGCGATTGCGCGCGGCCTGATGGCCAAGCCGCGCCTGCTGTTGCTGGACGAACCGTCGTGGGGCATCGCGCCCAAGTTCGTGACCAAGGTGCTCGACACCATCCAGCAGGTCAATGCCAAGGGCGTGTCGATCCTGCTGGTGGAACAAAACCTGCACAAGGCGCTGGCGATTGCCGACTACGGCTACGTGATCCAGACCGGCCGCATCGTGATGGAAGGCACCGGCAGCGAACTGCTGCACAACGAAGACATCAAGAAGGCTTACCTCGGAGGACTGTGAGATGACGACGACCAACCTGAAGATGCACATGGCGAGTGAAGATCCGGCGTTGTCCGCCGCCGACCTGCGCGCGCTGTGCCGGTCCGGCGCATTCGACGGCCCGACCGCCGGCTATGCCGACGGCCATGTGCAGGCCAACCTGATGATCGTGCCGCGCGAGTATGCCTTCGACTTCCTGCTGTTCTGCCAGCGCAATCCCAAGCCTTGCCCGCTGGTGGAAGTGCTGGAGCCGGGCCGCTTCGAACCGCGCAGCGCGCCCGGCGCCGACCTGCGAACCGACGTGCCGGGTTATCGCATTTTCGAAAACGGCGTACTGCAGCAGGAGGTCGCCGACATCTCCGCGTATTGGCGCGACGACCTGGTGAGCTTCCTGATCGGTTGCAGCTTCTCGTTCGAAAGTGCGCTGATCGAGGGCGGCATCCCGCTGCGCCATATCGAACAGCAGCGCAACGTCGCCATGTACAAGACCAACATGCCGTGCACGCCGGCCGGTCGCTTCACCGGAAACGCGGTGGTCAGCATGCGTCCGGTCAAGAGCCGCGACATCGCGCGCGCGGTGGAAATCACGGCGCGCCTGCCGCAGGTGCATGGTGCGCCGGTGCATATCGGCAATCCGGAGGCGATCGGCATCGCCGACCTGATGCGTCCGGATTTCGGCGATGCGGTCGAGATCATGGACGACGAATTGCCGGTGTTCTGGGCCTGCGGCGTGACCCCGCAATACGTCGCCGAACTCAGCAAGCTGCCGTTCTGCATCACTCATGCGCCCGGCAAGATGTTCGTCACCGATCGTCTCAACGAATAGCCATGTAAGCGCCATCCGAAGCGCCTGCACCGCTGAGCAACGTGGTGCGCGCAGCCCCCATAGCGACGGGCCCGCCCGTCATGAAACGAGGAATCTTATGTTGACGCATAAATCCCTGTTGGAAGCGTACGTCTATGCAAAAGACAAATGCTGTCCTTCATTGATCCATGACATCTATGAGCCGAACGCGGTGCTCAGCATCTCGACCTCGGCCAACGCGGTGGCGTTTCCGCCGTTGGTGGTCGGCGCCGACGGCATCGCGCAGACGCTGGTGACCGACTTCGCCAAGCGCTTCACGCATTGCCGCACCTACTACGTGTGCGACGAGTTGGACGTCATGAACGGCCGCATTGAGCAGCTGCCGTGGCTGGTGCTGATGCGCGAGGAAGAAACCGCATCCTTGCGCATCGGACGCGGTTACTACAACTGGCAACTGAACCAGCATCCGGAAGAGCTGTGGCGCGCCAGCGAAATGCACATCCGCATCGATCACATGATGCTGATGGCCGACGTCGCCGGCGACCTCCTGACGACGTTGCACTCGTTCCTGCCCTATCCGTGGCTGCCGCCGCGCGTACTGGATTCATCGTTCGGTTTCATCGGCGACAGCAGCCCGTCATTCTCCTTCCTCAAGGAATTCAGGAGCAACAAGTTCGATTTGCCGCGTGAACGGCTGACGGCGTAGCAAGAAGCAAAAAGCAAGAAAAGAATGGCGGCGCGCAGCAGCAAGAAAAGCCAGGCTGCGCGTCCAGGAGTTCTCTTTGAACGTGCCGGGACAACGGCCATTGTCCCGGCGCCGCAGAGAGCAGGCGCATGCCGGCCAGCAGGAGGGCGCGCACAACATTTGGCCGGCACGCGGTTTATTGGGTTTGATGCAATTTCATTTATCGGGGAGTTTCAATGAAACATAAAGTCTTGGCTGCAGCGGCGTTTGCCGCAGTCGGCATCCAGGCCGCGCCTGTCCAGGCGCAGTCGTCGGTCACGATCTACGGTCTGATCGACACCGGCATCGTGGTCGAAAGCGGCGGCGCAGCAGGTCATGTCACTAAACTGACCAGCGGCATCAGCGGTGGTTCGCGCATCGGCTTCAAGGGCACGGAAGACCTGGGCGGCGGCATGTCGGCGCTGTTCCTGCTCGAAACCGGCTTCCAGAACGACACCGGCGCATTGGGCCAGGGCGGCTTGCTGTTCGGTCGTCAAAGCTACGTCGGCCTGGGCGGCGGCTTCGGTACGGTGACCGCCGGTCGCCAGTACACGCCGCAATACCTGGTGCTGTCGGCTGTCGATCCGTTCGGCACCGGTTACGCCGGCGACGCCGCCAACCTGATGCCGAACACCGGCAACGGCGCCAGCCGCATGGACAACACCATCAAGTACGCCTCGCCGAACTTCGGCGGCGTGACCGGTGAACTGGCTTACGGCTTCGGCGAAACCGCCGGCAGCACCAAGGCCGCCAGCCAGCTCGGCGCCGCCATCGGCTACGCCAACGGTCCGTTGAATGTGCGCCTCGGTTTCCACGGCCGCAACAACGACACGCTGACCACCCAGACCGGCTCCGGCCGCAGCACGCTGCTCGGCGCGACCTACAACTTCGGTCCCGTCAAGCTGCACGCCGCATACGGCATCAACAAGGGCCTCAACAGCTCGCCGCTGCGCAACACCGTCAATCCGTACGGCACCACGCCGATCGTGGCGTCCACCGACAGCGCCGACATCCTGGTCGGCGTGACGGTGCCGTTTGGCGTGCAGCATACGTTCCTGGCGTCCTACATTCGCAAGAATGACAAGACCACGTTGAACCAGGATGCGGATCAGTTCGCACTCGGCTATCGCTATGCCTTGTCCAAGCGCACCGACTTGTACGCGATGTATGCCCACATCAAGAACAAGAACGGCGCGCCGTACACGGTCGGCAGTTCGATCGAGGCTGGCAGCGGCAACAGCGCCTGGAACATGGGCATCCGCCACACGTTCTAAGCGTCCCTCCGGCGACGGTGGAGGCGGAAGAGAGGGAGATCGAGTGGTTCCTGGAAAAACACTCGGCCTCCATTCTGACTCCGACACCGCTCGCCGGGCCTGATTGCCGGCGGCTTTGAGAGTTGTCGATTGCGGTAGGGCCGGTATCCCTTCCGCCAGCGACCGATTCTTTCTTGAGGAAAGCCGCCGGCCAGGCAGACCTGCATCAGCGCCTGCGCGCCGACAGGCATTTGTATCCTGAACATTGAGGGGTGGAAAATGAAGAAACTGTCTCACCTGAAAATAGGACAACGCCTCGGCCTCGGGTTCGGCGTGGTCATCTTGCTGATGCTCGGCCTGACCGTGATCGGCGTCTACCGCCTCAACCAGATCAACGGCAACATCCGCAGCATCGCCAACGATTTTTATCCGCGCACGGTCATGGCCAATACTGTCAAGGGCGCGCTCGACGAGACCGCGCGCAGCATGCGCAACCTGCTGTTCATGAGCACCGTCGACGAGATCAAGGGCGAGCTCGATGCCATCACCCGCGCCGGCGCCGTCATCGACGAGACGCTCAAGCGCTTTGCGCGCGACACGCCATCCGCCGAAGGCAAGCGCATGCTCGACGCCGTCAACGCAGCGCGTGCGCAGTACACGCCGGTGCTCAACAATTTCCTGGCGGCGGTCAAGGATGGCCAGGTGGAGCAGGCGCGCGACCTGATCCTGCCGGAGATCGCGCCCTACCAGGCGGCATACTTCAAGGCGCTCGACAACCTGATCGCCTTCCAGGGGCGCGGCATGGAACAGGCCGGCCAGGAAGCGGAGCGCGTCTCCGGCGCGGCCAGCATGCTGATGATTGCGATGGCGACGATCGCCTCGCTGCTGGCGGTGCTGGTCGGCTACTCGGTCATGCGCAGCATCACGCGGCCGTTGAACGCCGCCATCAACATTGCCGAGCGCGTCGCCGGCGGCGACTTGTCGGTGCGCGTCGAAAACAGCGCCCACGACGAAACCGGAAAACTGCTGACTGCGCTGCAAGGCATGCGCGACGGCCTGGTCAACGCCGTCACCCAGGTGCGCGACGGCTCCGACGCCATTTCAGTGGCCGCGCGCGAAATTGCCGCCGGCAACGCCAACCTGTCGGCACGCACCGAACTGCAGGCCAGCACGCTCGAAGAGACCGCCGGCTCCATGCTGGAACTGACCAATGCCGTCAACCACAACGCCGAGAATGCCCGTCAGGCCAACCAGCTGGTGATGAATGCTTCGCAGGTGGCGACGCAAGGCGGCGACGTGGTCACGCAAGTGGTCAACACCATGCGTGAAATCAAGGACAGCTCGCGCCAGATCGTCGAGATCATCAGTGTGATCGACGGCATCGCCTTCCAAACCAACATCCTCGCGCTCAACGCCGCGGTGGAGGCGGCCCGGGCCGGCGAACAGGGACGCGGGTTCGCCGTGGTGGCGGCGGAAGTGCGCGGACTCGCGCAGCGCAGCGCCTCGGCCGCCAAGGAAATCGCCGACCTGATCCAGAACTCGGTCAAGAAAGTCGACGCCGGCAGCACGCTGGTCGACCAGGCCGGCACCACGATGCAGGACATCGTGCGCAGCGTCAAACACGTGGCGGACATCATGACCGAGATATCGGCCGCCAGCGACGAGCAGAGCGCCGGCATCCGCCAGGTCAACGACGCCATCGAACAGATCGACGACATGACCCAGCAGAACTCGGCGCTGGTCGAACAGGCCGCAGCCGCCGCGCAAAGCATGCACGACCAGTCGATGGCGCTGGGCCGCGCGGTGTCGATCTTCAAGATCGAGGCGCCCGGCGATATCCAGTCCATCGGTATCGGCGCCGGCATCGGCGGAATGGACGCCGGGCCGGAACCCGCCAGAATTTCATATCAGGAGCCAGCGCCATGCCGACCGCAAAGAAAAACGTAAAAGCCACCTTCGCGCAAAACGTCGCCAAGGTTCCCATCGTATCGTCGTTGCACCTGGCATCAGGGAGAAGCAAGGAATTGAGCGAGTTCGAGTTCGGCATGATCATCGCCAGCAATGCCTTCAACCGCTGGATGGTGCGTTGCATCTCCGCTGCCGGCATGAAGGACATGACCGCCACCGACGTGCTGGTGCTGCATCACATCAACCATCGCGCGCGCGAGAAGAAGCTGGCCGACATCTCTTTCATCCTCAACATCGAGGACACGCACGTGGTCAACTACTCGCTCAAGAAGCTGCATTCGCTGGGACTGGTCAATACCGAGAAGCGCGGCAAGGAAGTGCTGTATTCGACCAATGAGGCCGGGCAGGATATCTGCAAGCGCTACTACGACATCCGCGAGCAATTGCTGGTGTCGGGCCTGACCGGGGATGAGACCGAGAGCTTCGAGCTGGAAGAGCTGGCGCGCTTCCTGCGCATCCTGTCGGGCTTGTACGAACAGGCGGCGCGGTCGGCGACGTCAATGTAAGCGGGCCGCAGGGTGGAAGGGAGCGATCATCCCGATGTCCCAGTGAAATCTGTATTTCTTGGCTCTGTCGGTTGGGGCAAGTCTTGCTTACCATGCAGACTTGTCAACTCTGCCCGGAAGGATTTCCATGTCCAACAGTCCCGCCGTCCTGCGCCATGCCGATACGCCGGAAGCCCTGCACGCGTGCTATCCCGTCATGAAGCAGCTGCGTCCGCACCTGCAAAGCGAAACGGAATTCCTCGAGCGCGTGGCGCGCCAGGTCGCTGAAGGTTATCGCCTGCTGGCCGAATGGCAAGACGGCCAGCCGGTCGCGCTGGCCGGCTATCGCCTGCAAGAGAATCTGGTCTACGGAAAATTCCTCTACGTCGACGACCTCGTCACCACCGAAGCGGCGCGCGGCAGCCAATGCGGCGCGCGCCTGCTGGATGCGCTCAGCGACATCGCGGCGCAGTCCGGTTGCGTGCGGCTTACGCTCGACACCGGCCTGGCCAACGCGCTGGCGCAACGCTTCTACTTCCGCCAGGGTTTGCTGACCAGCTCCATGCGCTTCGGCAAAACCATCATCCCTGCCCAATAAAGAAACCAAAGGAACAGCTTCATGAAATTGCTTCACGTCGACGCCAGCGCCAAGCGCGAATGGTCCAACTCGCGCGCGCTCTCGCGTCACTTCATCGATCTGCTCACGCGGCAGATCCCGGCCCTCGAAGTCGACTACCTCGACCTCGCCGTGGACACGCCGGCACATGTCAGCGAAGCGTTCACCGTCGCCACCTACACGCCGGCAGCCGACCGCACCCCGGCCATGCAGCAGACATTGGAAGCCTCCGACGCGCTGTGCAAGCGCGTGCTTGCGGCCGAGGCCTTCGTGTTCGCCATGCCGATGTACAACTTCTCGATGCCGTCCGTGTTCAAGGCCTTCATCGACAACATCGTGCGCACCGACCTGACCTACAAGGTCGGCTCGGATGGTTCTTATCAGGGGCAGCTGGTGCCGGAAAAGGTATTGTTCCTGACCACGCGCGGCGCCGATCTGCGGCCGGGTTCGCCGCTGGCCGGCATGGATGCGCTGACGCCGGCCTTGCGCGCGGCGTTTGCCTTCATGGGCGTGCCGTCGCCGGTTTTCGTCGATGCCCAGCCGCTGACTTTCAGCGCGGTGCAGGAACGCGAAGCGGCGCTGGCGCGCGCCAAGGAAGAACTGGCGGCGCTGGCGCAGCGTTGGGCTGAATAATCAGATACGCGGCTGGCGCGAGCCGAAGTTGTTGGCGTAGATCCAGGTGAACTCGGCGCCGAGCAGGAAAATCTGCGCCGAGTAATAAATCCACGCCAGCAGCAGCGCAAACGATCCGGCCGCGCCGAAACCGGAACTCATGCCGGTCCGGCCCAGATACAAGCCGATCAGGTATTTGCCGATCATGAACATCACCGTGGTCGCCATCGCGCCGATGCGCACGTCGTGCCACGATAGGCTCACGCGCGGCATGAAGCGGTAGATCGCCGAAAACAGCACGGTGAACACGGCGAACGAGATCACGAAATTGGCCACGTGCATGACGATGCTCCAGCCTTCGAACCAGCCGCCCCACCATTTCCCCAAGGCTGCCAGCCCGGCGCTGACCACCAGCGACACCATCAGCATGAAGCCCAGTCCGAGGATCAGCCCGAACGACAGCAGGCGCGTGCGCACCAGCGTCCAGATGCTGCTCTGGCGTGCCACGGTGGGCATTTTCCAGATGCGGTCAAGTGCACTCTGCAGCTCGGCGAACACGGCGGTGGCGCCGATGGCCAAGGTGATCACGCTGAGCACGGTGGCGATTACGCCGTCCGAGCGGGTGCTGACCGACTTCAGCAAGACTTGCACCGCGATGGCGCCGTCGGTGCCGACGATGCTGCGGATCTGCTCGACGATTTCTCCCTGCGCGGCGTCCTGGCCGAAGATCATGCCGGCGATGGCGATCGCGATGATCAGGATGGGGGCGATGGAAAACATCGTGTAGTAGGCGATCGCGGCGCCCATGCTCGGCGCAAAGTTGTCGAGCCAGGCGTTGACGGCGGCATGGACGAATTGCCACGCCTGGCTCCACCATGGCCCCGGCTGGATCTTGACGATACCGCCGTCGGACGGATGCAGTTGCGACGATTCCGCGTTCAACGCTGCGGCGGCTTCCACCAGCGCCGCAGATTCGCGGGTCTTTTCCAGCGAGGCCTGTGCGGCCCGCTTGCCTTGTTCCGCTTGCCAGGAGGCGATCATCGGCAGCACGGTGGTGAGCAAGGGGGCCAGTTGTTCGAGGAAGCCGGGCTTGCCTGGCTGGACGATTTTTTTGCGCGCCGCGACAGGACGCGGCGCAGGCAGGGCGGCGGGAGATGCCGCCGTGCGCTGCTTTCTTTTTCCGCGCAGGCCGGCGAACAGCAGGCCCAGGCCGGCGGCCAGCACGGCGCCGGCGACGATCTTGCCGGCCGGTGCGGCGGTGGTGTGCCTGGATTGTGGCGTCTCGATGTCGGGCATGTCGTTTCTCCTGTTACGGCTTTTTCATGTCCTCTTGCGTGACCGGCCTGGCGGGTGCGGCGGTCGGCTCGGAATGCGGTTGGGCGCGCGTCTGCGCGGTTTTTGCCATCGCCAGGGCGCAGTCGTCGGCGTTGTCCTGTTTGTCGCCCATGCTCACCAGCGGCAGCACCGCAGCGGCCGGCGCCAGCAAGGCGAGCGCACCGGCAGCGGCGGCTTTCAGCGCCAGCGGACCCTTGTACGGACCGATGTCCGGATGAGCGAAACTGCCTTGGGCATACAAGGGTGTGCGCAGTGAAAAGATCCTGACTCCCTTGCTCTTGGGACGCACGTCCAGGTCCAGTTGTTCCCGGCTCAGGTCGACGCCGCCGGTGACGTCGACGCGGGTGTCGTCGGTGTCGAGCATGAAACGGCGCACCTCGGCGCGACCGCTCTTGACGACCATGTCGCCTACCATGCAGTTGAGGTGCACCGGCTTGTCGCCGAATACTTTGGCGAAGACAGCGTTGGCGATATTCAGGCCGGCCGCTTCAAGGATGAACTTGCTGACCGCACCTTCGCTCACCACCGCACCGATTTCGCCGTTCGAGGAGCCCAGCATGGCGGCGATGGAATTGCCATGGCCGGTCAGTGCGGCGTCGCCGTTGATCTCGCCGAAACTGGCCTGCATCGATTTCAATTTCGGAAAGAGCTCGCGCACCTTGACCTGGCGCGCGGCCAGCTTGATCTGCGCGGCGATGGGCTGATGCCTGCCGTCCAGTGAAATGTTGGTGGTCACCTTGCCGCCGGCCAGGCCGAAGTTGAGCGGCGCCAGGGTCAGTACGCGATCCTGCATGCGGATGGTGGTGTCCACATCTTGCAGCGCGGCGAAGGTGCTGATGATTTTCTTGCCCTTGAAGGCGATGTCGGCGTCGAGCGCATTCCATTGTTCAGCACGGAACTGCTTATCCGGCAACAGCTTGTCGCGTCCCGTCTTTTTCGAGGCGGCGTCGGCGCCCACCGAGGGGCCAAGATCGGCCAGGCGCAGCTGTTGCGAGGTGATCGTGCCGCGTAGCAGCGGCCGCGGCAAATTCGGCTGGCGCGGCAGGTATTCCGCCGTGCCGGACAGATCGCTGTCGCCGACGCGACCGGTGAATTTTTCATAGGTCCAGAGCCAGATGCCGTCGTTCTTGGTGCCGATCAGGCGGCCGCGTGTTTCATAGGCGGGCGTCTGCGGCAGCAGCACGCCGGTGACCGGATACAGGTCGCTCATGCTGTCGCCGCCCAGTGTCAGCTGCAGGTCGAGCCCGGCTGGTGCGCGCGGATCGTTGACGATGCCGTCGATGCTGGCCTTGTTCTTGCCCAGCAAGGCCTGCGCCTGGATGGGAAACACCGAATGCTCCGCGGTGAACGCCAGCAGGCCGCCGGTCTTGCCGCTGCCGGTCACAGGAGCCTTGCGATAAGTGCCGCTGGCGGTGAACTGCAGGCCGAAGCGCTGGCCGCCGGCCGGGGCGTTGGCATTGGCGTCGTCGAGCGAGGTGACCTTGGCCTTGAGGTCGAGATCGAGCAGGCGATTGACATACACCAGGTCGCCGTTGCTGAAGCTGGAGTGCAGGACTTCCAGCCGCCACGGCGACGGCCGGTCGGGGTCGCGCAGCCGCCAGGAACGGCGGCCCTGCGCATCGCGTTCCAGCGCCAGCATCGGCGTGTCCAGGACGAGGTCGCTCAATACCACGCGATGCTTCAGCAGCGGCAGCGGATGCAGCGCCACGCTGACGCGGCGGGCGGTGGCGAGATTGGGGCCGGTGCTTGCCCATGAAGGATTGCCGAAGCGAACGTTGTCGCCGGTAATGCGCAGGCGCGGCACGTAACGATGCCATCCGGGTTCGGTCGGCAAGCCCAGTGTGTAGCCGACCTGGAGATTGCCGCCGATGGCGAATTCGCGGCCGGTCAGGTCGACCACCTTGCGGCTGACCCACGGGCGCGCGACATTCCAGTCCACCGTGGCGACGGCAATGAGCAGCGCGGCGCCGAGCAGCAGCACTGCGGCGAACGTCCACAAAACGATGCGCACGGCCTGGCGCAAAAGAGGATGGCCGGATCCGGAAGGCGAAACGGGGGCGGGCGAACCTGCGGTAGCAGTTGGTGCTTCTGTCATTGCATGGTCTTCTTATGTTTGTTGTCAGGCCGGTTCGTGGTGCAGTAATGCGGTAGCAGCGATTCCCGATCCATTATGCCCGTCGCCGCGGAAAACTATCCGTTGACGACTAGCCGTTGATAATTTCGCCGCCGTTCGGATGCAGCACCTGGCCGGTCATGTAGGACGCCCCTTCGGTCGCCAGGAACAGGTAGGACGGTGCGATCTCGTCGGGTTGGCCGGGTCGTTTCATCGGCACGTTGGCGCCAAACTTGGCCACTTCTTCGGCAGAAAAACTGGCCGGGATCAACGGCGTCCAGACCGGACCGGGAGCGACGGCGTTGACATGGATTTCGTGTTTGACCAGTTGTTGCGCGAGCGACCGTGTGAAGGCGACGATGGCCCCCTTGGTGGCGGAGTAGTCAACCAGGTGGGCGCTGCCGCGATAGGCGGTGACGGAGGCGGTGTTGATGATGCGTGCGCCCGAAACCAGATAGGGCAGCGCCGCCTTGACCATGTAGAACATGGAGAAAATATTGACGCGGAAGGTCTTCTCGAGCTGCTCTTCGGTAATCTTTTCGATGTCGTTGGAAGGAAATTGCTGGGCCGCGTTGTTGACGAGGATGTCCAGTCGGCCGCATTGGTCGACGACGGCCTTGACCGCTTCCCGGCAGAATTTTTCGGAACCGACGTCGCCCGGATACAGCAGGCATTCGCCGCCCGCCTCGCGCACCAGGCGCTGGGTTTCGACGGCGTCCTCATGCTCGTCCAGGTAGACCACGGCGATGGTGGCGCCTTCCCCGGCGAACGCCAGCGCCACCGCGCGGCCGATGCCGCTGTCGCCGCCTGTGATCAGCGCAACTTTCTGGCTCAGCCGGGTGCCGGGCGCTTGCAGGCGCGGCGCGCTCTGTGGCCTGGGGTTCATCAGGTACTCGTCGCCGGGCTGGTGTTGCTGGTGCTGCGGCGGCATGGTGGTGACGGTGTCGGACATGGCTGGTCTCCCAAAAACGGGGCAGGCGGCGGCAGGTGCAGAGACACAAAAAACAAGGAAAAACAAGGCACGTGTCCGCCGCGTGGAATGTGGAACGGATTGCGGGACGCTGAACCAGCAGTGTTGTGCCAAGGCACCGTACCGGCTAGAGGAAAAGCCCGCCTTTGCTTGTAGGAGAAGGCCTGATAGCAGGCGTCACAAGACCTGTGGCGCTTCGCCGATGTCCGAAACCAGCATGCACCGACAAGGATTTGCCGCTTGTCCGACTGACCGGCGGCGTCGCGGCAGGTAGGCTCGATGTCATCGACGGAACCTCTCGGCCATGTGTTTTCCCGCATGTGCTTGTCCGTCTTCATTTAACAATCAAGGAGATACCATGAAAAAGACATCCATCCGTATTCTGACCCTGTTGGTCGCGGCCTCGCTTAGCGGCGGCGCTTATGCACAAGCTGCCTCGGGTGCTGCCGGTGGCGCCGGTAGCGCCGGCGTCGGCGGCTCGACTTCGGGTTCCGGCATGTCCGGCTCCTCGTCGGGTTCCGCAGGCGTTTCCGGCAATGGCGGCGTATCAGGTGGCGCAGGCGGAGCGTCCGGCGGTTCCGGCTCTGGCTCTTCCACCCGCAGCGGTTCGGGCGTCAACAGCAGCGGCAACGCAGGTGTCAAGGGCGGCGTGAACGGCGGCGTCAATTCAGGTACCCGCTCCGGCTCCGGCAATGGCAATGGCGGCGCAAACGGCGGCGTCAATGCAGGCGTGGGTGTCAATGGCGGCGGAAACAGTAATGGCAACGGCGGCAACGGCGGCGTCGGTGCTTCGGTCGGCGTAGGCGGCTCGGGCAATGCAGGCGGTTCCGGCGGCTCGGGCGGTCTTGGTGTCGGCGTCGGTGCAAGCGGCGGGGCTGCCGGTGGTACGCGCTAATACAGGCTGACACAGCATTTCGTTCATCAGCGCTCACGATTCATCAGGGAGAACACGCCAATGAAGCCAGACGATCGCAATCTCGCCGCGCCGATCTACTACGATCCGGCGTACGAATTCCTTGAGCCCGACGAGAAGGAGGTGGAATCCGGCCTGATCGCGGCGCTCAAGGAAATTTCGGAGACGACCTTGAAGCATTCCGGCCATGCCATGCGCAGCGTGCATGCCAAGAGTCACGGCTTGCTGCGTGGCGAGCTGGAGGTGCTTGAAGGTTTGCCCGCGACTCTGGCGCATGGCGTGTTTGCCCGTCCCGGTGTTTATCCGCTGGTGATGCGGCTGTCGACCACGCCGGGCGACCTGCTCGATGACAAGGTGTCGACGCCGCGCGGCATGGCGATCAAGATTGTCGGCGTGTCGGGTTCGCGCCTGCCTGACTCCGAAGCCGACGTCACTCAGGATTTCGTGCTGGTCAACGGTCCGGCGTTCGCCGTGTCGAGCGCCAAAAAGTTTCTCGGCACGCTGAAGCTGCTGGCCAAGACCACCGACAAGGCGCCGAAGCTCAAACAGGCCTTGTCGCTGTTGCTGCGCGGTGCCGAAGAGATGCTTGAGTCGGCCGGCAAGCAGAGCAGCACCCTGATGGCGATGGGCGGTCATCCGCCCACCCACGTGCTTGGCGAAACCTATTACAGCCAGGCGCCGTTGCTGTGCGGGCCGTTCATGTCCAAGGTTTCGGTGGCGCCGGTCTCGGCCAACCTGAAGTCGCTGACCGGTGCGCAGATCGACTTGCGCGGCAAGCCTGACGGCCTGCGCGAAGCAGTGTGTGATTTCTTCGCCGCCAACGACGCGGAGTGGGAGTTGCGCGTGCAGTTGTGTACCGACCTGGAACATATGCCGATCGAAGACGCCGCCGTGGTCTGGCCGGAAGACGCCAGCCCCTACGTGACGGTCGCGCGCATCCGGGTGCCGCGGCAGACCGCGTGGAGCGAGGCGCGGTCGCAGGCGATAGACGACGGCATGTCGTTCAGCCCGTGGCACGGCGTTGCCGCGCATCGGCCGATCGGCTCCATCATGCGGATCCGCAAGGCCGCCTACGCTTTTTCCGCCGGCTTTCGTGCGCGCCACAACGGCAAATCCACGGCCGAGCCGATCGACCTCGGCAAGTTACCAGAGTAAGGCTGCGCCGCTGTAATGCCGGCGGCTGTTGCTTTGTAGGACATGCGCTCTATGCAAATCGGCTCCCGGCCTACATTCAAACCGGTCTGGCTGGTGGATGATAAGGCTTTGGCCCGGCGCCGGCTTTTTCCGTCCAGCCCGCCGGCTTTGTCGGCAGGGAGACGCGCATGAAGACCAAAGACATTCCCGAAGAAGCCAGCTTCACCGAATACACCAACGCCGCCGGCGGATGGGGTTCGGTGCGCGCGCTGGGTTCCATCCTGATGCAAGAGCATGTGCTGACCGCCGGCACCCGCGTGCTCATGAAGCAGAACAAGCCCGACGGCTTCGCCTGCGTCAGCTGCTCCTGGGCCAAACCGGCCGATCCCCATGTGTTTGAATTTTGCGAGAACGGCGCCAAGGCCACTGCTTGGGAAATCACCGACAAGCGCGCCACGCCGGAATTTTTCGCCCAGCACACCGTCACCGAATTCGAAAGCTGGTCCGACCTCGAACTCGAAGCGGTCGGACGTATCACGCACCCGATGCGCTACGACGACGCCAGCGACAAGTATCTGCCGGTCTCCTGGGACAAGGCCTTCGATGAAATCGGCTCCCAGCTGCGTGCCGCCGATCCGGAAAAGGTGGTCTTCTATGCCTCAGGCCGCGCTTCGCTCGAGACGTCGTACATGTACCAGCTGATGGCGCGCATGTACGGCAACAACAATCTTCCCGACAGTTCCAACATGTGCCACGAATCGACCTCGGTGGCCTTGCCGAAGACCATTGGCGTGGCGGTCGGCACGGTGACGCTGGAGGATTTCGCGGCAACCGACTGCCTGCTGTTCTTCGGTCACAACACCGGCACCAACGCACCGCGCATGCTGCATTCTCTGGAAGAAGTGCGCAAGCGCGGCGTGCCCGTGATTACCTTCAATCCGCTGCGCGAACGCGGTCTGGTCAGTTTCGTCAATCCGCAATCGCCGCTGGAAATGCTGACGCCGGCGCGCACCGCCATCAGTTCGCAGTATGTGCAGATCAAGATCGGCGGCGATACGGCAGCCGTGATGGGCATGGCCAAGTGGCTGATCGAAGCCGATGACCTTGCCCGCGAAACGCGCCAGCCGCGCCTGCTCGACGTCGGCTTCATCGCCGACCACACGGCCGGCTTCGAAGAATTCGCCGCCGCCGCGCGCAGCGCCGACTGGACAGACATCGAACGGCGCTCCGGCGTCTCGCGCGCCGAGCTGGAGCAGGCGGCGCAGACTTACGCCAACGCCCGCTCGACCATGCTGATGTACGGCATGGGCGTGACGCAGCATCGCGAAGCGGTGCGCACCATCCACATGCTAACCAACCTGCTCCTGCTGCGCGGCAATATCGGCCGGCCGGGCGCGGGCATCTGCCCGATTCGCGGCCATTCCAATGTGCAGGGGCAACGCACCGTCGGCATCACCGAAAAGCCGGAGATGGTGCCGAAGGAAAAACTGAAGCAGCAATACTGCTTCGACGTGCCCGAGAAAAAAGGCTTGAACACCGTCGAGGCCTGCGAAGAAATCCTCCAGGAAAAAATCTCCGCCTTCTTCATGCTGGGCGGGAATTTCGTGCGCGCCATTCCCGATCACGGCCGCATGGAGCCGGCCTGGCGTAAGATTCCGCTGACCGTGCAAGTGGTCACGCGGCTCAACCGCAGCGCGGTGATCCATGGCCGCCGTTCCTATCTGCTGCCGTGCCTGGGCCGCATCGAAATCGACCAGCAGGCCGGTGGACCGCAAGCCGTTTCGGTGGAAGACAGCACCGGCTGCATGCACGGTTCGCACGGCATGGTGAAGCCGGCTTCGGAATATCTGCTCTCCGAAGTCGCGATCGTTGCCGAGATCGCCAAGCGTATCCTGATCCCCAATCCGCGCGTCAACTGGAACGCCTGGAAAGCCGACTACTCGCGCATCCGCAACGCCATTGCCGAAACCTATCCCGAAATCTTCCACGATTTCAACGAGCGCATGTGGACGCCCGGTGGTTTCGCGCGGCCGCTGGCGGCGCGCGAGCGCACCTGGAAGACTGAAAACGGCAAGGCCAACTTCATTACGCCCGACAGCCTCGACGAAGATCCCGACATGCCCGCCGATGGCCCGGACGTATTGCGGCTGATGACCACGCGCGGGGACAGCCAGTTCAACACCACCGTGTACGGACTCGATGATCGCTTTCGCGGTGTGCATGGCACGCGTCAGGTACTATTGATGAATGCCGCCGACATCTCCCGGCTGGCGTTGGAAGAGGGCGACTTCGTGACGGCCTCGACGGTGTCGCCGGATGGGATCGCGCGCAGCGTCGCCAATCTGCGCGTGCATGCATTCGACATTCCGGCCGGCTGCGTGATGGGATATTTTCCTGAACTCAATCCCCTGATTCCCTTGGCGCATCACGCCAGGGAGAGCAAGGTGCCGGCCGCCAAATCGATCCCGGTGCGACTGACGCGTACACAGATGCAGTCCGCCCGGCCTGAAGACACAATTATTGGAGCCCCCGCGCCTTGAAGACATTCCACTGCGACAATTGCAGCAAGCAGGTTTTTTTTGAAAACACCGTCTGTAATCATTGTGGCTGGATGCTGGGCTATCAGCCCGAACACCAGATCATGAGCAGCTTTACGCCGGTCGAACAATCCGCAGAAAAAACCGAGGCGCCTGTCGACGCCCCGGCCGATGTACCGACCGAGGCGCCTGCCGATCCACAGCCAGTGGACGCAGTAAGCACTGCCGGGACGCCCTTGCGCTGGCGCAGCGTCAATCCGCTCAATGCCGGCAAGCTGTTCCGGCAATGCAGCAACTATGCGCAGGAACAAGTGTGCAACTGGATGCTCGACGATCAGGACGAGCACGAGTTGTGTGCCTCTTGTCGCTTGACGACCGTCATTCCTTCGCTCGACGTCCCCAACAATCGCCTCTTGTGGCACCGGCTGGAGGTCGCCAAGCGCCGCTTGCTGCATTCGCTCTGGACCATGCGCCTGCAACCGCCGCCCAAGATGGACGACGCCGGCAATGGGCTGTCCTTCGAATTTCTGCAGGACATGCCGCATGAAAAAATCATGACCGGCCATGCCGACGGTGTCATCACCATCAACGTCGCCGAAGCTGATCCGGCTTATCGCGAGAAGATGCGTGAACAAATGGCCGAACCTTATCGCACGCTGCTCGGGCATTTCCGGCATGAAAGCGGGCATTATTATTTCGACCGCCTGATCGCCGGTACGCCGCGACTGGATGCTTTTCGCGCGCTGTTCGGCGACGAGAGCGCCGATTACGGGCAAAGCCTGCAACGCCACTACGACAACGGCCCGCCGCAAGGCTGGGAGCAAAACTTTGTCAGCGTCTACGCCAGCAGCCATCCGTGGGAAGACTGGGCCGAAACCTGGGCGCATTACCTGCACATGTTCGACACGCTGGAAACCGCCTACTCCTGCGGCGTACAGTTGCGTCCTCAGCATCGCGGCGAACAGCAGCTGGTGATTGATGCATCGCCGGTGGAGGAGGACAGCTTCGACGAACTGGCGCGCGAGTGGTTCGCGCTGACCTATGTGCTCAACAGCCTTAACCGCAGCATCGGCATGCCGGATTCCTACCCATTTACGCTGTCGACGCCGGTGCTGGAAAAGTTGCGTTTCGTTCACGCCGTGGTGCGGGAAGCCGGTGCGGATCAGGAAGCGCGGGCATCGGGAATTTCCTGATACCTTTAACAACACCGTCCTCGTAAGCTTCTCCCATCCCGGCAAACACAAAAAACGGAGCTTACGATGAGCGGCAGCAACAATGAGATTTCCCTGAGCTATTGCATCGCCAACTATGCGGTGACCCTCGACATCCTCGCAATCCTGGTGCGCAAGAACTACCTCTCGCGCGACGATGCGCTGGAGTCGGTCCAACGTGCGCGCAAGCTGGCGAATCTTTCCAACGGCTTTCCCGGCGAACAGGATTATCTTTCCGCCGCCAAGGAATGCATGGAGCTGATCGATCAGGTGTTCAAGACCGACACGTCCAACCTGGCGTTCGTCAGTCTCGGTCAGGGACGCAGCGCCAGCGCTCAGGATCAGGCGCAGTAAAGGCGCCAAGCCAGTTTTTGCAAACGAGAACGGCAGCAAGGCATGAAGCCTTGCTGCCGTTTTTTGTCGTTCGCCTGGTGCTTCTTCAGTGCGAGAACAGCACCGGCAAGGTCATGCAGTTGAGGATGGTTTTGGTGACGCCGCCCAGCAGCACCTCGCGGAAACGCGTATGGCCGTAGCCGCCCATTACCAGCAGGTCGGCGCCGGTGTCGGCGGCGAGCGACAACAGCGCGTTGCCGACGTCCAGTTCCGTTGGCTGTTGCAGCACGTTGACCTTGACGCCGTGACGTGCAAGGTAAAGCGCAATGTCCGCGCCCGGCTCCTGGCCGTGGACGTCATATTGTTGTTCAGGATTGAACAGCACCACGTCGACGTTGCGGGCGCGCCGCAGCAAGGGCAGGGCATTGGTGACTGCGCGCGTGGCTTCCATGCTGCCGTCCCAGGCCACCAGGATGTTGGTGCCGATCTTGTCGAACCTGCCGGCGTACGGAATCGTCAGGACCGGGCGCGCGGCATTGAGCATCACATATTCAGGCAAGTCGTAGACGTCGCTCGAATCGCGCTCGTCCGGATCGGTCTGGCTCAGCACCACCAGGTCGGCGTAACGCGCCTGCAGCACCAGGGCGCCGGCAGGGTCATCTTCGTTGAGGCGGCGTTCGAACGATACGCCTTCACGGCGCGCGGCCTCTTCAAATTTCTGCAGGTCGCTCTGTGCGCGCTCGCGCAAGGAGTCGATGACGCCACCGATGAAGACGACGCCGTCGGGATAAATGAAACGTGAAATGCCGGTCATCGCTGCGCCCGCCAGGTGTGCTTCGTGGCTTGCGGCCAGTTGCGCGGCCAGGCGGATGCGCGTGGCGGCATGCCTGGATTGATCGACATGGACGAGTATGGTTTTGTAGGTCATGAGTTCACCTTGGAGTCGGGAGGCAGGGAAACTGATGCACAAGGGCCATCAGCGCTTGTCACCAACATAGCACTGCGGTTGCGGGGTCCTTTTGATGTACGTCAAAAGGGGCCGGCGTCGTCGCGGCCCGCTGCGGTTGAACTTGTCGTCGGGAAAGAGGTGGGCAGACTTGTGTTGCAAAAAAACACTGCAAAAGATGCGTGGTATGTTCTTATTGACCTATGTCATGCTGCGACCGGGTGCTTCCGCTAGCATGGAGATCATCCGATTTATCTTGCCGCTGTGCCGACCATGCCTCACACAAAACAATCCTCAGTCTTCTTTCTGGCCAAGGCCGTGATCGTGCTGGCCTGCGGCCTGCTGGTCGCACTTGCCGTCGTCACCGACTGGCGCGGGCGCATGCAGCAGCTGAAAGAGGCCGAGGCCACCAGCCACAATATCTCGCTGGCGCTGGCGCGGCACGCCGAAGATACTTTCAGGCAAGCCGACACCACGCTGATGTTCCTGGCGGAAAGACTGGAGCACGACGAGCGCAATCCGGCTTCGCTGCACAAACTGGAAGCACTATTGGCCCGGCAGGCAGCTGAATTGCCACAACTTCATGGCTTGTTTGCCATCGGTCGGGACGGTGAATGGCTGATCAATTCGCGTCAATTCAAGTCGGGCAACGTCAACAGCGTCGACCGCGAGTACTTTCTTTATCATCGCCAGCACGTCGAGTTGACGCCCCATATCAGCATGCCGGTGCAGAGCCGTGCCAACGGTGAATGGATCATCACCATCTCGCGCCGCGTGAATGCCGCCGACGGCAGTTTCAACGGCGTCGTCATGGCAGCGATACGGATCGCCTATTTCAGCAAGTTTTACGAGAGCTTCGATATCGGCAATGCCGGCGCGCTGATCCTCGCCAGCAATCGCGGCGTCTTGCTGGTGCGGCGACCATTGTTGAACGATTCGATCGGGAAGAGCCTGGCGAACGCGGCGGTATTCCGGGACCATGCAGCCCTCCATGCCAACGGCGTCGCACGCATTCGCTCCGCGCAGGACGGCATCATTCGCATCAACAGTTATCGCCACTTGGAACGCTATCCGCTGTTCGTTGCGGCCGCGTTGTCCGAGCAGGAAGTACTGGCCGGCTGGCGCGCGGATGTGATGCTGCATGTCAGCGGCCTGGTGGTGATGGTGGCGTTGCTCGGCTGGCTGGGCAGCCGCCTGCTCAGGCAAATCGGTTTGCGGGTGGACGCCGAGAACGAAGCCAACCGCGTGCGCGAACATGTGGAATACCTGAACCGCACGCTGCAGAATCTCGCCATGAAGGACGGCCTGACGGGCCTTGCCAATCGCCGTTGCTTCGACGACGAGATCGCGCGCGCCTTGCGCCGCTGTGCGCGCGACCACACTGCGCTGGCGCTGATCATGTTCGACGTCGATTTTTTCAAACGCTATAACGATACCTACGGCCATCTCGCCGGCGACGAGTGCCTGCGCCAGTTGTCGCAGGCGGTGCTGCAGGCGCAGAACCGCGAGGGCGACCTGGCCGCGCGTTACGGTGGCGAAGAGCTGGTGCTGTTGCTGCCCGATTGCGACGGCGCCAGCGCCGCAGCCATCGCGGAAGCAACCCTGGCGCGCATACGCGCCTTGGGCATGCCGCACCACGGCAATCCTTGCGGCATCGTGACCGTCAGCGCGGGGGTGGCGGTGCTAGGAACGGTCGATGAAGGAGATACCGCTGACATGTTGATCGACAGGACAGACAAGGCCTTGTATCAGGCAAAGTCGAGCGGTCGCGACCGGGTGTGCATCGACGGCCCTGCCGGCAGCGTTGCGCTGGCATATGCAGCGGGATGACATGGTGCGCGGCGTTGATCGCCCGTCGTTGCGGTTTGCTTCAGTTGCGCTCGGGAGCAATCATTTCCGCGTAATCGTACAACGCGCCGAGAATCTCCTCGCCGCGTTCGTCGACCGACTCGGACAACTGGTCGATTTCCTCGAACAAGCCGTCCAGCGTGCGGGCGCCGCCTGCGCCGTCGAACAGGCGCGCGGCGCGATGATCTTCCCAGCGCCGGGTTTCTTCCGGCGACAAGGTTTCCGGGAAATTGCGCGCGCGGTAGCGGAACAGCAATTCTTCCAACCGTGCATCGTCGAAGCTGGTCTTGGCCTGTGACTGCGCCAGTTGCTGCGGCGTCAGCGTGCGCAGTTGCGTGAGCTGGCGACGGTCGTTGTTGCCGACGAAGCCGCCATAGAGGTCTTCGTCGACGTCGTTGGGCGCTTCTTTCGGACGCTGGAACACCTTGGCCCAGATCGCTCCCATCTCGGGCAGCTCGGCGGCGGCGGCGGCGTTCTGCAAGGCGGCGTCGATGTCGAGGTTGAATTCGGCCGCACGCTGCGCCGTCAGCGTTTTCAGGCTGGCGATCACCATCGGCGACTTGTTCAGGTGGATGGTCTTGACCGGCAGGCGCGTGACGCCTTCCGGCAAGTCGTCGGCCTTGCTGAACATGCGGGTGCGGATCGTGTCGGCGTCGAGGCCGGCAAGTTCGCGCGGATCGCGGCTGAGGTCCCAGGCGATCACTTCATTCTTGTTGGTCGGGTGGGTGCCGAGCGGCCACATCACGGCCAGGCAACCCTGCGCGGCGGGGAACATGCCGGACACGTGCAGGAAAGGCTTGGCCAGCGGCAGGCCGAGTTCGGCGGCGACGCGGTCCTTCTTGTGCAGCGCCAGGCAGAAGTCGAACAGGCGCGGCTGCTTGTCGCGGATCAGGCGCGCGAAGACGATCGTCGCGCGCACGTCGGACAGCGCATCGTGCGCTGCTTCGTGCAACAGGCCGTTGGCCTTGCTCAGGTGTTCCAGCTTGAAGCTGGGCGTGACCCCGTCTTCCTTCTTCGGCCATGCAATTCCGTCAGGGCGCAGCGCGTAAGTAGTGCGCACGACGTCGAGCAAGTCCCAGCGGCCGCAGCCGTTTTGCCATTCGCGCGCATACGGATCGATCAGGTTGCGCCAAAACATGAAGCGCGTGATTTCGTCATCGAAGCGGATGGTGTTGTAGCCGACGCCGATGGTGCCCGGTTCGGACATGGCCTGTTCGATCTGCGCCGCGAACTGGTACTCGGGGATGCCGCGCTCAAGGCAGACTTGCGGCGTGATGCCGGTGATCAGGCAGGACTGCGGATCGGGCACGAAGTCGGGCGCCGGCTTGCAGTAGATCATGATCGGATCGCCGATTTCGTTGAGGTCGGCGTCGGTGCGGATGGCGGCGAACTGGGCGGGACGATCGCGGCGCGCCTGGGCGCCGAAGGTTTCGTAGTCGTGCCAGAGGAAAGTGTGATTGGACATCGTGACGGTACAGTGGCGGTTCGGTGGTTGCAGCACGGAGGCGCCGGCGAGGCCGGCAAAAACTTTCCGCGATTCTAACCGATAGAACCCGTCACCCGGCCGGAGCGTTACTGGACGATGCGCCGTTCGTTCTTGTTGAGGATGCCTTGCAGGGTCTTTTGCAGGTCGCCGGTATGGACCGTGGCTGTATTGCCTCCGCCGTATTCGATGTTGTCGATGACCCAGCCGCGCGCGTCGCGCGTGAGGATGACGCGGTCATTCGACTTGAACGGCGCCTGCAGCTTGGCGTCGCTGTAGATCAGTTCGACCGTGCAGACGCCGTTGCTGTCGGCGCTGCTCTGGCTGATCTCACAGCGCAGCAGGCGATACGTCGAGGCGCCTTTGGGATGGGTGGTGAACAGGTCGCCGTCGACCAGCGGCGGGGTCTGGTTGTCGGTCTGGGCGAGGTGGGCTTCTTCCGCCACCGAGACGTCCTTGAGCAGATCGAACAGCGGCACCGACAGGAAGTGGCGGAAGGTGATCAGTTCCTTCAGCGACAGCGCCCCGACAGGGCGATTCGACTGGTGGGTCTGGTAGAAGCTGTTGACCAGATCCTTTGCCTCCTGCTCGCGGCTGGCGCTGCATGCAGTCGTTGCCAATGCGACGGCCAGAATCATTATTTTGCCGAATTGCTTCACGATCTTCCTCTCCCCGGCGATGCCGTCTGCCGCCGTCGGGCGACGGCGGCGCGGGCGATTGCCCCGCACGGCAAAGCCAATGCTGTGTTGTCATGTTGTCAGCTTCCCTGTTTTTTCCTCAGGGAAATGCAGCCAGCATGATAAATCAAACGTCGGACTTTGCGTGTACGTGGCAGCCGTCTGCAAGGATGTTATCGGATGCACCGGCGCATTTCTTCAATGCGCCGGCAGGAAGGGAACCCTGAGGGTGGGTGCTCGATTGCTCAGTTGAACTCGTTGATGATGCTGCTGAGGGTGTCGGTGAGATATTCGCGCTGCGACGACTGATCGCTGCCGAGGAATTCGATGTCGTCGATGCGCCATTGCTTGTCTTCCCTGACCAGCAGCAGCTTGTCCTTCCACTTCTCTTCATCTCCGCCGTTGCCGCCCTTGTAGGTGAACCTGACCTGGCAGGAGGCGTGCGCGTCGTCGCTTTCGCAACTGTCGACCTTGAACGTGGAGGCGCCTTCAAACAGCGAAGTGAACAAGTCGCCGTCCACCAGCGGCGGCACCGGATCGGTGGCGGCAGCGTGGTATTTGATTTCGGTTTCGGAGGCCTGGCTCAGCAGCTTGAACAGCGCCTGCGAGACGAACGGTTGCAACTGTTTCAGTTCGTCCGCGCTCGGGATGCCCGGACTGTGCGTCTTCAGGTGCTGCTGGTAAAACCCGGAAATCACTTTCTCCTGCAAGTGCGTATCGTCCGGCGGTTCGCCGCAGCCGGCCGCGAGGGCGACCGCCGACAAGGCGGCGAGGCGGATAAGAATCTTCATGCGCGTGGTCCGGGTGTATCGATGTGAAGGTGCAATGTCATTAATCGGTTAGGTCGGGCAATCCGCATTGCGTTCCCGGTGTTTGCACATTGCGGCAGGATCGCCTGCCGCAATGACATATGGACTGTTTCTTAGCTTTTCTTACCGTGTCTTGCTCAGTCTTGCGGTGTCTTACTTCGAGCCGCTCAGCAGCGCAAAGTGTTCGACATTCGGTGCGCCGGCGAAGAACGGGCCGACGATGCCGCGCCATTCGGTGAAGGCCGGCGACTCGCGGAAGTCGACGGTGTGGTTTTCCAGGGTCGCCCATTGCACCATCAGCAGGTAGCGTTCCGGTGCTTCGATGCCTTTTTGGACCTGGTGGCCGAGATAGCCCTTGGCCTTGGCGATGGTCTGCGCGATGCCGCGCTGGATGGCTTCGTCGAATTCAGCCTGTTTGCCCGGTTGGATGCGGATGTCGGCAAGTTCCAGAATCATTGTTGTCTCCGTTGAGCGTGTAATCAAGAGTAAGTGTGTGGTGAAGCGGGGCTTGATTATTACATTTTCCCGGCGGCATCGCGTGAGCATGCTCGCGCGACGGCTGAAAAACTTTCAACGCCGGCGCGGCCAAATTGGGGCAGTACCGGTCCACGACGGGGAATTCTGCACCGTGACAACGCAAGCCCGGCCGGGTGCGCGTTTTTTTTGCGTTTTTCGCTGGTTTGAGGCTCCGGGGCAATTGTCATTTGGACGTTGCCTCAATACACTAGCGATCATTCCACAACAAGGCGCATCACGGCTTTCAGCCGATGAGCGACCGACAACAACTTCAACTCGGAAGGAAATTCATGGCGGGTTCATATTTCCCACAATGGCGTGTGCGCAGCAGCACGTCGGATGGACAAGGGCAGGTCATCGCAGCCGACGAACGCCTGCCGATGCCGCAAACGGTCGCCATGGGCGTACAGCACGTGGTGGCGATGTTCGGTTCGACCGTGCTGGCGCCGTTGCTGATGGGCTTCGATCCCAATCTGGCGATCCTGATGTCGGGCGTCGGTACCTTGCTGTTTTTCTTGCTGGTGGGCGGTCGCGTGCCGAGCTATCTGGGTTCCAGCTTCGCCTTCATTGGCCTGGTGATCGCCGTCACCGGCTATGCCGGACAAGGCCCGAACGCCAACCTCGACGTCGCGCTCGGCGGCATCGTCGCCTGCGGCGTGGTCTATACGCTCATTGGTTTCCTGGTCGGCATCATCGGCACGCGCTGGATCGAAAGCCTGATGCCGCCGGTGGTGACTGGTTCGGTGGTTGCGGTGATCGGCCTGAACCTGGCGCCGATAGCGGTCAAGGGCGTGACCGGCAACAACTTCGATGCCTGGATGGCGCTGGCCACGGTGTTGTGCGTGGGCCTGGTGGCGGTGTTCACGCGCGGCATGATGCAGCGTTTGTTGATTCTGATCGGCCTGCTGCTGGCGTACCTGATTTACGCGATTCTGACCAACGGCGCCGGCCTCGGCAAGCCGATCGATTTCAGCGGCGTTGCCAACGCGGCGTGGTTCGGCATCCCGGGTTTCGCGGCGCCGGTGTTCAAGGCTGAGGCCATGGCGCTGCTGGCGCCGGTCGCCATCATCCTCGTGGCGGAAAACCTCGGCCACATCAAGGCAGTCAGCGCCATGACCGGCCAGAACCTCGACAAGTACATGGGACGCGCCTTCATCGGCGACGGCCTGGCGACCATCCTGTCGGGCAGCGTCGGCGGCACCGGTGTGACAACCTACGCCGAGAACATCGGCGTGATGGCAGTGACCAAGATTTACTCCACGCTGGTGTTCGTGGTGGCGGCGGTGATTGCGATCGTGCTGGGCTTCTCGCCCAAGTTCGGCGCGGTGATCCTGACGATTCCGGGGGCGGTGCTGGGCGGCGTGTCGATCGTCGTGTTCGGGCTGATCACCGTCTCGGGTGCGCGCATCTGGGTCGAGAACAAGGTCGACTTTTCCAACAACACCAACCTGATCGTGGCAGCGGTGACGCTGGTGCTGGGTGCGGGCGACTTCACCCTGAGGCTGGGCGGCTTTGCGCTGGGCGGCATCGGTACCGCCACGTTTGGCGCGATCATCTTGTATGCCTTGCTGAGGAAGCGCGGCGCATAAAGTTGTCGAATTAAAAACGCGGCCTGATGGTCGCGTTTTTTACATGCAAAGTTTTACCGATTCAATCTTCGCTAACTTGCCCGATATTTGCCAGATTTCCATTGAGCAATGTTCGTGAACTTACTATACTCACGCGTGGCAATTGCTTTGCATCGAACAGGACCGGGAAGGGGACTGCGATGCACCTGAAGGAATTGCCTCTTGCCGGCCGCGGCTTATCACTCAAAAAACAGGAACACGCCGTATGAAGATCTCTCTGACACATTCCCTCGCGTTGTTGTGCGTCGCCGCTGCTCCTTTGCTGTCGGGTTGCGACGCCCTGGCGGGCAAGAAGGATTACGCTTATTTCCGCCAGCATCTGGATGAAGCCAAATCGGTGGCTGACCAGTGCCAGATGAACGGCACCTCCGGCATGTCGAAGGCGCAGATGTCGCAATGTGACGCCGCCCGCGATGCCTACGCCAACCGTAATTACAACTACTGATCCCTGATTATCCCGGGCAGGGCAGGCGCCGACGCCGTGGCGCCGGCCTTGTCACAAAATTGTCAAAGTCGGCCGGTAGAATCCAGCGTTTTCACGTCGATAGCGCCGCGCCATGCACAATCCCCCGGATACGCCCCAGGCCCTGCACCTGCTGTACGAGCCAGCGGGCTTCATTTGCGCGTTCCGTTTCGACGAGGGGCGCGCGACCCAGCTGAAGTGGCATGAAGTCATGGCGGGCAAGATTCCCGCCCCGGCCTTCAGCTGGCTGCACGTCAAGACCGCCGACGTCAAGGTGCGCCACTGGATGGAAACCAGCGACGACATCCCCGAACACATCAGCGAGTTCCTGCTCAGCAGCGATACCCATCCCTGCCTGCACACCACCGCCAACGGTTTCTACGGCACGCTGGCCGACATCAAGATGGAGATCGGCGACACCGGCACCGAGAAGGGTGCGCTGCATTTCTTCCTCGACAGCAATCGCCTGCTGACCTTGCGCACGCAACCGCTGTGCTCGACCAACATGCTGCGCCAGAAGGTGCTCGACGGCGCACCGTTCGACAATTCGATGGAGTTGTTCGCGGAGTTGCTGCGCTGCCTGGCCGACGGCTTCGACGCGCGCGTGGCGCAGCTCAACGACAAGGTTGACGACATCGAAGAATCGGTGCTGTCGGATCGCCGCCCCGAAGACCGCAGCGAACTCAGCGCGATCCGCCGCCAGCTGGCCGAACTGCGCCGCCACATCACGCCCGAGCGGCGCCTGCTGAGCCAGCTCAATCGGCTGCGTCCATCATGGGTGCCGACCGCCGCGTTGGAAGAACTCAACCACGCGCTCGATGAACTCAACGAACTGCACCTGACGCTGGAAGCACTGTACGAGCGCGCCAAGTTGCTGCAGGAAGAAATCGCCTCGCAGATGTCCGAACAGATGAACCGCAACCTGATGGCCTTGTCGATCCTGACCGCGCTGCTGATGCCGGCGACGCTGGTGTCGGGCATCTTCGGGATGAACGTGGCGGGATTGCCGGGGCTTCACGACGAGGCCTCGTTCATGATGGTGATGTGGGTGATGATGGGACTGGGTGTGGCCACCGTGGGCTTGCTCAAGTGGCTGAAGATCTGGTGACGGCTGCACGTGTCGTCAAATAATAGACATCATATTCGACGCGGCTGCTGAGAAATGCACAAAGCGTCGCGATGCGCTTTGTGCGAGCCAATGAGCCAACCCGCAGGTGGCCCATTGGCAATGCCAGGATCAGCAGTTTCCCTTTTTCGCCTGTCCCGGTGGGCAATGATAGCGGGGTCCGTCATGACGGTCGTCGTTGTCATGTTCGCGATGCCGTTCTTCACCCCGGCGCCAGCCGCCGCGATGCAGCTCCCATCCGCGTGGTCCCTCGCGCCACTCAGGGCGGTCATATTCATAGCCGCGGCGCATGCGTTCCCAGTGCCCCTGCACCCATACATGGCGATGCCCATCCCAGTTCCAGTATCCGGGCGCCCATATGTAACCGCCGCGTGGCGGAGGGGCCGCTTCGTAGCGGGGCGGCGGAGGCGGCGTGCCAATATTGATGTTGACGCTGACTTGTGCCGCGACCTGACCGGGCAAGAGCGCCGTCATGCAGCTGAGGGCGAGTGCGGATGCGTATAAAAAGCGTTTCATGTGGGGACTCTTTTTGATTTTGGGGTAATCGCACTATACCGAGAATTTTTCGCTCGCCAACGGATAATGCATTTGATTACATTTGAAATTGCTTCAGCGGAAGTTTGGCGCCGTACCAGACGCACCTGTCAAAAAAAATCCTTCCGCAAATAACGACGGAAGGATCTTCAATACGCTCTGTGCCATTCAATTTGATCGCCCACGATGAACTGCGGGCGCTTCCTGCTGACGATCAGTAAGTGCCGATGTAGTCGCTCTTGCCGACTTCGACGCCGTTGTGACGGAAGATGTCGTAAGCGGTAGTGACGTGGAACAGGAAGTGCTGGATGCCGTAGTGCAGCAGGTAGGCTTCGCCGGTGAAGCGTTTTTCTTTCGGCGTACCGGGACGCAGTACGATTTCGCGATCGGCGGCGCCGTCGAACTGTTCGGGTTTGAGGGCTTCGATGAAGGCCAGGGTCTTGTCCAGGCGGGCCTGCAGATCGGCGAAGCTGGCTTCGTTGTCTTCGTATGGCGGCACCTCGACATTGGCCAGCCGCGCCGGCACGCCCTTGGCGAAATCAGCAGCGATCTGCACCTGGCGGGTCAGGTTCAGCATGTCCGGGAACAGGCGCGCTTTAAGGAAGGCGTCGGCGTCGATGTTCTTCGCAGTCGCGTGTGCTTCCGCCTTGGCGAGGATGCCCTTGAGGCTGTTGAGGCCTTGCTTGAAGACGGGTACCGAAGCGTTGTAGTAGGAGATGGTCATATTGCTGTCCTTTGGTGGAATTGCCTGCATGCGCACCTGCGCATGGCCGGGTTTATTTCGTATAACTGAGATTGAGCGGTCGGAATTTCGAATACAGCCAGAGGCCGCAAGCGAACAACGTACCGAGGAAGCCGGTGAAGATCAGCGCCATCATGATGCCGACGAATGGCGAGGCGATCAGGCCCATCAGGCCGGTCAGGTGTTGGCCGTTCCAGACGATGGTTTCGGCGCCGAAGAAGGCGAACAATCCCATCAGGACGGCCAGCGGCACCATCGAGAACGTGGCGGCCACGAACAGGATCTTGTACACCGTGCCGAACGAGAAGCGCTGGATTTGCAATGTTTCAAACATCATGGACTCGCAAAAAAATGCCGGCGTCCTGGGATGCCGGCGGGAAGAATATGATCGGAATGATTATTTGGCGACCCAGCTGTCCTTGAGCGTGACGGCGCGGTTGAATACCGGCTTGCCGGCGACGGAGTCGACCCGGTCGGCGACGAAATAGCCGTGGCGTTCGAACTGGTAGATCGCGCCGGCTTCGGCAGTTTTCAGCGTGGATTCCAGATAAGCGGTGATGACTTCCTTGGAAGCCGGGTTCAGCGCCAGCTTGAAGTCCTTGCCGCCGGCGTCGGGATGGGCGTCGGTGAAGAGGCGATCATACAGGCGCACTTCGGCTTCCAGCGCATGGTCGGCGCTGACCCAGTGCAGGTTGCCCTTGACCTTGTAGTTGGCGCTGCCGGGCGTACCGCTCTTGCTGTCTTCGAAGTAGTTGCAATGCACGGCGATGACGTTGCCGTCGGCGTCCTTGTCGCAGCCGGTGCATTCGACCACATAGCCGTAGCGCAGGCGCACCTTGTTGCCGGGGAAGAGACGGAAGTAGCCCTTGGTCGGCACTTCCATGAAGTCTTCCTTTTCGATCCACAGGTTCTTTGTGATCGGGAACAGCCGGTGCTCGCTGTCATGCAGCGGATGCGCCGGCGGATAGACCGGGGCGCTGCATTCGACGCTCTGGCCTTCCGGGAAATTGTCGATGATCAGCTTGAGCGGACGCAGCACCGCGACGGCGCGCGGCGCCTTCGGATCGAGGTCGTCGCGCAGCGCGCCTTCGAGGATGCTGTAGTCGATCCAGCTGTTGTTCTTGGACGCGCCGGTGCGGTCACACATGAGGCGGATCGCTTCGGGCGTGTAGCCGCGGCGGCGCAGGCCGACGATGGTGGGCATGCGCGGATCGTCCCAGCCGCTGACGATGTGCTCATCGACCAGTTGCTTGAGCTTGCGCTTGCTGGTGATGATGTAGGTCAGGTTCAGGCGCGCGAATTCGTATTGATGCGGCAGCGGCTTCTTGAAGAAACCTTCCTCGGCGAGACGTTCCAGCACCCAGTCGTAGAACGGGCGCTGGTCTTCGAACTCCAGCGTACAGATCGAATGGGTGATGTTTTCCAGTGCGTCTTCGATCGGATGCGCATAGCTGTACATCGGATACACGCACCACTTGTCGCCGGTATTGTGGTGGGTGGCGTGGCGGATGCGGTAGATGGCCGGATCGCGCAGGTTCATGTTGGGGCTGGCCATGTCGATCTTGGCGCGCAGGATCAGCGTGCCGTCGGCGTGTTTGCCGTCGCGCATTTCTTCGAACAGGCGCAGCGATTCGTCGGCCGGGCGGTTGCGCCACGGCGAATCGGTGCCGGGTTCGGTCAGGGTGCCGCGGGTTTCGCGCATCTGTTCGGCGTTTTGCTCGTCGACGTAAGCCAGGCCCTTGCGGATCAATGCTTGCGCGCCGGCGTACATGACGTCGAAGTAATTGCTGGCGTAATACAGGTGCGGCTGGCCGTTGTCGGTCCAGTCGAAGCCCAGCCATTTGACCGAGTCGATGATGGTGTCGACGTATTCCTGGTCTTCCTTCTCGGGATTGGTGTCGTCGAAGCGCAGGTGGCAGCGGCCGTTGTAGTCGCGCGCCAGGCCGAAGTTGAGGCAGATCGATTTGGCGTGGCCGATGTGCAGGTAACCGTTCGGTTCGGGCGGAAAGCGGGTCACCACCTGCGGCAGGACCAGACCCTGCTTGTCGCTGCGTTCGGCATAGGTGCCGGAAACCAGGTCGGCTTCGATGATGCCGCGCAGGAAATTGGTGGATGGTGCTGGAGTGTGACCGTTTTTCAGTTCGTTGCTCATGGATGCTTTGTGGGGAGACATATATGTACAGACAGGCATTTTACCGCAGCAAGCGGTATTGACGGCGTTTTGCGGCGCAGCCCCGGCGCTTCCTGATCACGTATCGCAGGAAATAATTGATTACACCTGATACGGATGCGAATTACCTGCCGGTTTTCTTTGCTGCCAAGCTGTGTCCATCGTCAAGTCCAAGGAGGACGTCATGAAAAAGCTGCTCAAACTCACCATCGCCGGCATATTGGTCGCCACCTCGCTGTCGGCCTGCATCGTCGTCCCGGCAGGCCCGCCCCATGGCTACTATCGCCATGGGCCGTATTACGGCGGCGGTTATTACGGCGGTCGCTGATCGCGGGCTGCCATTCGCTCCGCGCGGGCGGCATTTCGTCGCATCGCGCTGGTTTCTTCTTCCGCCGCCGCAGATACTGGAATCCTGATTTGATCGGATCAACAGGAGAATTCCATGTCTGTCGGCTTGCTCAAGACCCTGCATCTGCTGGGCGTCGTGCTGTTTCTCGGCAATATTATCGTTACCGCCTTCTGGAAGCTCATGGCCGATCGCACCCGCGATCTGGCCGTAGTCCGTTTCGCCGTGCGCGCGACCAATTGGGCTGATGTGGTCTTCACGTTCGGCGGCGTGGTGTTGTTGGCTGTTGCCGGGAATTCCCTGGCGAGGCAGGCCGGCATGCAGGAGTTGCCCTGGCTGCGTTGGGCATACGGCCTATTTGCGGCGACTGGATTGCTTTGGCTGGGCGTGCTGATTCCCTTGCAGCGGGCGCAGGCCAAGCTGCTGGCGCCGTTGCCGCGCGACGCCGCGATTCCGGCGCGCTATTGGCGCTTGTCGCTGGCATGGGCCGTGGCCGGTACGGCGGCGACGCTGTTGCCGCTGGGGATCGTGTGGCTGATGACGGTCAAGCCGTCGTTCTGAGTCCTACATCTGCCGGAACAAATGCGCAAACAGGCGGCTGACGGCCAGCGTCTCGGGCCGCTTGCGCAGTTTCAATGACAGCTTGCCGGCTTCGTCGCGCTGCGCGGCGGCGACTTCGGCAATCTGCACGATGGTGCCGCGATGCACTTGCCAGAAACGCTCGGGATCGAGCTGCGGGATCAATTCCTTGAGACTGGTGCGAATCAGCGCTTCGCCATCCGCGGTGACGACGTTGACGTACTTGTCCGTGGCTTCGAAATACACGACGTCATCGATAGCAATCAGCCTGATCTGATTGCCGACGGCGGCGCGGATCATGCGCAGGCGCTCCTGCGGCGCGATGGCGGTCGGCGCCAGGCCGCGCAGCTGCGCCAGCACTTGTTCCAGTCCCCGCTCATTCGCCTCCTTCAACCTCGCCTGCAAACGGGCAATGGTGAGTCCCAGACGTTCGTCATTGGCCGGTTTCAGTACATAGTCGAGCGCCGCCTGCTCGAAGGCCTGGATCGCATAATCATCATAGGCGGTCACAAACACCAGCAAGGGAAACGGTCGCTTGTCCGGCCATTCGTCGGCCAGTTCGCGTGCCGCTTCCAGGCCGCTCTGGCCGGGCATCCTGATGTCGAGGAAAAGGACGTCGGGTTGCAGCGCCAGCGTCTGTTCGACCGCGGCCATGCCGTTGGATGCGATGCCTGTAATCTCCAGCCCGGGCCATAGTCGCTGCAATTGCGCGGACAGGGCGTCGGCGAGCAGCGCTTCATCTTCGGCAATCAGGGCGCGGACAAGTGGTGACGTGGTGGGCATGATCGATCGGCTAATTGGGCTCGATGTAGGACTTCTTGAGCGCGTACATGGGAATGGTGATCTGCGCGACGGTGCCTTCGGGAATATTGTGCGTCAGCGTCAGCTCGGCCTCCGTGCCGTACAAGACCGCAAGGCGTGCACGGATGTTTTCCAGGCCGAGGTGGGTGCTGTCGGGGCGGTTGTAGCTGGCGGTGCTGTTGAGACCCTTGCCGGTGTCGAACACGCTGATGATCAGCAACTCCTGATGTTTGGTCACGCTGACGGTGCAATCGCCGCCGTCGATCTTGGGTTCGAGGCCGTGGCGGATGGCGTTTTCGACCAGCGGCTGCAGCAGCATCGGCGCGATGCGCTGGCGTCGCAACTCATCCGGCAACTGCAAGGTGTAAGTCAGGCGCAGGCCCATGCGCAGCGACATCAGGCCGAGGTAGGCCTTGATCAGGTCGAACTCTTGTCCCAGCGAGGTCTGTTCGCTGCGCGAGGTCGACAGCGTGGCGCGCAGGTAGTGGATCAGCTGGTCGAGCATTTGCTGCGCACGAATCGGTTCGCTGGAAATCAGCGTCTGCAGCGTCGCCAGCGTGTTGAACAGCATGTGCGGCTCGATCTGCGCCTGCAGCATTTGCAGTTGCGCTTGCAGGGCCTGTTTCTCGATGACCACGTTGCGGGCTTCGAGCGCGGCCATTTTTTCGCGATTCCAGTAGAACAGCGTGGCGCCGACGCAGGCCAGCAGGATCAGGACGATCACGCCGATGGTGTTGTTGGCCTGGCCGGTGGTGAAAATCCTGAGCGGATAGCCGAGCAGGGAGCTGGCGATCATGTTGCCGATGACGAACGACAAGGGCGCGAAAATCACCAGCATCAGCAGGAAGCCGGGTTTGTTCGGCTCTTCCTCGCCCCACAGCAGCAGGCGGCCGCAGTCAATCAGGACCATCGCCGTGGTGCCGATGCAGATCGAGAACACCAGGTTTTCGACGAAGCCGGCGCCGATGCGCATGAGGTAAGTGACCACCAGCGCGCACAGCACGTTGATGATCATGGTCGGCAGCAGGCCGCGCAGCAGTTCCGGCGGGATGAGGCGTAAGCGTGAAGCAGGGATGTTCATGGAAAGTTCTGGGCGAATCCGGTGAGTTCTGCGATGCCGGAATGGTAACCCGATTCGGCCGCCGCGCCAGCCGCCGGCGATGAAGCGGCGAATCGAAATGATGAAGTGCTGTTATCGGGCCGCCGCCCGGCATAGAATGTCGGCACCAAATAATGCAGGGAGAAAAAACATGTGGCCTTATCCAACAGTAGCAGCGCATCGCGGCGGCGGCACGCTGGCGCCGGAAAACACGCTGGCAGGCTTCCGCTGCGGCATGGAACACGGTTTCCGCGCGGTCGAATTCGACGTCATGCTGACCGCCGACGAGCAGGCCATCCTGATGCACGACCCGGTATTCGGCCGCACGCTGCCGGGCGAAGGCAAAGTTGCCGAGCATACGCTGGCGCAATTGCAGCAGCTGGATGCCGGCGGCTGGCATAGCCCGCAATTCGCCGGCGAGCCGGTCTGCACCTTGCAGCAGGTGCTGGAGTTCAGCCGCGCCAACGGCATCTGGATGAATATTGAGATCAAGCCGGCCGACGACGCCTATGCGGTGCGCACCGGCGAAGTGGCAGGCGAGGTGACGGCGCGGTTTTTCGCCGCCGAAATCGCTGCCCACGTGCCGGGTCGGAACGATCGCACGTTGCCCCTGTTTTCGTCGTTTTCCTTCGACGCGCTGATGGCGGCCAAGCGGGTCGCGCCGGGTATCCCGCGCGGCTTCCTCGTCGATCGCATTCCCGCCGACTGGGAAGCGCGCTTGCAGGCGCTCGACGCGGTGGCGTTGCACACCAGTCACAAGAATCTGACGCCGGCGCTGGCGCAGGCGGTGAAACGGGCGGGATATGGTTTATTCTGCTACACCGTCAACGACCCGGCCCGCGCGGAAGAGATTCTGGGCTGGGGCGTGGATGGCTTTTGCACCGACCGTATTGATCTCATCAGCCCGGCATAAGCAAAACAAGAGAAGCGAAGAAAAACCAGTTCAGGGAAGCAAGGAATCATGAAAACCAGGGGCATGCTCAGCATGCTGGCGGCAGCGGCCGCCATTGTCATCACCAGCAACGCCGGCGCACAGGCCGGCAGCAGCCAGAAAAAATATACCGACGACAGCATCGTGCGCGACCTCAAGGCCGGCAAGCTGACCGTACGCGAGGCGCAGATCCTGCAAGATCGCCGCGATCATGCGGCAGCGGCAAAGACGGCCGCGGCCGTACCGACGCCTGCGGCTGCACCAAAATCTGGCGCGGCAGCGAAGACCGGCAAGAAGGCGCACGCCGCCAAGCCGGCTATACCGGTAAAGGCGGGTAAGGCAGCCAAAAAGAAAAGCAAGGCGCCGGTCAAGAAACTGACCCATCCGCATCCCGGGCACCCAGCGCAGAAGGCGCCTGCCGCAAAGGCCAAACCGGCTGCCAAGCCGCACCACGCAATCGCGATAAAAGAGCAGCCGGCCAAAACGGCAGGCAAGAAAGACCACGCTGCCACCAAAAAAGCCGAACCAGTCCGCAAAACTGCGGTGAAATACATCAGGTAATTCCTGAATGGATTTCTGGTGTACGCGGCTTAAACTATGTCAACGCGAATCGGAATTCTGGCGTTACAGCAGAGACAGGCCGCATGTCAGAGCGGATTCGCCGAATTGACGGGGGACGTGACAAACAATCGTCAGCGAGCTTGTAAGAACCAACTTAAGAGGAAAAGATGAAATTGAATAAATTACTGGCAGCCGTACTCGTCGCCGCTTTCGCCATGCCTGTCCTGGCACAGAATGCTCCTGCCGCAGCGCCTGGCGCACCTGCAGCAACCGCACCTGCAGCACCGGCAGCCAAGGCGCCGCATGCCAAGCACAAGAAACACGCCAAAAAGCACAAGAAGCACAAGAAACACGCCAAGAAGAGCAAGAACAGCAAGCTGTATCAAGGCGCTTGATTTACCGGAGGGGGTTTTGGCCAGGCAAGTCGTGATGGGGATAGGTCGGAGGATGCCGAGACCGGTCTGATTCAGGTTGCAGGTTGATATCGCCATTAACCCGTTGGGAGCAATCCGAACGGGTTTTTTTACGTCTTTTTTTCGGGCCGGGTTTGTTGATGCAGGGCAAGCCTCCGGCAAACATTCCGCAGGCCTTGCCGGGCATGATTGCGGCTGGGCTAATCACGTATAATCATCGATTCACAGCAATTTTTTCTGCATCATCATTTTTGCACCGCTTTCTTTACAGTCCTAGAACATGAACTCAGCCGAAATCCGCGACAAGTTTCTGAAATTCTTTGAATCCAAGGGACACACCATTGTCCGTTCGTCCAGCCTGGTGCCGGGCAACGACCCCACCTTGTTGTTTACCAATTCCGGCATGGTCCAGTTCAAGGACGTGTTCCTCGGCACCGACAAGCGCAACTACGTGCGCGCCACGTCCGTGCAGCGCTGCCTGCGCGCCGGCGGCAAGCACAACGACCTGGAAAACGTCGGTTACACCGCGCGTCACCACACCTTCTTCGAAATGCTGGGCAACTGGTCCTTCGGCGACTATTTCAAGCAGGACTCGCTGGTCTGGGCATGGGAGCTGCTGACCAAGGTCTACGGCTTGCCCGCCGAAAAGCTGTGGGCCACCGTCTATGAAACCGACGATGAAGCCTACGACATCTGGCACAAGGTGATCGGCCTGCCGAAAGAGCGCATCGTGCGCATCGGCGACAACAAGGGCGCGCCTTACGCATCCGACAATTTCTGGCAGATGGCCGACACCGGCCCGTGCGGTCCGTGCTCGGAGATTTTCTACGACCACGGTCCGGACGTCTGGGGCGGTCCTCCGGGCAGCCCGGAGCAGGACGGCGATCGCTACATCGAAATCTGGAACAACGTGTTCATGCAGTTCGACCGCCAGATCGATCCCAAGACCGGCGAAGCTACGCTGACCCCGTTGCCGGCGCCGTGCGTCGATACCGGCATGGGCCTGGAACGCCTGGCTGCGATCTTGCAGCACGTGCACAGCAACTACGAGATCGACCTGTTCCAGCGCCTGATCAAGGCCGCTGCACGCGAGACCAACGTTACCGATCTGGAAAACAATTCGCTCAAGGTCATCGCCGACCACATCCGTGCGACGTCCTTCCTGATCGTCGACGGCGTGATTCCGGGCAATGAAGGCCGCGGCTACGTGCTGCGCCGTATCATCCGCCGCGCGCTGCGTCACGGCCACAAGCTGGGCCAGACCCAGCCGTTCTTCTACAAGCTGGTCAAGGACCTGGTCGCCGAAATGGGCGCGGCCTATCCGGAACTGCCGGCCGCCGCTGCGCGCGTTGAACAAGTCCTCAAGCAGGAAGAAGAACGTTTCGGCGAAACGCTGGAACACGGCATGAAGATCCTCGAAGCCGCGCTGGCCAAGAACGCCGCCAAGCTCGACGGCGAGACCGCTTTCACGCTGTACGACACCTATGGTTTCCCGCTCGACCTGACCGCCGACATCTGCCGCGAACGCAATGTCGAACTGGATGAAGCCGGTTTCGCCACGGCCATGGAGCGCCAGAAATCGACGGCCCGCGCCGCCGGTAAATTCAAGCTGGCCGCCGGCATCGAATACAGCGGCGACAAGACCAAATTCGTCGGCTACGACGCGCTGACGCAGCAGGCCAAGGTCGCTGCGCTATACGTCGACGGCAGCGCCGTCGCCAAGATCGAAGCCGGGCAGGACGCCATCGTGGTGCTCGACACCACGCCGTTCTATGCCGAATCGGGCGGCCAGGCAGGCGACACCGGCGTGCTCGAAGCAGCCGGTGCGCTGTTCGCGGTGGCCGATACGCAAAAGATCCAGCCCGACGTGTTCGGTCATCACGGCAACCTGGTCAAGGGGGCGCTGTCGGTGGGCGACACCGTGGACGCCAAGGTCGATGGCGAGCAGCGCGCGCAAACCATGCGCAATCACTCGGCTACTCACCTGATGCACAAGGCGCTGCGCGAAGTACTGGGCGACCATGTGTCGCAAAAGGGTTCGCTGGTCGACGCCGACAAGACGCGTTTCGACTTCAGCCACAATGCACCGATGACGGCCGATGAAATCCGCCGCGTCGAAGAAATCGTCAATCGTGAAATTCTGGCCAATGCCGCGACAGAAGCCAAACTGATGGGCTACGACGACGCCGTCGGCGCCGGCGCCATGGCATTGTTCGGCGAGAAGTACGGCGACGAAGTGCGCGTGCTGTCGATCGGTTCGTCGCGTGAACTGTGCGGCGGTACGCACGTCTCGCGCACCGGCGATATCGGCTTGTTCAAGATCGTGGCCGAAGGCGGCGTTGCAGCAGGCATCCGACGCGTGGAAGCCGTCAGCGGCGAAGGCGCACTGGCGCTGGTGCAGACCTTGAGCAATCGGGTCGCCGAAGCGGCTGCGGCCCTCAAGGCGCAACCGGAAGAGCTGACCCAGCGCATCGCGCAGGTGCAGGATCACGTCAAGGCGCTGGAGAAGGAATTGTCGGCATTGAAGTCCAAGCTGGCGTCCAACCAGGGTGACGAATTGCTCACGCAAGCGGTCGACGTCAACGGCATCAAGGTGCTGGCGGCGACGCTGGAAGGCGCCGATGTCGCCACGCTGCGCGAAACCATGGACAAGCTCAAGGACAAGCTCAAGACTGCGGCCATCGTGCTGGCCTCGGTCAAGGACGGCAAGGTCAGCCTGATCGCCGGCGTCACCGCCGATGCGACATCGAAGGTCAAGGCCGGTGAACTCGTCAACTTCGTCGCACAGCAAGTCGGCGGCAAGGGCGGCGGACGTCCCGACATGGCGCAAGCCGGCGGTACCGATCCAAGCGGGTTGCCGAACGCGTTGCAAGGCGTGGCCGCCTGGGTCGGCGCGAAAGCGTAAGCACGGATGCGTCGATGAGCGACTTCAAGTTCTGCCCCGTCTGCGCCACCTCGCTGGTGATGCGCGCCGACGAACAAGAAGCGGGCAAGCTGCGGCTTGCCTGCCCCGACGGTCACTGGACGCACTGGGATAATCCTTTGCCGGTGCTGGCGGCCCTGGTCGAGATCGATGGCAAGATGTTGCTGGCGCGCAATTCGGCATGGCCGGAAGGCCGTTTCGCGCTGATTACCGGCTTCATGGAGCGCGACGAAACGCCGGAGCAGGGCATCGCCCGAGAAATAAAAGAAGAAACCGATCTGGATGCCAACCAGATCACCCTGATCGGCGTTTACGAGTTCATGCGCAAGAATGAACTGATCATCGCGTATCACGTGAAGGCGTCGGGCGAAATCAGGTTGTCTCCGGAATTGCTGGAGTATCGCCTGGTCGCTCCCCCCGATTTGCGGCCTTGGCCGGCGGGGACGGGATACGCTGTGGCGGAGTGGATGCGGCGGCATGATTTGCCGGTCCAATTCGTTGAATTCGCCGGCTCATCCACCCCGCTAGTTTCCCCTGCACAACAGTAGTGCGCGAAATACAACATAGTATGTTGCGACGCACCAAGGCGGTTCAGGTTGGAGTAGAATTCTCGAACGATCACTAGGAATTTTTGATTCACAGTATGGTTATTGAATTTCACAGAGAACTGGATGCACGGGGCCTGAATTGCCCGCTGCCGATACTGAAAACCAAGAAGGCATTGGCCGACATGTCGAGCGGTCAGGTATTGCGCGTGACGGCGACCGACACTGGTTCGGTGCGCGACTTCCAGGCGTTCGCCAAGCAGACAGGCAATGATTTGCTGTCGCAGTCGCAAGAGAATCAGGAATTCATTTTCTTCATGAAGCGTAAATAATTTCAAACGGTATTTACCTGGCGCAGGCGCTGCTTCTGCCTAAGACAAGCGCATGAGCCAAGCATAAAAAACGCCCGCAATCGCGGGCGTTTTTCATTGGCGCGCCGTCCGGCCGCGCCGCATGAAACAACTCAATGGAAGGTGCTGCCGATTTCTGGATGGAAGCTTTCGGCGCGCGCGATCGGCCAGTATTTTTCGTAGACCTGGTAACGGTAATTGCCGGTGATCAGATCGCCCGGTTCCAGGTATTTGAGCATCTCCGAGAGCAGCTGGATTTCATGGTCGTTGATGCGATGGACGATGTGGAACGGACGCAGCGCCGAGGTGTGCGGCAAGCCGGCCGCCTGCACCAGTTCCTGCAGCGCATGCAGCGTGCTCTGGTGGAAACGGTAGACACGTTCGGCCTTGTCAGGCACCACCAGCGCACGGGCGCGCGTCGGGTTCTGCGTCGCCACCCCGGTCGGGCAGCGATCGGTATGGCAGCTCTGCGACTGGATGCAGCCTAGCGCGAACATGAAGCCGCGCGCCGAGTTGCACCAGTCGGCGCCGAGCGCCAGCGTGCGGGCGACGTCGAAGGCGGTGATGATCTTGCCGCTGGCGCCAATCTTTACGCGGTCGCGCATACCGATGCCGACCAGCGTGTTGTGCACCATCAGCAGGCCTTCTTGCAGCGGCATGCCGACGTGATCGGTGAACTCCAGCGGCGCGGCGCCGGTGCCGCCTTCGGCGCCGTCGACGGTGATGAAGTCGGGCACGATGTTGGTTTCCAGCATGGCCTTGGCGATGCCGAAGAATTCCCAGGGATGGCCGACGCACAGCTTGATGCCGGTGGGTTTGCCGCCCGACAGCGTGCGCAGTTTTTCAATGAATTGCAGCAGGCCGATCGGCGACGAGAACGACGAATGCACCGCCGGCGAGATGCAATCGACGCCCATCGGGATGCCGCGCGTGGCGGAAATTTCCGGCGTGATCTTGGCGGCCGGCAGCACGCCGCCGTGACCGGGCTTGGCGCCTTGCGACAACTTCACTTCGATCATTTTCACTTGCGGCGCATTGGCCTGGACCGTGAATTTTTCTTCGTCGAAACTGCCGTCCGGATGGCGGCAGCCGAAATAACCCGAGGCGATCTGCCAGACAAGATCGCCGCCGAATTCGCGGTGATAGGCGGAGATCGAACCTTCGCCGGTGTCGTGCGCGAAGTTGCCTTTTTTGGCGCCTTGATTGAGCGCGCGGATGGCGTTGGAGGATAGCGAGCCGAAGCTCATCGCCGAGACATTGAAGACTGACATCGAGTACGGTTGCGCGAGGCCTGCGCCGACGGTGACGCGGAAGTCGTGGCTGGCGATCTTGGTCGGCGACAGCGAGTGGCCGATCCATTCGTAGCCAGCCAGCTTGACGTCGAGTTCGGTGCCGAACGGGCGGCTGTCGACGTCGGCCTTGGCGCGCTGGTAGACCACGCTGCGTTTCTTGCGCGTGAATGGCGCGCCGTCGTTTTCTCCTTCAAAGAAGTACTGGCGGAGTTCCGGACGGATCGCTTCGAACATGAAGCGGAAATGGCCCATCAGCGGATAGTTGCGCAGCACCGCATGGCGGCGTTGCACGATGTCGCGCACGCCGATCACGCTTAGCACCAGCGGTGCTGCGGCCCACCACCAGCTGACCATATGGTCCGAGGCGAGGATGGCGAGCGCCAGTGTCAGAAAAATCATGAACCACAAGATCAGGTAACGAGTTGCCCACATACCAGCGTCCTTTTTGTTGTTTGTCAGGCGGTGTTGGGATTCTACTGCTGCCAAGGTGGCGGTATGGGTCGAAAAGAATGGTATTTACGGCAATCACTGCAGCTTCAGCCTTGCGCCAAGTTGGTGCGTCGCCATGCTTATGCGTCGGCCGCAAAGCGGCATGGGTATTGCTTTGCGAATATACATACCCGAGAGTTTGTGCTGGTGGCTCCTCCGCGAGGCGGATGGTTGAGTGGCATTGTTATTGCTTATTGTGATCAAAATAGTACGCACCACTACTTAGGCGTCGTGTAGTCAGTCAAATCAGATGCAGTCCCCGTTCGCTCCCTTTCGTTGTTGCCGTCTGGCATTGATTGTGTAACCTATTTATGAAGATCGTCGCTTCCGTGATTCCGCCCGACAACGCCGCCGCCATCACGTCCATCGCCAGGCCGCCGCGTTTGCTTGAGACCCTGCTGGCCAATCTGGACGGCATGGTCTATCGCTGTCGCGACGACGAAGAATGGACCATGGAGTTCGTCAGCGAAGGCTGCCTCGAACTGACCGGCTACCAGCCGGAAGACCTGCTGTTCAATCACCGCGTCTCTTACGAAGACATCACCCATCCCGAGGACCGCGAAAAGGTGCGCGAGACGATCCAGTCCTGCCTGGACGGCAAGCGTCGGTTCGAGCTCGAATACCGTATCGTGCGCGCCGACGGCGAGGTGCGCTGGGTGTGGGAACGCGGCGTGGGCATCTACAATGCCGCCGGCACGCTGGATGCGCTGGAAGGCTACGTGCAGGACGTGACCGCGCGCAAGGAGGCCGACCAGGCCCTGCTGGAGGCAGAGCGGCGCTACCGCAGCATCTTTGAAAACGCTATCGAAGGCGTGTTCCAGTCGACTCCGGACGGCGGCTACATCGCGGTCAATCCGGCGCTGGCGCGTATTTACGGCTACAAGTCGGCGGATGACCTGATCGTCAGCTTGCGCGACATCAAGCATCAGTTGTACGTCGAGCCGGAGCGCCGCACCGAGTTCATGCGCATGATGGCCGAGTTCGGCTCGGTGTCGAACTTCGAATCGCGCGTCTACCGCCGCGACGGCGAGATCATCTGGATCTCCGAAAACGCCCGCGCCGTGCGCGACGAGGCCGGCTCCCTGATGTTCTACGAAGGCACTGTTGAAGCCATCACCGAACGCAAGCTGTACGAAGCCGAAATCCGCCATCAGGCCACGCATGACGCCCTGACCGGCCTGCCCAACCGCACCATGCTGCACAACCATTTACAGCGCGCCATCCAGAGCACGCGGCAAAAGGGCACGCTGACGGCGGTGGTGTTCGTCGATCTGGATCAGTTCAAGTTCATCAACGACAGCCTCGGCCATCAGGTCGGCGACGAGTTGCTCAAGACCGTGGCGCAGCGCTTGGTGTCATGCGTGCGCGAGACCGACATGGTGGCGCGCCAGGGGGGCGATGAATTCGTGCTGGTGCTGCAGAATCAGCCCGACGAAAACCGCATCACCGAAGTGCTGCAGCGCATCCTGACGGCCGTGGCGCGGCCGTGGGTGGTGGGTGATCGCGAATTCCACGTCACCTGCAGCATCGGCGTGAGCCGCTGTCCGACCGATGGGCGCGACGTCGAAACCTTGCTCAAGAACGCCGATTCGGCCATGTACAAGGCCAAGGAGCTGGGGCGCAACAACTTCCAGTATTTCGCCGGCTGGATGGACGCGCAGGTCAGCAATCGCCTGGAAATGCTGGTCAGCCTGCGGCGCGCGCTGGATCGCGACGAATTCAAGCTGTATTACCAACCTAAGATCAGCCTGGCCAGCGGCTCCATCATCGGCGCCGAGGCGCTGATCCGCTGGATCACCCCCGACCAGGGCATGGTGCCGCCGGACCGTTTCATCCCGTTTGCCGAGGAAGCCGGCCTGATCGTGCCGATCGGCGAATGGGTGCTGCGCACCGCCTGCGCCCAAAACAAGGCTTGGCAGGATGCGGGCCTGGCGCCGATCCCGGTGGCGGTCAACCTGTCGCCGCGCCAGCTCGACCAGAACCTGCCTGAGTTCGTGCGACAGGTGTTGGCCGAGAGCGGCCTGGCGGCAGCCTGGCTGGAACTGGAAATCACCGAAAACGTGGTCATGAAGGATGCCGAAAAGACCGTCGCCACGCTCAACGCGCTCAAGCGCCTGGGTTTGCAGGTGTCGGTCGATGACTTCGGCACCGGCTATTCGAGTCTGAGCTACCTGCGCCGTTTTCCTGTGGATGCGCTGAAGATCGACAAGTCCTTCGTGCGCGACATCGCCCGCGACGCCGACAGTGCGGCGATCGTCAAGGCGGTGATTTCACTGGGCCACATCCTCAACCTGCGGGTCATTGCCGAAGGGGTGGAGGACCAGGAGCAATACAACTTCCTGCTCGAAAACGGCTGTGATGAAGTGCAGGGTTATCTGCTTGGCAAGCCGATGCCGGCGGAGGATTTCACGCGTCGGCTGGAGCTGGAAAAGAAGGCGGCCGGCTGAGCCGGCCAATCGCGCGTCCGCGTTGCAGCCGGTACTCGTTGTCTTGTCGTTGCGTTGCAAATACTGTCTGACTGCTGCAACGCTGCGCGATTGAGGCGACAATCACCCGGGCCTTTGTGCTAAACTCCGCGCAGTATATTTTGCATTTTGCCTCCGGCCACCCGAAAACTCAGCTCGGCGCCGCCTGCAAGGTCAAAAGTTGAAATGGTGCGAGAATCTGGGAACTCAAGATTCTGTGTTCGCAACCAAGCCTTATTTTCCCGCTCATCTTCAACCTCCTATAAATCGAGCGCCGGGAAGCAGCACCAACAGCATCAGGCAGCATATTCAGGTTCGACAACCTGGCAGCACCGTTGGCGCTGTGATGAAACTCAACCCGCGCAGCCAGGCTTCGTATAGTCCGTATCTCCGATATATCGAATAGTCAGCCGCGAACTTTTATTAAACAAGCCGCACACGAGTCGTACATGAATACTATTGAGGCCAAGAAAGTCCTCGAAACAGCATTGCTATGTGCCCACGAGCCATTATCAATCAACGAACTGAAGAAGCTTTATGTCTCAGGTGACGATGCAGTCAGCGAAATAACCGCGGACATCATCCGGCAAATGCTGGAGGAGTTGCGTGAAGACTGGATCGACAAAGGCGTTGAAGTAGTCAGCCTGTCGACGGGCTGGCGCTTTCAGAGCCGGGCCGAAATGAAGGTCTACCTGGATCGCCTGAATCCTGAAAAGCCGCCGAAATACACCCGCGCCACGCTCGAAACCCTGGCCATCATCGCCTATCGCCAGCCGGTTACCCGCGGCGACATCGAAGAGATTCGCGGCGTGACGGTGAGTACGCAGACCGTCAAGCTGCTGGAAGACCGCGGCTGGATCGAAGCCATCGGCCATCGTGATGTGCCGGGCCGTCCGGCGCTGTTTGCGACGACCAGGAAATTCCTCGACGACCTCGGCCTGACTTCGCTGGACCAGTTGCCGCCGTTGAAGACCGTGACCAAGGAGGGTGTGGTGGATCCGGGCGCATTGCTGGAATTGCAGGCTTTGGAAGCCGGCATGCAGGCCGACATGCTCGCCGAGAGCGAAGCTGCTGCAGCTGCGGCCGGCGAGTCAGCTGAAACGGCCGAGATCGCCGAAGCTGCAGACGCCATCGCCGTGGAACTGACGACCGAAGAAGTTGCCGAACCGGTTCAGCCGGGGGAAGAAGCCGATACAGCCGAGGTAACCGAAGCAGCTGAAGAGACGGTTGCCGGGACTGCCGTGGAAGAAATTCCCGGGAAAGACATCGAGAATGACGTGGATGCCATCGCACCAAGCGTCGCCAATCACGAAGAAGTGCAGGCTGAAAGCCCTGCTTCTGCTGAAGACATTCACACCAACGACCCCGCCTCCGGCCACGCAAGTGACGCCGCGCCCGGTCTGAATAACCGCGATTCAAATAATGAAACCATCTAGTTCCAATGATGATCAGCAGATAGACCTGCCCGGCGCCGCTGACGCCACTGCTGCCAAGCCGGTTCGCAAGCGCGTCAAGAAGGTTGCGGCGGAAGACGTCGTCGCCGAAGTCGCTCCGGTCGAAAAGCCAGTCAAGGCGCCGGCCAAGCCGCGCGCCAAAAAGGTTGCCGCTGCGGAAGCGCCGGCTGAAACGGCTGCGCCTGCGCCGATAGCAGCTGAGGCTGCCGATGCGCCTGCACCGAAGAAGCGGGCGCCGCGCGCCAAGAAGGCGATCGCTGCCGACGCTGCACCTGTTTCGGCGCCGGTCGTCGAATCCGCTCCCCCGGCAGTGGAAGCGCCCAAGGTCATCGTCACCATCGGAGAAGAAATTACTGCCGCGCCGGTCCTGCTCGACGCACCTGCCGACAGTGCCCGCGCCAAGCCTGCACGCCGCGGCGTGCGCGGACCACGCGCCTTGCGCAACAATCGCGCCGCACAGCGCGCCGCCGAAGCCGGCGAAGGCGAGTCGCACAATGTTGTGTCAGGCGACGAGCAGGCAATCCCGGTGGATGCCAACGCGCCGGTTCCGGTGGCCGATCAGGCCATGGCGGAATCGCGTCGCGACGGTCAGGGCCAGGACCGCAATCGCCAGCAAAAAGGCAAGAAGCCGTTCGCCAAGGGCGGCAAGCCAAAAGCGCCGCAACTGGGTTTGCGCGCGCATGACGCCGGCGACGACGTGTTTTCGTTCGTCACCTCCGACGCCTACGACAAGGAAGACGGCGCCCGCAGCGGCGCGCGCGGCACGCATCAGCTGCGCGGCAAGAACGGCCGCCGCGACCTGACCTCGGAAGACGACGCACCCAAGCTGCACAAGGTACTGGCCGATTCCGGCCTCGGTTCCCGCCGCGACATGGAAGAACTGATCGTGGCCGGCCGCGTCTCGGTCAACGGCGAGCCTGCCCATATTGGCCAGCGCATCTTGCCGACCGACCAGGTCCGCATCAACGGCAAGCTGCTGCAACGCAAGGTCAGCAAGAAGCCGCCGCGCGTGCTGGTGTATCACAAGCCCGCCGGTGAAATCGTCAGCCACAACGATCCGGAAGGCCGCCCCTCGGTATTTGATCGCCTGCCGAACATGAAGGCCGCCAAATGGCTGGCCGTCGGTCGTCTCGACTTCAACACCGAAGGCCTGCTGCTGTTTACCACTTCCGGCGATCTGGCCAACCGTCTGATGCATCCGCGTTACAACATCGAGCGCGAATACGCCGTGCGTACGCTGGGCGAGCTGGAACAAGGCATGCGCCAGAAACTGTTGCACGGCGTCGAGCTCGACGACGGCGTGGCGCAATTCTCCAAGATCGCCGACGGTGGCGGTGAAGGCGTCAACAAGTGGTACCGCGTGACCATCGGCGAAGGCCGTAATCGCGAAGTGCGCCGCATGTTCGAAGCGATCGGCCTGACCGTATCGCGTCTGATCCGTACCCGCTACGGCGTCATGACGCTGCCGCAAGGGCTCAAGCGCGGCCGTTGGGAAGAGTTGGAAGAAAATGCCGTGCGTACGCTGCTGACAGTCTGCGGCCTGGAAAAGCAAGGGGGTGCCGATGCGCCGTCGGGCAAGTCCAAAGGCAATGGCAACGGCAATCGTAGTGGCAACGGTGACGCTCAGCCGCGCAGCAACGCCAACGCCAATCCGATGCAGCCGCGCGGTCCGCGCCGTGACCAGCAACCGTCGTGGCAAGGCCAGGGCCAGGGACCGCGTCAAGGCCAGGGTTCGCGCCAGGGCCAAGGTCAGGGGCAGGGCGGACGTCCGCAGGGCAACAAGCCGCGTCAACCTGATCCGTTGCAGACGGCACTGGGTTTCCCGGACGCCGGCCAGCGTCGCCATAACCGTCCGCAACGCAGCGGCGGTGGCGGCGGCATGCCCGGTCAGGGCATGGGCGCAGGCGGTTTGCCGCGTCGTCGACGCGGATAAGTCTTTGATTGCTCGAGTATTTCTTTCGGGAATATCGGGCTGTTTGGAGTATGTCCGGCAATCTTGAATTGCCGGACATACCGTAATCGGTTATAATGCGCAAGTTAACGGGGTGTTTTCACAGCAAAATGCATTGTGAAGCTGCTTATGTTTAAACAAACGTTGAATAAACGATAAGAACGATGGGCAGATGCCCATTTTTTTTTTGCTGAACAAATTGATGCATCTGTTGCGTCAACAGAAACGAAGCGCGGAGAGATTTCCTTGCAATTGCTGGATCTGATTGAAACCACCCTGTCGGGCATGGGCTACGAACTGGTCGACCTCGAAAAGGCGGACCGCGGTCTGGTGCGCGTGTTCATCGATTTCCCGTTCGCGGACGTCGACAAGGGGCCGATCACGGTCGAGGACTGCGAAAAGGTCACGCACCAGCTGTTGCACGTATTTACCGTCGAAAACGTCAATTACGAGCGGCTGGAAGTGTCATCCCCCGGGCTTGATCGCCCGCTGAAGAAGCTCAGCGACTATGTGCGCTTTGCCGATCAGGAAGCAATCGTCAAGCTGCGCATGCCGATGCCGGGCGCAGCCAATCGCAAGTCGTTCCAAGGCATCTTGCGTACGCCCGAGGGCGAGAATTTAAAACTGGAATTTGAAGCAAACGATGGGTCGGCAGCGTTGTTGGACTTTACGCTCGCCGATGTGGATAAGGCACGCCTGGTGCCGAAAGTGGATTTTAGGAGTCGCAAAGCATGAGTCGCGAAGTTTTGTTATTGGTCGATGCGCTGGCGCGCGAAAAGAACGTCGATAAGGATGTGGTCTTCGGAGCACTGGAGCATGCGCTCGCGCAGGCTACCAAGAAGCGCTACGAAGGCGAAGTCGACATCCGCGTGTCGATCGACCGCGAAAGCGGCGAATTCGAATCGTTCCGTCGCTGGCACGTGGTGCCTGACGAAGCAGGTTTGCAATTGCCCGACCAGGAAGTTTTGCACTTCGAAGCCAAGGAGCAGATTCCTGACATCGCCGTCGATGAATACATCGAAGAGCCGATCGAGTCCGTGGAATTCGGCCGCCGTTTTGCCCAGGACACCAAGCAAGTGGTCCTGCAGCGCATCCGCGACGCCGAACGCGAACAGATCCTGGCCGACTTCCTCGAGCGCGGCGATTCGCTGGTGACCGGCACGATCAAGCGTATGGAACGCGGCGACGCCATCGTCGAGTCCGGCAAGATCGAAGCCCGCCTGCCGCGCGACCAGACGATTCCAAAGGAAAACCTGCGCATCGGCGATCGCGTCCGTGCCTATATCCTGCGCATCGACCGCAATGCCCGTGGCCCGCAAGTGATCCTGTCGCGCAACGCCCCTGAATTCATCATGAAGCTGTTCGAACTGGAAGTTCCGGAAATCGAACAAGGCTCGCTGGAAATCAAGTCCGCGGCACGCGATCCGGGCGTCCGCGCCAAGATCGCCGTCTTCACCAGCGACAAGCGCATCGATCCTATCGGCACCTGTGTCGGCATGCGCGGTTCGCGCGTGCAGGCCGTGACCGGCGAACTGGGCGGCGAACGCGTTGACATCGTGTTGTGGTCGGAAGATCCGGCGCAATTCGTCATCGGCGCACTGGCCCCGGCCAACGTCAGCTCGATCGTCGTGGATGAAGAGAAGCACGCCATGGACGTCGTCGTCGACGAAGAAAACCTGGCGATCGCCATCGGTCGCGGCGGCCAGAATGTGCGCCTCGCAGCGGAACTGACCGGCTGGCAGATCAATATCATGACAGCGGAAGAATCGGCCGACAAGTCGGCGCAGGAAACTGCAGCGACCCGCATCCTGTTCATGGAAAAACTGGACGTCGACCAGGAAGTCGCCGACATCCTGGTGGAAGAAGGTTTCGCCAGCCTGGAAGAAATCGCTTACGTGCCGATCAACGAAATGCTCGAGATCGAATCCTTCGACGAAGAAACCGTCAACGAGCTGCGCAACCGCGCGCGCGATGCACTGGTGACTGAAGCGATCGCCTCCGAAGAAGGCCTGGAAGGCATGGACGAGGAGCTGATCAATTTCGAAGGAATGGATCGTGTCGTCGCCGGCAAGCTGGGCCTGGCGGGCGTGAAGAACGTGCCTGCTTTCGCCGCACTGGCGTACGACGAGTTCGGTGCGATCCTGGCCTTGTCGGCCGAGCGCGCGCGCCAACTGATTGAGAATGAATTTGAAGATGTGACCGACGATGAAATGAAGCTCATCGATGCTAAATACGACGAGCGTGCCAAGGCATTGCAAGCCAAAGCATGGGCCACCGTGGAAGCAAAGCAGTGAGCGTCCAGGACCACATCATCGCCGAGCCACATAGAAAAGAGGACTGAATGGCAAGTAACAACGTAGCCCAATTTGCCACCGAGCTGAAAATGCCGGCGGATTTGCTACTGACCCAGCTGCGATCTGCGGGAGTTGAAAAGAGCTCCGAGTCCGATCCTTTGTCAAAAGAAGACAAGGACCGCCTGCTGGAGCACCTGCGTCGCGTACGCGGAGCAGCTCCGGAAGGCGAGAAGAAGAAAATCACGCTGACCCGCAAGGAAACGACCGAAATCAAACAGGCCGATTCCACGGGCAAGTCGCGGACCATCCAGGTGGAAGTGCGCAAGAAGCGCACCTTCATCAAGCGCGACGAACCGACTGCGGACGACACCGGCAAGCCGGCCACCGCCACAATCGAGCCGGTCGAAGCCGAGCGCGCTGCGGAAGCCAAGGCGGCCGAACTGGAAGCGCAGAAGGCTGAGCAGGAAGCCAAGCAGGCGGCTGAAGAAGAAGCCCGTCAAGCTGCTGCAGAAACTGCCGACAAGGCCAAGCCGAGCGTCGGTGCTGCTGCTCCTGTAGCGAAATCGGCAGAAGAT
>Ga0105240_10000808_pt1 | contig 56804 bp, 40 predicted proteins | sample KBSC54metaG_FD_80426 | JGI IMG/M metagenome (GOLD analysis project Ga0105240, IMG submission 80426) | Corn rhizosphere microbial communities from Kellogg Biological Station, Michigan, USA - KBS C5-4 metaG | ecosystem: Host-associated > Plants > Roots > Rhizosphere > Soil | place: Michigan, USA... | reverse complement strand
TGCCGGTCGATCTTTTCGTACGTGATGCCGTAATAATCGGCTATGCCGCCGCGCGAAGCTTCGCGCAACTCATCGAAAATCTCCCGCGTAGACCGGTAGGGAAAGTATTTCTCCTTTCCGAGTCGCCGCGCGATGTCGCAGATAATCTCTGAATCGGGGCGCGCGTTGCCGGGCGGGTCCACCGCCTTGCGAATATGACAGACCCGGCCTTCACCACTGCACACTACGCCTTCCTCTTCCTCCTGCAGGCTGCCCGGCAGCACCACGTCGGCGTGCCGCGCGGTCTCGGATAAAAAGAAATCGATGGAGGCAAAAAATTCCAGCTTGTTCAGCGCCTCGCGTGTGAAATCCGCGTTGGGCAGCGATACCACCGGATTGAAGCACATGCACACCAACGCCTTAATCTCACCCTCGTGGATCGCGTTCATGATCTCCTGGGCGCTGTAACCGGGCTGCGGCAATTCATCCGGCGAAATTCCCCAGATCCTGGCGACGTGCTCGCGTGCCGCTGGATCGGTGAGTTGCCGCTGTCCCGGCAACTGGTCGCACTTCTGTCCATGCTCCCGCCCGCCTTGCCCGTTGCCTTGTCCCGTAATCATCGTGCAGCCGCAACCGGGCCGGCCAATTTTACCTGTTGCAAGCGTAAGATTGATCAACGCCAGGACGTTCTCGACACCCTTCGACTGGTGCTCAAGCCCGCGCGAATGCATGGCGACTCCGGTTGGCGCGGTCGCGAACAATCTGGCGGCGCGTTCGATCGTTTCGGGAGGAACGCCTGTCCGCTCCCCCACGGAACGGGGATCGTACGATTTGACCGACTCCGCGACCTCGTCGAAACCCGAAGTATGCTCCGCGATAAAGTCCCGGTCTTCGAGGCCATCGCGCAGCACGACGTGCAGCATACCCATCAGCAGCACCAGATCCGTGCCCGGACGCAGGGGCATATAGATATCCGCATTGCGCGAAATTGGTGTCATACGCGGATCGGCGAGAATGAGCTTCGCGCCCCGGTCCTTAGCCCGCCAGATATAGTCTGTCGTGATCGGATAACATTCGCCGATGTTGGCGCCAATGACAAAGATGACATCGGCCCGCGCGATTTCTTCCCACTGAATCGGGCTGCGGTCAACGTGAAACGCGAGCTTGTACGCCACTCCGGCCGAGACCATGCAGAGGCGACCGTTATAGTCGATGTGCCGGGTCCCGAGGCCCACGCGCGCGAACTTACCCATCAGATAGCTCTTCTCACTGATAAGTGAAGCCCCGCCGAACACCGCAACGGAATCCTTGCCGTGCTTTGCCTGGATTTCCCGCAGGCGTCGTACCGTGAAATCGAGCGCCTCGTCCCAGTCCGCTTTGCGGAAACCTGTGTCGGTCCGCATCAGAGGATCGAGCAGCCGGTCCTGGTGATTCGACTGCAGGTAGCGCTTCACGCCCTTGGGACAGAGTTTGCCCTTGTTGAAAGGAAAGTCCTCCCACGGCTCAAATCCGATCACGTGGTTCTCGCGTACTTTGAGCTGAATGCCGCACTGCTGTCCGCAGAAGCAGCAGTGTGTCTTGACCAGATGGTCGGCCGGATTACTCGTTTGCTCCTGCCAGCCTCCGATGGGAACGTAGTTGGGATGGGGTCCGTATTTCTCGGTTAATTCCGCAATAGATGCGGGGGGCTTAGCCATGATGAGCCTTTACGTGTTCCTGCCTGAGCCGCACCTGCGCATTCGCGAGCGACTTCCGCTTACAGGCGGGGCAAAGGCCCTGCCAGTGCCCCGCGGGACCGGCCACGCTGTAATCGAATCCGAGGCGCGGCAAAACATGGTTGCGCAGATCCTCGATGTGCATGAGCGAGGCATACCGTTCTCCGCAGCGTCCGCACAAAGCGGGTTCGCCGGCGTCCCCGGCCTCGTGATACAGCTTGACGCCCAGTTGCGCAGGCCGTTGAAAGATATGGAAGAACTTGCCGAAGGGGAGAAAGAGAAGGCAGCCGATGACAGTAATGGCGTGCAGAATAGCGACAAAGCTGTAAGCCTCGCCGCGCAACCATTCCTGTGAAGCCGTCAGCGCAAGACCTGTAACCGAGATGGCAAATAACAGGAACAGCGGAAACATATCCATCGCAAACGACTGCACGCTCTGCGCTCCGCGATCCTGCATGCGCCGCCACAGCGACAGCCCCACCCCAACCAGCACCAGCACCGCGGAAATATCCAGCGCGTGAAACAGAACCTCCGCGATGAAGCTGTGGAGCGGGAAGTCTCCGGCCGGGAATCCAAATAGATAAGTCGTATATATCAACTGGTTGTCCGGGCGGCTGCGAAATCCGATCCAGCCGAAGACCAGCGGGAACGTGATCGCCATCGCGGAAACACACCCCCAGAAGATGCATTGGTGCATCCACCAGCGCAGCGGAGAGCGCCTGCGAATGAAGGTTTGCCCCACCAGATGGGTCGCGCTCGTCCTCAGCAGGCTGGGCAGACTCCGCCACAGGCCCTGCTTCCGAAAGATCTCCCAACCGCGTTCCCAATACACGCGGGTGGGCGGCTTCTGCAGCCAGACATTGTAGTGATAAACCACGCCCCAGGTCGCAAAAATCACCGCAAATGTGTACATCACGAGCGCGGCGTCAAAATTCTGCAGATTGCGCGACCCTACCACAATCGCCGCAACCAGCAGCGCCGTCCAGAGCGTTGCGAATGCTCCCGACCGGAGTTGCTCCGCTGCCGGCCCTGTGATGCTGAGCCGCACAGCCTGAGCCTTTTCACGCGGAACGAACACTCTTGCATTGACAACCCACAGAACCGCGGCCGTCATGGATAACATGACAAACCCCGGCCAGACTACACCGAACGTGTCCATGCAGGCGCCCAACAGAAGCGGAGGGAAGAAGCCTCCCAGGCCGCCCATCGCGCTAACCAACCCGGTGGCGGTGCCGGTTTCGGCCGCAAAGTATTGCGGCACCAGTTTGAAAACGGCGCCATTGCCAGTCCCGAGAAGCGCAGCGCACCCGAGCGCCCCCACCGTGAAAGGAAGGATGGCGTGCCATCCAAGCAGCAGCGCGAACGGCACAACGCCCATGAAAACCATTGAAAGGACGCGCGCCCCGCCAATCTTGTCCGCCAGCCAGCCCCCTACAGGGCGAAGCAGCGTGGCCAGCGCCACGAATCCGGCAGTTCGAAGACCGGCATCCGCGGGCGTCAGTCTGAACTGATCCCGCAAAAGACTGGGCAGATAGATCGAAAAGGCAACGAATCCGCCGAAAGTAAGAAAGTAGAATGCCGCAAGAACCCAGACCAGCGGTTGGCGTCGCAGCAGAGAAAGCATTGAGCCGAGCGATCTGGGCGCGACGATCTCCACTCGTGGATTGCGGGCCAGCGTCGCGAACACAAGTGCCCACACCACCAGCAGCGCCCCTGCGCCACGGAACACGTTTTGCCAGCCGATTACAAGGGCGAGCGCGGGCCCGCCGAATGCCGCCGCCGATTGGCCGATATTTCCTAGCCCGTAAATCCCCAAAGCCGAGCCCTGTTTTGCCGGCGGAAAGTAGCGGGAAACGAATCCGATGCCCACTGCGAAAGATGATCCCGCTATGCCCAGCATGAACGCGATTGCCAGCAGCATGGGATAACTGTCGGCCCGCGGAATCAGGAACGCGGGAACAGCGGCGAACAGCATCAGAACGGAGAACACGAGGCGCCCGCGGTAACGGTCCGTCAGGATCCCCATCGGCAGCCGGGCTAGGGAGCCCAGCAGGACGGGAGTCGCTACAAGGAACGCAGTCTGGCTGGACGTTAGATGAAAGATCTCGCGAAAGCGCGAGGCGAACGGCCCGATCAAGCCCCAGGACGCAAAGCAAACGGCCATGGAAACGGTCGCGAGGGTGAGTTGGGTACGGGCCGGCGACGGCACGCCTTTTGCGGTCGTGGTTTGGCTCATGTGAGGCCCTTCACAGCTATCGAATTTATCTTGTCACGATTTAAATATGCCGGTGTGAATTAATTTTGTTGCAGTCGTATAAGAGACCTCAGCCCTGATCTATCACCCATAGTGTTCGTTTGATCACAGATAAACCGACGCCCCGTAAGGTATATCGTGTCACGATAAAAAAATCCGTTGTGCATCGCCTGATTGTGCGTCATACTTTCGGTCGCCGCCCTCTTGAGGCATGGCGGAGGAGTGGACGGTAATGCTGCCGCCTCCGCTCTCGCGTGCTCGCCGGGTCACGGCGCGTTATCAGCTGACGGAGCCGGTTTGAACAATGACCTCCAATACGAACCCCAACAAGAAAAGAGTCGTGATTCTGGGCGGCGGATTCGGCGGCGTCTACACCGCCCGGCACCTGGAAAAGACTTTTGGCGCGGATGAGGTCTCAATCCGCCTCGTGAATCGGGAGAATTACTGGGTCTATCAGCCGATGCTGCCCGAAGTGATCTCCGGCTCGATCGGGATTACCGATGTTGTTTCGCCGATTCGCCACCTCTGCACACGCACGCAACTCGTGATGCGGGAAGTCGAGGAAATCGATCTTAAAAAGAAAGTAATTACACTAAGTCCCGGTTTCCGGCCGCGCCGTCTGGAAGTACCGTACGACTACCTGGTCATCGCTTTAGGCGGCGTAACGAATTTTTACGGCATGCCTGGAATGCTTGAGCACGCCAAACCGTTCCGCACGCTGGCCGACGCCATAGCGCTTCGCAATCATCTGATTCACACACTGGAAGAGGCCGACGTCGAATCCGATCAGGAACTACGCAGCCGGCTCCTTACTTTCGTCGTCGCGGGCGGCGGCTTCTCCGGCGTTGAAGTGATTGCGGAGTTGAACGACTTCGTCCGCGCGGTGAAGCGCAATTACCGCACGCTTCGCGACGAAAAGATCCGCTGCGTCCTGGTTCATTCGGGGGATCGGATCCTGCCCGAAATGACGGCGGGCCTTGCACTGTTTGCGCAAAATATTCTTAACCGGCGCGGCGTCGAGATCGTTCTGCATGACCGTTTGGCCGCCGCCACTTCTGAGAAAGCGGTGTTCAAGTCCGGCCTGCAAGTGCCCTGTAAGACCATCGTCTCGACAGTGCCCTCTACCGTTGCTCCTGTCCTTCAGAAGCTGAATTGCGCCAAAGAGAAGGGGCGGCTGAAGGTCAACAGTTCGATGGAACTGGAGGGTTACGAGGGCGAGGTCTGGGCTGTTGGCGATTGCGCGGCCGCCACCACCGTCAAAGGCAGCACCGTTCCTCCCACCGCGCAGCACGCCACCAGAGCAGCCAGGACGGTCGCGCTCAACATAGCCGCGGTCGTGCGGAGCAAGCCCAAATGCGCCTTCGATTTCGAGGGTCTGGGCACCCTGGGCGCCCTCGGTCATTATTCAGCGGTCGCCAACATCATGGGAATTCACCTCTCCGGGTTTATCGCCTGGCTTTTGTGGCGATCCATCTACCTGATGAAAATGCCAGGTGTTAACCGCAAATTTCGCATCGGGCTCGACTGGCTGACTGCATTTTTATTTGCGCCGGACCTCGTGCAAATCAGGGTTCCACACGATTCCAGCATCACCCGTCAGCACTTCGAACCGGGAGAAATCGTTTTCAACGAGGGAGACCTTGGCGACAATGTTTATTTGATCGACAGCGGCCAATGCGAAGTCGTGCGAGATGCGCGCGGTGTCCCGGAACACGTTGCCGATCTCGGAGCCGGAGATTACTTTGGGGAAATGGCTGTGCTGGCCGATGTGAGCCGCAACGCCACCATTCGCGCCACCGAGCCTCTGGACGTGCTGCTCATATCCCGAAGCGATTTCAATCTGCTGAAAACCACGGTACCCGCTTTTGGTAACGTGTTCCGCGAATTGGCGGCACGCCGCCGGGCTGCCACCACGAACGGCCCCGGAGCATAAGTTCAGCCTTACGGGAAATGTCGTGATGCGATACTTCCCGAAAGAAGTGAGTAATCGCACATGAATTTTTGGGCAGCCGAATGAAAATGTCGTGACACGATAGATTCTTCTTGTATTCAGAATCACATTTGTCTCATACTGGCAAGCGCGGAGTGTTGATCGATCGCACAGATCTCCGCGCAGGCGCAAGCAGTTTGCCCGGGCCGCTGTGTCCCGGTTTCACGATGTGCCCAGATGGAGGACTAAACAGAAGATGAATTGCCGAATTACCCGCGAGTCGCCGCATTCCCCGTGCCGGTTCCTGCCGAGCTCGGTCGCCATGATCTCTCTTTTGACGTTTGCCGCGGTTGGAGGCGTCAGTACACTTTCCGCAGCCGGACGCTCAAACGTTCTCTACATAGAAAACAACAACCCGGCCACCGGGCAGAACGCTATCCTCGGTTACACGAGAAACGCGGACGGCAGCCTGACGGATCTGCCCGGCAGTCCTTTTTACACGAACGGAACCGGCTACCGCAACACGAACGAAGTCATCGGTCCGGACGACACGGACGGTGAACTGCTTCTCAGTCCCGACAAACTCTTTCTGTTTGCCGTTAATGAAGGCAGCAATGACATCTCAGTGTTCCGGGTTCGCCTTGACGGCACGCTGCGCCTCGTTCCCGGATCGCCCTTCGCCTCGGGCGGTAAATTTCCAGCCAGCCTCGCGTGGTCAAACGGCTACCTGTACGTCGCGAACAGGGGAGACGGCGTTCTTCCCGTCATGATTACGCCCACTTATGTTCCAGGCGCTCGCGGCGGGACAAACTATACGGCATTTTTTATCAACGGCGACGGTTCGCTGATTGCTCGTCCCGAACTCACCGTCAATGCCCCGGATGGAAGTTCTCCCGCTCAGGTAGTGACCTCGTCCGACGGACAATTCCTCTGGGCCCTGACTCCCTTCTCTCCCACTAACGATCCGTATGTCGTGCCCATTTTCCCGGCGTCGCAATCGCGTCTTCTGTCTTTCGCGCTCGATGAGGATGACGGGAGCATGGACGCGCGGGCGGAAGTTGCCCTTCCTTCAAATCCGCTGTTTACCATCAACGGCGTTAACAGGGGCGGCTTCATGCTTGGAATTCGGCCTCATCCCACGCAAAACATCCTTTATGCAAATGCCGTCCTCGCAAATGTTCTGAGCGTCTGGACCTGGGATCAGACCGGCGCACTTACTTTCGCCGGCGCTGTTGATCCAGGAGCGGTAGGCCGCTCGCCCGATCCCTGCTGGCTGGCAGTCGATCCAATGGGGCGCTGGGCATACGCGGCGTCTGTCAATCCCGATCAGGTGGTGGCGTATTCTCTCGCTAATCCACTGATGCCGGTCGCCTTGCAAAACCTGACGCTGGCTGGTCCGAAGGCGCCACTTCCAGCGGGCACTCCCGAACCCTACGGCTCAACAACCGCGCCGTTCAATCTCAGTGTCGATCCGCAAGGAAAGTTCGTCTATGTTGCCAATCACGCCACTTGCGTTACGACGAGCGTGGATGCCACGAATTGCCCGCTGGGGAATGCCATTCACATCCTGAAAATCAATACGGATGGCACCCTCACGGAACAGCCCAATTCGCCCTATATCTTCCCGCCCACCATGGTCCCGGTTAACGCCCGTCCCAAAGGTCTCGCAGTTCTCTGATCGCAGAACGTTGTGTACTCCATACTGCCCGCCTCCGGGCAGTATGGAGTGCAGTTACCCCGCGGGAGTTTTGCGCCGGAAAGTTAGTCAGGAAAGTAATTAGCCAGGTAGTTAGGAGCTTCTTAGTCCCGGTTCCATGCGTATATCGTTCGTCCTCTTGTTTCTTTGCCTGCGAGTTTCCGCGGCATCTCCCGTACCTGCCCTATACTCAGCCGCATTTGAGTCGAATGTCGGCCAGGCGTCATCCGACGTGGTGTTTCTTTCCCGCACTCCTGGCTCGGTCGTCTGTCTCACGAGGTTCGGAGCCGGCCTTCAAACGTCGCGCGGCTGGATGTCGCTGGAATTTGAAGGCGCCAATCCCAATCCCGAAATCATTGGCACCGGCCCGCGGCCCACGCAAGTCAGTTACTTCACCGGCAACGACCCATCACACTGGAAAACCGGTGTCCCGAACTACGCGACGGTACGGTACCGCGAAATCTATCCAGGCATCGACGCCGTCTTTTATCGAAACGCCGGACAATTGGAGTACGATCTCATAGCCAGGCCCAAAGCGGATCCGCGTTCGATTCGCATTCATCTCAAAGGTGATGGAGCGATTCGATTCGACCAATCCGGCAATCTTATTTTCAATGGCCTCCTTCTGCGGCGCCCCGACGTTTATCAGGACATAAACGGCACGAGGCGCAAAATCAGATCATCCTTTCGCAGAATCGACTCTCATCGGGCAGCCTTCCGCATTGCATCCTACGATTCCGCGCAGACCCTGACGATCGATCCTGTTCTAACTTACTCGACACATCTTGGAGGCTCATCCCCCAGTGACACCACCGACATCTATGGCATCGCGGCGGATTCCGCCGGCAATGCCTACGTAACAGGTTTTACTTCAGCGTTAGACTTCCCGACTCAGCACGCCACGCAGAGCAAATATGGCGGTAACAACGGTGACGCCTTCATCGCAAAAATCAGTTCCGATGGCTCAACGCTCTTATACGCGACCTACCTTGGAGGCTCTAACACAGACCAAGCCAATGCCATCGTCGTGGACCCCGCGGGCAACGCTTATGTCACGGGGGTCACCGAGTCGTCCGATTTCCCTGCCGTCAATCCGTTCCAGCCCTCGCATCATCCATTGAATGCTTCCGGCGGGACTGGCTTTGTGGCCAAAATCAACGCTGACGGCTCGAAGCTTCTGTTTTCCTCCTACCTCGGAGGAAGTGGAGCGGAGAATCCCTCGGGAATTGCGCTCGACTCAGCCGGCGCGCCCTATATCACCGGCGCAACGTATTCTTTCGACTTTCCGGTCAAGAACGCCTTTCAATCGGCGCCGCGAAGCGCCAATGGCTCCGCACACGCCTTCGTAACCAAGCTCCAGCCGGATGGTTCAGGCCTTCTTTATTCGACCTACCTCGGCGGCAGCGCAGCCGATCAGGGCATGGGAATCGCCGTTGATCCGTATGGCAGCGCCTACATCACGGGTTACACTCAATCTCCCGATTTTCCTGCGAAGAACGCCTTTCGCTCCACGCCGCCGGGGAGTGCCGGACCCTATACAGGCTATCCGCCCGCGGCCTTTGTTACCAAGCTTTCAGCTGATGGTAAGTCGCTCGTCTATTCAACCTATCTGGGCGGCAGTGTTCAGGACGGAGGCGTCGCAATCGCTATTGATAATTCCGGCAGCGCTTATGTTTTGGGTAGGACCTCCTCGCCGGATTTTCCTGTCAGGAATGAATTCCTGAAGGCCATACCCGGTACCCACGCGTTCGTGACCAAGCTCAGCCCCGACGGTTCGACTCTTGCCTACTCGACATGGCTGGGCGGAACCGCCGGAAGCGAACTGTACTGGTCAAATGGCCAGCTGATTTTTAGCGCTCCAGGCGGCATTGCCGTCGACCAGAACGGGCATGCCTGGGTGGCGGGAGCAACAAGTTCCGCGGATTTTCCGATCACTGTCGATGCCTTCCAGCCGAGGCGCGCGGCCGGAGCGTTTTCGAATGCCTTTATCTCGGAACTGAGCGCCGATGGATCGGCGCTGCTCTATTCATCCTTTCTGGGAGGACCGGGGTCGGCGGGCGCGTCTGCCCTCGCGCTCAGTCCCCCGGGCAATGCCTATGTCGCGGGGCTCGGCGGTATGGGGTTCCCTGTCATCAATCCTTTACCCGGCGGGCTCAACGGTGGCGCCTTCGTTGCGAAGTTCGGTGTGGGTACTGCTTCCCCAGGGATGCCTCAGATCGGCGGGGTGACGAACGTGGATGGCGCAGCGGCCGTTGCGCCGGGATCGTGGATCGTCATTAAGGGAACGAATCTCTCTTCCGCCACGCGTGACTGGACCGGCGAGATAGATAATGCCGGCGATCTCCCCACCCAACTCGCCGCCACCACCGTCACCGTCAACGGTAAGCCTGCGTACATCTATTACGTAAGCCCAACCCAGATCAACGCCATTGCGCCGGACGATGGAACCGTAGGTATGGCGCCGGTGGTGGCCGCGGTGAACGGCATCGCGAGCCCACCGTTTAATATCCAGTTGAATCGCTTTTCTCCGGCGCTATTCCTGTGGCCGCGGAACTACGTGGTGGCGACGCATCTCGACTACTCCGTTGCAGTGAAGAACGGTGTCTTACCGGGCACGACAACCAGCCCCGCGGCGCAGAGTGAGACGATCGTCCTCTGGGGATCGGGCCTGGGGCCAGTCACGCCCGCAGCTCCGGCGGGCAGGGTAACTCAGACATCCGGGTTCGTGCAGACGCCCGTGAACATCCACTTTGGGGCAATCACGCAACCCGCGGTGGCGGTCGCGCTGACGGAGCACAATGCCGCTGTTTACCAGATCGCCGTCACTGTACCCGGGACACTAACACCCGGAGACTATTCGATCGGCATTGAAATCAACGGGTCGGTGACCGCAACCGGACTGCTGACTGTCGGCCCGATGTAGCGGGGAGGCCGGAGAGCTGCGAACGACAGGTCAAGCGCCGCCGGGCCCGCATCCCGGACGCGCAGCAACACATAATCCGCGACATTCAGGCGAAGCTCCCCGGGTTGGCAGGTAGCCGTTGCGCGCGGGCAACTCGCCTACTCCAACGTGACCGCCCCCCGTGATGCTCACCGCTCGCGTGACGGGTTCATCGTAATAGCTCGTCGTAAGTCTTGCGGCGATGCTCGATGCGGGCGCATATCGAATCCGCCTGGTATTTCTACTGGGGTCAGCACCACGGTTCCGGCTAGGCCACCCACAACACAGGCTGGCGAATAAAGAAATTCCGAATCACCTCATCCACATCCGAATCGGCCGGCAACTTCTTCCAAACCTCCAAATACTCCGGTTTCCCCCACGCCAACCCGCCAAACAGCAGCGCTTCCTGCCGCATCGGCCACTGCTCGTAATACATTACATCCGGCGGCCTCGGCCACGTCTTCTTATTGCGAATATAAGGAAACATATATTCGACAGCGTTCGCGATCCCGCGGCCATCCGGCGTGGCAAAGTTCCAAATATCGTCACCGCTGTCCGAAATAATCTGACATAGGGTTGCGAGTGCCTCCAGATTGAACAGGCAGTATCCATAAGGCTTCGTCCGCGCCATTTCGAGCGGCAGACTTCCATCCGGAGCAATCTGGCCCGGCACAATAACCGTCCGATAACGCTCGGCGCAATAGGCCATCAGCCTTTTGTCATCCGTCAGGCTCGCGAACGCCGCCACCTGCATCAGCCAGCACGTCGCGTGGTTATTTTTCGTGTCGCGCTCCTCCGTGCCGTTCTTACTGGTGGTCATCCACGTCGCGTATTCTGCGAACCATGACTTCACAGCGTCATAGTCCGGTCCGGTAAGCGCCTTCGCATCCGCCAGCATCCGCGTTGCCCGCGCAACTTCCACCAAATGGATCGTGTCGATCACGCCCGTGCCGCGCCCGCTCGTCCTGCCGTGAATCGCCTGCGCGTACTGCAGATTGGGATTCATTCTCGTCCCCGGGTCCACAAACCACGCCCGCAAATGGGCCGCCGCATGATCCGCGTATTTGCGATCCCGCGTGAGCTTCCAGGCCGCCGTCAATGCGGGCGCCTGCACGCTCAGCTTCATCAGAAACTTCCGGTGCTCCACAAAGTTCCCGGGATTCGTCATTCCGTCGCGCTGAACATAAGCGCCCTCCGGATTTTTCGGATCAGGCCACCAGTAATCGCCTTCGGAAAAGAAATCGTGTGCTCCACCCGCACTGCGCGTGCTTTGAGCGGACGTCACCGTTACCGGTCGATCGCCCAGATACTTGTTCGCATTACGCAAAACGCGCGCCCGGTCAAACTGACCCACCTCGAACTTCGGCGTTGCACCCTTTGCGAACGCGCCACAACAGCCGGCGAGAAAAACTCTTCGATTCATGTCGCCCACTCCAACCTCATTCCCAACCCCACAACTCTATCGGACTTGGGGTGAAAATCGCGACGGGCGAACACAACGCCGGCGGATTCGCGTTATAGTATCTGCAAGCGGATCAATCGATCCATAGGAGAAAAGATGAAAACATTGATCGCGGTTGCCACCATGGCTCTCGGCTTCGCCGCGAGCGGAATGGCCGCCGAAGTAAAAGGGTTTGTGCAGGACGCAAGTTGCTCCACGAAGGCCGCCATGAAGGGCAACTCGGAATGCTCCAAGAAGTGTATTAAAGGTGGCGACCCGGCTGTGCTCGTAGCGGAAAACGGGACGATCTACAAAATCGCCAATCAGGATAAAATCGTTTCTCATGCCGGCGAGAACGTCACGGTTACTGGCAATGTCAAGGGCGATACCATCACCGTTGAAAGTGTCAAATAGCATTTCCTCAATTCGGAGTTAAGCGGCGCGACCGTTTAACTCCGAATTCAGCCCGTATCTGACAAATTGAAATCCAGAGCTGCGCACCTGTTTTTGATCCTAACCTCGGCTCTGCTCGCCGGGTGCGCCGCGCCTCCCGCCCCGTCCCCAAAGCCTGCGCCAGATCCAACGAAAGAGATTTGGTACCCCGGCACAGTCGACCAGCTCGCGACTATCGTCCGCAAGGCAAACGAAGACTTTCACAGCGGTAAAGCGGACGAGGCGGCAACACTCATTCAGCAGGGCGAAACCCTCAGCAAGCGCCTGATCTCGGTGCCAAAACCGACTCTTGCCGCTGCTGAAGCCGCGTCCGACCTCGATGAACTTTATGGCCGAATGCTCTTTTCAAACCGAAACTACGGCTGGGCTCGACTGTTCTTTCAAAAAAATCTCGCCCGGTGGAAACACTGGAAGCCCGAAACACCCGAAACCGTCAGACGCCTTGAACAAGCCCGCTCCGCTATAGCCGAATGCGACAGCCGTCTGGGCCAATGAATCCATCGGACGGGACCTCTCTCTATATGCAAACGATCATGAGGACGTCGTAGTTTCCAGCGTTCAGATTTAGACCGTTAGTTCAGGAAACATTGAAGGCGCCTCCAGCAAGCGCCGGTACAATTTGGGCGGTTGCTTTTTGGGAGAAATGCACTTCCGGTTCAGAGCCGACGAACGGCCGTTTGGGCAATGAGAGACAAGCGATCGGAGACGAGCGCAGCAGCAAAAGGGAATTGCCTGTGACGTCATCGCCCGGCATGCTCTCCGCAACGGAGCAAATGCGCGGGGATCCCGTTCCAGATCTCGACGTTCATTCCATCCGAGGCGCGTTCGCGTTTGCACACCAGTCACACCGGTCACCCGAAGTTCCAGTGCCGCCGTTTATAGAGCCTTTCGCAAGCGTTTGCCGAGACGTTGCCAAACAAGCCGTGTTGATAAGCTTGAACGACCTCCGGAACAGACCCGTGGCGTTATGAAGCAGAAGGCGAACATAAAAACCGTCGCGGCGCGAGCCGGGGTGGCGGCGAGTACCGTGTCGCGGTACTTCAACGGCCATTACGTCAGTCAGTCCGTGCGGGAACGCCTCGCCGAAATCATTTCAGAACTTGGCTACACCAGATCCGCGACCGCCCGTAATTTGAGTCTTGGGCTGAAAGGGTGCTTCGGCGTGGTCGTCGATTCCACACAAGACCCCTGGTTCACACAGCTATTGATGGGAATCGAAGAAGAGCTTGCCGCGCGCGACATAAGCCTGATGCTTTCAAGCCTGGAACTTCGCGGGGTGTACGATCCCGGTATTGTATTCACCTGGATTCGCGAGCAACGCGTGGATGGCCTCATCCTGGTGAAATCGCAGGGGCGCGACAGAGCGTTAGCTCACGCCGCGATTCAGGCCAAACTGCCGATCGTGATGGTGGTGCCCTACGAGAATCTGGCTGACGCCCAGACTCTTCACTGCGACAACCACGCGGCCGGCGTAACCGTCGCTAATCATCTGGCTGAACTTGGCCATCGTTGTATCGCCTTCGCGGGAGGACCCGGTAATTCGCTCGATACCAGGGAAAGGCTGCGCGGATTGCGCGACGGTCTCGCCGCGTGCGGCTTGGAAATGGATGACCGCAATGTTTCCTTTTGCGGAAGTTTCGAAGCCGAGGCCGGGGTTCGTTGGGCGGAGATTTTTTTCAACTCACCGCTGAACGTAACCGCGGTCGTGACGGGAAACGACGCGCTTGCATTGGGTGTCATGCGGGTGGCGCAACAACATGGTATTCGGATCCCCGCCGACCTGTCTCTTGTCGGCTTCGACAACATCCCCGAGTGCGCCCTGCTGTGGCCCGGTTTGACCACCATGGCTCAACCGATGCGGGAGATGGGAAAAGTCGCGTGCCAGGATTTATTCGAAGCCATCGCTTCACCTGGTTTTGTGAAAACCGTGATCTATCCCATGCAGTTGGTGGTGCGCGAGAGTTCGGGTCCCGTGGCGATTAAGGAATCGCGACGCAACGCGCTAGTCTAGCCGATTGCCCCGAAGCCCTGACCGGCGCCGAAAGTGAAATCAGCTACGGCGGGTGATTGACCACACATCGGGACAACCCGAATCGCATGGGCCGCGCGGTAACGCGCGTTTACAGGCGAAAACGATCAGACACACGGCACCTCGGTGCGCTCCACATTTGCGGGGATAGGCCCAGTACACGCCATCCTTTTCGCTCGTTGGAACTTGTCCCGCCCGGCGCTAACGAAAACCGGGTTCTTTAAAACAGTCAGCCTAAGACAAAGCCGACTTTATAAGGCTTTTCCGGCACATTCGGCTCGTCAACGGTGATGGTACACCAGTTGCTGTGCAGTTCTGGACTGTTACAAAATACACACGCTCAGGTTGAAAAATTGTGAAATCTCTACGTCAAATTGAGGAACAGCTTTTTGACGACCTTGCGCGCACAAAGCAGGCGTACGATGAGGCGCGCAAAGTGTTTCTGCAGGTGAACTCGGATATTCCATCCGGCTTGCCGCCCCCCGACGGCGCGGCCCGGATCACAAATGCCGGTCAAAGGAATTCCGTGGCGTTGGAAGAGTATGTAAAGGCGCTGCAGGAGTGCAATGAGTTCATGTTGTACCGCCTGATTCCGAAACGACTGAGAGACGAACCGGCGCGGGCGGCGGACGCCAACGAAACGGTCGCGTGATCGCTGTCATATCTCGTCCGCGCGAGTTAAAAAGGGCTGGCCCCGGAGCCAGCCCTTTATCCCGCTGTTTAGAATATTGAGTTTAGCTTCTTTGAGTTCTCCGAAGGAAGCCAAGGCCGATAAGAGAAGACCCCAGCAGAACCATGCTGGCAGGTTCCGGCACGGTGGTGGGTACCGAGGGCGCTTCGACCGACACCGTATTTCCCGCCACAGTCCCGTCGGTTGGGTCGCCAGGAACGTTCTTCAGCGCCTGGCCCGATTGAAAATCAAACGATCCGCGAACTCCACTCGTTGAGAAAATATCGATCGTGTAGAGGTTGATCGCAGTGGTTCCGCTGGGCGTGGCGGTGCCCGTAATGTTAGTCCGCACATTACGAACAGCGGCGCTGTCCGGAACCGATTGATTGGCCGCCATCGGCGAGGTGTTCTCGAGTGTTGCGGTCGGCGTGATTCCCGCGAAAACATTTGAATATACCGCCGATGTAGCGCCGAAGAAATCGAAAATGGTAGCCATGTCGATTGCCGCCGCCCCGGCCGAAGTTGTCGGTCCGACCTTTTGATCGGGTGACAGGACCGCAATATACTGCCAGTCAAAAAGGCCTGAGTTCGCGCCTGTTCCAGGTGTAACGGTCGTGAAATTATAAATAATTGAGGCCCCCGCCGGCCCGCAGGCCAGGAACGCCGTCATCACACTCATGTAGAAGCAGTTTCTAATTTTCATCTCCGAATGTTTTCCTTTTGGTTTGTATTTTTGCGGCACTTCGCTCGGGCAAGTGTTTTGGTTATTATGGTTTCCTTTGCTTTGCGCGAAATGAAGCCGCCAATCATCCCTGGCCCGGAAGTCAACACGCGCTCTTTTGAAGCCGTGATTTATTCCCCGCTCCCCGGATGATCGACGGGGCAAGCAAACGCACATTGTTTGCCAGCGAACACGGGTAAAAATCTCCAACGTCGCATTCTCAGCGTACGTTTTCCGACGGCTTTGCTGAGCTAAGTATCCAAGCGCACTTACAATTTGTTCCGTACCGGAACTTATCTTCGCCAATCCTTTTGGCTCAGTTAAATCCGCGGGCTCGGATACAACTGAGCCAAAATAAAGCGCTATTGATTAACTTCGTTCAGAATGCGGTAGATCTGCGCGCCATACCTCTCCACCAGCTTGATACCCATGCCGGGGATGGCAAGTAACTCCGATGCGTTTCGCGGGTCATCCTCGGCAATAGCCAGAAGTACGCGATCGGACATAATGCGGAATGCCGGCACACCTTGCTTTTTTGCCACCGTTCGGCGCCATTCCTTCAACAGGGTTGCGGCGCGCGAGTCTTCCCTCGGCTCCGGCTGTTTCTCCACACCCGCTCTTCGTGAGGGGGCGTGCTTTTTCTTCACGGACGCCGCAATTTTCTTTTTGCGGCCCTTCGCTCCGGTCGGAGCGCCGGTTTGCCGAATGGTCAATTCGAGCGGTGTTGTTTCGTCCACATACTCGGCATCGCGCGTTAGGCTGGCCTTGCGGAATGGAATCGTCTTGCCGTCCTTCTCGAACACCGAGTCTGTCAGGCGTAACAGGCCGGCTCTTGCCATGGCGCCCACAAGCTCTTCGAAAGCATCGCGATCAATTCCGTTCGCGCCGCACAATTCCGTGTGCAGCTTACCCACTGATTTGCTGTTAATTCGCAGAGATTCAATGGCGGCGCGGGCAATCTTCTCCTCGTGCTCATCCGCCTTCCGAAATCGCTGCGCCGAGCAGTTATCGGGCGCGCAAAAATCGCAAATTCCACATGGCTTCTGGCTATCGGCTGTATCGCCAAAATGTCGCACCAGGCTCGACATTCGGCACTGGCTGCTCTGCGCATAGCGAATCATGGCTTCGATCTGCGCTTGTTTTTGCTCGCCCTGAGCAATGTAGGAATCCCTCCAGGAATCGTTGCCGCGGGTCAGGTTATCCGAAGCGTCAATCGTGACGCCGCCGTGTGTCCAGAGTTTCTCAAGCGCCTTTTCGAACACATCGGCGGGAACCCGGCTTTGCTTTTCGATAAATGACCGCGGTTGCTGTTCCGCATGCAAGTGCGCGTAAATCTGATCGAGCAGTTTCACATCGGGGTAATCGCGCTCGAAGAAGAAGTCGTGAGTGTGGCGGTCGGCATACGAATGCATCAGTACCGCGCGGCTTGGTTCGCCATCGCGGCCCGCGCGGCCGATTTCCTGGTAATAGGCTTCGATGCTGCCCGGCAGCGCGGTATGAATCACAGACCGCACGTTCGCTTTATCAATTCCCATACCGAACGCAATCGTCGCGACGATCACGTCAAGCTTTCCATTCAGGAATCCATCTTGAACGCGATGGCGCCGATCCGCATCGAGACCGGCATGATACGCAGCCGTCGAGAATTTGCCCGCGAGCAGCGCCGCGACGCTTTCAGCCAGTTTTCGGCTGGGCGTGTAGATAATGGCCGGGCGACGTCCCTCATCCCGCAGAAGTTCGAGAGCGAGATCGGGACGTTGCGAAGGGCTCGTCTCCACCACCTCGATAGCGATGTTCGACCGGCGGAACCCGTGAATGAAGCTCGCCTGACCGTCAAATCCCAGTTGCTTGCAGATATCGTGCTGAACCACCACTGTGGCGGTCGCGGTGAGCGCGATTACGGGGGCGGGGCGAAACGTTGGCAGGTAGCCTCCCAGCAGTCGATAATCAGGCCGGAAATCATGCCCCCATTGCGAAATACAATGCGCTTCGTCGATGGCGATCAGCGTCGGTTTTCGTTTCGCCAGCATTTCCGGAAAGCCGGGAACACGCAGACGCTCCGGCGCGATAAACAGGAATTGCAGCCTGCCATTCAGATAATCTATGCAGACCTGCCGCGATGCCGCGCGATCCCGCCCGGAATGGATGCATTCAACGGCAAACCCAAGTTCACGCAACTTCGCGAATTGATCTTCCATCAGCGCGATGAGCGGGCTGATTACCAGCGTTGTTCCGCCGCGCGCGAGTCCGGGCAATTGGTAACAAAGAGATTTTCCGGCGCCCGTCGGCATAACCAGAAGCGCATCGCGCCCCTCAATCACGGTGCGGCATACTTCTTCCTGATTCGCGCGGAACGCTTGAAATCCAAACGCGCGATGAAGCAATTCACTTAGAGGCTCGCCCGAAACCGCCAAAGGTATGGCTGCGGCGGGAACTTGCGCGGAACTTTCCGCGGGACTTTCCGCAAAAGCCGTCGCAGAAGTTTGCGCGGGTGCCCGCGCGGAAACGTGCGGAACTCCATTTTCGGCCGAGGCTGTTCGTGGCGCGGAGAGGAGAGGCGCAGTCGCCGCCGCGGCTCCGTTATTTCTGCGCGGCGCGGCCGGAATTTGCCCGACTTTTCCAATCACATTCCGCACGTAGTCTTCAATGCCGTCCAGAAACGGTTCCAGTTTCGCCTCGCCCCGCTGAATGCGCTTCAGATAGGCCTCCCACTGACCGGTCATGGCGGGGCTCTTGACCTCAGGGTGAACCACTTCGATAAGCTGTATGCCCTTGTCCGTTGCTTCCAGATTTTTCGCGTTGCGAACGATGTATTCGCGCTTCAGCAGGACTTCAATGATTGAGGCGCGCGTGGCGGGAGTGCCAAGCCCGGTCTCTTTCATGGCATCTGACAGTTCCTTTTCGTCGAGGGTCTTGCCCGCCGTCTCCATCGCGGTCAGCAGCGTGGCTTCGGTGAATCGCTTTGGTGCGCGGGTTTTCTTGCGAACCGCCTCGGCGTCGAGGACAGCCTGCGCCTGGCCGCGCGCCAGGCCCGAGGGCAGTGCCTGCTGGTCCTCCTCCGCGCCCGCCTCTTCTCCCGCCTTCGGCTTTCGGGCCGCTTTCTTCTTTTCGGTCTGAAAGTCCAGAACCTTCCAGCCGATCTGCTGAATTGCTTTGCCGGAGGAGTGATACCGGTCGATGATTTGGGCGGTGCTAATCGCGGTGATAACGGTCGTGACTGACCAAACGTGATCCTGGTGCCAGCATGTCAGCAGTCGGCGGCAGACCAGATCGTAGATTTTCGCCTCATCCGGGGTCAGGCTCACTCGGTCAGGCGAAGTTACCGTGGGAATAATCGCGTGGTGATCGCTTACCTTGGTGTCATCCACATACCGGCGCCCCAGCGGCTTTTCACCCGTTCCGGTCGCCAGATGTTCCCGATATCGATCCGCAATCGTCTGGACAATTCGCGGCAAAGTTTCCGCCACATCCTGCGACAGATAACGGCTGTCTGTGCGCGGATAGCTCAGCAGTTTATGTCGTTCGTAGAGCGCCTGCGCAAGATCCAGGGTGTGTTGCGCACTGAACCCAAACAGGCGGTTCGCATGGCGCTGCAATTCAGTGAGGTCATAGAGCGGCGGCGGGCCCATGCGCTGGGTTTCCGCTTTCACCGATTCAATCGCGGCGGAGCCCGTTTTCGCGCGTTCGACAATCCGGCCGGCCTCTTCGCCGTCCGGCGGGAGACGGGAAGATTTCTGCGCGTCTTCCACGTCGCGAATCCACGTTCCTTTATAGGCCTCGGCATCCGGCCTGCCGGATGGGCGGAAGGTCGCGATCACCTCAAGATAATCTTCCGGCACGAATCGCCGGACTGCCAGTTCCCGGTCAACCACCATTGCCAAAGTTGGAGTCTGCACCCGACCCACGCTGAGTTCGTCGCCGTAGGTAAGCGTGTAGGCGCGGGAAAGATTCATCCCCACCAGCCAATCCGCCCGGCTGCGACCGCGCGCGGCGTCGGCGAGGGGTTCGTATTCAGCGCCGGGCTTTACCGCTTCGAAACCTTTGCGGATCGCATCGGGCGTAAGGGATGAAATCCACAGGCGGCTGATAGGTTTTGCGCACCGGGACGCCTCATAGATATAACGAAAGATCAGTTCCCCTTCGCGACCAGCGTCTGTCGCGCAGATCACGCGGGCAATACGCGGCGAACAGAGAATCTTCCGGACCACCTCGAACTGGTCCTTTGCCTTTTCGTATACGACAAGGGGCCACTCCGCCGGCAGCATGGGCAGGGTATCGCGCCGCCAGAATTTCCACAGTGGATTGATCTCGTGCGGCTGGGCCAGAGAAGCAAGGTGTCCGATAGCCCAGGTCACGACATATCCGCCGCCGTGCAGGTAACCGTCGCCTTTGGTATTGGCCCCGAGTACTTTTGCGATGTCCCGTGCAACCGACGGCTTCTCGGCCAGGACCGCTATTGCCCCGTTTTCCCCCGCGGTATTGCTCAAAGAACCAGTTTAGAGGGCTCAGGGTCCGGGTTGCGGAAATCAGCTATGGCTTTTTTCAGTTATGCTCCCCGGTTTGCGAACGTGAGACAATTGTGAGAGTGCTCACCCCGGAGTTGCCATGAAATTGTCTTTTGCCCCAGGCTTGGTATCTGTAATGTTGATGTTGTCAGGCGGCGCTTCCGCACAAGATACGCCTCGCGCGTTACCCGCCATCGATCAGACGAATTTGCCGCATCAGCCAATCGGTCGCGAGGATATGCTCGGGATTACCGTTTACGATGAGCCCGCGCTCACGCGCACGGTCCGCGTTCTGGACGACGGCACCATCCACCTGCCGATGCTTTCAACCAACATTAAGGTGGTGGGCTTGATGCCGGGTGAGGTCGAGCTGGCTCTCAGAGAACAGATAATCAAAGATCAGCTTCTGGTGGATCCTTTCATTACGGTGAATATCGCGGAGTATCACAGTCGGCCGGTCAGCATCGTCGGTGCCGTGAAGACGCCCGTTCAGTTTCAGGCGATCGGTCGGGTGAGCCTGCTGGACGCGCTCACAAAAGGCGGCGGGTTGGCTCCGGAAGCAGGCGGCGAGATCATCATTACCCGGCCCAACGGAACCACGGGTGTCCAGTCGACTCAGCGGATACCGGTGAAGGCGCTGCTTGAGGGCTCCGATCCGCAACTCAACATCCTCCTCACTGGCGGCGAGGAAATTCGCGTCCCGGTTTCGGGGATGGTGGTGGTTTCCGGCAACGTGAAAGAGTCGGGAGTATTTCCGGTGGAAGAGGGCGGCACCACAACGGTTCTCACTGCCATAGCCCGGGCCAAGGGGCTCGGTGATTTCCAGCCGAAGATGGCCTACATATTTCGACCGGATGAGCAGGGCACTCGCCATGAAATTCCTGTGGAACTAAAATTGATCCAGCAGCGGAAGAGTCCGGACGTGATGCTGCAGCCCAAAGATCTTCTCTATGTTCCCAATAACGATCGGGCGAAAACCTGGAACCAAATATTGACTACGCTGGTTCCTCTCGGTACGGCGGCGACATCGGCTGGTATCTACCTGCTGCGGTAGCATCAGCGAAAGAGTCAGCCAAATATCCTGATGGCAGTCAGTCCGAAGCTCAAAACGCTGGATGAGTTGTTGACTCTGAGGCGCGAGTGGGCGGAGCAGGGAAAAATAGTTGTCTGGACCAACGGCTGCTTCGATCTGCTGCACGCCGGTCATGTCCACAGCCTCCGCGGGGCGAAATCTCTGGGCGACATTCTGGTCGTCGGCATCAACAGCGATGAGAGCATCCGGGCCAACAAGGGTCCGTTGCGGCCAGTGATGTCTGAAGCGGATCGGGCTGAAGTGCTTGGCGCCCTCGAATCTGTGGACCACGTGACTGTTTTCAACGAAGCGGATCCCGTTGCCGCCATCGCGGCTCTTCGTCCGGACATTCACTGCAAAGGCGCTGACTATGCGGACGGCGCCAAACCCATTCCCGAACAGGAAATCGTTCTCGGGTACGGCGGCCAGATCCGGTTTCTTCCAGTCTATGAGGGAAGATCGACTAGTGGCCTGATCGCGCGAATCGTCGCGGCGTACAGTGGAGCATCATGCCAGCCGTGATCTCTGTTCGACAGTTCGAATTGCAATATATGTGGCGAGCCTATCAAACGATGGAGCGCCGGAAATGAGGCTTTTCTTGTCCGAAACGGTAAGGTTGTTTCAGATGTCACGTGGTGTGTCGCCAGGCGGGGTAGTTCGCTCGTGAGCAAGACCGCCGCACTCAAACGAGCTGTGTTCCTTGACCGCGATGGCACTATTATTCGCGATCGGGGCTACTTAAAGGATCCCGCCGGTATCGAACTTCTCCCCGGGGCCGTCGACACACTGAAAGCCCTGTGCCGCGAAGGCTGGAAACTCATTATTGTGAGTAACCAGTCAGGGGTGGGCAGGGGTTTGGTGACTGTGGATGAGATGAATGCCGTGCAGGCCAAATTCATCCGGGTGCTCCGAAGCCATGGCATCGAGATTACCGCGTCTTACCTTTGTACCCATACGCCTGAAGACGGGTGCGAGTGCCGAAAGCCCTCTGCCGCGTCCCTTGAAAAGGCGGCTCGGGAACATGCCGTGGATATCGGTCAATCGTGGATGGTGGGTGACAGGGAGAGCGATATCCTCTGCGGCAGAAACGCGGAATGCACGACGATTTGGTTCCGTACCCCTGAATTTAATGTGCCGCGAGAATTGCCCGATCACGTTGCCGATAGTTGGGCCGAGGTTTACGAGAAGATCAGCGACGCGTAGCGGCCCTGGGCTTTGGATATTTTCCTGACTGAAAACGCGCGGCAGGCAATCCTGCCTGCGGACTGGCTTTCCAGCCAGTCCAGCCGACCGAAGGTCGGTCGAGGCGACACAAGTTGTCCTGGCAGCCCGTCGCAGAAGTGTCGTGAGGCGCTGACCAGAGAGGCAACCACTGCGACCGACCTTATCCGTGGAATAAGCCCGGCATTGGACTGCGCCCCGTGTCAGCGCCATGGGGTTAGAGGCGTGGCGACGCATTCGATGTGGCACAGCAAAGTGCGGGGCACGCGCAGCTCTTTAAATTTAAACCAGCAACTTATCTACGACCTGGCCAGCTACGTCCGTCAACCGGAAATGCCGCCCCTGAAACTTGAACGTGAGGCGCTTGTGGTCAATCCCCAGACATTTCAGCACCGTGGCCTGCAGATCATGTACGTGAACAGGGTCTGACACGACGTTGTATGAAAAGTCGTCGGTCTCGCCGTAGGTCATACCCGGCTTGACACCGCCGCCCGCCATCCAAACTGAAAAGCAGCGGGGATGGTGGTCGCGCCCGTAATTACCGTCCATCAGCTTGCCCTGGCAATAGACGGTCCGGCCGAATTCGCCACCCCAAAGCACAAGGGTATCTTCCAGCAGGCCGCGTTGCTTCAAATCCGTTATTAACGCCGCCGAGGGTTGATCCACACTCTGGCATTGCAAAGCAAGATCGCGGGGCAAGTCGTTGTGTTGGTCCCAGCCGCGTTTATAGATCTGAATAAAGCGGACGCCCCTCTCCGCCAGTCTGCGCGCAAGCAGACAATGTGCCGCATAGGAACCGGGCTTGCGCGCATCGGGTCCGTAGAGATCGAACGTACTCTGCGGCTCTTTGGACAAATCCATCAGTTCCGGAACCGAGCTTTGCATCCGGAACGCCATTTCATACTGGGCAATTCGCGCTTCGATTTCTGGATCGCCGAATGTCTCGGCATTCATTTGGTTCAGCTTCCCGATGCCGTCGAGCATGCGCCGCCTGGTATCCCGATCGATGCCTGGGGGATTCGACAGATAGAGCACGGGGTCGCCGGAAGCACGGAAATTCACGCCCTGATATTTCGATGGCAGAAAACCATTCCCCCAGAGCCGCGAGAATAGAGGCTGATCCGTGTTGATAGCGCTCGATTGCGCGATTAACACTACGAACGACGGCAAATTCTGGTTCTCGCTCCCCAATCCATAGCTAACCCAGGAGCCGAAACTCGGCCGCCCCGGCTGCTGGCTTCCCGTCTGGATAAACGTGATGGCGGGGTCGTGATTGATAGCTTCGGTGTTGGCGGTTCGGACGATTGAAATATCGTCCACGATCTTGCTGGTATGCGGGAGCAATTCGCTGAGCCACGCGCCGGATTTACCATACTGCTGGAACTTGAAGATAGTCTTCGTCACGGGAAACGAACTCTGGCCCGATGTCATTCCCGTAATTCGTTGGCCCATTCTGACTGTGGCGGGCAGTTCGGTGCCATGCAGCTTGTTCAGCGCGGGCTTGTAATCGAACAGATCGAGTTGCGAAGGCGCGCCCGATTGGTGCAGATAGATCACGCGCTTCGCCGTCGGCGGGAAATGCGGCAGCCCCGGCAGCCCGCCAGTGTCCGCCTGCAGTAAGGATGCGAGGGCGGGAATGCCAATGCCGGCGGCTCCGCTTTGAAAGAAATGGCGGCGTGTAAGGTTCATTGCTTTGTGACCGTTTCGTCCAGATTCAGCAGCACGCTTGCGATGGTGGACCACGCCGCGAGTTCCTGTTTATCGAGCTTTGGATTCACCGGCGCCTCGCCGTTATGGAGCAGCGCCGCTGCCCTGTCTTCGTGACGCTTGAACTCGGTAAGCTCTGTATTCAATTCGTTTCGGAGCACCGCGATTTCCGCCGGCGCGGGGTCGCGCGCGGTAGCCAGCCGGAACCCATAGTCGAGCCGCGCATTCACAGTCTTGCCGCCTTCCAGCAACATTCTTTCGGCAAGGGACCGGGCTGCCTCCACGAACGCGGGATCGTTCAGCAACACCAGCGCCTGGAGCGGCGTATTCGTAATGGTTCGCCTCGCCGCGCACTTCTCCCGATCGGGCGCATCGAAGGTGATCATTTCCGGCGGCGGCGCGGTTCGCTTCCAGAAAGTGTAGAGGCTGCGCCGATGCAGGTCATCGCCATGCCCCTGCTGATATGTCTGCGAGGTGAAGCCATCGCCAAACGCAATCTCTTCCCAAACTCCCGCGGGCTGATACGGATTTACGCTCGCTCCACCCGTTTTTTCCTTCAGCAGGCCGCTCAGATACAGTTCACCGTCGCGGACCATTTCGGCAGGAAGCCGATAGCGCGGACCTCGGGCGATCAGGCGATTCTCCGGATCCTTCTCCAGCAATTCCGGGGTTACACGCGAGGACTGCCGATAAGCCGCCGACGTAACGATAAGCCGCTGCATGGCTTTAATGTCCCACTTGTTCGCAATAAATTCCGTAGCGAGCCAGTCGAGGAGCGCCTGATTGCTCGGCGGGTCGCCCTGTGACCCAAAGTTCTCCATGGTTTTAACAATCCCGGTGCCAAAATACATTTGCCAGTACCGATTCACCGCCACTCTCGCAGTGAGAGGGTGCGAAGGATCTACCAGCCACTTTGCCAGCGAAAGCCGGTTAGGCGGAGCACCCGCGGGTAACGGCGGTAACACTGACGGCACGCCGGGTGTCACCTTTTCTGTCTGATTCCTGTAATCGCCCCGCGCCAGAATGAAAGTTTCCCGCGGTTTGTCCATCAACTCAGACATCACCATCGTCGTGGGGATTTGCGCGGTTAATTTCTTTTCCTCTTCCCGGAGCCCCTTGAGCTCAGACCACGTTTGCCGGTCCTGAGCCGGCGCTGCCTGGGTTAAATAATAGTCGCGAATCCACGCCTTCTGCTCCTTCGAGCGCTTGTCCGGAAGCATGTTAAGAATGGCGCGCAGGGGCTCAAGCCCGGCCAGGTACGCGATCTCAGACGGCTGCAGCTTTCTGCCGTACATGCGCAAATCGTCGATGCGGCCCTTGAACATCGGAATTTCGAAATCGGCTCCGCCGCTATCGGATTCCGGCTGAAACGCGACGGTCGGCACCACCTTTCCGTTAACGGAGATCTCAATTCGGGTTCCGTCATAGTTCACGGCAATGTGATTCATGTTTTCAGGCCAGGGAAGCCGGTCAGTTGTGCGAACTCCGGTTGACCCCAGCCGAACATAAAGCCGCGGCACCCGCTGCTGCACGCCGGACAATTCAAAGTCATCCAGCCACACCTCAAAGCCGCCCTGTTGAAACACCGGCTCCCGCAGCTTGCCATTGACTTTGATCCAAAAAGCCGCGGCAAATGCCTTTCCGGGTTCGAATGCCGGCACATGCCCGAACACCGCCTTTGTCTGCCCGTCGAAATCCGCACCTTTATCCACCGCGCCGTTCGAATACGTGAGATCGCCCTTTATGACGCGACCGTATTGATAATGCCCGGAGGAGTCGGTCAGATTGCCGTCAAATTCATAGTGGGCCAACAGGCCGTCACGGCCCAATGGCGGGAATGCGCTCAGTTCCTTCTTCTCCCAATCCGCCTGCTGCTTCGCGGCGGCCTCTTCGGGCAGCGCATTCTCATGCGCCTTGATTGCCTCTTTCAATTGATCCTGCTTCGCTTTTTGAGCGGGAGAGGGCAAAGGCAGAAATGGCTCCGCATTCCCGTTGCGTCCGTCAAGCCCTTTCTCGTTCACGTTGTTAAAGAAGGCGAAGAAGCGATAAAAGTCCTTCTGTGGAATCGGATCGTATTTATGGTCGTGGCATCTCGCGCAACCCACCGTCAGTCCCATCCAGGTGGTGGAAGTGGCTTCAAGCCGGTCGACCACGTATTCCACCTGATACTCCTCCGGCACTGCGCCGCCTTCAAAGTTGATCATGTGGTTCCGATTGAAGCCGCTCGCGAGTTTCTGCTCCACAGTCGCATTCGGCAGCAAATCGCCCGCTAACTGCTCAATGGTGAATTGATCGAACGGCATGTTGCGATTGAATGCGTCGATTACCCAATCCCGCCAATGCCACATCTCGCGTTGACTGTCGATGTGATAGCCGTGTGTGTCCGCGTAACGCGCGAGATCCAGCCATTGGGTGGCCATTCGCTCGCCAAAACGTGGCGAATTCAGCAAAGCATCCACCCGCTTTTCGTAAGCGTCGGGCGATTTATCCGCGACAAACGAACTGATCTCGGCGGGCGTCGGCGGCAGGCCGGTCAAATCGTAGGTGAGTCGGCGAAGCAGGGTTGGCCGGTCCGCTTCGGGAGAGTGTTTGAGACCTTCCTGAGCCAGCCGCGCCAGCACGAAGTTGTCGATCGGATTACGAACCCACGCAGCTTCTTTTACGACCGGAACATCGGGTTTTACGGGGGCCACGAATGCCCAATGAGTCTGCCATTTTGCGCCCTGATCGATCCACTGACGCAGTGAATCGATTTGAGCGGGAGTGAGTGACCGGCCCGAGTATGAGGGCGGCATCCTGGTGGCGTCCGATGCGCTCACTCTGCTGTACAGGTGGCTTTCCGCAGCCTTGCCCGGTACAATGATGGACCGTGTGAACGCGCCGCCATCCGCCGAATCGAGACGTAAGTTCGCCATTCGTTTGCTGGTGTCCGGACCGTGACACGCAAAACAGTTATCGGAAAGAATAGGTCGGATGTCGCGCTCGAAGTCTACGGCGCCAGATGCGCATGCGCAGGAGACCAGCAGCAGAGAAGCAGCGTATCGCATCGTTTCAGAGACCATCTTATTCCTATTCGGAGCCGAACTGACGGCGATCCGGCTTGCGCGTAATATTTCACACTATGTTTCCGGCTACCGTGATCCAACTCGTGAAAGCCGGCACCCGGATGGATGTACGCGTGCTACGCCTCACACCATGTCGTACCAGGAAGCCATTCGCGTTTTTCTAAAAGATCTTTCGAAAGAGCATGGAAAGAACCCGCGGTTCGAGGTTACGATTGCGAAGCACGCGTCCTTCGAAATGAAGGTGGTGCTCATGGACTCCGGCAGCACTTATGAGCAGATCTTCGATCTTTCGAATGGCCTCAGCCCTCGCACGAAGAGGACGATACGCGCATGGTTTGAGGAATGCGTCTCCGCTTCTCCAAACGACATCGAGTTAGCTCACCACGCGGGCAGCAACGAGAACCCGCACGCCTCTAAAAAACCGCAAGTGATGACCGCTGCGATGACCCGCTGAAAATCCCAAGCCTGTTTGCGCGGCGTTTCGGATCGAGCGCCCGCGAAAACTATCGTTGTCGGGTCTGAATAAATTTCGCTAACACTGATACGATGAGTGGCACAGTTAGAAAACTCAGCCGGGAGGATATCAACTTCCGGCACGAATGGTGTCCCGAAATCAGTGAAGCCGACCAAAGAAATTCCAGTCCACATACCGGTCCCGAATGCCGAAAACACGCGGCTAGCCCAGTCTGAAGAGCGTCTGTCTCATTGGAAGCGCTGGGGACCCTATCTAAGCGAGCGCGCCTGGGGTACAGTCCGGGAAGACTACAGCCCCGGTGGCACCGCGTGGGAGTTTTTTCCCCACGAACATGCCAGATCGCGAGCGTACCGCTGGAATGAGGACGGAATTGCCGGCATATCGGATCGTCATCAGAAGATCTGTTTCTCCGTCGCCCTTTGGAACGGGCACGACCCGATTCTCAAAGAGCGGCTCTTCGGCGTAACGGGTAACCAGGGGAATCACGGCGAGGATGTCAAGGAATGTTACTACTACTTAGATTCCACTCCTACCCATTCGTACATGAAGTACCTGTACAAGTATCCCCACACCGCGTTTCCTTATGAACAACTGCTTCACGAGAATTCAAACCGGGGGCGTCAGGATCGCGAGTTCGAGTTAACTGACACGACGGCTTTTCAGGACGGGCGTTACTTCGATGTATTCGTGGAGTATGCGAAGGCCGATGCCGAAGATATCGTGATTCGCATTACGGCGGCAAACCGCGGGCCTGAACCCGCCGTGATCCATCTGCTGCCCACCATTTGGTTCCGCAACACGTGGTCATGGGGCAGGGGTGTTCGCCGGCCTTCCATGCGGCGATCGTTGGATTCCGCAAATGTCGTCACGCTCGATGAACCGCAATACGGCAGGCGACGGCTGGTCTTCGAGGATTCCCCGCCGCTGCTGTTTGTGGAGAACGAAACCAACACCCGTCGCGTATATGGATCGGACAACGGCCCCGCATTTCCAAAAGACGGCATCAACGATTTCGTGGTGCATGGCTTAGACGATGTTGTAAACCCATCTCAGGCCGGCACCAAAGCGTCGGGGCATTACACGTTCAATATTCCGGCCGGCAAGGAAATTTCGGTTCGCATGCGTCTCACCCACGATGCGACTGTGGATTCGATAGACGCGGAAGAGGTGGATGCGATCTTCGCGGCGCGGCTGGCGGAAGCGGACGAATTTTATTCCGGCCTGATTCCTTCCGAGTTATCCGACGATGCGCGCAATGTGATGCGGCAATCGTTCGCGGGGCTCCTTTGGTCGAAACAGTTTTATCATTACGTGGTGCGCGACTGGCTGGATGGCGATCCGAACGCCGCGGCGCCGCCCGGGAGTCGGCGCAAGGGCCGAAATCACGACTGGCTTCATCTTTATAACGCCGACATCATATCGATGCCGGATAAGTGGGAATACCCTTGGTACGCCGCGTGGGATCTGGCTTTCCATACAATTCCGCTCGCCATGGTGGATAGTGAGTTCGCTAAGCAGCAACTAATGCTGATGCTGCGCGAGTGGTACATGCACCCGAACGGTCAGATTCCCGCTTATGAGTGGGCACTGGGCGATGTGAATCCGCCCGTGCATGCGTGGGCTGCCTGGCGCGTTTACAAAATCGATCAGCGCAGGCACGGTGTCGGCGACCGCAAGTTTCTTCAACGCATCTTCCACAAACTGATGCTGAACTTCACCTGGTGGGTGAACCGCAAAGACGCGGAGGGTCGCAACGTATTTCAGGGCGGCTTTCTGGGTCTCGACAATATCGGTGTCTTCGACCGCAGCGCGCCGTTGCCCACCGGCGGCTTCATCGAACAGGCGGATGGCACCGGCTGGATGGCGATGTACAGCCTGAATTTGCTCGCAATCGCAATGGAACTGGCGAAGGAAGATCCCTCTTATGAGGACGTTGCCAGTAAGTTCTGGGAGCACTTTTTGCACATTGCAAGCGCCATGAACCATATGGGCAGCGACGGCACCGGAATGTGGGACGAGATGGATGGCTTCTTTTATGACATGCTGCACCTGCCGGACCGGGGCCACGTGCCGATGCGCATCCGCTCCATGGTCGGTCTGATACCCCTGTTTGCGGTGCAGACGCTCGAACCGGAAGTGATCGACAAGCTGGATGGCTTCAAGCGCCGCATGGAGTGGTTCATCGAAAACCGTCAGGACCTCACGGCTAACGTGGCTTCCATGAAGGAGCAGGGCATGGGAGAGAGACGGCTTCTCTCGATTGCCGGCGAGACCCAACTGCGCAGCGTTTTGCGTTACATGCTGGACGAGAATGAGTTCCTGTCCGACTACGGCATTCGCGCTTTATCGCGGGTTCACAAAGCGCACCCGTACAAGCTGAATGTTGCCGGGCAGGAATACAAGGTCAGCTACGATCCGGCTGAATCGACCACAGGTGTTTTCGGCGGAAATTCCAACTGGCGCGGACCGATTTGGTATCCGGTTAATTATCTGCTGATCGAATCTCTGCAGAAGTTTCATCATTACTACGGCGACAGCTTTCAGGTGGAATGCCCCACAGCCTCAGGGAACTTTATGAATTTGTGGGAAGTAGCGGCGGAAATCTCGCGGCGCCTCACTCGAACGTTTCTGAAGGATTCGGTTGGCAGACGCGCCGTGAATGGCAATTCGGCTGACTATCAGAACGATCCACACTGGAGGGATCTGGTGCTCTTTTACGAATACTTCCACGGTGACGACGGTTCCGGTCTCGGCGCGAGCCACCAGACCGGATGGACAGGTCTCGCCGCGAAGCTGCTGCAGCAGAGCGGGGAATAGATTTTTCGGTATCGAAACTGGAACAGGCGCCCTTCGGCCGACGCGGAACTTTGGACATTCTCCGGTCGCGAGGAGAGTCCATCGCAAAACGTGGGGTGTTCGAATAGCCCGCTACCAGTCGAGGCGATAGATGAAGCCCGTGCCGGGGCTGCCGCTGGGCTTCGGCCCTGGCGAGATACCGGCATCGCACACATACATTTTGCCCTGATACATATCCATCCCGTGCGGGTCAGGCGCCTCTCCCTTTTCGAGCGTCACCACCTCGAGCACGCGCCCGTCCGCTACATCCTGCTTCAGGAAAATGTAGTCATTCGAGTAACCGACCCACATCCCGGGAATCGGGCCCGAGGCATCCAGCGCAAGCCCATGCGGCCGCGTCAGGCGCAGGGGAAATTTATGAATTACTTCGAATGTTTCGGGGTTTACCTGCGCGATTGCATTCCACTTGAAGCAAGTCATCCACAACGTATCGTCCGGCGCGTAGACCAAACCATGCACTCCCCCGCCATCAGGAGTGTTGTACACCGCAACCGTTCGCTTGATCTCGGGGTCCACCTTGACGATGCGCCCGTCCTTGCGTTCATCCGGATGCGCGGCGCGCATCACCGGTCCGCCATTTGCGCCCATCCAGAGGTAGCCGCCGCCGTAGGCAAGACCACTGGTGTTTGAAGAATCGGTGGGCACTTTCTTAAGCACGCGACCGGTCTTCCAATCCAGCAGATACGCGGTATCGGTCACCTGCTCGCCCACCCACAGACCTTCCGGCGTAGCTTCAAGCGCGTTCGGGTGGCCATCCGGCGAGGCGAACAGCTTCACAGGTTTCGCCCTGTGCGTCGGCACGCGCCCCGCCGCGAAGAGCTCTGAACCCTGCGCGGCGCCCGCGGCAACGGCAGCCAGAAAACTTCGGCGATTCAGTTCCATCTTCCCTCCGGTTGCGCTCCGTAGACGTTCTATCACACCGTGATGGATATGATAAGTGCTCCAGTGCGGAAGAGCAGGCCTTCACATGTGCGCCACGTGGTCCTCGGCCTTACCGTGGCCGCATACATGATCACTTACATGGATCGCGCGGTGATCTCTTCCGCGGTGCCATCCATCCAGCACGAATTTGGATTCTCGGTAGTGACGATGGGCTGGATTCTCGGGGCGTTCCGGTGGGGCTATTCGATCTTCCAAATCCCCGGCGGATGGCTGGGAGACCGCTTCGGCCCGCGGCGCGCGCTGGCGGGAATTGTGACGTGGTGGTCGGTCTTCTGCGCGGCAACTACGTGCATGTGGAGCGCCGCCTCCATGGTCACCTGCCGATTCCTGTTCGGCATGGGCGAGGCCGGCGCGTTTCCCATCGCGACGCGATCCCTGTCGCGCTGGATGCTGCCATCGGAACGCGGCTTCGCCCAGGGCATTACTCATGCCGGTTCACGGCTGGGCGCCGCAATGACGCCGTATTTGGTCTCCCGAATCGTTGTGCATTACGGCTGGCGCACGGCTTTTCTTGTCTTCGGATCCGTGGGCATCGTGTGGTCCCTCGTGTGGTTCTGGTACTACCGCGATCACCCGGCTGAGCACGCAGGTGTGAACGAAAAAGAGTTGGAGCTAATCGCTCCCGTTGCGGGACAGCGCAAAGGCGCGATTGGCCCCGTGCCGTGGAAAAGAATCTTATCCAGTTCTCAAATGTGGATCCTGTCGACTGCCTATTTTTGTTACGCCTATTCACTCGCGGTCTACCTCGACTGGTTTCCGAAATACCTCAACTCCGAGCGCGGCTTCAGCATCGAAAAGATGGGGTTGTATGCGAGCCTGCCGCTCCTGGCCGGCACAATAGGCGACATCGCCGGTGGGTGGCTTTCGGATATTCTGGCGAATTACATGGGGCTTGCGCGCGCCCGCAAGATTGTCTCAATCTGCGGCTATACCCTCGGCTCCGCCAGCATCCTCGCCGCCTGCTTCGCTTCCGATCCCGTACAGAGCGTTTGGTATTCCTGCATCGCGATGTTCGGGCTTGAGCTGACAGTCGGTGTTTCGTGGGCGATTCCCCTCGACATCGGAGGCGATTACGCGGGCTCGGTTTCGGCTGTGATGAACACGCTGGGAAACGTTGGTGGCGCGGTTTCCACGACGCTCTCGGGATATCTCGTGAAGTATTACGGATGGAGTTCCACCTTTGTAGCGATGTCGATTCTGGCTGCGCTGGGAGCGCTTCTCTACACGCGAATCGACGCCGGCAAACGCATTGCGTGACTACTTCCCGTCGTGCTGACGTTTCAGGTCTCGCGGGTCATCCATGTTCGCGCCGGGCTTCGGGTCCATGGGCTCACGAACTCGGGCCGGGTCGAAGATGGCTGCGTCTTCCGGAAGCGTTGTATACGGCCTGAAATCCGGCGTCGCCGTAAAGCAGTCACTGAGGTCGGTCGCGGCGGCATCGAAGAGGTTCAGCGGCGGCAGGCCCAGAATTCGGAAGACGGTCTTGAGCATGCCCGGAAAGCTGCTGTTGCTGTGGGCCGTGTACCCCGTCTTGACATAAGGGCCGGCCAGAATCATTACGGTTCGGTGCGAATCTATGTGATCCACGCCGCCCTGCGCGTCGTCTTCCGTTATGAACATCGCCATATCTTTCCACCATGGGCTGTGTGACAGATATTCAGTGATTCTGCCGAGCGCATAGTCGTTATCCGCAACGTAGGAGGCGACGGTCGGATACCCGTCTTCGGGACGTGCTTTGGTGGTGTGGTCCTGCGGCAGATGGATGAAGATCAGATGCGGAAGATCTTTGCCGGGCTTGCGGTAGAGCGTCTCGATCTCATTGATGAACTGCGTGGCGCGAAACTGATCGGGAATGTTGGTGTTGAAGTTCGGGTAGTCGCGGGACGTGTTGCGATAGAGCGGTTCCGGCATCGGAATGTTCGTCAGATAGCGCCCGCCGGTGGGCTTCAGCCCCTTGCCTTCATCTACGCCCGCGAGCTCAAATCCCTCACCGAAGTTTCTGAATGAGATTTTGTGCTGCTCAAGGTGGCGCCAGAGAGTGCCGGCTTCAGGAGTGTCCTCCGGATGCACGGAAGAATTCGATTCCGGGAACTCCAGGCGCCCCGGTGCTTCAGCGTTCAACCGGAAGCTCTTCGCGCCGCCATAGGCGGCCATCAGGGTACTCTCCGTCCACTCGTTTGGATAAGCGCCGACGAGCCAGTGATGCCCGTCAACACTGACTTCCGAATCGGCATAGAAGTTGTTACTCATTGCCCAGCGATTCGCTATGGCGTGATGGTTCGGCGAGACGCTGCGACCGTATCGGGCGAGTTTTGGCGCACCCGCCACGTCACCGAACACTTCATCGAAAGTACGGTTTTCCTTAACGACGATAACCACGTGGCGAATCTGCTTCGGAATGTCGTCGGCGGCATGCTCGGCTGGCAAAAATCCGTTGTTCTCCATCACGGCTGTGGTGAGAGCCGCCAGGCCTTCAGACGAGGGAATCTGATATCTGGAAAGCGAGCCCTTTCGCCGTTCCGCTTGAAAGCTGCCGGGCATCGCCGCTTCCAGCGTTGCGTTCGGCCCAACGCCGTGGCCTTTCGCGTTCGTTACGTATACTGTGTCGCCATGGGTCATCACGCGCGTAGGAAACCATCCGGCGGGAATGTGCCCCTTCACCCTCAGGGTTTCCAAATCGATGACACCCACCGCGTTGATTCCCGCTTCCGCGACAAGCAACTGCTTCGCGCTCGCCTGCATGGTCATTCCAATCGGCATGATGCCCCGCAGATTTTCGAGACCCGCGATTCGCAGCTTCACTTCTTTTTGCACCGTAAGCGAATCCGGATCGATCACGGAAATTGTGTCATTCGTGCTGTTGCTGACAAAGACCTGGCCCGGTATTGCCAACACGCCCGCGGGGCTGCTGCCGCCATTGCTGTCACGACCGAACGGAAGGCCTGTTCGAATGAATTTGATTACTCTTGCCTGCGCGGCGTCGGATACGTTCACCACGCAAAGGCTGTTCGATTCGGGCACATTCGGATCGCCTACACCTGGCACGGCAACCGTCTCGCCTGCCGCGTTCTTCCGTTTAACCCCGCTTAGAGATTCCTTCGAGGGAAAACCGAACGGGGGAAATTCCAGTCCCGTTTCGCGTGCGCGCTTCGCATCGGCTCCGGGGATTGCTTTGTAGGCAAACATGCCCACGTTCGTCACGTAGAGCCGCTTTCTGTCTGGGGAAAGCGCAACCGCGAATGGAAGTCTCCCCACCTTTACGCTGTCAATGGTCTTTCGTTCCTTAACGTCGAATATCACGATCCGGAAATTTGCCTGATCGACGGCATAGAGGATGCCGCGATCCTTGTCGAGGGCCAAATCGCCGGAATAGCTGTCCTTATAACCGCGCTCGTTCATCTTGAAAACGTGCAGGGTGCGCGCGTTCGCGGGGTCGATTACGCGAACCTGACCGGATTCGCCTTCCGACGTGTAAAGTGTGTTCTCGTCTCCGAAGGCAAGGCCCATAAACGTGCTGTGCCACTCGTCGGGATCGTCGGCGTCAGGCTTTTTTCGTTGCATCCGACGCTGGCGCGTCACCCACGCGTCACCAGCTTTTTCCAGGAACGAAAGAGAGAATCGATCAGGACCTCCATCGGCGGTAACGATTCGATTCCCCGATGGGCTGATCGCGAGTCCGAAAGGGCCGGGGCCGGTAGTGTATTCGGCGCCATAAGGGGAAATCAGCCGGCCGCCAGGAAGGACAGTGCCCGCGCCTTTCTCAGTACGAATCGCGGGACGAACGCCGGCGGGAGTGTGGAACTCCGCCGCATTCACGGTCAGGATTATGAGCAGGACAAACCACAACTTTCGCATGGGCTCCTAAAGAATCTGCACAGATTCCGCGACACTGGCGCGAACCAGGGCCATGTCGTCGGGAAAGCACCGGGTCGGAACGACGGACGCAGCCACTGCGAAATCACTCACCTGCGGCCTTCATCGACCCGGTCCTTTATCGTGCCCGCGTCATCTGCCGCTCGAATCGGACCAGCGTCCGATCGCTTCGCCCACAACTCGCTCCTGCTCCGGCCTCAGTACGCACCTACTTCACCCGGTTGCCGGCGATGTAAACAGCCCGGATCGAACGGCTGTTCTTAATATCTTCGAGAGGATTTTTATCCAGAACGATAAAATCCGCCCACTTGGTCTTTTCCAAAGTGCCCAGGTCTTTCGCGTTCAGAAATTCCGCCGCGCTTCCGGTTGCCGCGTGAATCACTTGAGTGGGTGTCAAACCCGCTTCCACCATCAGTTCCAGTTCCCAGTGTTCAAAATAGCCAGGAAAGCGTCCAGGAGGGCCGGAATCCGTCCCGAAGCCATACTTCACGCCGGCATCGGCCAGCTTTTTCAGATTCATTTTTGCGGTTTCGAGGAACTCGCGGTAGTGGGCGAAGTGCGGGTCAGCCGCTTGCTTCTTCTGGTAGTCGGGGTTCTTCAATGTGCCTACTACCTTGGCCGAAACTCCACCCGTAAAGAAGGGATCGCTGATAAACGGAGGTGTCTTCCCGTACGCGAACATCGAGGCTTCCCTGCTCAGCGTGGCCGCCAATTGCCAGGTGCCATGCTTCTTCATCGAATCGATCAGCGCCTGATCCACCGGTTGATCGCGCACGCTGTGCGCCAGCCCGTTCACACCGAAATCGACAAGCTTCTTCGCATCCGCCAGATAAAAGATGTGCGCCGACACGGGCAGGCCACGCTTGTGCGCACCGTCGATGATTGCTTGCGCGATGTCGTAAGGCATCTTCTTCTGTTCGCCAAGATGGTCGTCCATCCAGAGCTTGACCATGTCGACCTTTTTCGCCGCGAGGGCGTCCAGCTGTTTGGCGACTTCCGCCGGGGTGGACACGCCTTGATTCACACCAGCCAATCCGCCGTATCCGCCCTTGTAAATGAAACCCTGACCGGCGGAGTAGATGCGAGTTTCCGCGGGTCGCGTGGCGCGCTGCTTATTACGCATATCCAGCACGAAATCTTTGTCCGTGCCCATGCTCAGCACGGTCGTAACCCCATATGACGCGTACGCCTTCAGATTTTTCCCGACGTTGTCAGCCGTTAAATGATCCGCGCTCTGGTCCAGGTCGACAGTCGCGCCCAGATGCCCGTGCAGATTGATGATGCCAGGCATCACAAACTTGCCCGTCAGGTCAACGGTCTCGGCGTTTGCCGGAGTTTTCAACTGCGCAGCCGGACCCACCCAGGTGATGCGCCCGGAATCGACAATCATCGCCGCATTCGTAACAGGCGCTCGCCCCGTGCCGTCGATGAGAGTAAAGTTCCTGAGCACCTTCACTTCCGCATGAGCGGCAACCGCAAGCAATATTAACGCAACACACGGCTTATTTCGCATTACTCCCCTGTTGAACCGCTTCCTGAATAATTCGCCTGGCGCGGGCGGGATTGAAGACGCCGCATGAACAGAAACGCGCCATATAAGAAACCGCCTGCTCCGGCGTGCGCCGACCCTCTTTCACCCAATCCACCATCTTCTTCGCCAGGGAATGGCTCACCATGCCGTGGCCGCACATCGTGGAAAGCGTCATTACCTGCGCGCTTGGCAGTTTCTCCACCGCGCCTTCGAATCCGAGCGAATATCCAACGCTGTGACGCGGAATGCATGCGTTGTGGCAGCACTGTTCGGCCCCGTCGATGGAAGTCGAAATGTTAATACTGAGCCCGAGATCTTCCTCTTTGATGCGCTTGACGAAATCTTCCGCTGCGACCTTGTTATCGAAAACCGCGGCGCATGTGGTGGGTGTATCGAGACCTGCGATAACAGCGGCAAAATCCGGCGTGATATCCCGATTCCAATGCGCCGTCGGGTTCATGCTCTTCGACGGTCGCAATGCTCCGCCATGCCGCGCGTCGCCAAGATTCACCGGCTTATACTCAGCCGCGATTTCCAAAAACCGCCGCAGTTTCGGAAGCGAATCGGCGTCGTTCTTGCCTTTACTCGCAATCGCGAAGATCACATAATCGTCGCGAAAGCTGGCGGCATCGCCGAAACGGTGCAATGTATTCGTCATGCGTTTACAATCTCCTGCGCCGCCGGTTTGGCTATCTGCGGGCTGATTCGCCCCAGCCCGATGTTGGTCTTGGCCCGTTCCAGCTTATAACCCAGGCGCTCCAAAATAGGCGCGACCACATGGTCCTCACCGTTTTCATCGCATCGCGTCCCCACTCCCAGCGCGATGACGGTCTTCAGCTTTTTTTCGACATCCCAAACCAAACGGACAATCTCTTCCGTGCGGTCGACCGACACTTTGATCTCGACAATGGCGGACATCACCTTCTCGTCCAGGATGTCTTCACGAAGCGTGCCGGAGGGCACGTCGCTCATCAGGGATGTGATCGGATTCTTCTTCTCGAAAGACACACCGGCCTTCGCCAGCGCCCTGCACATTTCCTGAATTTCGTAAAACCGCGCGCCCACGCCAGGCCGGCCAAACTCGATAGTGAAACCGACCTCGCCCACCTTCACCCGACCGCTGACGTCGTTCGTTTTAACCTCTTCCGTTCCGCGGCCTTCCACGCCCGTCGATTCGTGAGGTACGCGCGGATCGGAGAACGCTCGCCGCACCACGCGAGGCCACGTCAGTTCGTCCGGTTCGAAAGCTGCGGTGGGACAAACATCCGGCTCGGGTTCGAACCGAATCCGCATGGCCGCGAAGATCTTGCGGACGGTTCGCACCATTGTGGGATTGAGGTGTTCCTGACTCAGGCCGTTGTAGCAGGCATAGCATTCCACGCATTCATCACGCTTGATGGTGGCCCGTTTGATCACCGGGTCAATGTAGATGGCCTCCATGGGGCAAACGTAAGTACAGTTGCCGCAGGCAACACATTTATCGGGGTTGATGCGCATATCGCGAACTAATGATTATCATAGTTCACCCTGGCGCTATGGAAATGCGAGTGCCGATCATCCCGCCGAGGCCCGGGAACCTTCCCAAAATGCGGTTCAGCGCGGTGTTGGATGGGCTTTTGTGCCCCCAGAAGGCGCGCGCTGCAAATCCGTCTGGAAACGCGGGCTGACGCAATCCGATGCGGGCGAATTCTCCGGATTCGTCAGCCAAACGCCTCCAGCCTCATGCGGGCCGCTCGGCATCCTCCTCAGCAGCCCGGACCGCGCCCGCCCGGCGGCTGTGCCGGGACTGACAGAGCAATCGGGAAAAGCAAAAACGATTTCCGCATTACCTGAGTTCCACACCGCACCGTTAAGGATCTATGAGCCTTGCCGATGAAATTGTGAAGCTACGGTAACGTCCACCGCTCGAGGGATATAATCCTGAGCGGAGTTCCCATGAGCACAGACCGAAGAGAGTTCGCGAGATTAGCATTGGGCAGCGCGGCGGCAATGTTAGCGGCGGAAAAGAAAGGCTCCGCCACGGTTCACAACAGTCAGCCAGGCATAAAGCTATGCGGCCAGGCGTCCGCCAAACCGACCGACGAAGAACTCAAATTCTGGCGGCAAATCGGGTGCGGCTATGTCAGCGTTGGCTCCACGCCCGACCTTCGCACGGCCGACGGCTTCAGGCAAATCAAGAAGACCTACGCGGACGCCGGCATCACGGTCTGGAACATTGGGAACACCAGCGTCCACAACATGCCCGAGGTCACGCTCAATCTGCCCGGTCGCGATCGGAAGGTGGAGGAATACAAGCAGTACATCCGCAATCTCGGCGCGGCGGGAATTTATTACACCACTTACGCGCACATGGGCAACGGTATCTGGTCGAGCGGTCGCGCGGAAATTCGCGGAACCTCTGCCCGTGAATTCGATATGAACAGCCCCGACAAGGTAGGCAATTGGGACGGCAAGCAATGGCGCGAACCGCTTTCGCACGGCAGGGTGTTCACGCAGGAAGAGATCTGGGAGAATTACACGCATTTCATCAGGCAGGTAGCGCCTGTCGCGGAGGAAGCGGGTGTCAGGATCGGGATTCACCCTGACGATCCGCCGGTTCCCGTGTTGGCCGGCGTTCCGCGGTGCATCTTCAGCAACTTTGACGGCTACCGCAAGGCCATGCAGATCGCCAACAGCCCGAACGTGGGTATCTGCCTCTGCTGCGGCACGTGGCTCGAAGGCGGTAAAGCTCTCACCGGCAAAGACCCGGAAGAGATGATCCGATACTTCGGCGCGGACAAGATCTGGAAAATTCACTTCCGCAACGTGAGCGCGCCACTGCCTCATTTCGTGGAGACCTTCATGGATAACGGCTACTACGACATGTACAAGATCATGAAGGCTCTTCGCGACGTGAACTATGACGGCATCGTGATTCTGGATCACACGCCCGGTCTCACGGGCGGGAAGTACGCGGAACAGGCTTACGGCTTCGCCTATATGAAGGCGCTGTACTCCCGCGCTAACGCCGAACCAAAAGCTTGAAATTCATTTAGAAAACGATCTGATCTTTCTTCGCTTCGATCTTCTTCGCGTCCACGCCCGGCACCTTCTGCAAGGCCGCAACGTCTTTGAAGTTCCCGTTTGCCTTACGATACTCGGCGATGGAGGCGGCCTCGGCGGCCGTCATTCCCAGACCGTTCTGCATTTCCTTCGGAGTGGCCGCATTCACGTTCACTTTATCCGGCGAAAAATACACGGTCAGGTAATCCACCACCGAGTCGAGTTCGTCGGGAGTCAGCTTCGCGCCTTTTTTCACCATGCTCTTCACAGTGGTTCTCCAGGCATCCGACGACATCGCGTTCGTCACAACCTGGTCAAGACCGTGGCATTCCGAACAGGTTTCCTCAATCAGCTTTTTCGCCTTGCCGTCCGGCAGCACGATATCCTGCGCCAGAACCGCGCCCGCGGAGAATAAGACCACCACCGAAACAAGCAACCCACGCAAAACGTTCATACCTCAAGATTAGGCGATAGAAGCGGCACAATCTGACCGCGGTTCATAAGATTGGCATAAACTTACGTTCGAATGGCTGTGCGTCGCCTTACCCTCGGAATCCTTCTGTGTACGGCAGGTTGGGCCGCCACGCATCAGCCCGAATACAGCCGTCGCATTTGGCGCAGTGAAGACGGCCTTCCTCAGAACAAAATCCAGGCGATAACGCAAACGGCCGATGGGTTTCTCTGGATTGGAACCTCCGGGGGCCTCGTGCGATTCGACGGGGTCCGCTTCGTCGTGTTCGACCGTTCCAGCACGCCCGCATTGGGCGACGACAGCATTCTTTCCCTTTGCCCCGCGCGTGACGGATCGCTCTGGGTCGGGACGGAGGGCGGCGGACTGGTCCGCATGAAGGGCGGCACGCTCCAGGCGTTCGGCCCCGCACAGGGCCTCACCAATCCATTCATTCGTGCCATTGCGGAGGATCGCGCGGGGCATTTGTGGATCGGCACCGATCGGGGGTTTTTTCGCCTGGACGGTACTCGGTTGCAGCGCCTCGATGACCGGGGAAATGTTCCTATTCTGTCCGTCTCTTCTCTGTACGAAGACAGATCCGGCGTGATGCGGGTGGGAACCTATCTCGGCTTTTTCAGAATCGAGGGGGGTGACTTGGTGCAAGACTTTCCGGGAACCTCCGGCCTTGGCGGAATAACATCCATTCTGGAAGAAAAAGACGGCGCCTTGTTGCTGGCATCGGCGGGCGGTCTTCGTCGAATCGCACCCGGCGGTCGGGCCGGCCAGTTCCAAAGCGATGCCCCGCCGAGTCCACACAGTCTGTGCCGCGATCCGGAAGGCAATCTCTGGATCGGCACGGTGGGATCCGGCCTGGTTCGAATCGGCGAACACGATAAAACCACTTACCTCGCCGCGGATACGCTGCCCGACAATACCGTGCTCACGCTTTTCGAAGACAACGCCAGGAATCTCTGGGTCGGCACACAGGATGGCCTGCTGCGCATGACTCGCAGCGGCGTAAAGACTATCACCAGCAAAGACGGGCTTGCGGACGATAACGTCGCTTCTGTGTATGAGGACCCTTCGGGCACCCTCTGGATCGGCACACTGACCGGAAAGATGTATCGCCTGGATGGCGACAGGGTGATTCCGTTTCAAGTGCCTGACCCGACCTTTCGCGCCCGAAGTTTGTACGTGGACCCAACTGGAACGCGCTGGTATTCCAGCGTGGGCCAGGGCGTTCTCAGAGTGCGCGGCCGCGACGTCAGGAAATTTGGAATTCGCGACGGCATGCGCTCCAACAACGCCCGGCAGTTTCTCTACGACCGCAAAGGTGCCGTGTGGATCACCACGGGTAGCGGTCTGACCAGAATCGAAGGAGACACCGTTCGCACGTTTTATCTGGAAGACGGCCTTGCGTACGGCGGAGTGCGCGTGCTTGCCGAAGAATCCAGTGGAGACATTCTGGTGGGTACCGATGGCGGGCTGAACCGAATCCACAACGGCGTGTTCGTAACCGATCCGACTTTCGTGAAGCTTGGGTACCAGAGAATCTGGGCAATTTTTCCGGACAGCCGCGGCTCGCTCTGGCTGGGCACGCGCGGCAATGGACTGATGCGAATTCGTGCCGGCAAGATCACCCGGTTCACTACGCGCGATGGCCTGCCCAGCAACTCTGTTTACGAGATTTTGGAAGATCCGAACGGCGGGAATCCCCGCTTCTGGATGAGTAGTCCGGCGGGAGTCTTCGCGGTGGATCGCAGCGAGCTCGATGCCGTTGCGGATGGTCGCGCGGGTCCCGTAGCTGTTACGCCTTACGGCACGGATACGGGAATGCTCTCGAGCCAGATGAACGGGGGCGTTCAGTCAGCCGGTTGCCGTACGCGATCCGGTCAGTTCTGGTTTCCCAGCGTCAAGGGCGCTGTCAGAATTGACCCCTCGCAAATCCGCACAGGCCCATCTCCGAACGTGCTGATCGAGTCGGTGACAGCGGACGACAGGCAACTTCCCGTTGCGGGTGAAATCGTGATTCCACCAGGACGGGGCAAGCTCGAAATCAACTTCACCGCGCCGGATTTGCTTTCACCGGATCGCGTGACCTTTCGTTATCGCCTGGAGCCGTTTGACGAGGCATGGACGCCCTCGCCGCGGAATCGCGCGGCTTACTACACAAACCTGCCTTCCGGTCGCTATAAATTTCACGTCATCGCACGCGATGGAGCCCGCCCGGACCGAACGTCGGAAGCGATTCTTCCCATCCTTTGGAAAGCGCATTCTTACGAGACCTGGTGGTTCTACGCTTGTCTCGTCAGCCTGGCGGCTCTAACGGTATGGGCTGCCTTTCATTTCTATGCCCGTCAAACAAGGGCGCGCTACGCCCTCGTGCTGGCGGAACGAACCCGCCTTGCGCGCGAAATGCACGATACTGTTATCCAGGGCTGCGTTGGCGTCTCCACTTTGCTTGAGGCGGCGCGCAGTATGCCGCCTTCCGCGCAGAACCGAACCGCGGAACTGATAGAGCGCGCGGCCACGCAGGTTCGCCTGACCGTGAATGAAGCCCGCGAGGCCGTCTGGGACCTTCGGAATTCCGACACGGTGCAAACCGACCCTCCCACAGATCTCGCCGAAACCCTGAAAACCTTCGCCACTCAGGCGGCAAGTGCCGAGGGAATTCCGGTGGTTGCCGCTATTGAGGGCGTGCCTGTCTCGCTGGGAAACATCGCCGATCGCAATCTTCTCCTTGTCGCCCGAGAGGCAATCCGTAACGCGGTGATCCACGCCCGCCCTTCCCGAATCGCCGTGACTCTGCGTTTCGAGCCCAAACAAGTTACCCTTGAGGTGGCTGATGACGGGAGCGGCTTTACCGTGGATAGGCCCCCTGCGAATGCGCATTATGGAATCATTGGGATGCGCGAAAGAGTCGAGCAATCGGGCGGGACATTTCATATGACCAGCAATCCCGAACGCGGGACGCAAGTCACTGCCCGAATCCCTCTAAGGAAAACCCATGCCTAATCCAGCCAAAATCCGAGTCATGCTTGCGGACGACCACCCCGTAGTGTGCCTCGGCCTCTCCACCATGATCGACTCTCAACCCGATATGACCGTGGTGGCTCAGGCCAATGACGGCAAAGAAGCCGTCGATCTGTTCTTAAAGCATTCTCCCGATGTAGCGCTGATCGATCTGCGCATGCCCGAACAAACCGGTGTGGAAGCCATCCGCGCGATTCGGGCAAAGCAGCCCGCCGCATGCTTCATTGTGTTGACTACGTATCAGGGCGATGAGGATATTCATCGCGCTCTCGCCGCGGGAGCGCAGGGCTATTTGCTTAAGGGTATGCCGCACGGCGAATTGCTCGATGCCATCAGGCGCGTGCATTCGGGTGGAAGTTATCTGCCGCGGCCCGTGCGCGAAAGCCTCGCCAGCAGACCTCCTGGCCCCGAACTGAGCCCGCGCGAATTGCAGATTCTCGAACTCATCGTCAAAGGTATGAGCAACAAGCAAATCGGCGATCGCCTGGGTATTACGGAAGGCACCGTGAAGTGGCACGTGAATTCGATTCTCGGCAGGCTCAACGTCAGCGACCGCACCCAGGCCGCTGTTGCCGCGCTGAATCGCGGGATCGTGCAGCTATAGCAAAAGGGGACTGGCGCTAGTTTCGCCGCGCTCGCGAAACTTCGCGCCTGTACCCTTTTGCCACACCTGGTAAGCGCCGAAGTGATACAAAGGGATACTGTGAACCGTCGAACCTTCCTCGCAAGCACCACCGCCATGGCGCTTCAAAACGCCGATGCCGCGCCCGCGCCCATTCCAATAATCGATTGCCACATTCACCTCTTCGATCCCACGCGCCCGCAAGGTGTCCCGTGGCCGGATAAGAAAGACACGGTCCTCTATAAGCCCGCCAACATGGACCGGTACCGCAAGCTCGTTGCAGGTTTAGGTATCGTGGGTGCAATCGAGGTGGAAGCGAGCCCCTGGTTCGACGACAACCAATGGGTTCTCGACATCGCCGCGAAAGACAAGATGATCGTTGGCCACATCGGCGATCTCGAACCCGACAAACCTGCTTTCCGCGCGCAGCTGGATCGATTCCACAAAAACCCGCTGTTTCGCGGGATTCGCTACGGCAATATCTGGGATCGCGATCTGTACGCCGAGACCTCAAAGCCCGAGTTCATCGCAGGCATGAAGGCACTGGCAGACGCGGACCTCGCGATGGACTCGGCTAATCCCAACCCGCGCCTGATCGCCGCACTGGTCAAACTGTCCGACAAAGTACCTAACCTGCGCATCGTGCTCGATCATCTGCCGCGCATCGAAAAGCCGACCGAAGCGTCCGCGCTCAAGGCGTACGAAGCCGATTTGCATGAACTCGGCAAACGCAAACAGGTCTTCGCAAAAGTTAGCGGCGTGGCGAAGAAGGTCAACGGTAAGGTGCCGGAGGACATAGCGCCTTACAAGGCCACCCTCGATGAAATGTGGGATGTCTTCGGAGAAGATCGCCTGATCTACGGCAGCGACTGGCCGAATAGCGATCTCTGGGCCGAATATCCCGTCGAACTCAAAATCGTCAGAGCCTATTTCGCGACTAAGGGCGACGCCGCGTCACAAAAGTACTTCTGGAAGAACTCACTCGCGGCCTACAAATGGGTGCATCGCACGCCGGAACAGCCCAAAGCGTAAACGGATTTAGATTCCGAACGGCCAAACCTGCTGCACGGTTTTTCCCAGCATCCATTCGCGATCGTCTTTGTTGAAGAAACCGAGATGATCGCGGAACAGTTCCACGGCCTGCGGATAGCTCACCTGCTTGAGCGAAATCGGCCAGTCCGTTCCCCACATGAGCCGCCTGGCCCCGAACTTTTCGTACAGGCGTTTCACCTGTGTTTGCGAATCCTCAAACGGATACGGTTGCTTCGAAAGCGACCACATATGCGAGATCTTCACGAACACCTTTGGGTAACGAGCGAGCGCCAGCAGCAACTCAAGCTTCTCCGGTTGATTGAGCGGTGAATCGGCCATGTGGTCGATCACCACAGTCAGTTCGGGATTCTTCTCGATGAGAGGCACTATCTCGGGCAGTCTGTTCACCGGAGCGAGCACGGTCATCGGCACTTTCAACTGCGCGCAGCGGCTCCAAAGCGGTGGCATGAGCGGACCGTGAATCCAGTCTCCGTCCGCATTTGCTGACGGACTGAGCCGCACGCCGCGGAATCCCTGTTGCGTGAGTTTGCTTAAATGATCCGGCGCATCCGGGTCTTCCGGATTCACGCGGCAAACACCTCGGAACTGCTGCGGATACCGCCTCAAAACATCGGCCAGATAGCTGTTGTCCCAGCGGTAATGAATCACCTGGATAATGACGGTTCGCGACACGCCGTTCGCCTTCATCAAATCGAGCAGTATCTCCGCGGAAGCGTCTTCAGCGGGTGGGCGCGCCTCTTTCGCAAATGGAAACGCCGCGTCGTGCTTCCAAACGTGTACGTGCGAATCGATCAGCAGCGGCTTCGGAGTTTGTGCAAGCAGCCGCGCCGCCGCGGGCATCATAAGAAAGCTTCGGCGATTCAGTTTCATGGTTATCACTTCAATCCCAGCGCTAACGCCGGATTTGTTTTTGACATCAGATCGATATCGGATTGCGCGATGCCTTCTTTCCGCAGCCCGGCGAAGAAGGCTTCGAGTCCGTCGGGATGCGGCGGATTCGCAGCCTGTCCCAAATCGCTCGACAGAATACACGATTTTGCCCCCACTTCCCGAATGGCGCGCGCATAATCCCGCATTTCGAATTCCTTGCCGGCCCCGATCAGTCCGTTATAGACGAACTCGATGAACGCACCGGCTGCCGCCGCTTGTTTCATTTGCGCGATGCTCATTCCCACCGGCGCGAGCATCGCGTGCGTCACTACGATGTGCTCCACGCCTTGCCGCCGGGCTTCTTTGACAATCATCAGTCCCTCGGTAGCCGACGAGTGCCCGGTCTCCAGCATCAAATGGTGTTTGGCAGCGAGAGCAATCACCTGCTTCGTCTCAGGAAGCAAGTCTCCATTCCGCGAAACTGAAACAAATGGGCGGTTCTCTTTTGAGAATTTCACCTGATTCTCGGCATCGAATGTCGGCAGCCAAACCACGCGCCCGTAGCCGCCCTTTACCAGCACCATTCTCTCGATCGCTGCCGGGTTTACGCCACCGACGGACCGGTTCAGATCTACCCCTCCGAAAATTTCGATACCCGGTATTTCCTTGCGAACCAGGTAGGCCAGCGAGGCAGTCGGCTCGTAATGATTTTTCAGCACCAGCCCTCGCATTCCGCGCGCCTTCGCAAGCTTCGCGAGATCGATCGCGTCGATGGAGCGGGGCACGCTATCAGGGTCAGCGTGCGCGTGAATGTCAATCACGCCGTCCAATTGCGCGAGAGCGAAGCCTGTGGCGATCAACCCGACCAGAAGCTTCATACGCGAAGTCGCTCCATCACGGGCCACACCGATTCCACCTGGCTGCCACGGCACGCATAGATCCGGTCATACAAGTTGACGGTGGGGTCGCAATGCGGCGGAAGAAATTCTATTCGATTCCCCAGACGCGGCTTGGCGTTGGTTCCCGCCACATCGAGATAGCCGAACTCATCGCCGCCCCAGCGGTACGCGGCGCCAGGCATCCCGACGGGTTCCGGTCCAAAAGCACGATCTGTCGAGAAGGCCTTGAACCCCGCATCCACTGTCACGAAATCCGCATGGTTCGCGCTAATCACCGTAGTCATTACAGTCATCGCGTGCCCGAAGTCAACGCCTGACTTTCGATACGCCAAATCCATCAGTGGATAAGAACCGGCCTGTAGTTCTGTCACGTGCGGGATCTCAAGATCCACATCCCACGTGCCCGTGCTGCCGCCAGAAATCATATCGGTGTGCATTCCGTGCGCGGACATGGCATCCCGCGCCTCCGATGCAATCCCGAATGCATGGCCGCTGAGTCGCGCTCGTTCTTCCGTATCTTTCCCGTGCGATCCGCTGACCGAATATGCCTGCACACCCCGAAGCCACAGATGGCTCGCCTGGTCGATTGCCAGTGCGATCTCCAGAGCCTGTTCGATAGAAGCCGCGCCTGTTCGGTGATCGCCCACATCCAGATCCACCAGCAACGCCATCTGAACATTACTCGCGGAAGCAGCCTCTTCATACCAGCGCACCTGCCGCACATGATCGACCGCCGCCATCGCCCCGGTAGCCACAATGCGCGCGATCTTCGCCGCGTCGGCAACGGGCGACGTCAGCAATAAGCCATCGATACCGGCCTTCGCCATTAGTTCGGCTTCGCTCACCGTCGCGACGCAAACCCCGCACGCGCCCGCTTCAATCTGCCGGCGCGCGATCTCCACACACTTGTGCGCCTTTGCATGCGGGCGCAGTTTCTTGCCCGCGCCCTGCGCCGCGGCGGCCATCCGCGTGATGTTCCCTTCGAACACATCAAGATCTAACAACAAAGCGGGAGTCGGCAGTTCGGTCTTTAATTGCGCCAATTGATATTCTCGAATTACCTTGGATCGTATCGCAGCTCTTCAACCCACCGCGGTCAACTCGATTCTCGCCGAGGTGCGCGAACTGCGGGCCCATGGCCGCGACTTGGTTTCGCTGATGCGCGGCGAGCCCGACCTCCCCACGCCCGAACACATTGTGGAAGCCTGCGCGCGCGCGCTGAAGAACGGTCGCACAGGCTATCCGGACAATCGGGGCGAGAAGGCATTCCGCGAGGCCATTGCCATCAAACTGGAGCGGGACAACGGGCTGAAGTTCGATCCGGCGACCGAAATACTGGCCACCTCCGGGGCGACTTTCGGCATTCACGCGGCGCTCACTGCTCTTCTAAACGAAGGCGATGAAGTGCTCTTGCCAGACCCCGTTTACGACGCCTATCAATCACCCATCCGACTCGCGGGCGGCACTCCCCGCCCCGTGCCCGCAACCATAACCAACTGCAGATTTTCATTGCCCCTCGAATCGCTGGAGCGCGCCTGGACGCCCGCTGCCAAAGCGGTGATTCTCAATACGCCGTGGAATCCCGTCGGCACAGTTTTCACCGCGAGCGAACTGCGGGAGCTCGGTGAATTTTGTGAGCGTCGCAACCTCACACTCATCAGCGATGAGATCTACGAAACCATCACGTACGGCACTCACCAACATGTCTCTCCGCTCGCGGCTCTGCCCTCTCTGCGCAATCGCTGTCTGCACATCAACAGCCTTTCGAAAACCTATTCCATGACCGGATGGCGCGTGGGCTACTGCGCCGGACCAGCGCCGCTAATCCAGCGCATGTTCATGGTGCTTGCGCAATCGAGCCGCGGGCCCGCCACCTTCATTCAGGACGCCGCTGCCATTGCGCTCCAGGGCCCACAGGACTGCGTCGGCGGCATGCGGCGGGAATACGCGCGCAGACGCGACCTGGTTCTCAACTCACTCGACAAAGCTCTTGCCCCCGAAGGCGGCTTCTTCGCTATGGCGGACGTTCGCGGAAGATCGGAATCCTCCAATGACATTCGCCGGCGCTTACTGCATGAGCATGGCGTCGTGGTCGTCCACGGCGCGGCTTACGGACCTGGCGGCGAAGGCACTTTGCGGGTTTCGTTTGCCAGCGGAGGCGACACGCTCAGCAAGGGCCTTCAGCGCCTCAGGGAAGGCCTGCGGTGACGCTCCAGCAGGAACTCGACGCCGTAATCGAGGGGGAAGTCCGCTTCGACAAGATATCCCGAGCGCTTTATTCCACTGACGCCAGCGTCTATCAAATCGAACCGGTAGGCGTCGTCATCCCGAAGACGCGCGACGACATCGTGCGCGCCACCGCGGTCTGCCGTCGCCTGCGCTGCTCCATCACCATGCGCGGCGGTGGCACTTCACAGGCCGGGCAGGCCATCGGTGCGGGCTTGCAAATCGATCTTTCGAAGTACTACAACCGCGTTCTCGAAGTGAATGCCGAAGAGCGCTGGGTCCGCGTCGAGCCTGGCATCGTTCTCGACGAGTTGAACGCGCAGCTCGCTCCTCTGGGCTTGCGCTTCGCGCCCGATATTTCCACAGCCAGTCGCGCCACCATCGGCGGGATGATGGCGAACAATTCCAGCGGCGCGCGCAGCGTGCTTTATGGCAAAACCATTGACCACGTGCTGGAGCAAACCGTGCTGCTTTCCGACGGCGGCATCGCTCATTTTCGCGAGATTGCGCGTAACGAAATTCCAACCGGCGGTAGCGTCGAGGCCAGTTGCTACGAAGCCGTTCTGCGCCTCGCGTCCGAACTCGCCGGGGAAATCGATACGCGCTATCCAAAAATTCTGCGGCGCGTCGGCGGCTACAATCTCAACGATTTCACTGACGCCGCGCGCCCCGTCAACCTCGCGAAAATGATGGTTGGTTCCGAGGGAACTTTGGGCATCGTGCTCGAAGCGAAACTCCGCCTCGTCCCGCTCCCGAAATTCAAAGCGGTGATGGCGATTCTCTTCGATGACCTGCTGGAATCACTCGCCGCCACACCCGTGATCCTCACCCATCGGCCTTCCGCCGTGGAGGTGATGGATAAAGCAATCCTCGATAATACCCGTCAAAATGCGGGTCTCGGGAACATCCGCGCCAGCTTCGTAAAAGGCGACCCCGCTTCAACCCTCTGCGTCGAATTTTACGCCGACCGGAAAGAAGACTTACCGCCGCGCCTCGCCGCGCTGGAGAACGATCTTCGCGAACGCGGGTTCGGCTATCACTACCATTCGGAATTTGAACCCGCGGCTCAGGCGCGTATCTGGAGCCTGCGGGAAGCCGCCCTGGGACTTTCCATGGCCACTCGCGGCGATGCGAAATCCGTCTCGTTCGTCGAAGACACCGCTGTCGCGCCGGAAAAACTGAGCGAGTTCATCCGAAGATTTCTCGAAATTATCCACGGCCATGGGACCACCGCCGGTATCTACGCGCACGCCTCCGTGGGCTGCCTTCACGTTCGTCCGGTCATCAACATGAAGACCGCCGACGGCATTCGAAAATTCGAAGCCATCTCCAACGCGGTCGCTGACCTTGTACTCGAATTCGGCGGGGCTCTGTCGGGCGAACATGGCGATGGACTGGTGCGCAGCCCGTTTATGGAGCGCATGTTCGGGCCAACCCTGTATGAAGCGTTCCGCGAAATTAAGAGGACCTTCGATCCCCAAAATCTTTTCAATCCCGGAAAAATTACAGACGCGCCGCCTCTCACCTCGAACCTCCGCTACGGCGCAAATTATCAGACCCCGAATCCGTTCACATGGTTCGACTTTTCTGAGCACGGCGGCATGGCGGGCGCGGTGGAAATGTGCAGCGGCGTGGGCGCATGCAGGAAAAAACTCTCCGGCGCCATGTGCCCGTCCTATATGGTCACCCGCGAAGAATCCGCATCCACCCGGGGCAGGGCCAATGTGCTCCGTCTTGCGATGACCGGCAAGCTTGACGAGGCCGGGTTGGGCGATCAGGGCGTCTTTCAGGCGCTCGACCTCTGTCTCGAATGCCGTGCCTGCAAAGCGGAATGCCCCGTGGGCGTCGACGTCGCGCGCTTCAAAAGCGAGTTTCTTGCCGACTATTACCTGCGCCATGGCGTTCCGGCCAAGGCCAGAGCACTGGGCAATGTACACAAAACCGCCGTGTGGGGAAGCCGTTTCGCACCGCTTGCGAACGGCCTGGCTGCCAGCAAACCCGTACGCTGGCTTAATGAGAAGTTCCTGGACATAGACTCGCGCCGAACTCTCCCCCGCTGGCGCAAAGACACCTTCGAACGTCAATTCCAACCGACCAATAACAAAGCAGGAGCAACCGCGGTCACTCTCTTCAACGACACCTTCACAAACCACTACGACCCCGAAATCGGCATGGCCGCCGTGCAGGTGCTCGAAGCCGGCGGTTGCTCCGTCAACGTCGTGCGTCCGGGCTGCTGTGGACGCCCGCTCATCTCCCAGGGCCTGCTCAGCGAAGCCCGCAACCAAGCCTCGAAACTCGTGACAGCCCTGCATCCCATAGCCGCGCGCGGGGAATCGATCCTCTTCCTCGAACCCAGTTGCCTGTCCGCGGTCAAAGACGACGCGATCTCCCTGCTGCGCGGCGATCTTCAGCAAAAAGCGCGTGAACTCGCGCACTCATGCAAACTCTTCGACGAATTCGCCGCCAGACTCGACCTGCCGCTTCGCCCGGCTCCAGGCCGCATCCTCCTTCACGCCCATTGTCATCAGAAATCTCTCGGCTTGCTGCCCGCCTCGGTCGCGCTCCTCTCCCGTGTTCCAAACGCGCAAATTGTCGATCTCGATGCGGGTTGTTGCGGTATGGCCGGCTCCTTCGGCTACACCCGCGGTCATTACGATGTATCCGTTGCCATAGCGGAACGCCGGCTCCTCCCCGCCGTTCGCAAAATGCAAACCGGAGACACGCTGGTCGCCACCGGAACCTCCTGTCGTCATCAGGTGGCGGAACTGGAAGGCGCCAAAGCCATCCACCCCGCGACGTTCATCCGTAATCTTCTATCCTGAAAGATGGAACTTTCCCAAATCCGCAAGGGTATTGACGATCACGGCCCGTGGTTCTACGCGCACGATTTCGGCAACGGCTTAAAGACCACTCCCGCCATACCGCCACAGGTCGCGCAAATTCATGACACGCGCCTCGCCATGGTTCAATCCGCCGTGGAATATCAATTCGGCGACCGCGTCCGAAACATGGATTGCCTCGATATCGGTTGCCACGAAGGTTTCTATTCGGTGGCAATGGCTCGTTACGGTATGCGCGTCTCCGCTATTGACGCCCGCGAAGAGAATCTGCGCCGCGCCCGCTTTGTCGCAAGAGCGAGCAACGCTCAGATTGTCTTTCGGCGGGGGCTCGTGGAAAAACTCGCGCATGACGAAGGTCGGGCATATGACCTGACTTTATTTCTCGGCGTTCTTTATCACGTGGAAGACCCGATGCGCTGTCTGCGTCAGGTCGCCGCTGTTACTAAAGAAATGTGCCTCATCGAGACGCAGGTCGTCGATGAAGTGGAAGGTTCCACCGAGTGGGGCGCGCAGGAATGGACCCGGCCCTACAGAGGCATTCTCGCTCTGGTCGACGAGTCCGGCGAATTCAATTCGGGTAATCGCGAAACCGGTATTACGCCCATGGCAACATGCCCTTCGCCCAGGGCTCTGCTGTTCATGCTGCGCCAGGCGGGGTTTGTGAACGCCGAAATCATGCAGCCTCCGCCCGATGCCTACGAACAGCACGCGCGTGGAAAACGCGTCGTCTGCGCGGCCTGGAAATAACGTGACAAAGCCCACTCACGCCGATCTTTTTCTCGAACGGTCCACCGAGTTCGTCGCCCGCGCCCGCGCCCTGGGCCTTGCCGATGCGGACCGGTATTACTGGTATCACACGATGGATCTCGGCGAAGGACTAATCACGCCAGGTCTCTACGACTACCGTGAGACGCTCTCGTCCTTTCAGTTCCCCCGGGATATGAGCGGCATGACCGTGCTCGATGTAGGCTCTGCCACCGGGTTCTTCGCATTTGAATTCGAACGCCGGGGCGCGCGCGTCGTTTCTGTCGAACTGCCGTCGCTTCGCGATCTCGACCGGTTTCCCGGCCAGGATGTCGACAGTTCGCTTCACAAGATCGAGAAGATGGTCTTCCCGGACGATCTCGATCAGGATAAGTTCGTGCGCCACGGCCACTCCGAGCGCGATCTCTACTGGTATCTGCTCGAAGGCCCGTTTCGCTTCTGCCGCGAGCGCCTGGGCTCGCGCGTGGAACGCTGCTATTCGACGGTTTACGACCTCACCCTGGAACGCACAGGCGTTCGCGAAGGCTTCGACCTCGTGTTTCTGGGGGACGTTCTCATCCACACGCTCTATCCCCTGAAAGCGCTGGCGTCCCTGGCAAGCCTTTGCCGGGGTACGCTGGTATTTTCCGGCGTACTTCCCGAAGGCCCCCAGGAACCGCCCGCCATGATCTACGTCGGTGGCTCGAACCCAGCCGACGATGAGGTCGCGTGGTGGCACCCGAATCTTTCCTGCCTGATGCGGATGCTCTCGAAACTCGGTTTCGCGCACGTGGAAAAACTGGGCTTTCACAGAGGTTTGCTCAACCCCTCGGGCTGGCAATTTGAACGGGTTATCCTCCGCGCTCAAAAGCGCCTGCCGTGACCGCAATAGAAATACAGTGCCTCTCGAAGAATTATCCGCTCGGCGACTCGCAATGGGCCCGCTTCAGTCACATCTTCTCGCCTGAGAAACACGCATCCAAAGGAATCTGGGCGCTCCGTGACGTGAGTTTCACTGTCGCGAAGGGAGAAGCGTTCGGCATCATCGGAGCCAATGGCTCGGGCAAAAGTACCCTCCTCCAGATCGTCGCGGGCATTCTCCGGCCCACCTCCGGAACCGTCGCAATCAACGGCAGGCTTTCGGCATTGCTGGAGCTTGGGTCGGGCTTTGCGCCCGAATTCACCGGACGCCAGAACGTATACCTAAACGCGTCAATACTCGGTCTCACTACCTCGGATATCGATGACCGCTTTGAAACCATCGAACGTTTTGCCTCAATCGGAAACTTCATCGATCAGCCCATCCGGACCTATTCCACCGGCATGGTTCTCCGCCTGGCATTCGCCGTGGCCGCGCATGTGGAACCGGAAATCATGATCGTGGACGAAGCCCTCGCCGTCGGTGACATCGCATTCCGGCAGCGCTGCATGCGCCGAATACACGAACTGCGCGGCGGCGGAACAACCATCCTGTTCGTCTCTCACGAAACCGGGGATGTGAAGGCGCTCTGCGAACGCTGCCTCTGGCTCGAAAAAGGCGCCGTACGCGCCCTGGGGGATGCGGACAGCGTCATCGGGGCCTATCTAAGTCACATGGTGCTAAGAGAACGCGCCAGCGATGCCCAGGATCGGGTCTCAACCGCTGCGCAAACCGCTTTCGCAACCCAGATCGTCAGGACAATTTCAGGCACACATCGATACGGCGACAAGACCGCTGAAATTACGGGCGCGGAATTGACCGCTATTTCCGGACATCGCATGAGCCAATGGACCGCGGGAGCAAGCGCGGTGGTCCGTTTGAGCTTCCGGGCAACAGCCTGCCTGGCGAGCCCAATGGCCGGCTACCTGGTTCGCAATCACAAGGGAGAGACAATCTTCGGAACCAACAGCACTCGCGAGAACTATCCCTTGCCTGCCGTGCAGCCCGGCGAGACCCACACGATTGATTTTCACTGTTTGCTGCCAGGGCTCGCGCCTGGCCGGTATTACATATCCGTTGCGGTGAGCGAGGGCTCCATTTACGATTTTCGCGTATGCGATTACGTGGAAGATGCGATCGTTGTGGACGCTATTGCGGGCGGCAACGACGTGCGAGGTTATGTAGCGCTCAAATGCTCAGTGGCCATCCACAACCACCCGGTCGTATCCGCGCGACACAGTGATTGCGGCTGAAATCGTGCGTACCCGTTTCAGCTAACTCAGCGGGATTCCGTGAGCAGAGCGTCGAAATAGGCGCGGAGTTTGCGGGTTTCGTCAGGCTCTACGGGAATATTTTGTTTTTCCTGTGTAAGGCCTCTCATGAAGATCATGGAGCGGCCCGAATCGAGAAAATCCACGTAGGAAATTGCCTCGACGTTTACCACCTTGTTGTGGACGCGGATGAATTTGCTCATGTTAGCGGCCAATGAAGGATTGCAGGTATCCGAACTGTTCGCCTATCAGCCGAAGCGCGGGGCCGGCGAGTTCCTGGACGGCGAACCAGGCTCCGGCGCCCGCTACGCCAAGATTGACCAGCTTACTCTTGCCGGCCACCATCCGGAAAACAGTGGCCGCCGCCATGGGGCCGGCGGCCACCAGCAGATTGTATTGGGTCACGTACTTGCCAACTACTTGCTGAAGCTCACTTAGATCGATATTATGTCCCACAAAAAAAAGTTTATGGTTAACTCAATCGGGGGCACAAGTTATCAAACGTTAATTGGGTTTTAGGCGCCGCCCAGCCAGGGAAAATCCAAGTAAGGCGATCCCGGCAAGCGCGAAGGTAACGGGCTCGGGCGTCTGCGCGACCAGGAAGCCGCGGATCTCGCCCCCAGGAAACATTGTAGTGTGGATATTCCAGTAAACCTCGCCGGCCATTGCGCCTGCCAGAAGGGAAGCTTCCGCGCCTGCCGTGGTGCCGCCGCTGGCCGTAATGAAAGCGGGATTCCAGCTGCTGGCCATTGTCAAATCGAGAACGTTGTGAAATGTGCCGGACGTGACTCCGAGCGGGAAGCCGGTAAAACTTGGGGTGGTGGTGGCGACTCCGGCGGTGCCGGTGAACGGCGACGTTGTGCAGCAGTGCAGGTGCGACGCCATACTGCCCGTGGTAAGCCCCGAAAAATTTATGTCCAGTGTCATAGTGTTCGCAGTGGTATCGAAGACTACCGAGCCGCTGCCGGTCCCTGGCGAAGTGTTCGGCGGGGACTCTGCCGGCCCGCTCAGCGCGACTGTGTACGTGATGGTTGCGGAAATTGCGGGTGATGCCAATAACATCGCCGCGAAAAGACTTGCTGAAAGTGTTTTCATTTCGGACCCTCTTCAAAAGAACGAGCAAGAGGATTATATATTCGTTCGCTGCGAGTGTTATTGCTATTTAGGACTTGCCGATACGCGCGGCCCGGCACGGTGTATTGAAACAAGCAGAGGCCGGGAGCGAAGCCCCTTGCGGGCCCTCTTAGCGGGGAGCGCCCAGGGTTTGCATGTCGTGAATAGTGTGAATAATCGCGGGCACAAGGGTGACTACGAATAGCACTGGCAGGATAAAGAGCACAATCGGGAAGAGCATTTTAATTCCGGCTTTGCCTACGGCTTCTTCCGCGCGCAGGCGGCGTCGGGTACGGAGGTCTTCCGCATAAGCATTCAACGCGCTCGAAAGGCTGGTGCCGAAACGTTCGCTCTGGATGATCATGGCAGACAGCGATTTGATGTCCTCAAGACCTGTGCGGCGCACCATTCCCTGAAATGCTTTCGCGCGTTCCTGACCGGCGCGGACCTGCATGGTGACCGTATAGAATTCGCCGGCTAACTCGGGATAAATGTGCTGCATTTCATCGCTCACACGGTTCATGGCCTGATCGAGCGCCAGACCGGTTCCGAGTACGATGCCGAGAAGATCGATGGTATCGGGCAAGCCTTCCTGCATCCGTCTGCGGAAGCGCGCGGCAAGTTTGCCGAGAGCGAACTGCGGCA
>Ga0105240_10000807_pt1 | contig 56853 bp, 43 predicted proteins | sample KBSC54metaG_FD_80426 | JGI IMG/M metagenome (GOLD analysis project Ga0105240, IMG submission 80426) | Corn rhizosphere microbial communities from Kellogg Biological Station, Michigan, USA - KBS C5-4 metaG | ecosystem: Host-associated > Plants > Roots > Rhizosphere > Soil | place: Michigan, USA... | reverse complement strand
TTACTGCTTTTTTTGCTGCTTTCTTGGGGGCGGCTTTCTTGGCGGCCTTTTTGGGAGCTGCTTTCTTAGCAGCTTTCTTTGCTTTTGCCATTTTGTTTGAATTTAATAGTTAGTAAATATGCAAAAATGCATATGCAAAAATAGTGGAATAAAAATGTTTATACAAACATTTTCGTTAATGTATCCAATTTAATCTGTGGAATTTTTTGGATCGTGCATCATTCAGGGTTCCAATTCACCATTGAACACTGAATACTATGAAGCATTTATTATTCGTTGCCTTTCTTCTTTTTTTCGTAGTGAACGTCGATGGGCAGGGGCCTCGCCCTGTTGATCGCGTCGATGCATTTGCGGGGTCCGCTGCGCAGCCTGGTGTTGATAAGGCGCGTGTGATGGAGTATTTCCAGGAGCAGGAGTATACTGCGGCGCTTGACTATCTGCGGCCCGCGCTGGAGGCGGATTCAGCGAATGTGCTGTTGCTCGGTTGGGCGGGTTATGCGTGGTATATGAGTGATCGGTTTCGCGAGTCGGAGGATTGTTATCGTCGCGTGCTTCGGGTCGATTCGGGTAGTATTTCCGCGCTGCATTATTTGTTATTGATCGGGGATAGTGTGTCTGTGGAGATGGACTATGCGAGGCGGCTGGTTGCGCTGCAGCCGCGGAAGTCGGCGTGGTGGAGGATCATGGGTGGGTTGTGGGCGAAGGAAGGGAAGGGGGATAGTGCCTTTGGGTGTTTTTCTACCGCCTATCGGCTGGCGCCGGGTGATGTGCGGGCGGTGGTCAGCTATGCGGATGCGCTTATTGATCGGCGATCGTATGCTCAGGCCGATACGATACTCGATAGTGCGCTGGTGGTGGATTCTCTGAATATATCGCTTTTGAAGCTGCGGATCCGGAGTGCGTATCTGGCGCAGGATTATGGAACGGTGTCCATTCCGGGTGAACGGCTGGTGCGTAGTGGTGATCCGTCGGTGGTAGCGCTGACGCAGGTGGCGCTGGCGTATTATAACAGTAAACTATACAAGGACTGTATCCGTGTCTGTGAGCATATGCTTGGGTTGGGGTTGCAGCTGGAGTCGGTGTATTATTACGAGGCGCGAGCCTGTACGAAGATCAAGGAGTATGCGCGTAGCAACGAGCTGCTGAACTTTGCGCTTTCCAAAGCGATCTCGGGGACGGCGGAGTGGTATTTTGATGCGCGGAGCGACAATTTTGAGGCGTTGAAGGAGTATAAGCAGGCGTTGAGGAATATTGATACGGCTTATTATTTGTTTAAGGACCCGTTGACGTTGTATAACTGTGGGAGGTTGGCGGAGACGGGCTTGCATAATCTTGCGCTGGCGCGGGGGTATTATCGTCGGTATTTGGTGTTGGCGGAGCCGAAGACGGCGGAGGAGAAGAGGGCGTATATGTATGTGAAGAAGAGGTGGGGTGGGGGTAAAAAATAAGGGCGGCCAGAGGCCGCCCATTCCACGGTTGGGGCTGTTTGATCACGCGGAATTATAGTGTATAGAATACTCCTGCCTGGAGGACCCGGCCGAAGGCTTTGCCGGCGGGCTCGCCGTCGACGGCTTTGGCGAGTTTGGTGAATCCAAAGTTATAGCGGAGGCTGAAGCCTAATTTTCCTTCGTGGATGGCATAGCCTACTCCGAGGACCCAGGAGAGGTTGGTCTTTTTGAACTCGTCCTTTATGTCGGTGGACTCGCCGTCGGCCTTGAGCTTTGCGGAGAGCAGATAGCCGAGCTGGGGGCCGGATTGCAGGAGGAAGCCGCTGGGGTGGCGCCATTGCAGCAGTACGGGGAGGTCTATGTAGTTGAGGTGTGCTTTGGCGGTAGCTTCGATGATCTGGTCGCCGTCGCCTTGTGCTTCTACTTTCATCTTTGCGCCTTCTGTGGAGAAGAATAGTTCGGGCTGGAGGCTGAGGTCTCCGCTGGGGAGCTTTGCGTTGATGGGTATTCCGGCTTGTACGCCGGCGTGGAAGCCGACCATGGCGCTGGTGCCGGGGGCGTCCTTGCCCTGAACGCCGGAGAGGTTGAGGCCGCCTTTGACGCCGAAGGTGACTTGTGCGTTGGAGAGGTTGGCGAGTGTGATGCCGATCGCGAATAAGAGTGTCTTTTTCATAATGGTTAATTTTATTTTTTCGCAAAGAAAGGGGGTGTTGGAGTGTGGGAGAGACGATAGACGTATGAGGTGGCATTTGTGGTGGATGAGTTGCGGGGACCGGGTGATTTTATTATATTTAGTGTCATGAGGCGAGTCATCTTCTTTGTGTTTGTCGTCTTGTCTTTGTTGTTTTTCCCTTCCCTGCTATGGATGATGGGTGAGCTGATCATGCCGGTGCATCCGGCCGCGCCTGCCGATCAGCCACTGGCGACGGATATCGCCAATTTCTTTGCTGCGATCGAAGGTGTGATACTGGCGTTGCCTTTTATGGTGGTGGGGTATTGTGTCTTTTTGGATCTTGTCAGTGGGCTGGGGATGTTTGTTGCGGGTAGGGCGGGGGCGAGGGAGTGGGAGAAGGGGTTCAGGTATTCGCTGATCTATAGTGCGGTGTTGAGTTTTTTTGCGTTGATCATGGCGGGGTGGTCGGTCATGCTGAGGATGCTGGCGGCGTGAGGTTGCAAGAAGGTGACGTTATCTTGATCACTCATAGGGCATCATCACGGTCACGGTGGTGCCTTCCCCGGGTTTGCTGGAGATGATGCCGGAGCCGCCGGTGAGGCGGGCGCGGTTGCGGATGTTCTGGAGGCCGAGGCCTTTGGCGGGACCCCTGAGGGTGACTTCGGGGTCGAAGCCTTTGCCGTCGTCGCGGACGCGGACGCGGAGCTGGTCGGGGTACCAGGTGAAGCCGATATTGACGTTGGTGGCGTGGGCGTGTTTGACGCAATTTTGGAGGCATTCCTGGATGATGCGGAAGAGGATGAGCTGTTTGTCCTCGGTGATGTCGCGCTCGGAGCCCTCGGAGGTGACGGAGACTAATAAAAGGCCGGCGCGGTTGATGCGCTGCCCCTCTTCTTCGGCGGCCTGGCGGATGCCCAGGGCGCTGATATGACCGGTGTGGAGGCTTTTGGAGAGGTTGCGGAGCTCGCGGATGGCGCGGGCGACGTTCTCACGGGCGGAGAGGAGGGTGTCGTGGTCGACGAGGTCGGACTCGCCGATGCTGCTGAGCTGCATTTTGGCCAGGCTGAGGAGCTGGCCGACGTTGTCGTGGATCTCTTCGCTGATATGGGTAAAGGCCTGTTCCTGGACTTCGAGGCGGGCCTGCATGAGCTGCTGGTCGAAGAGCGCTTTCATCGCCTTTTTTTCCTGGGCTGTGATGCGGCGGCGGTAGTTGTAGTAGACGATCATCGCAATGAAGAGCACGCCTACGAAGAGCAGGATGAAGATGCCCGCGATGATGGTCGATGTTATTTGCTGGTTTGCATCCGGCATAAAAGAAATGCGCAACTGTAACCCGTATATAATACGGCGTTGGCAATCGGCATGATAGCAAAATATAATACTTTATGGCGAATTTCTATATTATGTAGCATAATATATTTCTGTAAACCCAGCGCGATAAGGGTGACCATGCTGATGAGAAGTATCATTGCGTTGAGGCAGAACCTGGGGTCCTGAAGAATATACGCCTCGTCGTCTCTGCCGCCTATAGCCAGGTGGGCGAGGGCGAGACAGGAGAGGATGATATTGGCACCCTGCGTCAACAGATTTGAATAGGTGTTGAACTCGGAGGGGCCCTGGTAGAAGAAGAAGTTGTAGACGACGAGGACTTCGAGGAGTATCGAGCCGGTGAGGTAGTAGATCCTTTGTTTGGGATTTAGTTGGAGCAGGATGGAAAAGAGATAGAGGAACAGTGGTGTAGAGAGAACGAAATACAGATTGTAAATCGGGTAGTTGTTCTTCCAATGGAAGAGCCGCCAGTTGGTGCCGATCAGCTCGGTCGTGAGGTCGAGCACGAGGATGGGGATCATGATCCCAATTGAATATAGCTTCAGCCCCCTGCGGCAGAAGATCGCGCACAGGAGGCTGAAGACCTGAAAGTATGTGTACCAGTGTATTCTCATGTTGATATTTCGGGTCGGGATATAACCGACGCCGGGGAAATCGTTGGTCCGCTGACCCGTGGTGACGAGGCCGGCGCCACCGATTCGCTAGGGCTCTACGCCGCCGAGCTCGTAGCCGCTGGTTCCGGGATCGGCCGGGGCGCTTAGCTTGAGCCTTGTCTGGGCTTTGGCTTTTGCCGTTGCCGCTGCGGTCGTGAGGCGGTAGGCCGGGACGATAAATGTCGTGATCCGTCCGGTCAGCGAGGCGTCCTGGTTGAGATCTTTTACAAATGTAGCGGTACAAACGCCAAACCGCAGCTGAAAATCGAGGTTGGCGCCTTTGCCGTCGGGGTCGTATTTCTGGACGACGCCCGTCATCCAGGAGATGAGTCCCGAGCCCTGGAGGCTCTCGGAGGTAGTGATCGGATAGGTCATAGAGGGGAAGGTCTTGATGGGCTGTGGGGCGCCGGCCTGGATGCCGTAGAGGTTCATGACGGCGACGAAGGAGTCGAGGCAGGGCTGGTACTCGGATCGGGAGACGGGCTGGCCGTTGCCGGTGAGATGGGTTTTGCCGGTGGGGCTGGTGGATCGCGACGCGCCGGTGGAGGTGCTGGTTGATGCATCGGTGGATGGGGTGCGGTCAGAGGGGTCGGAGGTGTTTGCTGAGGAATGCCCGCCGAAGACGTTTTCGAGGATCTCGAGGCGGAGGTCCTTTTCGGCCCGGGTGGGGGTACTGTTAGCGGTGTTGCCTGAGTTGCGCCATGCGCCGTAGATGAATGCCATAGACAGGAGAGAAAACACAAAGATGGTCGATTTCATGAATGAACATTTAGATGGTTAGTGATGGGCTAATATAGGGGACGCCGCCGACCTGCGGTAGGGTAAAAACACCTTATTTTAGCGGGCGTACTGAGAAATGAATGACTGTAGTCGGCCGAGATTTTCGCGGGTAAACTTTACTCCGGCATTTAGATGGGTATTGTGGTAATTAGAAAAAATGTGAATGCCTACCGCATAGAACCGGTCCCCGCTGTTGCACCAGACCGGCGCCCCGCTATCGCCCTGCCAGGTAAAGATGGAATAGACAAGGCAACGGTGGCTTTGTGTCAGGTTTTCGGAGCGATCACCTTTCTGCCACATCGCTGTATAGCCTTTGTCTTCCGGATATCCAGTTATGAAAAAGCTATCGGCTGCGGCCCTGAGGCTATCGAATTCACCCGTCTGAAAGAAGTTTGAGCTTACCTTTTCGGGAAGGGCGACAAAGGCGTAGTCGCGACGGTGATTTTTTGTGATCCGCAGCTGTTTTCGATTGTATGTCCTTGTCAATAGCCACTTGTTGCCCGTGCCGGTGTTGTGGCGCCCAACGCATATGGTCAGGGTAATTATTTTGGAGAACGGCGATTCCCGGAGGACGTGAGCAGCGGTTGCCAGGACATTGCCGGCGACCAGGAAGGCGGTGGCGCGGGAGCCGTAATTCTTCTTTAATACCGTGATCTGGCAAATCAGATCTTGCGGTTCGCGCGTGTCGAACACTTCGTATCGCCGCGTGGAGTCCGGGACTACGGTTTGTGCCGCCGCCGGGTGCAGGCTTAGTATCCATAGGAAGAAGAGTAGCCGCCCGTTCATGACTAGCGATTAGTTCCGGAACGTTTTACCAGGGTGCTTAGATTTGTGCTATAGCCTACCAGGATCTGTGGGAAGTAGGCAGTTTTGCTGAGGCCTGCATTCGAGGGAAGAACTTTTGAGTTGATGCTCGACGCGAGGTTCTTGTCGATGGCCCACCACCCGCAGTAGCGGAAGAATAGCCCACCTTTGCTTTCGTTGCCAGTGAGTACATAGATATTCACCTCGTGGGGGACGACCCATGCGTTCTTCCATAGCAGGGAGGCGTTGTTGATGTTGAGGGGAGAGTTGTTTGCCTTGTGGGTTGTGCCCAGATAGCCGAGTCCGACGTTGATGTCGGCGCCGAAGATGTTGTCCGGACGAAGGACCCATTGCAGGTTGAGTTCGGGAATAAGTTTGTGATAAGTCGCCGTGTCCGTTTTGGTTGCCACTCTGGCACCCAGTACGTGTATGCCGAATTGGGCGTTCAGCCAGGTATTTTGTTTTTTCATTTCGAGGGTATAGACGGTTACGCGCATATAGGTCTGGTAGTAGGCCTTTTTTACCAGGTCGAGGTTGTTGATATAGTTGGAGCTGTCTGCCTTTGTCTCCAGCCTTTGCGTGGTGGGGTTGAAGACGGTAAAGCTATCGTTGGGAAGCAGGATCGTGCCTGCCAGCCGGGGATCGTTGTTGATTGTGTTGTTGTAGATATAGCTGAAATTGGCGTGGACCTCTGACCACCATGTGCTGCATTTGTAGTTGCGGACGTTGACAGGGATCAGGCCATCTCCCTCCAACTGTGCGAAGCCGTTGGGGTTGTTGCCCAGGAAGCCCAACGGGTCCAGGAAGGTGCGGAAGCTAAGATAGTCGGAATACCTGCGGCGGTAGATGGCCACGGAGGAATCCGTTGAAAGCTGGTAGATCGAGCTTTTGACGATCGGGGTAAAGTCGCCGTTGCGGGGCTGGTAGTTGATGACGTCGCCGTAGTTGAACGCAAAGCCGTACGGAAACTCCGGGTATTCGTTGACCGGTATCAGCCTCGTAAATTCGCGGTTGTTGAGTCCCTTGAAAGAAAGGCTGAAGTCGTTGTTGGAGATCGTGTTTAGCCGCCTGATAAGATGGTGGGCGCTGTCATAGATGTCGGCAACAAAGGAGATGTCGAATATACGGTTGTTGTCTATTTGCGCAGTGGCTTTTATGATCTCCATATAGCCGATACTGGAGTGCCAGTCGATGTCGGAGTCTTTCAGCTTATATACCTTAAAATGGGCGGCGTTCGGTATGTTGGCGGTGACGTCCGGGTGAAACTGGGGTTTGTGCTGCGGGCCGGAGGGTAGGTGACCCTGGGTGATCATGGATTTTTTCAGGGTAAAGACAGGGACCGTCTTATTCAGGTGGATTTCGCCGCCGACCCTGTCGAAATCGACGAGTAGCTGCGTGAGGGAATCAACTATATGTGTCTGGGCGCTCAATTCGTGTTGGCTGATCATCTCCTGGGCTTTGGAGTAGAGATAGTCGGTTTTTGAAGCGCAGGAGTCGTTGGGAGCTGCATTTTTCCCCGGATTGTATTCCTTGGTGAGCCAGTCCCGGAAGCTGGCGTATTCAATGTTCTTCGAGGTGGAGAATTGTTTGAGGACTGTGCTGTCGGCTTGGGTCATTGTGGCCGGAATGGTATCCTGATTGAATATGGATAGCTGGTAGAGGCCATTTTGTTGTTCGATGATGAGGAAGAGCTGGGTACTGCAGTAAAAGGGGATTGTGCTGATGACGCGCTTTTTCTTGCCCGCCCTCTTGTCTTTTTTGGAAGCACTGTCTTTGGCGGTTTGGGCCCGGGCCGATCTTATGAGGTTGGTGATGCTGTCCTTCAGTATTTTGATGCTGTCCTGGGGATTGGTCTGGGCCCGGGACAAGGTGGGGAGAAGGACGACGAGACATACAGGCAGGAGGAACCGGCGGATGAGGGGTGGCATCTTTTTTCACCAAACATAATGTATAGCCGCCGTTGAAAAACCGGGAAAAACACCCAGTTTTTGATCGGGTTTTAGGGTTTGACTATCAATTTCCGTCCTTCCAGTTGAAAATGGACCTGATCGTTCTCGAGGCCTTTGAGGACGATGGAGAGGGGGAGGTTGCGCTGGATCTTGCCCATGCCGTTGAAGGGTAGGTCGCGGACGTTGCCTTCGTATTGGACGTCGACGTCGTACCAGCGGGCGAGTTGGCGCATCGTGGATGTGAGGGAGGCGTTGTCGAAGTGGAAGTAGCCGTTCTTCCAGGCGGTGATCTCTGCGACGTTGACGTGGTTGAGTGTTTTGAGGGTGCCTTTTTCGTCGAGGACGGACTGTTGTTCGGGTTTGAGGAGGGTGCTGGCGTCGCCGTGGACGAAGCGGACGCTGCCTTCGACGAGGGTGGTGCGTTCGGCGCCTTCGTCGTCATAGGCCATTATGTTGAAGGAGGTACCGAGTACTTCGATGGTGCTGGTCGGATCGGTGGTGGACCCGGCAGCGGGGGAGGGGTTGGTATAGGAGGGGTTGGTGTTGGTGCCGCTGGTTTTGTGAATGGCTACGCGGAAGGGGTGGGACGCGTCTTTGGCTATCTCGAAGTAGGCTTCGCCGGAGAGTTCGACTTCGCGGGTGGCGCCGGTGAAGGATACGGGGTATCGTATAGAGGAGGCGTTGTTGAGCCATACTTTGCTGCCGTCGGGGAGGGTGAGGGAGAACTGGCCGGCGCGGGGGGTGCTCAGGGTGTTGTAGAGCATGGCGGCGGTCTTTTCTTCGGATGCCTTGTTGTAGGCGAGCTGGCCGTTGGCGAGCTTGGTGACGTTCATGTTGGCCTGGGTGGCGACGACGCCGTTGCCGGTGTTGTCGAGGTTGATCTGCTGGCCGTTGGAGAGGGTCAGGGTGGCGCGGTTGCCGCCGGGTTGGGCGTCCGTTGCTTTTGCGACCTGGGGTTGAACTGTGGGGATCGATTCGATGGGGGAAGTGCGGCGACTTGCCCAGTAGCCTCCGCCGGCAATTGCGGCGACGGCGACGGCTGCGGCTATCTTGCGCCACCAGTGACGGTTGGAGGTGATCGGAATGACGGGGGCGATGTCCGCGGCGCCGGTCCCGGTCCCTGAAGAGGGCCAGGAGCCTTCGTCTTCCAGACGCGTCGATAATTTATCCCAGATGCGGGAATGCGAGGTCTGCTGCATCTGTTGAAGACTGTCTTTCATCCAGTCCGTCTGGCTTTTGATCTCGTTGATCATAGCTTCGCGGGCGGGGTCCGCCAGCAGCCACTGCTGTAAAAATGCGTTCTCTTCGGGAGAGAGTGCTTCTTCCCTTACGTACTTGATTGCGATCCTGTCAATATCAAAAGAATGCTCCATAACTAGTTAACACTTCTCCTCTTCCGCTCACGAAGTGGTTGAAATTTTAACCACTCCAGTTGGATTAAGAATTCGTTAAATAAAATTTGGGGACGACCAATCCGGCAAAAAATAATTTTTTGGGGACGTTGTCCGGTAATTATTTCAATAGGTGAAAGGCGGTGGCCAGCAGGAAGCCGGGCGCACCAGCAAGGAGCCATTTCAATTTGAGGCCACTCTTTCTTAAGGTTTCCAAGGCTTTGGCCTTATGGTTAAGGACGGTTTGGCTGTTTAGCTGCATCATTTCTGCGATCTCGTGGGTGGTCTTCTGTTCGAAGAAGTAGAGGCGCAGGATGGTCTTGCGTTGGCGGGGTAGTTTTTCGATCTCCTGGAGGATGCTCTGGAAGAGGACGGCTTTGACCCTTTCCGTCTCCAGTTGTTCGTCGATGCCTGTTTCCAGGTAGGCGAGATCGTGTTTGCTTTCGCGTTGTTTGTTCTTGAGCCGCAGGTGGTCGATGGCCTCGTTGCGAACGATGACATAGAGCCAGCGTTTGACGTGCTCGTAGGATTTCATGCCGGCGCGGGCGTGAAATAATTTGTAGAAGGCGTTGGCGACGATGTCTTCTGAGTCGACCAGCGAGTGGATGATATTTTCCACGAAGAAGGTCAGCGGCCGGGCCATCTTGTCATACACCCAGCGAAATGCCTCCTTGTCTCCTTCGCGGAAGGAGACCATTATGGCCTCTTCATTGTCGTGGGCCTGGGTATCAATTCTTGTACTTGCCTGCATGCCTAAAAACTGTAAAGTGATGTATACGGATTTTCTTTTCGTTTACACGATGATCAAGCAGACGAACGCTCTGCCCGGGAACTAATTAGGATAAAAGTTTAAAGGCCTTCTGAATAGGCGGGAATGGCGACGAGCAATCGATGGTTAGTACACGGAATTTTTCATGCAGGATGGACGTTAGTCCTTCGCGGTGCAAATAAATCTAATTTCCGTGATTATACGCAACATATTTTTCGTTTCATTTGAAATCTACGGACTAAAACTAATATTTTATAGTAGAAAAAACTACAGTAGCGTAGGATCCTGGACAAAATTCAAAATAAGAATAAGGAGAAAAGGAATAGGTGAATGTTGCCTACAAGTTATAAAAAATCCCGCGAAGTTGCTAGCGGGATCTTTTGTATTTAGGTTACTTTTTTATTAAGCCCGGATAGAGGATGCCGTCGGGGCAGGGGAAGTCGAGGTTCAGGAGCCTGGCTACCAGCGGCGCCACGTCCTGGGTTCCCATCTCGGGAATGACCGCGCCTTTATAGATGCCTGCTCCGTAGGCGATGAAGCCGGTGAACATCTGCGGTTCGTCATTCATGAAGCCGTGTGTGCCGCCGTGAGCGGCCCGAAGGACTTCTCCTTCGCTGGCGTTGCCGACGGCGATGCCCAGGGCGGGTGCGAGCGCCAGGGCTGCCGCTGAGTCTGTGCCCAGCCGGTCCAGTTCGGAGCGCTCGAGTATGCGGAACAGGTGGCGGTATTTTTCGGGGACGTTGTGGAGGACTTTTAGGGTTTCGGTTAGTGTCTTTGCGTCTTTTTTGTCTTCCAGGTAGAAGAGGGCGGCGCCGCTGGCCGACATGAATTTAGCCCGCCAGTGCGGACCTTTCTGGAGCAGGCCGGCCTGTGCGAGCCAGACGTTGGGTTCGAGGGCCGCGTGGATATCGGTAAAGCCGTGGTCGCCGCAGATGAAGATGGCGGTACTGTCTTTGATGCCGGCCCGGCGTACGGCTTCGAGTACTGCCCCCACGGCGTGGTCGGCGGCCGCGACGGCTGTCCTTATTTCATAGCCTTCGCGGCCGTGGTCGTGCTGGGCGTGGTCGGTCTCGGTAATATGAAAGGCGGTAAAGACCGGTTTGTGTCGCATGATGAGGTAGGCGGCGATGCGTCCGGCGTTCTCGTCCGTGCGCAGGAGGTCGTCGCTGTTGATCTCTTCGCTGGTCACCTTGCCCAGTACGTTGGCTTCCAGTTCGTCCCAGAGGCCGGCGGGGTGTACGGCGCTGCGGGTGAGGGCGATGTTGTCTGTCTTGTCATCGAATCCCCAGTAGTCGGGGAAGTTGTAGTCGATGGATGTGGCGCCGACGGTGACGGGCCAGTCGATAGCTGCTGTAACTCCGCCAGTTGCGTGGACGGCATCGAACAAAGTGGGTAATTTGATGATATCGGCGTTAAAGTTCCATGATGGCGACGTGCTGAGGGGCGTAAAGGGACTATTTAGATAGACCCCGCTGCGGGCGGGGAGAGCCCCGGTGATCATGGCGGTGTGATTGGGTAGCGTCACGGTTGGAAATACGGGCCGGACGTGTACCGCATAGGCTCCCTCCTTCATCATATGCTGGAGATTTGGGGCGGGCCAGGACGGATCTTCATAGAATTCGGGACGCATGCCATCGATGGTTATTAAGATGACATGGCGGACGGGAGACTGCGCAGGAACAGAAAGGAAAAGAAAAAGCGCGACCGTCCCTGACAAAAACTTTTTCATAAACGTAATTGATAGTGGAGAGAGTTTTCCACCACAGAACGGTATGTGAGAAGAATTAACCACCGTACATCATGGCGCATAAAAATCGTCACCGCATGCCTGCGGAAATTAATGAACAGTTCGGTCTATTCAAAAAAGACAAGGGGAGTGCTTTTAAATTTTTCTATGAGCTCTATCACCGGTCGGTGTATGTGTATGTTTTCAATCTGATACATAGCAGTGCTGTGGCCGAAGAGATCATCGACGACGTGTTTGTCCTTCTCTGGAACGACCGGGAGAAGATAAAGGACGCCAATCACCTCGTGAATTTCCTTTATCTGGTAGCCAGGAGGATGGCGATCGCTCATCTTGTCAACCTGAAGAAACAGGTCGAGCTTGAAGAGGCCTGGGCCATTTATCAGTATGAATGGGCTACCCAGACTGATGAAGTCGAGATCGCCAAGGACAAGATCCTTTCATTGATCTTCCAGCATATTGGCAATCTGCCGCCTAAGCAGAAAGAAGTGTTTCTACTCAGTTTTACCCAGCGGATGGATGTGCGTTCGATCGCCAAACATCTCGGCACCAGCGAGCAGAATGTGTATAAGCATCTGTCCAGGGCCTATGAATATTTTACCACTGTCTTTCCCCGCAACCATCTGGTTCTCATCCTTCTGATGACGATCTGGCAATAGCCCCAAAAATTTTTTTCGAAAATATTCTACAAGCGAGGTAGAAAAAATACTGGTTTTTCCATTCCAATTAACAGAGGGCGGACATTTCTTATCCTATGTGCGCCCGCAAACCCTGATCTTATGCCTAAGCATCCAATTCAGATCGAAGAGCTAATTATTAAATATGCTCGGGGCCGTCGTCTGAGTAGGCAGGAGATGGCCCAACTCAGGGACTGGCAGACCCGATCGCAGGACCATGGGGGGTTGCCCGGGAAATTCAGAGACCTGGACTGGCTTCGGGAGAATCTACGGCGGTTGGAGAACGTGCCTACTGATCGGATGTGGGATTTTATCCGCGAACGGATCGCCCTCGATATTCAGAATGAGCCGAGCCGGACGCCCGGACATTCGAGCAGGCTTAAGCAGTGGGCGCCCTATGCGGCGGCGGGATTGGTGTTGGTCTTTGGATGGCTGGCCTACAGACATTATTCCGCTGGTCAGGTGAGGGGTAGTGAGTTGCCTGTGCCGGTAGTGGCGAGGGTCTCGGGGCAGAATACGATAATAAATAACCATCAGGTATTATTGACACTGGCAGATGGTACCGTTGTCCCCTTAGACCATGTCCCTAATGGAAAAGTCGCAGAGACCGGCGACTTGATTCTTACAAAGACCGATAGTAACCGGCTGGAGTATTCGCTGAAGCCGGGGATGAAGGAAACGGCGATCAACAGCCGTGTGACGACGGGGCATACCGGTCCTTTTCACCTGGTTTTTCCGGATGGCAGCAAGGCGATGCTTTCTTACGCCAGCAGTCTTTCTACTTCTTTTCATGGTGGGCGGCGGGAGTTGGCGCTGGAGGGGGAGGCTTTTTTTGAGACGGCGAAGGATAGCCATCAGCCTTTTGCGGTGCTGACCCAGAAGGCGAGGGTGGAGGTGTTGGGGACGCGGTTCGATGTATCCAGTTATGAAGACGAGAACGGCGTTGTGTCCCTGTTCAGCGGGGCAGTAAAGGTGACGAATGGAGGAGAGAGTAAATTATTAAAGCCAGCGCAGCAGGCGGTGATCGGGAGTGGGAAGGTGGTCGTTCGTGGGTTTGGAGACTCGTCGACTATCCTGTCCTGGGCGAGCGAGGACCCTTGTTGGCGGTTCGAGAATGCAGAGTTGAACGCGGTGATCCAGCGGATTGCGCGCTGGCACCAGGTAAAGATATATAATCCGGATGACGTGAAAGGTGCGCCGATCACGGGTGTGTTCCGGCAGAAAGAGTCTTTGGAGGCCGTGCTGGGGACGCTTGACCGCGTCGAAAGCGGTTATGCCTTCCTGAAAAGGAAAGGTGATACGATCTTAGTCTCGGCAGCTATGGCAGCCCGCTGATCAAATATCAGCCATTAAACCTTGCCTTCTCGAAAGTAGACCAGACCTAGTGTGCCGGTTTTCACTACTGCAGTGATCACCGGCACTTTCCTGCATTTACACTGCTTATAACTAAGGGCGAACCAACCAAAACAAACCTTACATGTCCTTCAAGACTGTCGTCCTTCTTTTGTTATTGATGCCGGTCTGTGCCGGCGCCCAGCGTCTCAATCTGAGAGGTAAGGGGTTCTCGTTTGCGTATGTGTTCGGCGAGATCAAGAAGCAGCTCGACTATGACATCATTTATACCTCCCGGAATTTTGAGGGCGCCCCGACTGTCGATGTCGAGCTGAAGAATGCGGATATCCGGGAGACGCTGAATTCAGTCTTTGCCGGATTGCAGCTGGGGTATCATATCGATAACCGGAGTGTTTCCATTTACCGGGTTGGTTCTCCCGAGGCGTCGATATTTAAGCCCTTGCAAGGGCGGGTATTCAGCGCCGAAGGACAGCCGCTGGCAGGCGCCTCCATTACTATTGATAGTGTGACTGTGGCGACGACTGATGCTACGGGCAGTTGGCGTGCGCGGGTAAGGTCTCGTATGACTACGGTGACGATCTCTTATCTGGGGTATTCTTCGCGGACGGTTGAGCTGAGCAATACCGTGTTGCATGTGGTTGTTCTGCAGTCCTCTGCCTACACGCTGGATAATGTGGTAGTACAGGCCTATGGCAAGACTACGCCGCGGCTTTCGATGGGAAGCGTTTCTTCCGTAAAAGCGTCGGATATCAATACGCAGCCGGAGGGCACCATCGCGGGCGGCCTTGCGGGTCGGGTGCCGGGCCTTCAGGTAAAACAATACAACGGTGTGCCGGGTGCGGCCTATGGATTTCTGGTCCGGGGACTTCACAGTATTGCCCAGGGTACGGAACCATTGATCATTGTGGACGGGATGCCGGTTGCGGGGAATAGCGGGGCGTTGAGTATTATCGGCAGCGGTTCGGCGCAGGGAGCGATGGGTGCGGCTTCGCTGAATGGTATTCCTCTTTCATCCGTTGCCAGCATCGAAGTATTAAAAGGCGCTTCTGCCACCGCGATCTATGGCAGCCGGGGTGCGAATGGGGTGATCCTTATAACGCTGAAACAGGGGCTTGCGGGTAAGGCCAGATGGAATTTTGATTTGTTTGGCGGGGTATCGCGCGCGGTGAAGACTTCGCCGAATCTTGGCATCGTGGAGTACCGCGGTCTGCGGCGGGAGGCTATTGCCAACGATGGTGTGGCGTATGATTCGGCGTCGGCCCCGGAGCTGTTTGCCTGGGATAGTACGCGCAATATCGATCTCAAGAAAATGGTCATGGGTCATACCGGGCTTATAAAAGATGCGAGGGCGGAGCTTTCCGGCGGTGACACCAATACGGTGTATCTGGTCTCCGGCAGTTATCACGGGGAGGGAGCAGCATTTGGGAGGGGAACGGGGCAGGACTGGAAGTCGTTGTATGGACATTTGATGCATTCTTGTTGGGGCAGGCATCTCCGCGTCGATCTTTCCGCCATTTATAGTTGGGGGAATACGGAGCTGCCGATACAGGACCTGAGCATATTTCAGTACTCGACGCCTAATACGCCTGCTTTCCGGGATGGGGCGGGTCAGTTGCAGTGGGCTGATCACGGAGTGGGGTATACGAACATAGAAGCACTTTATTCCAATCAATACCGGGCGAGTCTGCGCAATCAGTTGAACCATCTGCAGGTGAGTTATGAAGTCCTGCCTGGTCTCGAGCTGAAGGGGAGTTTTGGATACAGCCGGGTCTCGTCCGATGAGAACAGCCGTCTTCCGCTGGCCGGTCAGGATCCGGCCAGTGCGCCGGTGGGGCACCGTTATTATACCGGCAATACCTGGCATAGCGAGTTGGCGGAGGGCTATGCGCAGTATGTATGGAAGAAGGGAGGGAGCAGGCTGGATGCGTTGTTTGGTGTCAACTGGCAGCAACAGCGGTCTTCGCATTCGGATATTTTTCAGGATGGGTTCACTAGCGACGCACAGCTGTCGGCGGGTGTCGGGGCGGGGTCTACGACGACGGATGCCAATGCGGTCGCCTATCGGTATGAGGCGGGTTTTGGGCGGCTGAGCTATAGTCTGCGCGATCGTTATCTGGTGAATGTGTCCGGGAGGAGGGATGGCAGTAGTCGTTTTGGGCCCGGCAGACAGTTCGGTAATTTCTGGGCGGTGAGCAGTGCGTGGGTTTTCAGCGACGAGTCCTTTATGAGACGGGTGGGGTGGTTGAGTTATGGCAAGATCAGGGCGGGTATCGGGACCACGGGGAATGATCAGATCGGCGACAACCAATTTGCGCAGGTGTATGGCAATACCAGTGCGAATCGGGGATACCAGGGGCGGCAGGGTGTGATACCGGTGACCTTTGCGAATGACCAGCTGGCGTGGGAGGTCAACTATAGTACGGAAGTAGCGCTGGACCTGGGTTTTCTGAAGAATAAGGTCGTGCTTTCTGCGATCGCTTACCGGGACTGGACGAACAACCAGCTGGTCTATACTTCGCTGCCTTCTCAGGCGGGTCTGCCCGGTGTGTTCAGCAATTTCCCGGCCGACGTGGTCAATAAGGGATTGGAGTTTACGCTGACGACGCATAATTGGGTAAGGCAGCATTTTCGTTGGGTATCCACTTTGTTGCTGACGGTGCCGGGCAACCGGCTGCGGCGTTTTCCGGGACTTGCCGCCTCGACATATGCAGGGCGGCTGTATGAAGGGAAGCCGCTGTCAGAGATAACGGGCTATCATTACACCGGCGTCGATCCGTCGACGGGGCTTTTTACTTTCCGAGACTTTAACAAGAATGGGGTGTTGGATCCTGGCGACAGGAAGCCCGGCGGGGATCCCGACCTGCGCTGGTATGGTGGTCTAGACCAGAATTTCCAGTACCGGCGCTGGGAGTTGGATGTCTTCTTCGAATATAGGGTTGGTAAGGGGGTCAATCCGTTGGCGATGCTTTATCAACTGAAGCCTCCGCCGGGCCAGTTGGGGCCTCAGATGCTCAACAACGGACCGGTAGAATGGCTCGATCACTGGCGTGCTCCCGGTGATGGGGGGCGATTGCAGCGGCTGACGGCCAATCCGGCCTCGGCGGCTTCGCAGCAGGCCTATAATTATACCTTATCGGATGCCCTGCTGACGGGTGCTTCTTTTGTCCGGCTTAAGAGTCTTGCGCTGCGGTGGCGGCTGCCGGAGAAGTGGGTCTCGAAGGCGGGGTTGACTAATGCGCAGGTGTATCTGCAGGGACAGAATCTGCTGACGTGGACGAAGTTCCCGGTGACTGATCCGGAGACTCAGGACCCTACGGTGTTGCCTCCTATGAGAATGGTGACGATGGGGTGTCATATAACTCTTTAAAGAAACAACTATGTTGCGATTCTTCTTCTTGGCCTGTGTTTTTACCTCTGTGGCATGCCGGAAACTGCTGGACGTGCCGCCGCCTCAGGACCAGGTGAGCACGGCGACGGTATTCGCCAGCGACAGCAGTGCGCTGAAGGCCTTGTCGGGTATGTATATCCAGATGATGGATAATACGCGGAGTTTGCTAAACGGCGGGGTGACCATTTATTGCGGTCTCAGCGCAGATGAGCTGGTGAACAGTTATCCGAGTATTTTCGAGGACCCTTTCCGGACGAACAGTCTCTCTGCGGACAATCTGCAGAACGCCGTACTCTATAATATGGCGTATACCCTTATCCATACGGCCAACACGATCCTTGCGGAACTTGACGGTGCTGGTAGTCTCTCGACTGCTACCCGTGCGGAGTTGCGGGGTGAGGCGAAGTTCACGCGGGCGCTGGTGTATTTTTATCTGGTCAATTTATACGGGGGTGTGCCCCTGGTGACGACCAGTGACTATGCTACCAGCGCCCTGTTGCCTCGTAGTTCTATCGCTGCTGTCTATGCGCAGGTCATCGCCGATCTGGCCGATGCTTCGTCCTTGCTGACGGACGGGTATGTTGCTGCTGCGGGGTATTCGGGTGACAGGACCAGGCCTAACAGGGGTGCTGTTACGGCCTTGCTGGCGCGGGTGTATTTTTATCAGGGTTCGTGGGCGCAGACTGATAGTGCGGCGACTGCGGTTATTTCCAATCCGCTGTACCGGCTGGAGGCGCTGGATAGTGTGTTTTTGTCCAGCAGCCGGGAGGCGATCTGGCAGTTGCAGCCCGTGCATGGAAATATGGAGACGGCGGAGGGGCTGAGTTTTATTCCGGCGTTGCCGGTCTATCCGCCGGCGTATTATCTGGCCGATCTTCTGTTGAACAGTTATGAGGCGGGGGATTTGCGTCGGGCCAGGTGGGTGAAGAAGGCGTTGAATGGGAAGAGTTATTCTTATAAGTACAAGCGGGCTAGCTATGATAGTGCGAGGGTTGAGTATAATACGGTGTTGCGTCTTGGGGAGGTGTTTTTGTTGCGCGCGGAGGCGAGGGTGTTTTTGGGTGACTATGTTGGCGCTGCGGCGGATCTGAATGTGGTGCGGGCGCGGGCAGGGTTGCCGGCTTCGACGGCTGCGGATGGGAGTGATCTGTTGGCTGCTATCTGGCATGAGCGGCAGGTGGAGATGGCGGTGGAGTGGGGGCAGCGGTGGTTGGATCTCAAGCGGAGTGGGCAGATTGATGGGGTGTTGGGTGGGGAGAAGCCGGGGTGGACGTCGAAGGCGGGGTTGTGGCCGATACCGGCGGGGGAGTTGGCGAAGAATGTGAATCTGGTGCAGAATGGGGGGTATTGAGGTTTTGACCAGGTGTACATTACAGCGAGTGTCCAATATGAAACGTCCAGCGAAATAAGAACGGGGCGCTTTCTTCGGTTAGCCGGTACCGTCGATAAATGATCCATCCCAGGATGATCCCGCCGATCCATGAAATAATTTCCAGCTTTGAAATTTCCAGGCCGGGTGTTCGCTTGAACTGTGCGGTGATAAGCGTCTGGAAGATGTACGCTGGAAATATAAAGCAATAGAGAAGGCAAATGGCCATTAATAAGAGCCAGAGTCGGTTGTCCCGATCCCGCAATGATAACAGCCATCCTTTGAGGAAGAAAACAAGGCACTCGATGATGTAAACGGCGCCGCAGAGCCACCCAACATATTCCCATCTACCGGTGGTGGCAAATGAGATCTTAAGTTTTTGAAGGATCAGAAATCCACAAAAGATCGAGGGCAAAAGAAGGAAGAACAGGAGGAAGCATTTGAAGAGCAGCCGAAAGAACGCATATATGAGGTGATTGGAGGCCCGGTCTGTCCTGGCCTGGGCTACGGCTTCTTCGTGCGAGTAGCCATATGACTCATAGTATTCGTGGTCCTGCATATGATAAGGTTTGTCTGCACTCCAAATTTAGGTAATCTTCTTATATCAATGGCGGTGGAACAGGCGCTTTAGGCCGGTCTCCGGCGCTGAGAAAAATATGAACCCAGGAGCCGGAAAGAATGAAGCCTCCCTGCGCTCCCGGGTTCTGGTTGATGTCTGTGCAACTGTTATCCGCCGGTTAATTTGCCGGTCTTCCGGGTCCGTCGACCATGAAGGGGAAGTGGCCGTAGAGTAACACGTAGGGCAGTTGGTTGTGGGGATAAGCGTCGTTGTAGTACCCTTTCATAAGGAGGGTGCCTCCGCCCGGGGTCTGGTCGACGGGGAAGCCGTACATGACCCAGAGTTCGTATTCTTCGTCGGAGGTGGTTTTCCAGTCGTTGTAGGAGTCGTAGGGGTAGGTGTACCAGTAGAGGAGCAGTGTTTTTGGGGCGGCGGTTGTAGGCCGGGGCGCTTCTTTGGGGAGGGGCTTTTTGGTGAAGGCTGTGAAGAGCAGGGTGATCACTCCTGCGGTCAGCAGGAGGCGCATAGGAAGGTTCATGATGGTTGCGGCTTTTGTGAATCAAAAAGCTGCTGAAAAACTTTAAGGTTTAATAAAAATTCGCCATAGGACGATGGAGTGTCCGGGTTGTTTTCGTAGAGTGGGGTAGGGTGGTCAATGGCGATAAGCAAGAATGTGTAGTCCGGGTGCAGAAGCCCATGTAGGGGGAGGTAAATGTAATATAGGTTTTTGAGGTGGCGATAAATGCGGGAAGGTATTAGGGAAGATTACATAGTTTGTTTTATGGTAGCGCAGGATTTCTGCGGGGTGCGGACCCAACAGGAAAATCAGATTCGCTTCTTGTGGCGGCTGTGCCGCCAGGTCTCCAGATCGATAGCTTGGCCCGTAAAGTTGTCGAGGTACAAGATCTTCCGGCTTTTGGTATAGACATAAAATCCAAAATGTGTCACGAACGACATTCCGTTATCCTCACCGACCACGACCCAAAAGTAGGGATGCTCCCTGTCCGGTTCTCCGTAGAGCATGCTAAAGAGATGCCTTTTCTCCTTCGTTACCCGTCTGACATAAGCGTCCGCTTTCTGGACTTCCGGTAATCGCAGCACCGTATCCAATGCGTAGTCTCGGGTTATGGCCGGCTGTGCTTTGCCGGGAAAAGCTGAAGTTACCATCGCGAGCAGGATAAATATAGTATGGACAAAAGTTTTTTTCATATGATTTCCGCTACTGAAAATAAGCATTTGTATCGTTAAGCATGTTGCTTTTTTTTTAACAGGTAAGAAGGTGACGGATCGAGCAAATGTTTGATCAATCCCATTTGACCATGGACAAAAGTCGTCGCCGGATCCGGTAAATTCTATTCCATACCGTTTGAGTTGCCATGCTGTAGTGTTTTCCAATTTCCCTCGCCGAATACCCTTTCGCCATAAGAATGCAAAGGTTATAATCTTTGGGACTCAGCGACATACGGATCCATTTTACCAACTCAGCTTCATCTTGCGAGTGGTCGGGCGGGTCCGTTACCTTTTCCAATTTACTTAACTCCGCCGTGATCCTGCAATATTTTTCCTCTGCTTTCCGCCAATCGCGAAGCACAGTTTTAGCCTGCATAAAAATCAATTGCTCGACCGAATGCTTTTCGAATGTCTTCCCTCTCCATTTTTTCCAAACAAGCTCTGCTGTTTGCTGCACGAGGTCCTCCGCCTGGATTGAACCTTCGTTTGCCTGATGCCGTAACTCCAGTTGAAAGTATTGGACGAGCTTTTTTTCCAATTCAGCAAATGCCTGCGCAAATTCATCGGGTTTGAACTGACTGGCTGTTACCACATACCGGGAGAGCGCCGGCTTGACCTGTACAGGCGGTTCCGTTACACCAATTCCGTCTTCCCCAAATCCGGCATCCATTTCGTCCCTTTCTTTTTGTTCCTGCGCCCGAATAATATCGTCGCTGATCTCCCGGGCATATTCGTCGAACATTTGGTCTTCCTGTCCAAAGAAGGCCAGAATCCCTTCCAGGGAGGTGAGTCGCTCCGCTTCAAGGATGTCCTGCAGCGCGCCAACGATTTCCTGTAAATTGGTATCCGAAAAGGAAGGAGCTTGGGTCGACTGCCCGAAAAGATGAAAATAGATCGATCCTAAGACCTGGTCGCTGAGTGTTCCCTTAAATTCGAAAGCTTCCAATATATCCGTCAGCAGTGTGCGCTGAATTGCAGGTATGTACATGACACAACATTTAAAGTTTACTATTCAATACCCTTTTGTAAGATGCTCCTGCAGCCGTTCGCGGAGACGCATTATCCGCATGTTTAGCGCGGATTCTTTGACATTCCAATCCGCCTGCATGACCTTCCGGTCGACCTCATCAATCAGGTTCTCCATCAGGGATCGTTCGCATTCGGTCATTAGCCCCTCCACTGTTGTGACATCTTCCTGCAGCACCATCAGCTGACAGGGGTCTGGTTCCCCCGAAGACACGTCAAAGTGTTCCGGAGATATTCCGGTCACGGGAAGACTCCGCTTGGGTATCCGAAAGACCTCACAATACACATCCATGGCCTTTTTCATAATGATCCGCTCCACCGAAAGCCGGGACAGTCCTCCCTCCAGCACTTTCAGGTAAGCCGCTTCATACGTAAGGTGCCTGAGTTCCCCGATGGTCTGGTGAAGATTCCCATAAAAGTGGGGGTTGGCGAGCAATCTTTTCCGGAAGAAGAGGTACAAGACCTGATTCTTCTTTTTGAAAATGACGGTGAAGGCTTTGACCTCCATATCGCAATCGTTTTACAGATGAATAAAATGGGTTCTGAGTGCCTGGATCAGTAGTATGATTACGATGATCGCGCCGGGTAACCAGCCGGGAATGTGGTATACAAATACCTTAATGAAGCCGCCGGCATAAGGGATCTTGATTATTATATTCATATGTTCGTTTTTTATAAAGAGTAACCGGAGTATTGGTGATTTCATCACATGAAAAAGGCAGTTTTTATATATATTATTATCTTGTCTGCATATTTAAATTAAGTTCAAGCTGTTATATAACCTTCTCAGAAGGCGGCTTGCCGCCGGGAAGCGCTCGTTTTATGATCATTGAGGAATAGCAGCGCCTGACGGAAATATTGAGAGATTCCAACTCGTGATAAGAGGGAACTCCCCTTTGGGAGGCGATGTGACGGGGTCGCCTGAGCTTTCCATATTAGGATAGATCTTGTTTGCTTAGTATAGTAGAGTTTATGTGGCTGAAACCACAGGCAGACCTGCAAGACGTCGTCAATCGTTGCGTTTGTTATATCCAACGTAACCGGCTTTGACCGCTTTAGGGTTGTCGTTTTTGTCAATATGTGAAAACTTGTCTGCTTTTCAATTTCTTTAAATACCGTCGCGAGAGGAAGATCCTTTCCAGTTATGCTAACTGTCAGGGCTGTGCCGCTGACTTTGGCCTGTGGAGACCGGATAAGTAGTAACGCTGCCGTGAGGATCATTGCGGCTGAAGTCAGTCAGATGGTGATTATTATGCGGACCATCACGCGGATGGTGCCGCCTTCACACTTGCTCATGCAATTTTTCATAATTTTGTGAGTTGGGTGAGATAATACTGATGCCCTCAGGATTGAGTGAGCCGGATAAGCTTCATAAATAAGAGCGCTGGCCGGGATGTTTCGCGAGCACATTTCGGTGTTTTGTTTGGGCCACGGGATATCCTAAATCAGGATGGATGTAGTGGGAATGAAAGACAAGCCGTGAAAGGCGTATTGTGGGATAGGGAACTCTATCATTTACAAGGGATCATTGCCATAAGCTATGCTGTTTTGCCCTTTTATTCTTTCCGTGGCTCCTAAGGACGACATGTCCCTGTGAAACAAACAGCCCTGGCACAGTGCCTTCTAACGCCAACAATGGATTAATGACTGGTTGCTTCTCTATTTCTTCTCCTTTAACAGCGGCTACATTCCCCGTATAAATCCGCTGCGTAGTCGTTCCATAGGCGATAACTTGTGCGCGATCTTCAGGGTAAACTCTCCTTTCTCATTAGTTACTCCCCTTTTCTTCAATTGGATAATATCAATTGTAGGGCCGGCAGGAGGGACGCCATTATCATTGCTGACAATTCCGCGGGCTTGCCGGCATCTGCATCACGGAAATTAAAGAGCCCCCTTTTCCAGGAATTGACGACATCTTTCGGTGTAGTGTTGGTTGTCCGATCAACTGACGGGATACTTCAGACAAGAAGCATTGTTGAACTGAACTTTCGCTTCATCCGAATAAACTTATATTTTTTTTGCGCATAGTGCTGTTAGCATAGTATATGCGCCGGCAGAGGCTGCGGTGGCTGGTATTACTGGGTGTTATTGCAAAGTTGTGAGAAACTGACGGATAGAGTATTGCCAACAAAAAAACCACAAATTGTCATTAAGTGTTGGTTATGAAAATAAAAAAGCCGTCTAGTTACTTAGGCGCGACCCTTTTCTTGTTTCTTTTTTTCAAAAATAAAAATTGAAATCGGATGGTATATCCTGATCGCAACACAAAATACTTTTTCGCATTTAAAGACGGATCATATGCCGGATTGGTGCAGCTATTCAATAAGCTACACTCTGTCCTCCACCAATTCATCAAGGTACAATTACAGGATAAAGAATCTGCGGCGAATATATTGCTATATGCTTTCGTGAAAGTCTGGGGTAGTCGGGACCGTATCGAGAACGAAGATGAGGCAGTTATTTCTCTCTATCTGGCAGCGGCGGTCAAGATCAATGAGCAGAGAGAAGAGGCGGAGTGCGGGCATATGCGCCTTTTGCCGGCGATGGCAGGCAATGAAAAGGAAACAGAGGCAGACAAGTCGGTTTTTATCGAGGAGGTGCTGGCAGCGTTGGATGAACTGCCCGCTAAACAAAAGAAGGTGATCATCCTACACTATCTGGCAGAAAAAGCCGTGAAGGAGATTGCCGATCAGGAAGGGCTCGCACCGCAGACGGTCTCAAATCAGATAAGCAGAGGTATTAATACGCTGCGGGAGTGGCTGGGCGCCACAAAGGACAAGACCAGGCGTCGGAAGGTAAGCAAGAAGAAATTCTATGAGGATTTATTGGCCGACGATGGAAATTGGATTTCCAGGTCGGAGGAGAATCGGCTGAGGGCCGAGCTGTTAGAGACGAGACCCTGGCTGGAGGATGACTTGCAAGATCCAGCTGACGTACCGACCAGGGCCGTCAGGAAGTCTCTGTTGAAGTTTGTAAAAGAAAGCGACAAACCCAAGGATGACGATTCCGGGAGTCACTGGCGAGTGTGGTTGGTTGTTTTCCTGGTCGTTGCCGGCGTCGTTGGGGCGATAATCAAAAATGGTATGAAGGAGGTGGCGCCGACGGCTGAAAATGCCGGGCAGCGATCCGGTTGCTCTCAACAGATTGACAGTTCTACGGTACTGCATCTGGCGGATGGGCGTGTAATTGCGACGGATACGATCCCGAATGGAATGTCGTTCAATTTACCAGGCCGAGTTTCACTGAACAAGACTGGCGATTCTTTCCGGATAGTGGGTAAACTGCCGGAGAAACCGGGCCTGTTGTTTACACTATCTGTCGGATCCCTTCACAGACCTCTGAACATCCTATTCCCTGACGATAGTCGCATAGGACTGTCGCCGGCTACCGAATTTGCTCTGTCCGGGCTTTGGAGTAAGGATCGTGTCTGTGAGCTGAATAAGGGTAGGGCGAGGTTTGAGGTTGCTCCTAACAGCAAGCAGCCATTTACCGTCCGGTTGTGGGACGGGACTAACGTGGAAAATCTGGGGACCAATTTCGAGATCGATGCTTCTGATGTTAGGGAGCCGAAAGTTCTCCTTAATAATGGAGCCGTCAGGGTTACCGGGACCGCCGGCTCGGTGGTTATGAAGCCGAAGGAGGTAGTGATCGTGCGGGATGGACGTCCGATCGTTGGGACGCTGGCGAGGGATTCGACGTCATGGGGATGGAGATACGCACCAATGGTCTTCGAGTTCGACCATGCGAGTCTTGACCATATTGTCGAGAGCCTCTCGCGTTGTTATGGTGTGACCATATATAAATATGGTAATACAGAAGGCATTAAAAATCTTACGATCGACATCAGCGCGGGTGATGGGCCGGTAATTAATCAGAAAAAAATCAACAAAATACTTTGTGGGGCTGCCTATATAAGGTTCACCAGGGATAGCCTTATTCTCTCCCGTACCCGATAGACCAGACCAAAGCAATGCAGAAGGGACTTTATCCTCCTTATCCCCTTTTGTCATCAATAAACTCCATATAATTATGAGGTTTTACGCTTTGTTTGCCGCGGTCTTGTTGCTGCATTTACCCTGTGCAGCGCAGCGGCGGGTAAGTATTCACGGCAGGGACCTGCCGATCGACATTATAGTAAATGTGATAGAGAGTCAATCCGGTGACTCCGTTAAGGTTTATGGTAAGATCTTCGATGACTGGCCAGGTGTGACCCTCGACCTGGAGAATGTCCCCGTTGATGTGGCCCTGGACAGTTGCTTTTCCGGCCTGAATTTCAGGTACCAGATCGTCGGCCGGAAGATTTATGTTTATCGGGAACCTTTTTATAATTCACCGTTGTATCTCCCGGTGCGCGGCCGGGCAGTCAGTGAGGGGGGCGAGCCGCTGCCCCTTGCCAAAATAGCAGTACGTGATCATCGAGATCCGCTGCTTAGCGACGACGGTGCATTTGGTATTCCGATGAATGGTTTTTTTATTACAGTCACGGTATCCTGTCCGGGGTATGTCACACAGCAGCTGGAGCTAACCAATAAGGTTGCCCTGAATACGGTCGTCCTGCAGAAGGAAGCTACCAGTCTGAACGAGGTGGTAGTCGAGGGTTACAAGAACAGTGCGAAAAGAGCAGTCATTGGGACGCCCATTACCCTAAAAGCAGGAGATATCCTGATACAGCATGCGTCGAATCCGCTGGATCTGCTGCAGGCGCAGGTGCCGGGTCTGAGTATTGTACGGCCGAATGGTTTCTCCAATGGCGAGTATAGTGTTCTGCTGCGGGGCCGGCGTTCCATTGGAGCGGGAAATGACCCCCTGTATGTCGTTGACGGGCTGCCCTTTCCTTCCAGCAGCGGTACCGGAATTATCGGTCCAGGGTCGCCGGTGGGTGGTTCGAATCCGTTGAACAGTATTTCGCCGGAGGATATTGCAGAGATTACGGTACTGGTGGGACCCGCCTCAACGGCCATCTATGGCAGCCGGGCCGCGAACGGCGTCGTGCTGATCACGCGAAAGAAGGGATTGTCGGGGCCGCTGCGGTTGAATGCGGATGTTTCCTATGAGCTGTCGCGGGCGATGATGGGCAGCCGCCTTCTGAATACGAGGGAATTCCTGGCCCTCCGTGACGAGGCCGCAAAGAATGACGGGTACGGTTCGACTGCCGTGCCTGAATACGCGTGGGATACCAGCCGCAGCAGCGACTTCCGGAAAGCCATCATCGGGAATCCGGCCCGGGGATTCAACGGTCATATCGACCTCACCGGGGGCACCAGCGGTTGCTATTTCCTGCTGTCAGGTAACGCCAGTACCCAGTCGACTATCCTGGGGCGCGATACCAGGGACTCCCGCGGGTCTATATACGGCTATCTGCACCTGCAGTCGCCGAATAGCCGGATAAAGCTTGCGGTATCGCTGTCTTACAGCGCACAGGGCGAACGGTTGCCGCAGGAGGATCTGACGAGGTATATGTTCCTGGCTCCCAATGCGCCGCTGTATACGGGCGTGGGGGCGGATCGCCGGCTCAATTGGGGAGCGGACAGCCTGGCCTTTTCGAATTTTATTGGGCTTGAAAATAACAGCTACGAGCTAAGAGTGCACCATCTTTTGGGGAACGCACAGGCGGTCTGGCAGATAAAGGATGATCTCTACATTGAGACATCGCTGGGTTTTTATCGTCGCGCTTCCGATGAGCGCGGGACGACGGCGATCAGCGGCCAGGATCCGAGCCTTGTGCCGGCACCTACGGGGCAGCTGTCGTTGGGCTCCGCCGTTTGTAAGAATGGCATCGGCGAATTACTGGCGCGGTATCGTCACGAATGGGATTGGGGCCTCCTGGAGACGCTGGCGGGAGGGACGTTGCAAACCGAGCGAACGGACAGCAGTTCCACTACCGTCGCCGGTCTTACCAATGACGTTCTGTTGGCGACGGGCAACGGCGGGACGGCGGTGTATTCGGCCAACCGCGTCAACTATGTTTATGCGGCGGTGTTTGGGCAGGCGACCTATACCCTGAAGAAGAAATATGTGTTCAGCGCGACGGGGCGACGGGATGGCTCCAGCAGGTGGAGTCATGGGCATCAGTACGGAACTTTCGGAAGTTTTGGAGCGAGCTGGGTATTTGGAGAAGAGTCTTTCTTTCATTTTCCCAGGTGGGTGAGTCTGGGAAAGTTGAGGGCCAGCTATGGTACGGTGGGTAACGATCAGATACAGGACTATCAGTATGCCCTGTCTTACTCGACGGTCAGCGCGGGAGGCGCCCGGCAGGGATTTTTGCCGACGACGTTGTACAACCCATCCCTGCACTTCGAGACGTATAAAAACCAGGAGGCGGGTCTGGACCTTGGGTTCCTGGAGAACAGGATTGGTCTTTCGGTTGTCGCGTATCGGTCTTGGAGTACGAGCCAGTTGTTAGTGCAGAAATTGGCCATACAGTCCGGGGCTCCGGGTGTGATGAGTAATCTGCCAATACGGGTCCAGAACGACGGACTGGATGTCGTGCTAAGGGCGAGCGTGGGAAAGAAGGGAGGTCTTCAGTGGGCGTCTTCGCTGAACCTGACGATACCTGACAATAAGCTTGTGAGTTATCCTGGTCTGGCTGTCTCCTCCAATGCCACGACCTATGTTACCGGAAAGTCGCTGAGTGTATCGCAGGCGCTGCATTTTGTTGGCGTGGATCCGGGTTCGGGCCTCTATCAGTTCGCCGACCGTAACAAGGACGATACGCTGAACTATAAGGATTTTGTTCCGACAAAGTCGCGGGATCCGCGTTGTTATGGTTCCTGGTCGAACAGTATTTCCTATAAGGGGGTTCGGCTGGATATCGTGCTGGCTTTTTGCTGGCAGAACGGTTGGGATCCGCTGGCTGTGCTGGATCAGATCAACTATACTGGTGCGGGTTCGCAGGTGGTAGGTCAGCTGAGCAATGGGCCGGTCGAATGGCTCGACCGCTGGCAAAAGCCGGGGGATCGGTCCGGACGGCAGCGGCTGACGGTCTTGCAGCCGGGTATGCCTGGCGCCGGCGCGGCGGATGCCCTTTTGCTTCGAAGTTCATCGGATGTGAGTGTGAGGGATGCGAGTTATGCCCGGTTGAAGAATTTGTGCCTGTCGTGGCAGATCCCGGAGAGCTGGCTAAAGCCGTGGCGGCTGAAAGGGTTGCAGGTCTATTTCCGGGCGCATGATCTTTTGACGCTCACCCGGTATCCGGTGACGGATCCTGAGATACAAAATCCGACTGTATTTCCCCTGACCAGGTCATGGAAGTTTGGATTTTCCCTAACTCTTTAATTATTCAGTTATGCATTTTTCTTTTCAACGACTATTGTTGATAGCCGGCTGTTTGCTGGCGGCCTGTAACAAATTGGTGGAAACTCCGCCGCCTGCTGCTGTCGTCGGAGCCTCCAAGGTATATGCCGACGACCGTGGCGCAGAGACTGCGATGGAAGGTATTTATCTGGCGATGATGAACAATATGCGCGGGCCATTTAATGGAAATTTTTCTGTTTTACCGGCGTTGAGTTCGGATGAGATACGTTGCAACCTGCCGCCAACGCCTTTAAATGCTGCCGAAGACTCTTTTTATTTGAATCGGCTGACGGCTGGGAATATTTTCAATGCCAGTCAGTATACGGGCTGCTATCGCCTCATCTATGACGTCAATTCCTTGTTGGACGGTCTTAGTGGTCTTAATGGCCTGACAGCGGAGAAGGATAGCGAATTGAGGGGAGAGGCTGAATTGATCAGGGCGTTTATTTATTTCTACCTGGTCAATCTGTATGGTGATGTCCCGTTGGTGGTCTCGACGCTGTACACTGCGACTGCGGTGCAGCCGAGGGCGGGGGCTGCGGCGGTCTATCAGCAGGTGGTCGATGACCTGGAAGATGCGCAGCGGCGGTTGCCGGTTGCTTATGTTGGGGACGGGCGGACGCGTCCGTGTCGGGCGGTGGCGACGGCATTGCTGGCGAGGGTTTGGTTGTACCGGGGGGAGTGGGGACTGGCGGCCGCTGCGGCGGGGCAGGTGATAGGGGATGGACGGTACCGGCTGGAGCCGGACTTGGGGAGGGTGTTTTTGAATGGAAGTCAGGAGGCTATCTGGCAGCTGATGCCGGTGTACGAGAAGGAGCAGCCGGATGGTGGATCGGTTCGGGTGGCTACGGCGGAGGGCGGTCTGTTACAGCCCAAGACGAATTCGGCGGCGCCGATGTATGTATTGCAGGACAGCCTGGTAAGTAGTTTTGAAGCGGGAGATTTGCGAGAAGGGGCCTGGACGGAAAAATTGGTCCTGAGAGGGAGGGAGTTTGTCTATCCTTCGAAGTACCGACAGACGGTGTGGACGGACGTCAATCCGGAATATGAAACGGTGTTGCGGTTGGCGGAGATGTATCTGATACGTGCTGAGGCACGGGCGAGGATGGGGGATGCAGCGGGGGCGGCGGCTGATCTGGATGTGGTGAGGGAGCGGGCGGGGCTTAGGGTGGTTGGGGCGGGCGATGACGTGGTGGGGGCAGTGCTGAAGGAGCGGCGGATCGAGTTGTTTTCGGAGTGGGGGCATCGGTGGATGGATCTAAAGCGAACCGGTTTGGCGGGTGTGGAGTTGGGTGGGAAGGCGGGATGGAAGGCAACGGACACGCTGTATCCCATACCCGCCTCGGAGCTGCTGGCCAACCCGTATCTTACACAAAACGGTGGTTATTAGCCTAGTAGGTGAAATGTGCGTAGAGATTTACCAGCGGAAATCCGGTGTGTGGGATGTTGCCGTTGATGTAGCCTCTGGCGATGAGGGTACCGCCGAGGGGGTTGGTGTTGATGTTGACGCCGTCGTAGTACCACCACCATTCGTCTTCTTCTTCGGCGAGGGTGGCGTAGTCGTTGAACTGGTCGCCGGGCATGGTGAACCAGTAGTAGGCAGTCATCCGGAGGTTGGCGGAAGGGGAGCGTTTGGGGTGAGTAGAGGGGGCGAAGGCGGTGGCCCCGAGCAAGAGGAGGCCGGTGAGGAGCAGGGCTCCGGGTGATAGACGGTTCATGGTGAGTGCCGCTTTTTGGAGGAAAAAGGGCTGAAAAACTTTAAGGTTTAATAGATGGAAATGCCGATGCGGGTTGGGATTCTCTGTATGGAGGCATAAATGTCGCCCCGGCGGCTGAACTATAGGTGTCGCGGAAAGGTATTAGATCGAACTAGGAGTTAACCTTTAGGTAAGGCTATAGGGGAGGCTGTAAAATGGCCGGGAAGGCTTGTAAATGCTGAATTTGGAGTGTATTTTGGGATGGGCTTTGCTGTTATAAATTACGATTAAATGTTATAACGCCGAAAAGGTAATGGAAATTTAAACTGCGAAGTTTTTTTCCGAATTTTCCCTTCTTTTGATTTGAAATTATTGTAAAATTTCGAAAAAATGTCTGCTGTCTGACAAAAAAGCTACCGGAAAGTGGTGGTTAAGAATTTTCTATTTTCGTAAAACTTATTGAAACGATTACTTCTAATATCCTTTTTGTTGCCATATGAAGGATATTTCTTTCCATTAAACCTACTGTGTATCGGACACCGGCAATGCCGGGTTCGAATAGTTGTGTACTATTAGTCTAATAGAACGAGTCTATTTTTTTTATTTTGAATAAGGTTGAGGCGATTTGTTAACCTCCCTCCCATTAGGGACGGGAAAACCCAAAAAACTGATTATATGAAACAGACCGGACCCCTTTCTCCAATTTATGACGACTAGCCAGCTCCCCCGGAGGGATGCCCAATAAAAAAGAAAGACGGCGGCAACCGTCCTTCTTTACAGTTTGGCGGGCTAACTCTGCGAGCCGCTTCAGAGACTAACACAGACAATAACCCACACAAATCAAAGGTATGAACTTTTTTTACAATGCTCCCATCGAGCGGGGAGCGCCTGGCAACCGTATGCCATCCGCAAACCGTCCGGTGTTCTCATTGACACAGAATATAAAAACCCTGTTATTAGGCGTGAAACTCGCTGCTGTTTTATTACTGACGACCTGCCTGCAGGTTAGCGCAAAGGTTACGAATGCGCAGAAACTGAGTATATCGTTTCATAACGGATCTCTGGAGAAATTGTTTGCGGAAATCGAGAAGAAGACGCCCTTTGTCTTTTTTTATGATGCGGCAATTTTGAAGGGGACGAAGCCGGTGACGGTGGAGATGAGGGAAGCGAGTGTGGAGGAGATTTTGAGGGTTTCGTTGAAGGGGCAGGCATTGGATTACTCGATAAATGATAAGACGATTTTCGTGAAGAGGAGTAATTTGAACAATAATAACGTTGTTGAGGGGCCCGGGGGAGAAAACGACCCAAGGGAAATTCACGGGACGGTTCTTGCGGATGACGGAACTCCTTTGTCAGGTGCGACAATAAAATTAAAGGACGGCAAAATTGCTGCAATAACGGACGAGAGGGGAACATTCAAGATTAAGATTGGCAGCAGTCCTGCAATTGAGATCTCTTATACGGGATATGCTTCTAAACAAGTACAAATTAGCGGTAATCAACTTGCTTTTACTGTCTCATTGACCCGGTCGACAAGCAAATTAGATGAAGTTCAGGTCATTGCTTATGGGACCACTACCCAGAGATTAAGTACAGGCAATGTTTCGAAGGTAACAAGCAAAGAAATCCAAGAACAGCCGGTATCCAACGTGTTGGGCGCGCTGGAGGGCCGAGTGCCTGGTTTGTTGATAACACAGCAGACAGGTGTGCCTGGTGGCGGGTTTACGGTACAAATCAGAGGACAGAATAGCATCGGCAATGGTAATGATCCTTTCTACGTCATAGATGGGGTGCCTTACAACTCTCAAATACCTTTTAATGAAAGCGGGCTTGGAGTTATCAACACTTCATTGCAAGGAGGTAGTCCGCTGAATTTTATCAATCCTTATGATATAGAGAGCGTCGAGGTTCTGAAGGATGCGGATGCAACCGCCATATACGGAAGCCGCGCAGCAAATGGAGCAATATTAATTACAACAAGGAAAGGAAAAGTTGGAGCAATGAGGGTAGGGCTGAATGTTACTGCCGGAACGTCGCGACCAAGCAGGGATATTAAGCTTATGAATACGGAGCAGTATCTGGGCATGAGGCATGAAGCTTTTGCGAATGACAAAAGGAAGCCTGGTGGCGGTGATCATGACATCAATGGAGATTGGGATACGACCAGATATACTGATTGGGCAAGCGTATTCCTCAATAATCATCCGATTTACAACGATTACGAAGCCTCAGTTTCAGGTGGGACAGTAAATACGCAGTGGCTTGTCGGTGGCGGATATAATCGACAGACGACAGGCCTTCCAACGTTGCTGAGTGGAGACGGTGCTGATGAGCGACCATCCGCTCATTTTAGTTTGAGTAGTGCGTCATCAGATAAGAGATTTAAGGCAACATTTACGGGGAGTTATGTTTCAGACAAAAATACAGTCCAGACACAGGATTTTAGTCAGAACCGTTTTTTGGCACCTAATGCTCCCGCTCTGTTTAATTCCGACGGGACACTCAACTGGGCCCCGTTACAACCTGGGGATGTTGGAACCTTCAGCAATCCATATGCATACTTATATATTAAATACAGAGCAGTTTCTTCGAACCTTGTAGGGAATGGTAGCCTTAGCTATAGTGTGTTGCCGGGTCTGGAAATCAGAGCTAATGTGGGTTACACGAATACCCAGATAGACCAGGTCCAGACGTATCCGACTACCATTTATGACCCTGGTTATCACATGACGTCCGGAAATTCGAATTTTGAAACAAGTAATACGCACGGGTGGATAGCCGAGCCTCAGGTCAATTATGAAGTCCATCTAGGGCGAGGCGTATTGTCTGCCTTAGCAGGTGGTACCTTCCATGCGACCAGAAACTCTGCCCAATACCTGATAGCAAATGGTTTCATTAGCGATGCATTGTTGGAGGATGCACAAGCGGCAAGTTCGATTGCCGTCGAATCAAATGAATCTCAATATAAGTATAGTGCTGCTTTTGGCCGGCTCAATTACAACTGGGACGACAAGTACATCGTTAACCTGACGGCACGACGTGATGGAAGTAGTCGATTCGGACCGGGCCGGCAATTCGGAAGTTTTGGGGCTGTAGGTGCAGCCTGGATTTTCACCAGGGAAAAGTTTATGCAGAACGCGCTTCCAATACTTAGCTTTGGGAAGATTCGGGCGAGCTACGGTACCACGGGAAACGATCAGATCGGCGATTATCAATTTCTTGACCTTTACAAAGCTACGCAGTATCAATATGGCAATTCACAAGGCCTATATCCCCAGAATCTCTTCAATCCGCAACTTGCTTGGGAACTTGATAAAAAATTAGAAGGTGGTATTGAGCTCGGTTTTCTAAAGGATCGTATGTCTCTCGGCGCAAGCTATTATCGAAACCGGTCAAATAACCAACTGGTAAATACTCCGGTCTCATTAGTAACCGGATTCGGCTCAATACCCGCTAATTTTCCGGCGTTGGTACAGAATAGCGGCATGGAATTCTTTTTACATAGCGTGAATTTAAGAGGAGAGAATTTCACCTGGTCTACCAGCATCAATTTAACTATCGCCAAGAACAAGCTATTAGCATTTCCGAATTTTGAAACATCGGGATATACGTACAATTTGCAGATAGGACAACCAATTACGGTTCAGCGGGTCTATCATTTGATTGGCGTAAACGACACAACTGGTCTTTATCAATTCGCCTCCAGCAAGTCGGGTTCTACTTATTTGCCGAACAGCGAGACGGATCGTATTACAAACGTCAATACGACTCCCAAATATTATGGTGGGATTCAAAATAGTTTTAGTTACAAGGGGTTTACCCTAGATGTGCTTTTTCAATTCGTGAAGCAGACCGGGAGAAACATTTTTGGTGCATTTGGAACACTTCCTGGGTCGATGGCAAATATGCCTGTGGAACTTTCAGACCATTGGCGCCAAAATGGTGACCATGCAAAATATCAAAAATTTGGGCAGACGTTTGGTGCTACATATCGGGCGTATAATTTCGCAAAGCAGAGCGATTTTGTCTACAGCGATGCGTCCTATATCCGATTGAAAACCCTCTCTGCGTCCTGGCAGATTCCCGCCATGTGGAGAAAAAGTATGCATCTGGAAAATTGTCGTTTTTTCGTAAACGCACAGAATCTTTTTACGATTACCCATTACGATGGTATTGATCCGGAAACTCAAAGCATCGGTTCTCCGACAAAAAAGGTTATAGCTGGAGGTTTCCAGGTAATGTTTTAGCTAAATATGTTTTATTGGATGATCATTTATATAATAAATCATGCGTTCTAGAATAATACAAAAAGTGAATGGTTTTGTAGCGCTGTTGTCGCTAAGTGCAATTCTTGGCGGATGCAAGAAATTTGTGGAGATAGACCCCCCAGCAAATCAAATAACAGCCGCTACTACATACAGTAACAATACAAGCGCTGCCGCTGTAATGACCGGAATGTACAGTAATATGATGGCCAATGCAGGATTGTCGGATGGCAACAATAGCATCGGCTATCTTCAAGGTCTGGCTGCCGACGAACTAACAAATTATTCGAACGTCCCAAATTTGGTTCAGTTCTATCAGAACGCATTGAGTTCTTCAACGAGTGGTGCATCTAATGCCTATTACTGGGCGGAAATCTACAATGAACTGCATATTGCCAACGCCGTTCTCGAAGGACTGGCTACTACGTCTGGCGTCAGCCCAACAATAAAGCAACAGCTGATTGGGGAAGCGAAATTTATGCGGGGATTTCTGCATTTTTATGCTGTCAATTTATACGGAGACATCCCACTGATTACGTCTACTAATTATTTGACAAACAATTCTACACATCGCATTCAGTCTACAATTGTTTACCAACAAATAATTCAGGACTTAAAAGACGCGGAAAGTGTGTTAAGTACAAACTATCTAGATGCGAACGGTAGCACAACTGAAGACAGAATAAGGCCCAATAAAGCGGCGGCGGCGGCTCTGTTAGCAAGGGTTTATCTTTATAACGGCGATTGGGCGAATGCCGCGCTTCAAGCCAGTTCGGTAATTGCGCAGGCCGGGGTCTACAGCCTTGACTCTGTGGATCAGGTGTTTCTGGCCAACAGTACAGAAGCAATTTGGCAATTGGAGCCAGTCAGTCCAGGGTATAATACCCAGGATGCGTACAACTATGTGTTGCAAGGGCCTCCCGGTTCGGGAATTTACGCTGTTACGTTGAGCACCTATTTATTGAGTTCATTTGAGAAGGGAGACGAAAGGTACTCTAACTGGATTAGCGCTTATACAGATGATAGTGTAAATTTTTATTACTATCCCAATAAGTACAAGGTTTATTTACAAAATGAACCTGTCACCGAATATGCGATGGTTTTGAGGTTGTCGGAGCAATACTTGATCAGAGCGGAGGCGGAGGCAGAAGGTGCAGCAGGGGGCGTCAATGCCGCTATTGCGGATTTAAATGTGATCAGGGGCCGGGCGGGCCTTGCTGATTACTCTGGGCCTGTTAGCAAGGACTCTGTGCTAGCTGCGATCCTACACGAACGGCAGGTTGAATTGTTCACCGAATGGGGGCATCGATGGTTCGACCTTAAGCGAACCGGAAACCTTAATTCGGTGATGGGAATGCCTGGCAATGTATGTGCTGATAAGGGTGGGACATGGAATCCTGACTGGGCGCTGTTGCCGATTCCATTGAGCGATTTGCAAGTCGATCCTAACCTCAAACAAAATCCAGGCTATCAATAGTGGTTGTGATGTAGTAATATAAGTCAAACAAAAAAGTGCATAAATGAAACTGGTGTTTTACTTCGTACTCTGCCTTCCTTCAATTGTTGCAGCGCAGGGCATTCAATTTGAAGAAGGGATGAATTGGAGGCAGCTAAAGGAAAAAGCTGCCTTGGAGAATAAATATATTTTTCTCGACTGCTATACCACGTGGTGTGGGCCTTGCAAAAGGATGTCGAAGGAGATATTCTCTCAAGCCAAAGTGGGAAGTTATTTTAATGAGAATTTTATAAGCGCGTCGGTGCAGATGGATAAGACTCAAAAAGATGGTGAGGAGGTTAAAGCCTGGTATGTCGATGCGAAATCAATAGCTGCAGAGTTTCATGTAAATGAATATCCGACATATTTGTTCTTTTCACCAAATGGAGAGGTAGTGCATAAGGAGTCGGGCGCTACGGACAGCCAGGAAGATTTTATAAATATTGCTGAGTCTGCGCTAGATTCGAACCTGCAGAATTATACTTTGGTGAGGCATTATAGGGCGCATGTCGGCGATTCTGCATATTTGCGTCGTGCACTTATTGCAGCCGCTGAAACTGGAGACACAGAGAGCGCAGTGACTATTGGAAACAGTCTGGTTCAATGCCTGAAAAATCCAACTAGTAGGGAAAATCTTGACTTGATCGATAAATTTAAGTTGATCAGGACTAGCGATGATGTAGCCTTCAAATTGTTTGAGCAGAATGCCGGCGCAATTGACTCTCTTATGGGAGATGAGGGATATGCCGAGTGGGCTTTGAGCGAGGCTATCTTCAATGAAAAGATTGAGCCACTGTATTCGATGGCTCCTTGCGTGCTGTCGTGGCAAAACATAACCCAAGAGTTACGGGAATCATTTCCAAAACTTAGCCTCGCCTTGATCGATATAGAACGGGGAAATTTTGCCTATAAAATCAAGCAGGAGATAAAAATGACGGTTTATAAGTCAGGTTCTGGTGCTCCAAATTGGCAACTCATTTCCGCTAAATTGAAGGGAAAGTATCCGGATTTCGATTTTACACGAACGATGTTGGATGTGGAAAGTGAATATTATTATAAAAAGGGCGAATGGAGTGCTTGTGAGAAAAGTGCATATTTGTTGATTCATAGATATGGTCAGTTTATTGGTGACAGAGACATAAATAACATTGCTTGGGACTATATTTTTATGCACGGCCGGAGCAGAAAAACTTTGCGAGAAGCGCTTGAATGGATGAAACGATCTGTTAAAAGAGATCCGGAGCGGGGAATTAATCTCGATACTTATGCCAATCTATTATATAAAGATGGCCGCCGGTCAGAGGCATTATATTGGGAAGGAAAGGCAATTGAAAAAACTCAGAATGAAAATGATTTAAAGGCGATCCGCGCGAATTTGGATAAAATTAAAAAATCGCTGCCGACCTGGGCCAGCGATTCCATGTTGATTTCTGGTTAGAATTTCTCTTGTAAAAGGCGGCGGTTTCAATTAAATTTGGTGCGTATCAAACACGATATTATGCGCAATGTAATATTGCAGATGCTTATCCTATTTTACTGCAATAACTCGGCAGTCTGTCAAAAAAAGAGAGCAATTGATTTTGACGCTTTGCGAAAATGGCCAACCTTAAACTGCGAAAGAATAAGCAATAATGGCAAATATTTTTCCTATACCGTTGAAACGCCGGGAATTGGCTTTGATTTGAGAGTTGCATCAATAGATGGAAGTTGGAAAAAGGAAATTAAAGGGGTTAGCGATAATGGAGTCTTTACAGCGGATAGCCATTTCTTAATTTTTCGTAGCCAAACGTCTGACAGCGTAGGCATTCTAACGGTAGGATTGGACAAAATTCGGTATTTTGAACATGCGTTAGATTTTATGGTGCCTGAGAATGGCGATGGGAGATGGTTCGCTTGTAAATTAAGGTCTCCCGAAGGAATGTTGCTTAAAGTCGACTTAAGTACCGGACTGCTAGATAGCATACCGAATATAGAGAATTGTGTGTTTGATAACCAAGGGCGAACTCTCGCGATTACCAAAATAGTTGGACACCAAGCAGACAAGCGAGTGCAAGTGCTTATGTTGGATCTTGCAACCGGAGGAACGTATGTGCTTGGGAACGCCAATGGAGTTGGAGACTTGGTTTTTGATAAAGATGGCTGCGCTCTTGCATTTTTAGCTAGTCAATCTGGTAGTGATGATAAACGCGAGTTGTGTTATTTCAAAAAAGGGATGGATTCTGTGAGGCATTTGGTTCTTGACAGTAGATATTATGAAGATAGTATTAGCTTAGTTAAGATCAAATGCTTCGATCGGGATGGCAGTAAGCTGTTTGTTTATTTTCAGAAGTTGAGGGAATCCGGCCCTAAGGCCGTCAGTGGCTTGAGCATACTTAGCTATAATGACAAGGATATACAAGAGAAAAAAGGTGGTGGGTTGCTAATGGCCGTTGTTCGGTTGACTGAAGGGTTCAAGGTTGTGTTTCTGCAAAGGCCTGGTGATAAAAATTTCTGCATATTAGATGAGGGAGACAATTTCGAACATGTATTAGTTGCCCGGGTAGATCCAAAGACTACGCGTGTAAAAGAGTTTGAGGATATCTATGTGACTTCCGCCAAAGATGGATCGAGAACTCTAGTAGCATCGGCTCTGAATGAAAGAGATCTTAGTTTCTCGACTGGCGGAAGGTATCTAATTTGGTATGATAGAAGTAAGGCTCATTGGTATAGTTACGACTTGATGACGAAGATTGCAAAGAGTATAACAGCCCAGGTAGATGATCAATTATCTTTTATTAGGAATATGCCTACTGAACCAGCAGATTATGGAATTGTAGGGTGGCTGGAAAAGGACACGGCGGTGCTCATCTACAGCCGCTATGATGTTTGGCAGGTTGATCCAAGAGGCGAGAGGAAACCGATTAACTTGTCGGGAGGTTATGGCAAAAGGAATGAAATTGAATTGAGACGGCTGAGTTTCAATGGAGAGCAATCATTGCCTATTAAATTGCGAGATACAATCTTGCTGATAGGATTTGATTTTCGAAGGAAAAGTAGTGTTTTTTTGAATTTGTCGATATTGAGGCCGGGGACGGTCCGTGAAATACAGAATGATGGGATGGTCTATTATTATTCATTTACAGTCCCTTTTCCTGGAGTTGCCTCTCGATTTTATCCTATTAAAGCTAGGGACACCGGAGTATATATTATCCGCCGGATGACTACTAAAGATTATCCAAATTTTTATTGCACCACGAATTTCAAGTCTTTTAAATCTCTTACTGACTATAGACCTCAATTGGATTATAATTGGTACTCGAGTGAACTGGTTAAATGGCGCGGGCCAGATGGACAATTCACGGAGGGCATTCTATTCAGACCAGAGGACTTTGATGTACACAGAAAATATCCTATCATTTTTCATTTTTATGAGAGATCCTCGGATGCATTGAATTTCTATATAGGCGCGGATCTCTGTAATGGGAGTATGAATATTCCGTGGTTTGTCAGCAATGGATATCTCGTTTTTGTACCGAACATTAAATTTCGGGATGCGCACCCGGGGCGGGCAGCGTATGAAGCCGTTATTTCGGCTGTTAAATATCTTTCGAAGTTCGATTATGTTGATACCAGTCGAATGGGCCTACAGGGGCACAGTTATGGAGGATATGAAACCAATTACATTGTTAGTCATACTGGAAAATTTGCAGCCGCAGCAGAGGGGTCGGGCGTGGCAGATTTGATTTCGGATTACAACGGTTTTGATCGATACTATTATTATGAAATTGGACAGGGACGCATCGGGTGCGATTTTTGGCGAAACCGGGATCTTTATATCGAAAATTCTCCAATTTTCTTTGCCAATACTGTTAGTACGCCACTTCTTATAATGCATAACAGAAAAGATCCGGTAGTTCGATTTTCGCAGGGAGAAGAATGGTTTACCGCTTTATCACGACAAGGGAAAAAAGCATGGCTCCTGTCCTACAACGATGAAGGACACCTAATATGGGAACGAGAGAATCAGGTTGATTTTACTACCCGTTTGACACAATTCTTTGGATATTACCTGAAAGGGGAAATGCCGCCGAAGTGGATGAGCGAAAAATATCTTCGGGAGGAGAAAGTTAGCGTGGAGGGGTTAAATTTGGACCATAGTGGGAGTGTGCCTTAGGGGGTGGCCGCTAAGGTAAAGAGATAGCCGCTTAATAGCAACTATCTCTCTACGATTTGTACATCGATGGTCAATCTGCTAAATGCAGAAGAGTGACGAGGACTAGCTGTTGTGCGTCCACCTCCGGATGGGGGTCACACATTTCTTGTGATTGATGGCTGTGACTTTAGTCCACAGAGTTTTAGCGCCACCAGTGAAGGCGGTGTTTACGTTGTTAATAACGGTATGGCATTTGTTAGTTTGCAGACCGGCGGCGTTTGTGAAGCAGGTCGACAGCGTACAGTTGGAGCTTCCGACTCTAGTAGCTCCGTAAAGCTGATGGCCGCTGACTGCGTTGTGGGCCTTGAAGGCAAGAGCGCTGGCTGCGGTTACAACAAAGGCTGCGGCTCCCAATACAATTCTTCCTTTTTTCATACAAATTTTGCTTTTTAAAATTCAAAAAGCTAAACTTTAGATATGGTTAATGCCTACTCTTTTTGCAGGTTTTCGGCATCCCCTGTTAAGCAATCCCGTGAAAGAGACTGCTCTGACGTCCCATGTGATCGGCATGAAACTGATTATTGCGCAACAAGTTGAGTATAATGTTGGTCGTCATCGTATTAATTTGTTAGTATGGGGTGTCCCAAACCGCCTGGTTTGTAGAACCTTAATAGAAAGTGGATTATACCGCTATTCCCTTCCAGGAAGCCTGCGGTGGAAAATGGGCTTCCGTCGGGCATCCAGTAGCAGGTGCCGTCCTTTCGCAGCTGATAGGTATTTAGCAGGAATCTGGCAATCCAATCGGCGCGAGCTTGCCATTCTTCGGACTGAAAGCACTCCCTGGCTTCAAGGTAGAGCTCGGCAAGCCCAGTTAGGCCGGTGGTTTGGGTAGCATCTACACTGACGGGGTGGGGCTGGTAATTTCTAAGGCAGTCCTCGGCGAGTCGCCGGTATATCGGCATTTTGAACACCTTGTAGGCTTTTGTCAAGCAGAGGACAATTCCCGCACAACCGTCCTCGAAGTTTGGGGAAGTGACTGAAGATCGGCTATGCAAGTACCACCTGACATGGGTTCTTTTTTTGCTGGATTGGCTGACCAGCCAGTCGAGACCCCTTTGGGTCGGCTCTATAAGGTGTTGATAAGCTGATGATGTTTCTATACAGCCAAGCAAGAAGCAGAGAATTCCTGCGATGCCGCGACCAAATCCCGTTGCTTTGACGATTTTCTGGCCCGCCGTAGTTGTCCATGACCCGTCTTTTTGCTGCAACTCTAGAATACGGCTAATTTTGGGAGTGAGGATTGCGGAGAAAAGGTCCGAACCCAGAGTGTCCTTAGCGTGTAATATGGAGATTCCCTGACCGGCAAACCCGGAATTGACACCGGTATCCTGAATATTTTCATTTAAGAAACAAGCTTGAATAAGTTTGAGGGGCTCATCTTGATAGACGATCAAACCGGATTGTATTCCTTCTGAGATGGCCAAGCCTATTCCGGCAGATCCTTTATAAAGTCCACCAGGTAAATCGGACATTCTATAACTGCAGGTCTGTCGAATAAATTCAATTGAGGATTCGTATGGTTGGTAGCAGTTGCCGAGGTCGAGCCCCATACGATGGGCTTTGGCGAGAAAGTACAGGATTCCGCTGAGCCCGTGAGAGAAGCCGGGATAAACTACCTTTGAAGAGTCCTGCGAATAAACGATTTGCTTGGCGGCGCCTCCCATTGAGTACCATAGCTGGTCGTCGGTCAAAAACTCTGGGCTGCCTAGTCCTTGGATTGCATTGTTTATCAACTGATCGAAATCAAACTCCTCCAGGATACCAGGGGCTTTTTGCCAAGGTTTGCCGGGGATTGCCAGCTGTTGATTCTTAAAATCTCCGATTACCTGTTGTAGGGCCGCTATTGTCGGTCGGTTACCGGGATTTTCATTTAGGCAGCGGGCGATTGTGGACGCCACTATTTGATCAGGAATAAAGAATTCCAACTGGCATTTTAACGTTGGTTCGTCCAAAACGGCAAACTTTTCAACAGGCAGGCCGGTTAATAGCAGGATAAATAGAGCACCTATTGCATAAACGTCCTGATCGGGTTTTGGCAGTCTTGTGTTTTCCTGTTCCGGGGACATATATCCAGGCGTGCCTAGCCGGAATGGTGGATAGGGCTGGCTTTTCGAATAGTTGTAGGAGAGTTCTAAGTCTATCATCCATAATTTCCTATTGCTGTCGGATAGGAAATTTGCTGGGGTAATATCCCTATGAACATAACCCCTGTCATGCATTTGGGAAATCATGCCAAGTATCTGCAGTGAATAGTCGAGTAATTGCAGACGCTTTGGCAAAGAGAGGGATATCCAGAGGCGATCGTTGAAAGTAGCGACCACAATCTTATCCAGTGGTTGTCCTTTTACGTATTCCATCACAAGATACGTGTTGCCATTTTCCTCGAAAAAGTCGTATATCCTTGGTAATGGAACGGATGTACCCAGGTCTTTATGTAATTCGTATTGCCAGCGTAGCCGATCCGTCATGTCCCTTCCTTTCGAATCGCCAATCATGTTGGCTTTTCCTTCTTTTATTACACACCATTTTATGCGCCACAATTTCTCCAGGTACAGGCCCTTCTTGACGGCACCTTTGGCGTCCTCTTTAAGAATGGCCATGGGTTTATATTTGTCTTGTAGCACGGTGCTAAGTTTCGGAGCTCGAGGTAGTGCCAAAGAACCGAAAGGCCATGATATTTGATGCGGAAGTTGAAAGGGAATGCTGAACGGATCTTCCACCAGATCGCCTTTTTTGTTGCGGATATATGGCTTTTCGGAACCTTCCTGGGTGATTTTAACAATCGGGTTAACTGCTCCATACCGAGTGAAGACTACGGATCCAAGTCTACGATTGGTTAGTATTTCGGGGCCTTTAAAAGTCCCTGTTAAATTAACGAGCTCTCTGGCCAGGTCCAAGGCCTGTACTTCGTCTTTCGGGAAGATCGTAACTAGCTTGCCCAGGAGCAGATACCCATATTCTCCGCCCAGAATGGCCCTGGCCAAGCCAGCCGTGGCAACTATCCGGAAACAGGCTCGCTGCTGAACAAGAAATGGAAGAATAGTTTCAATCAAATCCTGGACCTGTATTGGAATTACGGAAAGCTCTATAAGCCAGCCCTGAAGCCAGTCCGGTTTTCCAACTTCAAGAAACAAACCCTTTCGATCGTATTGCACGTTCTGGCGATCTAATATTTCGGAATAATCTTCCAGAAGGACGGCCTTGCGGGGGTTTGGCTCCGAAGTGGGATTAAGTAATGTTATATGTTGACTATTGGAATCCATTTTTGTAGTAGAGGAATTAATTGTGCAATATGGTTATTAATCTGTCGGCGGGAACTTGCTCATCATATATCTTTACCAATCTCTTTTCTTTATCGTATATCGCCAGATATGGGACCGATGAAGGTCGAAACTGACGGAAAAATGAATGATTGAAATCCTTTCCAACGGTAATGTTTGTGTATTGATTTAGTTGATATCGAGAGCAAAATGCTTTTATATCTTCAAGCTTTGCGCCGGCTAAAAAATATATCTTGGTATTTTGAAGTATTTCCATATGTTGGACAAGGTCGACTATTTCCTGACGACAATGGGGGCAATCCGGGCGAAAGTATACGAGCAGTAACGGTTGGCCGAAGGGTATTTGCTTTGTATTGAAAATAGTGGAGCTGTCCAATGACAAAATACTAAAGACGGGCAAAGGTGACAGATCGGTTCGCGAAGACCTGTCATCATGTCTGTGGCAAGCACAGAGCAATAGAATCAGGAATATATGTAGCGGCGCTTTCATATTTTTTGATTTGCTCAGATGAAGGCCAAAGAGGTCTGTGTCTGGAGGCTGGGAGTTGGTGATTAACTGACCGGGACTGGCTTTTTCTTTGCTACTTTCGAGCCAGTCGACAAATACGAGCGAAAAGGACAACAATATCAACATCGGGAAGAATTCATATCTGAGAACAATTATCGTTGCTGTGATGCAAAATAGAAAATTGCAAAATGTGAACATAGACACCAAAAGGACCGTACGTCTCAGATGACGAGGTATCCGCGTTCGCGTTTTCGAGATAAGGTACCAGATGATACTTCCGAGCGAAAGAACGTTTACAAACAGAAATATATAGGGGAAAATAAATAGGATCTTTCCCTGAACATCTTTTGAAACCGACTGCACAGCTGATGTTTTATAGTCAAACCAATCCTGCGCCTGGTAGTTTACCTCATCTTCGCCCAGGTTATAGACTTCGAGTTTTTCCAAAGGTGGAATAAAGTAATTTTTTGTATTTACAAGTACGAAATATCGAAGGTATTCAATCGGGTGATGCTCAATAACCGTTTTGCCGAAATCTGAGTAAACTATGGATGCTTTTCCCCAATTGACCACGTCATCGAGCTCGGTGCCACGTGCATAGTGTCTTCGGAAATATACCTTGAGGGGTGACTGCGGCTGGCGAATAAAAAAGTTAGCAACGTAGTCTGAAAGAATTGCATCGAAATTAGAAGGCATCTGCCGATAGAAGTTTTGGCTTAGGCGATTGAGTTCCCGACTTTGCGGAGACGGAAATCTGCTGGAATCTGCTTTTATATGCCCATACATATAAAGGCTATTGTTAGCCAGTTGCCAACCCGTAAATAGCGAAAATTGGGATTTGGCAGTCATATTTTTTGCTGCATTCCGGGTGATCACAATGAAAGGAATTAAAAGCACGAGCGGGCTGATTATGCCTAAAAGCTTTGCCCGGAGTGGCTGGCGGGACAATATAAAGGCCACTAGTGAAATGAAGGGGTAATAATAGGCGTTATTTCGGATGGTAAAGCAGAGAAAAAGAACAACTGCCTGGACAAGAACCTGGCTAACACGGGGTTTGTTAATGATCCAAAGAAGTTGGGTAAACCAAATCAAACTAAGAGCCGCAAACAGTGGGTCGCTGTTGACATAATTGCTCAGGTAAAGGAATAGAGGGTTTAGAAAAAAGAAGGCATACAATATTTTTCGTGTGGTATCACCCAGGCCATAAAAATAGCGCAATGTCAAGTAGAAATACATGGATGAGACTTCTAATAGCAGATACTGGAAGGCGACAAGTGCAGTGTCAGAATGGGTGAAGGCGTGGAAGGCAGACAGAAATTTGGAATAGCCAATTGGCCAAATACTTACTGTTAGATTAGCGGATGCTGCAAAAATATAGCTGTATGAATCGGAGAAAAAATCAGCGAAGGGGTACAGGAGCTTGAAAATAATTAGCTGTGCTAATACCAAAGCAGAGGTGGCAAGCAAAAGCCTGCGGTTAGTCTCGCTGGATACGAAGGCCTTGAATGATTCGTTGGCTGTAGATGCTTTCGGCATAAATATTTCTTTTTTACCGGTGCTTCATTTAGTCTATTTTGACGGCTATTACAATCGCAAAAGTACCGCCGACATCAGGATCAAGGTTACTGTCAATTTGAAATTCAGGCAAATACTTTCGGAAATTGATCGCGTTTGTCTTCAAGGGATGAATGGAATTGAATGGCTGATATTTTACAATTTCAAATTTTCTGCCGAGCGCTTTCTTTACAGATCTGCGATTTAACTGTCTCCAATATTCGAATACCCCATCAAATTCGTTATATAAGCCGATTTCTGTTCTTATGCAGGTTAGTATATACCCCCCCAACCTAACCAGCTTTGATACATTGGTCAAACCATCGTACTGCCGTTCAGATGACTTTGGCCTATTTACAAAAATCAGCGTATGAAATTTATTTATGTAGGGTTCGTATCGCGCGTCAAAGTCTTCTCTGTATGGGTCGATCTTGTGGATAGCGTTGATTTGTAAATGTCCTGAAAATCGTTGTTTTAATAGATCGCAGATTTCCCGATCGGGATCACTGATCCTGAACTTAAAGTCACCCGCGATAAGATAATCCGTAAATTCTGCGTTGCCAGAACATACCTCAAGGATACGGCCCTTAATATATGGTGTGGCCAAGTTATAAATCCATTGGTTCAGGATGGTTGTCTCCGTGTATTCAACTGAAGATGGCACTTCTGTTATATCCTGGTGAGTTGGCGGTTCCATGCTTGTTTTTTAGTCCGGGTTTGTTGAAGAGAACTAAACGTCTTTTCTTCTTTTGTAAAGGTAATGCCGGGCATCGTCGAACCGGGTGTCCTTGAAGGATTGTTTTTCGCCCTGAACTTGAATCCGCGAAATTAGTTTGTATGAGTCCAGTGTCTAATAACACCGGAACACTTTTGTAAATTGATTTTGGTAACGGCGGTCCATAAGGTATTGTTGGGTCCGTCAAAAGCAGTCTTTAGGCCGCCAAGAACGGTGTGGCATTTTCCGAACTGCAGCCCTGATGGACTTGTGAAACATGTTGAGAGTGTGCAATTTGAGCTTCCGACGCGTGTCGCACCATAGAGCATGTGTCCGCTGGTTTTTTTTAAATGTTTAAATGAAAGGATGCTGGCCATCGTAACGACCAATGCCGCTAACTGGAGTATGGTTGACTTTTTCATGGATGCCATTTATTTGTTTTTAAAATGTTCTAGTTTGAAGTTTATACTGATTAAAAAATAGCGGCCTATGTAATGCGTTTCATTTTGAGTCAGGGTAGTAGCCGAGAGTGACTGAGTAGCTCCTGCCCCGTGATTGAATAGGTTTTTAATGGAGAGAGTAAAATTGGCTTTATTCAGTTTTAGAATGTCGCGCTTTATTTGAAAGTCAGCGAATATCGGGTTTGCTGATAGGCCGTCATTTAGGGTGCTTGTGTAAGCCTGGCGGATGGAATAGATCAGCTGCCAGGATTTCAGTAGTATGTGGCGGCAGTTGGCGACCCACGTAAATGAGGAGAACCAGGTCGGCGCTGTAGTAGCGGGCGAGTACTGCGTATGTGCCAGGGAATAAGACGCGCCGGCGACGAGTTCTAGGCAATTTGGAATGTTAATATTGGTCGTAATGCCTTGGCTGAAGAGAACGTTTGTGGTTTTAAAAAAATTGTCGTTTACAAGGTTCCCTGCCTGGGATCGGGAGACGTTTCCGTCAAGTATAATTTTAATTTTGGAAACGTCCGGTAGTTCTAGTCGGTAATCCAACTCCATGGTGGTAAAGCCGTTCTTGTTTTCGTACGTTGTTTTTTGGATATATTTGCTGGAATCGTCAGGATATTTGTAGTTAGAGATTACCATATTTTTTATGGTGTTGTAGGTAAGGCCTATTTCGAATCCGAAGGAACGCGTTGGTCTGATAGATGACTGGGTGTATCGAAACTGAGCGGTTTGGTTGTATGCGGCTTTCAATTGCGGGTTTCCCTGTACTGGGTACAGTGGATTTGTCAGGTCGGTTACTGGTTGTAGTTGCTGAAGGGAAGGGAGGATTGAAATTGTTTTGTAGTTGCAGATGAGCTTTTTTCTTTGCGAGAGGTCGTACGAAAGTTCTGCTTCGGGTAACAGGTTGAAGTATTGGTTAGCTTGTGAAGTTGCTTTTGCTGCTGTCTTTCCGCTTTGAAGCTCGGGTTGGGCTCCGATACCGATAGAAAGGTTCAGTCGTGAAAGATGCGCGAGATATCGGAGATAAAAGGTGTTGACGGTATTCTGCAGTGAGTAGGTATTGCTTAGGCTGTCACTGGGCACGAGGGTGGTCGCTGGAGTATTTTGAATATATGTTATCAGCCCGTCTTTGGACGATGAAATGTTTAGTGAGTAGGCCAGTTCTAGAAGTGACTTTGGACTGAGCGACGCGAAATAGCTAATGTCAGTGACGAGGCTGTGTTGATAATTGGAAGATCTGATGGCATTAATTTGCGGTGAGGCGCTGATGTTGCCGTTAAACAAGACGGCAGTGGAGTCCAAATTTGCCAGGTGACGATCTTGTGAGGAATAGAGGTAAGAGGCTTCGATGGTTAACTTATTACCGGATATCGGATTTTTTTTCTCATAGTATACAACGGAGCCAGTGCTGAAGCCGTTGGAGCGGCCGTACGAGGTTGTTTCCGAATTGGTGGTTCTCAATGAGCCTCCGCTATTCTCGGTTGCGGTGGTTCTAGAGGTCGTAGCCTGAAAGTTCTTCGATAAACTGAAGGTGGTGGCGATTCTAAGCAGGCTGTTGGTTTCGGGCCGATATAATACTGTGTTGGTGTAATTCAGGTTGTTATTTTGTCCTGAGAATGTACGGGATTGCTTGGCATTCTTTGTAACTCCCGGATAATACGATATTTCGTCGCTTTCTCCTGATAGAGTCTGATCATTTCCCCAATAACCAAGGGCGGAGCTTCCGGAGAGCTTGTTTGACCAAGTGTCGGAATAACTGGCTGCCGCCAGTTGCTCCCTTATATTTCCTGTCGGATTGTCGTTGATGAGTTTTGAGTTCAGTGTTATTTGGCGATCGCCGGTAAAGGTATTTGCATATCCTTTGGCCAGATATTTATTTTCATTTCCGACCCCGTCCTCAATGTTCGCGATAAAGCCGTTCTTCTTGGTCTTTTTTAGGATTATGTTTACAACTTTTTCGGGGCTTCCGCTCTTTACACCAGTTAGTCGGGCTTTGTCTCCATAGTCGTCGATAACTTGAATTTTGTCAATGATGTCTGCGGGAAGATTTCTAAGTGCAGTTGACAAATCTCCACCAATGTAGTCCCTGCCATTGATCTGTAGGCGGGATATCTTTTTGCCTTCGATGAGAATATTTCCTCCGGTGTCGGTAATCATTCCCGGAAGCGCTCTCAGGAGGTGCTCCAATTCCTCTCCGGCGCGCATCGGATAAGCAGATGCCCGGAATTCTATCGTGTCTTCTTTGACAGTAATTGGTCTGATATAGTCAACGGTAACGGTCTCAAGCTCCTGATAAATGGGGTGCAAAACAAGTGAGTGCAAGTTCAGTACGCGCGTGCCTGGTGGAATATTGTATGTTGTTTCGAAAGCTGAATAACCCTTCATTGTAACCCCGAGTTTGAAAATGTCCTGTGAGTCCAATTTGAAAGAAAAGGCGCCGTTCTGCCGACTAATTAACGACAGGTCCAGACCAACGGATGTGACATGAACTGTCGCGTTAGGTAAGGCAACACCTGTCGTATCCAGAATGACACCCAATACAGTTGTCGGGTGCTGGCTGTACGAATTTCCTGTTGTTATTATCATGAAAATGAGTATCGTAATCGCCGGTTTCATTTGATTCGATCTGCTGAAAGGGGTGCGCTTCACTTATGCCATGGGAAGTCGATATCTCTTTCGGTATTCGAAAGGCGAGATGTTATTTTCCTTTTTGAACTCTTTGGAGAAGGTCTTGCCGTCGATATAGCCTACTTCTGTTCCAATGTCGAAAAGACTTTTGTCTGTCTCGAGGAGTAGTTCCATTGCTTTTTTCATACGGACTTTTCGGTGGTAGTTAAAGACGGTGCTTCCTGTAATTTGGAGGAAGCAGGAGCTTAGTTTGTGGACGTTGATGCCGAGCTTTCTTGAGAGCTCGAATAATGTTATAGGACGGTCGATTTGAAGATCCAGCCATTTTTTTGCTTCAAGTATTTTTTCTGTGTCCAGTCGACTTATCGATAATTGGCTGTGACCATTTTGTTGTATTTGGTCTTCTGCTACTTTTATTAACAGATCGAGCAGCTGTCCTTTTTTAATGAGTAAGTTTAAGTCGCTATCTATGCAGCGGGTATTCAAAATCTGGCCGATTATTGTTTTCATTTCCAGGGTTGCGAAATGGAGCGGAAATCGGAAGCAGGTGGCCTGATTGGCTACGTCTGATCGCGATAAAATTTTAAAGTTGGGATAGGCGGCAACCAGCTTTGAGAAAATATGTTCGCGATAAGAAATTGTGATGAAGCTATATGAATGACCGGCTTGGAAGGTCGTAGTTAATTCACTAATGGGTATTTTACTTATGGCGTATTGACCTTCATCCAAAGTGAGGGTGTCTCCGGACTCGGTTGTTAAGAGGATGTTGTTTTCGAGGGGGAAAGTTAGGGTTAATTCTGGTCCGTTAATGATTAGCTTGTAGGTATCCTCTTTATCTATGAGGATCGTATGGTGGCACAAATTGATGTCGTCTAGTACTAGCTGCCTGACGAAGCAGTATCCCGTAGGACACACAAGGGCCAACGGGTTTGCGCCAGGAGACAAGAAGTCTTGTAATTCCTTAGGTATTGTAGTGGTGCCGCGCAATTCACCGTTTTGTGCGGAGACGATCGAAAAGAGTTTGTGTGTCATTTTGTCTAAGTTTCATTCTGATTAATGGTAAAAGCAATTGTACACGATCCATTGTTTATGACGCAGAAGCCAGCAACGATAGTTGTCGATTGTACAAAGAGTTGGGGCGACTGCCGGAATTTTAGCACCTCCCTCGGAAAGCTATTATTGGTAAAGGTTCGGTAGAAGTTGAAGAAGCCAGCTACACTGAGTTAAGTCTGGTTGACGTGGTCATGGTTTGCGAACGGATGAATGTGCGGCTTCATAAGATAGCTTCGTAGTATGGAATTAGGTTTAAGCATTGTTAATGAATTTTCTTATGCTACGTGTAAATTAGTTCAGTTGCCGTTTTCAATTCGGATAAAAATATTTCTATAATGGATTGGCTTAGTTAGGCTGCGCTGTTGGGTTGCGCATATGTATTTCGGTATTCAGTAGGTGCGATATGGAATGCTTTTTTGAATGCCGTACTAAAGCCATTATAGGTCTCAAAGCCAACTTGTGATGCTATTTGATCAATTGTGTCGTCAGTCTCTTCCAGTAGGAATTTTGCTTTTTCCAAGCAAAGGTGAAGTCTGTATTGGTAGGGGCTGGTTTGAAATAGTTCACGAAAGCCTAATTTAAGCTTGAATTCGTTAATCCCTGCCTTATCTGCCAGGTCGGAGATGTGGATGTGTTTTACTGGATCTGTTTCAATAAGGGACTTTGCCAGCTCCAGGGCGGGAATGTCATAGAGTTTGGTACGTTCAATAGGGGATTGGTACCCCACGACTTGTTTTTTGCGCGGCATAGTGATAAGGTTTTGCGCTGCTAGTCTTGGGCCTTTACCAGGAATTAATTTTCTAATAGGACTACCAATTTACGAACCATTGTCACCTAAAAGCAAATTTTTCTTAACGATAAAATAAACAATCAGGTTTACTAAAGGACGAGAACGCAGGCCCATGGCGGGATGCAGCGATACGTCAGAATAGAGGATGGTTAATCGCGGTTTTTTTCGTACGCGTGAACGTTAGACGTATAATGTTAACTGAAGTCAAGGTTCGGTGAAGTGGAATTGTTGATTTGGGCATTTAGATTGTTTGTGACTAATTGGTCGATCTCGGCTTTGACAGCCATGAATTGTCTTTGTATTATTTCATTGTTGATCTCTCTCAGTTGCGGTAGGGGGACATCGGATTTGCGGCTTTTCTTTTGGATGAGCTTCGCATGAAAGGTTTTTAGCTCCTGTTCCGTACGCGGCTCATCGGAAGTGATCCCGATGAACTCCCCTGACGACAGTCCGGAAATTGTTGAGGTGGTGACCGTCTGCTCCCACTGCTGGGTCGTGCTGATCGAAGTATCGCTGCTGTTAACGGATACCGACGCCCGGTCCTGCAATATCCTGGGAAACCGCTCGCTGGCCCAGCGCGCCGTCTCGCCGCCGGCCTGGCCGCAGAAGAGATTGCCGCAGATATTGAGAATAGTGTCGGCCTCCTGATGGGAATAGCGTGTCCTCAGCTGGGAGGCATCCTGGATAGCGAGGATAGGAATGATGTTGTTAGACCGACCCGTCGCAATCGTGTTGGTCATGTTGTACGCCCGTACAGTGGCGAACTCATCGCAGACCAGGGCACAGGGATACTGCTCCGGACGATTGCAAATCCGGGTTAGACGGTCGATATACAACGACAACACCGGGGCCAGCGCGTCGACCCGGGCGGGGTCGCCGCCGAGACAGAATATCTTAGGGGCGGACGGGTTGTTGATGTCGAGGGTGAAGTCATTGCCCGTAAGGACGTAATAGATCTCGGGGGATGAGAGGCGGCCAAGCGGGATCTTTGCGCCCGCCACCTGGCCGTCCAGCATTTCCATCGTCTTGTTGTTATACGCCTGTATAAAGGGATCGACCAGGGTAGCGATCTCCGGCTCGGCGGTCAGTAGAGGGAACAGTCGATCGTAGGGGACTTTGGACAGCTCGATGACGTGAGGCAGGGTGCAGTACTTACCCCCCTCGTATTTCCGCAAGTACCAGATGAGAGCTGCTACGAAGTTAATAGGAGACTCTACAAAGAAGTCGCCCTGACGGTTGGCCCAGGTCTTGTTGATGCCCAGCAGAATGGTACGACTGGCGTCCAGTGCGTCGGACAGATAGTTCAGCGTCGAAGGATCCAGGATGTTACACCGGTGACTACGGGAGAGGTCGGTGAAATTAATGGAATAGAATGGCGTGTTCAGCGGATATTTGTCCCGGTTGGCCTGGAAATGGGACCAGGCGATCTTCGTCAATGCGTCGTACTTGAAGTCGTAGATGAACAGCGCCACGCCCTTTTCGATGAGCTGGCGGATGAAAGGCTCGATGATAAACCAGGACTTTCCCGATCCTGGGGAACCCAAGATCAGGACGCCGCGACGGGGATTGACCAGATTGATCCAGGTCTTTTGCCTTTTGCCCTGCCAAGTGAACCAACCCTGCAGATGGAGCGAGTAGTCCGAAGACACCCTGGCCCGCTCCTGTGGGAAGCCGCTCTTCGCGAGGCCGAAAGGATCATCCTTTGACCAGGGGAGCCGGATCACACGCAAAAGACGGGTTGCTCCCGTCAGGATCAAGAGCCAGCTGACCAGGACAGACAAGCTGTACCAGACCAGTCCAGGCTTCGTGACCTGGCCCCAGTTCGACACCCCGGTAATGACCACCAGATAGATAGCCAGGCCGATCAGGAAGAGCCATGCGTTGGGCTTAACCGATATGGAAGGCGTCTTACGGACAGGGCTGGCGAGGACTGACAGCAGGAGGAACAACAGGGCGAGGCCCTTGGAGTAATATGCATTGTCAAACAGACCGGTCTTGACAATTTGCTTCAACAGCCCGTTGGTGACAGGGGTGGTCCACCCCTGTCTTGTAAAAACCGGAAAATAATAGAAATAGATGTGCAATAGCAAGAGAATGACGCTTGCTCCCAGGCAGAAATCCGACATGCTGCGGAGGCTGTTCTTATCGTTGTTGTTCATATTCTTGGTTTTAGTTGTCGTGTTTGGACTTGTTGCTGTTGTTGCTGAAGCTGGAATTCTTCGTTGGAAATACATCTTTTGGCGATCGCCGCGGCGGTGTATTGCGGCCCGAGGGTCTGACCGTCGAAGACAGCCTTTTTCTCATGGTCTATGTACCAGATGTTTTGTGGATCGCCGTTGGAATCCTTTTTGATGATGGTGCTGATCCGCTCTTTTTGCAGCGCGTTGCGAAGGGCTTCCAGGCTGAGGGACTTGTTATGGAGGGTCCAGTCGATGGCGACGGTCACCCGCTGGCGATCGGGCTCGCGCAGGGCCTGGTTTTTGACGAATAGCTTTTCAAGGTTTTTCAGCGTTGGCCGACCCGGGAACATGCTGGATTTGATATAGGTCCCTGTCTCGTTGCCGGCATCGGTGAGAGGGACGTACAGCAGGCCTCCATTCTTATTGGTGAAGGAGTCGGTCCTCCCGCGGCTGGCTTTGAGGTTGTATAGCCGCAGGACCGCATTTAGTTCATCAAGGGATGTGAACCGGTATTTGGGCACTACCTCATCGAGTATCTTATTCATCGCCAGCCATAGCGGCGTTTCCCCAAATCGTATCTTTTGCAAGGGAAACCGACGCAGGTCGTCCAACCGCGTGGCCTTGTCGGAAGGTCGCAAACTGTGTTGCATTTCGAGCCGCCTTACTTCCCTCTTTGAGCGATAGTAGTCATCCTTCCTGAGGATAATGCGACTTCCATCCTTTCGGATCTTTGGTAGGGCGATATGCAGGTGTGGCTGGATGGTATCCCTGTGCCGGTACGCGATGTATGGCTCGTTGTCCCAGCCCATTTTCTGCAGGTATTCCCGGGAGACCAATGTCATCTTTTCGTTAGACGGACGGTCTTCAGGGTCGAATCTCAGGATGAGATGCAGAATGCGCGCCCTGACCTGTTCGTTCAGGGATGCGCGCTGCAGGAACGGATACATTTTGTCCTGCATCGTCAGGTCGTCTTTGTCCTTGAAGTAGTTGCCCGCGTAAAGGAACTCTGCCGCGCCTCTTTGCACTTTTAGTTCATGGTATTGCAATAGCCGGCGTATATTCTTGTTATAAGTTATTATCGCATGCATAGGTCTGCTATTTGATAGGTTTTATTCCGGATGTCCTCGTGAAGCCGGATGATCTGCTGCTCGGTCCCGGGGGTTAGGGGCAGCTGGCGGATCGAAGCGAGCTCCTTCCTCAGGAGAACGAGCTCTTCCACAAAGGCGTCGAAGGACAGGTTGCGGTGTGTCACCTCGACCGGCTCCTGCAGGGAGACGTTCCGTATATAATTGCTTAGCGTCTTGCTGGTGCTTTGGGCAAAGAGCTTTTTTACCACCCTGAACTCCTCTTCGGAATAGAGGATGAGCGCCCTTTCTGTTCGTGGGTTGCCGGATCTTTGTCTCATAGTCGTTGTGCGTTTAAGACGTGTTTGGGATCGATAATTAATTCCAGCGTCCTGCCGCCATTCTTTTCGCCGATCTCGACGACCAGCTGTTTGCCCGTTGTCAGCGCGAAAGGCCGGAAACCGGTCCACGTGCACTGTGTTGAATCGGCGGCGAGCGGCGGTTGATCCGTCGTATACAATGGAGTCAGCGGCAGGTCCTGAGCCGCCGTCCGTCTGAAGGCCCGCCGGTCGCGGATGTACCAGCGGGTGTATTCGGGGACATAGGTGATAGAGGAATTGTTGTGGAATTGCAGGGCGAACCAAAGCTGTTCGTCTTTCAGGCAGATGCACTGCAGGGCCAGGTCGATGCCGTCCACCCTGGATGTTTTTGTAAAAGGGCCACCCGGGACGAAACCGGGCGGCCGTGGAACCAGGGAATCTGACTTTTCGCCAGACAAAGTTTTTTGGTGTATGGTGTTTTTTGTTTTTTGATCGCGCAACAATAACCGGTAGCCGGCCCTGACCGTCACCCTGACCTGCCGAACTTTCCGGCTGAAGAGGGTCTTAGCTGCCTGGACGCCGGCGTTGGCGGCCTGACCTGCGATGGAAGGATCATAGGCCATTGGGTTGATGCCGTTGAGTCCCTGATCTGCCGACTCTTTGGCGACGTCGCGGCTGAGCCTGCCGGGTATATGAATCCCGGGGAGGCCGTCCAAGTCATAGGCCTGGAGGTCTGTAGGATAGATGTTGCGGTCGCTGCGGACGGATGTGATGTGGATGAGCATGCGGTCGTTGTTGATGCTGGCCACTCCATAGATCATTTGCCCGCTGGGGACGAGGGTTCCGTTGATCCGGATAGAGTCCTCCAGACGAAGGGCGATGGTGGCGCCTGTGACCAGTACCTGCCTGTCGGGTACGACGACGCTGATGGTATTGGCTGCGGAATCCACCGGAAGGACTTCCTCTGCGGCAGGTTTCAGGGGTGTCGGGTTGCCCGGCAGCGGCTGGTCAGGATGCTGGATGTGCATGACCTTGTCGAGCATTCGGTCTATCTTTTCCAGCTCAGGATCGGCGGCTGTCGTCACCGGTCTTTGAGGGATGGGGCGAAGAGGAGCATCTTCCGGCGCCTGTTGCCGTTGAAGGGTCTGTTGCAACTGGTTCAGCCGGCGCTGCAGGTCACCGGCCTTTGTATCGGCAACTGCCAGGGGGCTGCCTGCTGCTGAAGAGGAGTCGCGGTGTTGCTGTCGGATCCGGGCTATCGAGTCCTGGCTTGCCTTTTCATAGGTGGCCATTTTGTCCAGGGTCTCTTTCTGGGGATCGACGATGGGCTTTGGCAGCAGGGGATTGAGTCCCGCCGGGGTGGGGTCGGTCTTTTGGGTCTGCTTTCCACCGCCCAGCACAGCAAAGATCAGACAGAGGAAGGGCAGGGCGATCGCGGGCAGTAGCCAGTAGAATTTCTCGTTTTTGAGTCGCATGGTCATTCATTTAAAATTGAACAAATGGTTTTATCGCGATTCGACTTTGAGGTCGTGGTTGTCAAGTATCGCCCAGCGTTCGATGAGGAAACCGTGAGGATTGTTGTCCGACCTGGCGGTGTTCCTCAGCCAGCCCTCTGTCAACAGGGTTCTCGTTGCGATGCTGGTTGGCCGGATGATCCTTTCGGTGGCGTAGCAACGGAAATGAAAGGGATAACTGTCCGTGCTCAGGGAGATGCTGTCCACGGCGATCTCCTGGCTGATATTGCCGGCGACGACACCGGAGTAGTAGCCGTTCTCCCTAAGGTTGTCGGAGACCCGCAGCGCCGAGGCGTCCGCGAGATAGAGCGCACGGGCGAGGTTGGCCCTGATCACTTTTTCATCCGGGTCCAGGGAGAAGAAATACTGGTGAAAGTTGCGGATATGGTCGCGGGCTTCGGCGGGTATGTTCTCCTTCCGGTCGGAGGATATCGCCTCAAGCGCCTTGCCTGCCGCCAGGACGTATACTTTTTCGTGGGCATGGGATACGGCACGATTGGATATCAGTACCACAAATCCGGTGAAGAGAAGACAGCCTATCACTGTAGCCAGGGTTATCAGCCGGATGTATTGAAAGGATCGTTCGATCCCGTGTCCCGACCCCTTATAAGCTGGACAGTTTTCTAAAGGTAGTTTAGTAATTTTTTATTTTCAAAAGGGACCGGATTAATATTTTTGAAGACGTGATTGGGAGTTTGTCGATTCAGGGC
>Ga0105240_10000805_pt1 | contig 56899 bp, 41 predicted proteins | sample KBSC54metaG_FD_80426 | JGI IMG/M metagenome (GOLD analysis project Ga0105240, IMG submission 80426) | Corn rhizosphere microbial communities from Kellogg Biological Station, Michigan, USA - KBS C5-4 metaG | ecosystem: Host-associated > Plants > Roots > Rhizosphere > Soil | place: Michigan, USA... | reverse complement strand
TCCTTACGCATCACCTTCACCTCGATGCCGCCGGCCGGGCTGCGGCCCTGCAATTCCTGGACGAGCAGGCGGCGGTTTTCTTCGATGCGGTCGGGCGGCCAGTGCGGAAACGGCGGCAGGCGCCCGACCAGCTCGGCCTCGGCGAACCCGGTCATCGCGCAGAAGGCGGCGTTGACGTAGGTGATGCGGCCCTCGAGGTCCAGCGCCCGCATGCCGGTCGGCATCGAGTTCTCCATGGCCCGCCGGAAGTTGGTCTCGGTCACCAGCGTGCTCTGCATCTGGAGCCGGCGCCGCATGTGGCGCCAGGTGCCGAGCAGCATCCAGACCGTCAGCACCGAGAGCGCCGCGACCATCCAGAACAGCGTGTTGCTGATCAGCCCGATCGAGGTGCGATAGCCCTGGCCGCGCAGGATCACGCCGTTGCCGGCCGGCGCCAGCGGCACTTCATAGACGATCGACGGCCGCGGCGCCGGCTGACCGGGCATCGTCATCACGGTGCTGGCGAGCACGGCGTCGCCGCCGTCGAGCATCGTGATCGCGTGGCGCTTCGCGACTTCGCCGGGCACGAAATAGCGCATCAGGCTCTCGATCGAATATTCGGCCACCAGCGTGCCGGCGAAGGCGCTGCGGTCGATCAGCGGCACCTGGATCTGGAAGACCGAGCTGCCGTAGGTGTCTTTGAAGGGACGCGAATAAACAGGTTGACGCAGTTCGCGCGCCACCGTGAAGGCCTGCTCCGGCGCCGCGCCGCGGCCTTCGACCGGGGACGACAGGCCGGCGCCGCCGTCGGCCGCTTCGCTGTCGCCGACCTCGCCGTGGAAGCTGGTGGCCGAGTAGTAGGCACGGCGGTGGCGCTTTGCGTCGAACCACATCAGCCCGGTGATCTCCGGGCGCTCGCGCGTGAAGCTCGAGGCCTGCGCGACGAACTGCTCCGGGTCGAGCGCGCGCGTGCCGATCTCGCGCGCGATGCGCACCAGCTGCTCCTGGTTTTCGATCAGCCGCAGGCGTACCTGCTGCTGGGCGATCTCGGTATCGCGCTTGACCGATTCCTGCTCCCGCTCGAATTCCTCATTGCGCAGGTACCAGAAAGCCGAAATGATGGCCGCGAGAAAAAGCAATACCGAGAGCAAGGGGCCCATCGTCGCGAAGCGATCCTGACGCGATGGGGTTTGGCGCCGCCACCAGCCGCCGGCCAGCCTCAGCAATCGTCGAGAGAGAGGGCGCGATGGCGGTTTGAGATCGAAGCCGGGCTGCATGCCCGGGATTATCGAGGGCGATCCCCTTGTCGCGTGTCATCGCATGCCCCTTGCTTAGTAGTTCCCACAATATGAAATCCACTCGCGCCATTTGAAATTCGTAGAATTTTGTGTGAAACTCGCGCCCGGAATTTCACCCCCAACGCAGGAGACAAGCCCATGTCAGCGATGCCCAATTCGCTCCCCGGAGCCGCGGCCAACGACGTCGATTCCCAAGAAACCCGTGAGTGGCTGGATGCGCTCTCCGCCGTGATCGGCTCCGAAGGCGGCGATCGCGCCCACTTCCTGCTCGAACAGCTGATCGACCATGCGCGCCAGGCCGGCATCGACGTGCCGTTCTCGGCCAACACCGCCTACGTCAACACCATCCCCACCGACCAGGAAGAGCGCACGCCGGGCAATGTCGAGATCGAGGAGCGCCTGCGCACCTACATGCGCTGGAACGCGATGGCGATGGTCGTGAAGGCGAACCGCCTGCACCCGGCCGACGGCGGCGACCTCGGCGGCCACATCTCGAGCTTCGCGTCGCTGGCGACGATGTTCGGCACCGGCTTCAACCACTTCTGGCACGCCGAGAGCGAAGGCCACGGTGGCGACCTGCTGTATATCCAGGGCCATTCCTCGCCCGGCATCTACGCCCGCGCCTTCATGGAAGGGCGCATCAGCGAGGAGCAGCTGCTGAATTTCCGCCAGGAAGTCGACGGCAAGGGCATCTCGAGCTATCCGCATCCGAAGCTGATGCCCGAGTTCTGGCAGTTCCCGACCGTCTCGATGGGCCTCGGCCCCTTGATGGCGATCTACCAGGCGCGTTTCCTGAAGTACCTGCACGCGCGCGGCATCGCCGACACCGCGAACCGCAAGGTCTGGGTCTTCTGCGGCGACGGCGAGATGGACGAGCCGGAATCGCTCGGCGCGATCGGCCTTGCCGCGCGCGAGAAGCTCGACAACCTGATCTTCGTCATCAACTGCAACCTGCAGCGCCTCGACGGCCCGGTGCGCGGCAACGGCAAGATCATCCAGGAGCTGGAGAGCGAATTCCGCGGCTCCGGCTGGAACGTGATCAAGCTGCTGTGGGGCAGCTACTGGGATCCGCTGCTGGCGCGCGACAAGGACGGCGCGCTGCGCAAGGTGATGATGGACACCGTCGACGGCGACTACCAGGCGATGAAGGCCAACGACGGCGCCTTCGTGCGCAAGAACTTCTTCGGCCGCGATCCGAAGCTGCTCGAGATGGTCGCGAAGATGAGCGACGACGACATCTGGCGCCTGCAGCGCGGCGGCCACGATCCGCAGAAGGTCTATGCCGCCTTCCACAAGGCCGCCAACACCGTCGGCCAGCCGACGGTGCTGCTGATCAAGACCGTCAAGGGCTTCGGCATGGGCAAGAGCGGCGAAGGCAAGAACACCGCGCACCAGACCAAGAAGCTGATCGACGAGGACGTGAAGACCTTCCGCGACCGCTTCAACATCCCGATCCCGGACGACAAGCTGGCCGACATCCCGTTCATCAAGCCGGCCGACGACACGCCCGAAGCCAAGTACCTGCACGAGCGCCGCAAGGCGCTGGGCGGCTACCTGCCGCATCGCCGCACCAAGGCGGACGAGAAGCTGGCCGTGCCGGCGCTCGATACCTTCAAGGCGGTGCTCGAAGCCACCGCCGAAGGCCGCGAGATCTCGACCACGCAGGCCTTCGTGCGCTTCCTGACGCAGCTGCTGCGCGACAAGGACCTCGGCCCGCGCGCGGTGCCGATCCTCGTCGACGAGGCGCGCACCTTCGGCATGGAAGGCCTCTTCCGCCAGATCGGCATCTACAACCCGGCGGGCCAGAACTACACCCCGGTCGACAAGGACCAGGTGATGTACTACAAGGAAGACAAGGCCGGCCAGGTGCTGCAGGAAGGCATCAACGAACCGGGCGGCATGTCGAGCTGGATCGCCGCGGCGACGTCGTATTCGACGAACAACCGCATCATGGTGCCCTTCTTCGTGTACTACTCGATGTTCGGCTTCCAGCGCATCGGCGACCTGGCCTGGGCGGCGGGCGACATGCAGGCGCGCGGTTTCCTGCTCGGCGGCACCTCCGGCCGCACGACCTTGAACGGCGAAGGCTTGCAGCACGAAGACGGCCACAGCCACATCCTGGCCGGCACCATCCCGAACTGCGTCAGCTACGACCCGACCTTCGCGCACGAAGTCGGCGTGATCCTGCACCACGGGCTGGTGCGCATGGTCGAGAAGCAGGACAACGTCTACTTCTACCTGACGCTGCTCAATGAGAACTACCCGCAGCCGGGCCTGAAGCCGGGCACCGAAGAGCAGATCATCAAGGGCATGTACCTGCTCGACGAGGCGCCGAAGCTGAAGAAGGACTCGCCGGTCGTCAACCTGCTGGGCAGCGGCACGATCCTGCGCGAGTCGCAAGCCGCGGCGCAGCTGCTGAAGGACGACTGGGGCGTGGCCGCCAACGTCTGGAGCTGCCCGAGCTTCAACGAGCTGACGCGCGACGGCCAGGATGCAGACCGCTGGAACCTGCTGCACCCCACCGAGACGCCGCGCGTGCCCTTCGTCGCGCAGCAGCTCGGCACGACCACCGGCCCGGTGATCGCGTCGACCGACTACATGAAGAACTATGCGGAGCAGATCCGCGCCTTCATCCCGAAGGGCCGCACCTACCGCGTGCTCGGCACCGACGGTTTCGGCCGCAGCGATTTCCGCTCGAAGCTGCGCGAGCACTTCGAGGTCAATCGCCACTATGTCGTGGTCGCGGCGCTGAAGGCGCTGGCCGACGACGGCACGCTGCCGGCCGCGAAGGTCGCCGAGGCGATCAAGAAATACAACATCAACACCGAGAAGATCAACCCGCTGTTTGCCTGAAGAAAAACGGAGACAAATCATCATGGCTTTGGTTGAAGTGAAAGTCCCGGACATCGGCGACTTCAAGGACGTCGAGATCATCGAAGTGCTGGTCAAGCCAGGCGACACGATCAAGGCGGAGCAGTCGCTGCTGACGGTCGAGAGCGACAAGGCCTCGATGGAGATCCCGTCGTCGACGGCGGGCGTGGTCAAGGAAATGAAGGTCAAGCTGGGGGACAAGGTCAGCGAAGGCACGCTGGTGCTGACCCTGGAAGCCGAGGGCGGCGCAGCCGCTGCGCCGGCTCCCGCGCCTGCCGCCGCCGCACCGGCGCCTGCCGCTGCAGCGCCCGCGCCGGCTCCCGCGGCAGCGGCACCTGCCGCGAGCAGCGGCCCGGTGCAGGTCGTCGTGCCCGATATCGGCGATTTCGACGAAGTCGCGGTGATCGAGGTGATGGTCAAGGCCGGCGACGTGGTCAAGCTCGAACAGAGCCTGATCACCGTCGAATCAGACAAGGCCTCGATGGAGATCCCGTCGTCGAACGCCGGCACCGTGAAGGAAGTGCTGGTCAAGGTGGGCGACAAGGTCTCGAAGGGTTCGCCGGTGGTGGTGCTGGAAGGTGCTTCGGGCGGCGCAGCCGCGCCAGCTGCTGCACCGGCGCCGGCCGCTGCCGCGGCGGCGCCTGCTGCCGCGACGGCCAGCGCGCCTGCTCCGGCGCCGGCCGAAAAGTCGGCGCCGACCGCGGCCCTGCCGCCGCACGAGCCGACCGCCGACAAGGGGGTGCTGCCGCATGCCTCGCCGTCGATCCGCAAGTTCGCGCGCGAGCTGGGCGTGCCGCTGGCCGAGGTCAAGGGCACCGGGCCGAAGGGCCGCATCACGCAGGAAGACGTGCAGGGCTTCGTCAAGGGCGTGATGGCCGGCACCGCGTCGACCAAGGCTGCCGCAGCCGCCAAGCCGGCCGCCGCTGCCGCAGGTGGCGACGCAGCCTTCCCCGGCCTGCTCCCATGGCCGAAGGTCGACTTCACGAAGTTCGGCGAGATCGAGCGCAAGGACATGTCGCGGATCAAGAAGATCAGCGGCGCGAACCTGCATCGCAACTGGGTCATCATCCCGCACGTCACGAACCACGACGACGCGGACATCACCGATCTCGAAGCCTTCCGTGTGCAGACGAACAAGGAGAACGAGAAGAGCGGCATCAAGATCACGATGCTCGCCTTCCTGATCAAGGCCAGCGTCGCGGCCCTGAAGAAGTTCCCCGAGTTCAACGCCTCGCTCGAGGGCGACCAGATCGTCTACAAGAAGTACTTCCACATCGGTTTCGCGGCCGACACGCCGAACGGGCTCGTGGTGCCGGTGATCAAGGATGCCGACAAGAAGGGCATCTTCCAGATCTCGACCGAGATGGGCGAGCTGGCGAAGAAGGCGCGCGACGGCAAGCTGGGGCCTGCGGACATGAGCGGCGGCTGCTTCTCGATCTCGTCCTTGGGCGGCATCGGCGGGCGCTACTTCACGCCGATCATCAACGCGCCCGAGGTCTCGATCATGGGCGTGTGCAAGTCGGCGATCGAGCCGAAGTGGGACGGCAAGGCCTTCCAGCCGCGGCTGATGCTGCCCTTGAGCCTGAGCTGGGACCACCGCGTGATCGATGGCGCGGCGGCGGCCCGGTTCAACGCCTATTTCTGTCAGATCCTGGCGGACTTCCGCCGCGTGCTGCTGTAAGGGAGTCGCTGGAACATGGCAATCATCGATATCAAAGTGCCGGACATCGGCGACTTCAAGGACGTGGCCATCATCGAGGTGCTGGTCAAGCCGGGCGACACGGTGAAGGCGGAGCAATCGCTGATCACGGTGGAGAGCGACAAGGCCTCGATGGAGATCCCTTCATCGGCCGCCGGGGTCGTGAAGGAGCTCAAGGTCAAGGTCGGGGACACGGTGAATGAAGGCTCCGTGATCCTCTCGCTGGAAGGCGAGGGCGGTGCGGCTGCCGCGCCTGCTCCCGCGGCGGCACCGGCTGCCGCGGCGCCGGCGCCTGCCCCGGCTCCGGCCACTGCACCGGCCGCTCCGGCGCCGGTCGCGTCGACCTACGCCGGCGGCGCCGACCTCGAGTGCGACATGCTCGTGCTCGGCGCCGGCCCGGGCGGCTACTCGGCCGCCTTCCGCGCCGCGGACCTCGGCATGAAGACCGTGCTGGTCGAGCGCTTCGCGACGCTCGGCGGCGTCTGCCTGAACGTCGGCTGCATCCCGTCGAAAGCCTTGCTGCACGTCGCTTCCGTGATGGACGAGGTCAAGCACTTCGACAGCTACGGCATCACCTTCGCGCCGCCGCAGGTCGACCTGGCCAAGCTGAAGACGCACAAGGAAAAGGTCGTCGGCAAGCTGACCGGCGGCCTGGCCGCGATGGCCAAGATGCGCAAAGTCACCGTGGTGCAGGGCACTGCCGAGTTCGCCGACCCGTACCACATGAAGGTCGAACTGGCGAAGGGCGGCACGCAGACGATCAAGTTCAAGAACGCGATCATCGCCGCAGGCTCCGAGGCGGTGAAGCTGCCCTTCCTGCCGAAGGACGACCCGCGCATCGTGACCTCGACCGGCGCGCTCGAACTGCGCCAGAACCCGAAGCGCATGCTGATCATCGGCGGCGGCATCATCGGCCTCGAGATGGGCACGGTGTATTCGACGCTCGGCGCGCGGCTCGACGTGGTCGAGATGCTCGACGGCCTGATGCAGGGCGCGGACCGGGATCTCGTCAAGGTCTGGCAGAAGATGAACGCGCCGCGCTTCGACAACATCATGCTGAAGACCAAGACGGTGGGCGGCGAAGCGACCAAGGACGGCATCCTCGTCAAGTTCGAAGGCGAGGGCAAGCTGAAGGAACAGGTCTACGACCTGGTGCTGCAGGCGGTGGGCCGCGTGCCGAACGGCAAGCGCATCGGCGCCGAGAAGGCGGGCGTGATCGTCGGCGACCGTGGCTTCATCCCGGTCGACATCCAGATGCGCACCAACGTGCCGCACATCTTCGCGATCGGCGACATCGTCGGCAACCCGATGCTGGCGCACAAGGCGGTGCACGAGGCGCATGTCGCGGCCGAGGTGGCCGCGGGCGACGTGCATGCGGCCTTCGATGCGCGCGTGATCCCGAGCGTGGCCTACACCGATCCGGAAGTGGCCTGGGTCGGGCTGACCGAGGACGAGGCCAAGGCCAAGGGCATCAAGGTCAAGAAGGGCCTGTTCCCGTGGACCGCCTCGGGCCGCGCGATCGCCAACGGCCGCGACGAGGGCTACACCAAGCTGCTCTTCAGCGAGGAGACGCACCAGATCGTCGGCGGCGGCATCGTCGGCACGCACGCGGGCGACATGATCGGCGAGGTTGCCTTGGCGATCGAGATGGGCGCGGACGGCGTGGACATCGGCAAGACGATCCATCCGCACCCGACCTTGGGCGAGTCGATCGGCATGGCGGCGGAGGTATACGAGGGCGTGTGCACGGACCTGCCGCCGGCGAAGAAGTAACTCGTTCGTTCAGACAAGGCCTCGGCCGGCGTATTGCGTCGGGCGAGGCCTTTTTTGTGCCTGCCCAAGAGTTGACAATAGTTGTCAAGTGATTCACGATCAGCCGCATGAGCCGACATACGATGAGCTTTGCCCTGCCGGAATCCATGCGCGAGTACATCGATGCCCGCGTGTCCGCAGGCCACTACGGCAACACGAGCGAGTACATCCGCGACCTGGTGCGCCGGGATCAGGAAGAACAGGCCAAGAAGCGTCTGCGCGACCTGATCGAGGAGGGTTTGTCATCCGGCCCCGCAAGCGCGCGGACGAAAGCAGACGACGCTGAACTGCTGGCCATCGCTCGCGGCGAGATCAATTGAAGCCGGCGAAGCTTCGCCCGCAGGCTCGACGTGATCGCGAGGCCGAAGTCAGGTACTACCGCAAGGAGGCCGGCAGCAAGGTAGCGATTCGTCTGGTCGCCGAGACCAACAAGGCGCTGGACCAGATCGAGCAGGAGCCCGGCATCGGGTCGCCGGTACTCGGCAAGATCCTGGCCATCCCGAACTTGCGAACTTGGCGGGTCAACAAGTTCCCGCTGCTCTGGCTCTACTTCGAACGCGATGACCATCTCGATGTCGTCAGGCTGCTCGGCGAACGCCGGGACATCGCCGAGATTCTTGCGGTCGAGTACTGATGGGTCAGCGGACCCAGCCCTTGACCGCATTGGCGCGCGCAGCGTAGCTGATCCGCCCGTCCGCATCCGGGATCAGGCGAGCCTGCAGCCGCTCCCGCAGAAGCTGCACGTCGGCGGGGGCCATCTTGGCGATCCTGGGGGCGATCCGCGGGCCGGTTTGCGCGATCGCCCAGAACGAATCGAAATCGGCAAAGGTCCGCCGCACGCTGATCTCCCGCGTCTCGATCTGTTCCAGCCCGGCGCCGCGCCACAAGGCCTGCAGCGCATCGATGCTGGCAGCTTCAACGCTGGGCGGCCAGAGCGGCGGCGAGCCGAGGGCCTGCAATTCGTCCTGCACGGCGGCGAAGGGAAATCCGCCGCCGAGGATGTCCCAGGCGTAGGCGGAGACGCTGCCGCCCGGCCTGACGACGCGCGTCATCTCGGCGATGCCTTTCGCCGGATCGGGCACGAAGAAGATGACCAGCGCCATCACGGCGGCATCGAACGCGCCATCGGCATACGGAAGGGCCATCGCGTCGCCGATCCGGAACTGCACCGGGTCCGCCGCCAGCCGGGCGCGGGCAAAGTGAATCTGTTCCTCCGACGGGTCGATGCCTTGCACTTGCACCGGTGAACAGCGCCGGACCAGCAGTTCCGTGAACGCACCGTTGCCGCAGCCGACATCGACCCAGCGCCAGCCGGCGGACGGAGCCAGCCACTGCAAGAAAGTGTCGCCCGCGAGCCGGCTCCACTGGCCCATGTAATCCTCATAGGCAGCGCCGTCGTCGAAACGAATCAGCGGTTCTTCCATTGGCTCGACTCCGTTCGGTACAGAGGCGAGCGTAGCTTGCCTCCAGGCCACGTCACGCACGGATCGCGTACCGCGTCTTGTATCGACCGCTCCACTATGCTTGCAGCCGCCATGAGCTCCGACACCTTACTCCCCGCCCCGGACGATTTCGCCGCGCTGCGCCCGCGCCTCTTCTCGATCGCCTACCGCATGCTCGGCACACGCGCCGATGCCGAGGATGTCCTGCAGGATGCCTGGCTGCGCTGGCATCGTGCCGACCAGGCCGCGCTGCAATCGTCCGAAGCCTGGCTGGTGACCGTCGTGACCCGGCTCTCGATCGACCGGCTGCGCGCCGCCAAGGCCGAGCGCGAGGCCTACGTCGGCTGGTGGCTGCCCGAGCCGCTGGTGCAGGTGGACGAGCACACGCCCGAGGCCGCGGCCGAACGGGCGGGCGAACTCTCGGTCGCGATGCTGTGGGTGCTGGAGCGCCTGTCCGCCGACGAGCGCGCCGCCTTCCTGCTGCGGCAGGTGTTCGATCATGACTATGCCGAGATCGCGGCCTTGCTCGACAAGAGCGAAGCCGCCTGCCGGCAGATGGTGCATCGCGCGTCGGAGCGGGTGCAGCAGGAGCGCCCGCGTTTCGACGTGCCGGAAGACATGCATCGCCGCGTGCTGGAGAAGTTCGTGCAGGCCGCGCGCAGCGGGGAGCGTGCGGCGTTGAAGGCGCTGCTGGCCGACGAGGTGGAACTGGTCGGCGATGGCGGCGGCAAGGTGCCTTCGTTCGGCAAGGTGCTGCGCGGGGCGGACCGCATCGCCAACCTCTATTGGGCGCTGGCGCTGCGGCTGCCCGAGCAGGTGGTCTATCGCATGGCTCGGATCAACGGCGAGACGGGCGTGTTGCGCTATGTCGACGGCCGGCTCGAATCGGCCCAGGCCTTCGTGACCGACGGCGAGCGCATCGTCTCGATCTACGCTGTGCGCAATCCGGACAAACTCGCCGGCATTCCGATGACGCTGTCACAAGGCTAGGCCCGCGCACGTCTTGATGGGTATGGAGGGCCGCATGGGGCGGCTCTCCTCGATCGACGATCACCATCGAAAGACTGACATGACACACACTGTTCGCGTCCCTTATTTCCAGCTCGCTCCGAAGGCCTTCAAGGCGCTGTACGACCTGTCCCTCTCGGTCAAGAAAGGCACGCTCGGCAATCGCCTGGTCGACCTCGTGTTCCTGCGCGCGTCGCAGATCAACGGCTGCGCGTACTGCATCGACATGCACTGGCGCGACCTGATCCAGCAAGACGCCGATGCGCGCCACCTGAACGCGGTCGCCGGCTGGCGCGAGGCGCCGTTCTTCAGCGAGCGGGAGCGGGCCGCGCTGCGCTGGACCGAGATCGTCACCGCGACGCCGCACAGCGACGCCAGCGACGAGGAGTTCGCGCAGCTGCAAGCGCACTTCTCCGAAGTGGAGATCGCCGAGCTCGGCTTCGCGATCGCCGCCATCAACGCGTGGAACCTGCTCAACGTGAGCTTCCGCAACCCGGTGCCGGAGAGCGTCTGACTACGTTGCCCGGCCGAGGCCGGCGCAGGCCGGTCAGCCGAGGTTCGGCTGCGTCTGCTGGAAGCTCTTCAGCGCCTGCACGCGGGCCCACCAGTCCGCGAAGCCGGCAACGTCGCAGACCCGCGCGGCATCCGGCGTCAACGACACGTAGAACAGGATAGGCGCGAGGTACAGGTCGGCCAGGCTGAGTTCGCCGGCAACGAAGGGCGAATCGCCCTTCGTCTTCATCGCGAACTCGATCACCTGGCGCCCGACATCGACACCGCCGGTCAGCAAGCTCTCGCTCTTGCCGCCGACGAAGTCGGGGAACAGGTGATACGCGGCCACGCCGCCGACCAGCGCGCCGTAGCCGTACGAGTCGATGATGCTGACGACCATGTCCATGCGGGCGCGATCGGCCGGCGTCGCCGGCACCAGCGACGGGCCGGGCAGCACGTCGTTCAGGTAGCGCGTGATCGCGGAGGTTTCGAGGATCCTGATGCCGTCGTGATCCAGCACCGGCACCTTGCCGAACGGATGCCGGGCCCGATGTTCTTGCGTTTTCGGTTCGCCGGCCAGCACGTTGATCTGGACCTGCTCGAAGCCGGCTTCGCCCTTTTCGGCCAACAGCATCTTGACGGTTCGAACGTAGGTCGATGCGTCGAAACCCCACAGCGTCATCTTGGACATGGTTGCCTCTTTCGGTGGATGGGTCGATCAGTGTCGCATCGCCACGCTCTCATCGAGAAGCGGCGGGGCCGTGTCAGTAGTTTTCGTTGACGTTGCGGAACGGCCCGAACTTGGCCTGCCGATAGGCCTCGGGCGGGCGGCCCACGAAATGCTCCGGGATCGCGAAACCCTGCGGACGCAACGCGGCATCCGGGTAGAGCTTGGCGCGGTTGGGGTTGCGGCGTCGCGGGGTGGCGTCGTCGTTGACGAAGGCGGCGATGTCGAGCGCCTCGGCGGGCGTGAGCCGGGGCTGGTCGGCGCTCGCTCCGAGCGGCATCGAGGCGGCGATGAAGCGCGCCAGCAGCGGCACGGCGAACATGTGACCCGCGTTGTCGTAGGTATCGTCGACGGCCAGCGGCGGGAACTGGTAGCCGCCGCCCGCCGCGAAATCGGTGTTGCGCCGACCCGCGGCGTCGGCGCCATGGCAGACCTGGCACTGGGCCTCGAACAGCGCCCGCCCGCGTGCCGGGTCGGCCGCGCGCTCGACCGGCGGCAGCGCCATCAGCCCGGTCCCGGCCATCGCCTCGCCCGGGCGGCTGTCGCGTGCCAGCCAGGCCAGGTAGGCCATGATGGCCTGGAACTCGGGCGTATCGGCCTTGATCGGCACGCTGCCGGCGCCGAACATGCCGAGCGCGCGCTGCTCCAGCGAGATCAGCTTGCCCGACTTCGGATCGAACTTCGGATAGTCGTTGACGGCATTGACCAGCGGCAGCGTGAATTGTCGGGTGCCGGGCAGGCCCGACGGCCCGGCCTGGTGGCAGTTGACGCAGTTCAGATTGACCCAGTTCATGCGCTTGCCCGCATCGGGCGCGAGCGGGCCGACGCGCCGCGAGGTGTGGCGCAGCAGGTCGATGCCGTCACGGATCTGCGCGCCCTCCGCGCCGGCGGGGATGCGCGATTCGTCGGGCTCGCGCCAGGCCTGCCTTGGCCGCGTGTCGTAGCGCGCCATCAGGGCTTGGGCGGCAGCGGTGTCGAGGCTGTCGCCGACGTGGTGCGGGGCGATGTCGAAGGCCCGAGCCGCGCCCAGTATCCCCAGCAGCAGGCAGCCCGCATGGACAAGGCGGCGGCGCAAACTCATTTCCCCCAGATCTTCCTGTACTCGTTGCGATAGCCGTTGTCCGGGTCGTACAGGTTCTTCGGACCACCGTCCTTGCCGACGTTCTCCGCGGTCACCAGGTGCACCTTCGGGATGTAGCCCGACCAGGCCGCCTTGGCGAAGGCGCGATTCAGCTCGTCGACGATCTGCCAGCCCTGCATGTTCAGCGGCTCGGGCACGGTACCGGCCTGGTAGCGCTTGCTGCGGATGCGCTGATAGGCGGCCTCGGAACCGTCGCCGGCCGAGACCGCCTTGGGCGAGCCGTCGCCTTTCTTGCCGGCCGCGCCGAGCGAGCTGCCCATGAAGTCGAAGTACAGGTCGTTGATCGCCAGCGAGTGCGTCCACTTGTCGCCGAAGCGCTGCAACAGCGAGGTGGTGAGCTGCGGCATGCGCGTCGAGCTCTCGGCGATTGGGCTGTCCTCGAAGCTGAGCACGGTGCAACCGCCGCACTTCTTGATCACCGCCTCCATCGCGCGGGCCTTGTAGATCGCGATCGCGTACTGCGAGTCGGTGAAGATGACCACGCCGGCCTTGCCGCCGGAATCGGCCACCGCCCACAGAGCGGCCACTTCGGAGACCTCGTCCGCGGTGGTGGTGACGTTGGCGAACAGGCCCGCGGTGGTGTTCGGCCCCGGCTTCTCGCCGGAGTGCCAGCCGACCAGCGGCACGCCCGATTTGCCCGCGGCGGCGAAGGCGGTCTTCTGCTCGGTGGTGTCGAAGCCGCCGACCACGATACCGGCCGGCTTCAGCGCCAGCGCCTGGTTCAGCGCCGCGGTGCGCCCGCTGACCGAGCCCTGGCCGTCGATCGTGCGCACGGTCCAGCCGATCGCCTTGCCGGCTTCCTCGACGCCTTGCGAGACGCCGAGGATGCCGCCGTTCTTCAGGTCGCCGGCAACGAAGACGATGGTCTTGTCGGCGGCGGCCTTGGGGCCGGTGGTGGGGCCGTCCCATTTGCCCTGGGACAGCGTGGACTCGGCCACCTTCTGCTTTGCGGCGGCGACGAAGTCGTCGGCCAGTGCGTGGCTGGCGAAGCCGGCACCGGCGAGGGCCAGCGCCAGGGTGCCGAGGTGGGAACGGATGCGGGTCATGGGGAGGTCTCCGGTGGTGTTGTTCGGGGTTCAGTGGGAGTGCGCCGACTCGGGGGCGGCTGGGGCTGACGGTGCGGCATCGGCGAGCTGGCGCTCGGCAATGCGTCGCTTGATCGACACATTGCGCCGCTGCTGCGCCCAGCCGGCGATGCCGATCGATACCAGCAGGGTGAGCCCGTTGAACATCGGCTCGACGTAGAACGCGCCGCCGAACTGCTGGATGCCGGAGATGCCGATCGCGAGGATCGCCACGCCGACGAGCGTGCCCCAGACGTTGACCCGCCCGGGGCGGATCGTGGTCGAGCCGAGGAAGGCGCCGACCAGCGCCGGCAGCAGGAACTCGAGGCCGACGCTGGCCTGGCCGATCTGCAGCCGCGACGCGAGCAGCACGCCGGCGAAGCCGGACAGCGCACCCGACGCGACGAAGGCGCCCATCACGTGCTTGCGCACCGAGATGCCGTTGAGCTGAGCCGCCTTGGGGTTGGCGCCGATCACGTAGAGCGCCCGGCCGAGCGGCGTGAACTCGGTGACCAGCCACAGCGCGACGCTCACCGCCAGCACGTAGAACGCACCCACCGGCAAGCCGAGCAGGCTGCCGCCGGCGATGTCGACGAAGCCCTCGGGCAGCTCGCCCACGACCTGGCGCCCGCCGCTGTGCCAGAGCGCCACCGAATAGATCACGGTGCCGGTCCCCAGGGTGGCGATGAAGGAATCGATCTGCGCCAGCTCGACCAGCAGGCCGTTGAGCATGCCGAACAAGGCCGCGCACAGCACGACGATCAGCACCGCGGCGGGCCAGGGCAGGCCGAACTTGGTCTGCAGGCTGATCGCCAGGATGTGCCACAGCACGATGCCGTAGCCCACCGTCAGGTCGATCTTGCCGGTGATCATCGGAATCGTCGCGGCCAGTGCGAGCAGGGCGATCACCGACTTGTCGGCGAGGATCGCGCGCAGGTTGAACAGCGTCGGGAAGGTTTCGGGCAAGAGCAGCGAGAACAGCAGGCCGAGACCCACGGTCAGCACGACCAGGCCGTAGACCGGCATCGCGCGCCCGATGCGCGCCGCGAAGCCGAGCGCGTTGCCGTCGAGCGAACGGTCGGGTTCGAGGGCGGTGGATTTGATCGATGCGGTCATACGCTGGCCTCCATGGGTTCTTGTGAGCTCTGGTGCGCCGCGCCGCCCGCGGCGAGCGCGAGCAGGCGCTCCACCGTGATGTCCGTGCCGACCAGCTCGGCCGCGATGAGTCCGTCGCGGAACACGAGCACGCGCGTGCAGACGGTGGCCACTTCCTCGAAGTCGGTCGAGACCACGACCAGCGCCGTGCCGGCCTCCGCGCGCTCGCGCAGCACGCCGTAGATCTGCCGCTTGGCGCCGACGTCGACGCCGGCGGTCGGCTCTTCCAGCACCACCAGCGGCTTGTCGAGGTGGAACCAGCGCGCCAGCACCACCTTCTGCTGGTTGCCGCCCGAGAGCTGCTGCACCTCGGCGGCCGGCGCCGGCGGGTTCACGTCGAAGCGCTTGATCAGCGCCATCGCGGTCGCGTGCTCCTTGCGGCGGCGGTCCAGCGCCAGGCCCCGGTCGCCGTGCAGCGAGGGGTGCGGGAACAGGTTCTCGAGCACGCTCATCGAGCCGGCGAGGTTCTCTTCGAGCCGCTCGCCGGCGACGTAGGCGACACCGGCGCGGATCGCGTCCGCACAGCTGCGAAAGCGCGCCTCCTTGCCGAGCAGCCGCATGCGCCCGGCCGACAGCGGCTCGCGGCCGAAGAGGGCCCGGCTGATGGCCTCGTGCCCGGCGCCGCGCAGGCCCACCAGACCCACCACTTCGCCGCGCCGCACCGTGAAGCTCAGCGGGCCGGCGTTGCCGCTGGCCGCCTGCTCCAGTTGCAGCACGGCCGCACTGCGATCGACCGGGCTGGCCTTGCTCACCGACGACGACAGCGCCTTGCCGACGATCAGCTGCACCAGTTCGCTCTCGGTCGTCTTCGCGGTCTCGCGCACCGCCACCAGCTTGCCGTCGCGCATCACCGCGGCGCGGTCGGAGATCGCCATCACCTCGTCCAGCCGGTGCGACACATACATCATCGCCATGCCCTGGCGGCGCAGGTCGCGCAGCACGACGAACAGCCGCTCCACGTCGCTCATCGGCAGGCTGGCGGAAGGTTCGTCGAGCACCAGCAGCCGAGCCTGCACTTCGAGCGCGCGGCCGATCGCGAGCAGCGACTTTTCGGCGCGGGTGAGCGAGAACACGCGGCGCTCGGGATCGATGTCGCAGCCGACGCGCGCCATCACGCGCCGTGCCGCGCTGCGCGCCGCACGCCAGTCGATGAGGCCGAAGCGGCGCTGGTAACCCATGCCGAGCGCGACGTTCTCGGCCACCGTCATCCACTCGACCAGGCCCAGGTCCTGATGGATGAAGGCCACCGGCTGGCGCGAGCGGTCGCTGCTGCGCCACTGCGCCTGCGGCCGGCCCTCGAAGCGGATCTCGCCGCTGTCGATGGCGAAGATGCCGGCCAGCAGCTTGATCAGCGTGGACTTGCCGGCGCCGTTCTCGCCCAGCAGCGCGACGATCTCGCCGGCCTTGACGTCGAAGCTCACGCCGTCGACGGCCTGGGTGCCGCCGAAGCGTTTGCTGACGCTCTGGAATTCCAGCAACGGACTCGTCATCTCGTCTCCCTTCTGTTCAAGGCGTCTGCAGGCCGCGCAGGTTCAGGCGGATGCGGTACAGCGAGGTGCTCGCGCAGATGTAGAGTTCGTTGCGCTCCGCGCCGCCGAAGCTCAGGTTGCCGACCTTCTCCGGCACCGGGATGACGGCCAGCCGCGTGCCGTCGGGGTGATAGACCTGCACGCTGTCGGCGCTGCTGGTGTAGAGCCAGCCGCGCGTGTCGACGCGAAAGCCGTCGGCCAGGCCCGGGTTCACGACCGCGAAGATCCGCGGATTGGCGAGCGTGCGGCCGGCGATCACGTCGAAGGCGACGATGTGGTGGTGGCCGCCGCCATCGCTGCGTAGCGCGGCCGAGGTGTCCGACACGTAGAGCAGCGACTCGTCGGGCGAGAAGGCCAGGCCGTTCGGCTCCTCGACGAAGTCGCTCGCGATGTCGAGCGTGCCGCTCGCCGGGTCGAAGCGGAACACGTAGTTGTCGCCCAGCTCCGATTCGCCCCGGTGGCCCTCGTGATCGGAGACGATGCCGTAGGGCGGGTCGCTGAACCAGATCGTGCCGTCGCGCTTGACCACCACGTCGTTCGGCGAGTTCAGCCGCCGGCCCTGGTAGTGGCTGACGACGATCTCGTCGTGCGCGTCGGCCAGGCTTGCTCCGAAGCGCGTGCGCACGATCGCGCGCTGGCCGTGCGAGCAATGCAGCAGCGAGCCGTCGGCCTCGCGGGTGTGGCCGTTCGTGAACTCGACCTGGTCGCGCCAGACGCTCATGCCGTCCTGCGCGTGCCAGCGCAGCATGCGGTTGTTGGGGATGTCGCTCCACAGCACGCTGCCGTCTTCGTGCATCCACACCGGGCCTTCGCTCCAGGCGGCGCCGCTGCACAGGCGCTCGAGCGGGCGGGCGCCTTCGGCAGCTTCGGCAAAGCGGGGGTCGAGCACCTGGATCGCGGCGGCCGCTGCGGGCGCCGTGCCGCGGCTGAGGGGTGGGGACATGTTCAGGGTTCTGGATGGGTTGGACGCAGCGTACCAGTCATATGGTTACCGGTAACCATGGTAAACCCTAGACTCTGTCGCCTTCAGCCTCTGAATTGTCGATCCGGGTTGGCTGCTCCCGATTCGACCGATCGATGCCGGCGGCTTGAGCAACAATGGCATGGTGATCGGTAACAGAGGCGGTGAGGCAGGGGCATGGTCAAGCGCGTGACAGCAAAGGTCGAGCCGGGCAAGGCCACGATGGCCGACGTCGCCGCACGGGCCGGCGTCTCGAAGATGACCGTCTCGCGCGTGCTCAACAACATCGATCGCCGCGTGTCCGAAGCCACCAGCGCCAAGGTGCAGCGCGCCGCCGAGGAGATGGGCTACGTCATCGACGCGACGGCGCGGGTCTTCTCGTCCAAGCGCTCGGGCTTCATCGCCGCGGTGATCCCGTCGATCAACAACTCCAACTTCTCCGACACCGTGCGCGGCATCACGGCGGCCTTCGAGGGCAGCGGCCTGCAGCTGCTGCTCGGCAGCTCGGAGTACCGCATCGAGACCGAGGAGCAGCTGGTCGAGGCGATGCTGCAGCGCCGCCCGGAAGGTGTCATCCTGACCGGCGGGCGCCACACGCTGCGCACGCGGCGGCTGCTCGAAGCCGCGGCGGTGCCGGTGGTCGAGACCTGGGATCAGCCGGAGCAGCCGCTCGGGCATGTGGTGGGCTTCTCCAACGCGGCGGCGACGCATGCGCTGGTGATGCGGCTGCACGAGCGCGGCTACCGCAACATCGCCTTCATCGGCGGCACCTCGAACCGCGACACGCGCGGCGCCGACCGGCGCCTGGGCTATGCGCAGGCGCTGAAGGATCTGGGGGCCGGGCGGCCGCGCGTGATCTCGTTCGGCCAGCCGCCGATCTCGATGGAGCAGGGCGGCGAGGCGATCGTGCAGCTGCTGCAGCAGTGGCCGGACGTGGATGCCGCGGTGTGCGTGTCGGACTTGTCGGCCTTTGGCGCGCTGATGGAATGCCAGCGGCGCGGCTGGCAGGTGCCCGGGCGCATCGCCATCGCCGGCTTCGGCGACTTCGAGGTGGCACGCTGCTCGCATCCGCGCCTGACCACTGTGGCGGTGGATTGCCACGAGATCGGGCGTGCGACCGGCGAGGTGTTGCTGCGGGCCGTGGAGGCTGCCGCCACCGGTCAGCCGCTGCCATCGGAGACGGTGCTGACGCCGTTTCGGATCGTCGAGCGGGAGAGCACGTGAGCCCTGCCCGGCCGCCCGAAGGGGCTCATTCCCGCTTGGCGGGACCGGCCGCAGGCCGTAGCGTACACACCGCGCGGGATTCCGCGGATCGATGCGTGCACGCTGAGAGCCGTCGGGAACCTAACCCTGCCAGGGGTCGACCACCGGGACTGCCGACGCAGCGAAGTCGGCCACGTTGCGTGTGACGACGGCAAAGCCGTGCTCGAGCGCTGTCGCCGCGATCATCGAGTCGCGAAACGACGCCGGATCTGGAACGTGCAGGGGTGCGCAGCGCAGTGCGGTGGTGCCGGCGAAGGGTAGCACCCGACCGTCGAAGTTGGTCAGGACCGCCTCGAGCCAAGCACGCAGCACCCGACCTTGCGCGGGATCGCGGCGCTCGATTTGCAGCGCACCCAGTTCGAGCTCCAACACCGTGATGGCCGACAGGTACAGCCGGGCGAGGGGCTGGGCCTGCGCCCAGGCGCGCACGGCGGGGGATTGACCGCGCTTTCCGCGGCGCAACTCGGAAATGACGTTCGTGTCCAGCAAGTACATGCGTCGTGGTGGTGAAGGTGTGCTTCAGCCGAGGTCGGCGGGCGTCGGCCGCCCCTGCAGGCGCGGCGGCTCGAACTCGAAGTCGCCGCCGGGCACGTTGTCCATTGCATCGAGCAGGCTGCGCGACGCGTCGCCGGCGAGACGGTAGTAGTCCTCGATCTTGAGCAGCGCGAACGCCGGGCGGCCGCGGTCCGTGATGAACACCGGCCCCTCGGCCGCGGCGCGCTTGGCCGCGCCCACGTCGCGCGTGAAGTCCCGGCTGGAGAAGGTGCTGACGGTCATGATGTGGCCTCGCGATCGAATGTTTGTATGTTACGACAAACCCCGCTATGCCCAAAGCCCAAAGAGCGCCGCCCCCGTTTCACCATGACCGAAATTGCCCTGTTTGAAGCCAAGAACCCCCTGTCGGAGTTGCGCCGCGCGATGGCCGCAGCCGGCGTCCCTTTCGCCGAACTGGACGCGGCCTGATCAGCCGAACGCGATCTGCGTCTTCATCGCCTTCGTGCGGTCGCCGGCAATCGCGAACGCCGCGTGCGCATCGTCCAAGGCATAGGTGCCGCTGATCACCGGCGCCAGGTCCAGCCGCTGCTGCGAGATCAGCTGCACCGCCAGGCCGAACTCGGCGTGGAAGCGGAACGAGCCGAGGATCGACAGCTCCTTGCCCACCACCAGGTTCTGCGGCAGGCTGGCGTCGCCGCCCAGGCCGAGCTGCACCAGCACGCCGCGCGGGCGCAGCACCTCGAGCCCGGCGCGCAGCGCCTGCTGGTTGCCGGAGCATTCGATCACCACGTCGAACGTGCCCTTGTCGGCGGTGTAGGGCGCGGCCCAGCCGCTGTCGGCGGCGGCATTGATCGTGTGATCGGCGCCCAGCTTGCAGGCCACCGCGAGCGCCTCGTCGGCGATGTCGGTGGCGACGATCTCGGCCGCGCCGTGCAGGCGCGCGGCCGCCACCGTCAGGCAGCCGATCGGTCCGCAGCCGGCCACCAGCACCCGTTTGCCGAGCAGCGATCCGGCTCGCGATACCGCATGCAGGCCGACCGAGAACGGCTCGGCCAGCGCCGCCACCGTCATCGGCACGCTGTCGGCCACCTTGAAGCATTGGACGGCGTCGCAGCGCAGCAGCTCGCGGAAGGCACCCTGCACGTGCGGCGTGCGCATCGCGCTGCCGTAGAAGCGCATGTCCAGGCATTGGTTGGGCAGGCCCTCGAGGCAGAACTTGCAGTGGCCGCAGGGCCGGCTCGGGTTGACGGCGACCCGGTCGCCCACGGCCACGTTGCTCACGCCGGGCGCAACCGCATGCACCACGCCCGAGACCTCGTGGCCCAGCACCATCGGCTCGCTGATGCGCACCGTGCCGAAGCCGCCGTGGTTGAAGTAATGCATGTCGGAGCCGCAGATGCCGCCGTAGGCGATGCGCAGCAGCACCTCGCCGGCGGCCAGCGGGCCGGGGTCTTGTTCGTCGAGGCGCAGGTCCTTGGGGGCGTGAATGACGAGGGAGCGCATGGCCGTTTCTTTCTCGAGTCAATGAAGGGCCGCTCCCGAGGTGACTCGACCCCCTCGGGGGGCGGACGACGCAAGGCGTCGGCCTGGGGGTGTTTCATTCCACGGGGGTGAGCAGCGGGCGGCCGGCGAAGTGGGCCGCCAGGTTGTCGCGCACCAGCTGACCCATGGCCTGGCGCGTTTCGACGGTGCCGCTGGCGTGGTGCGGCTGCAGCAGCACGTTGGGCAGGCTCATGAAGCGGGGGTCGATGCGCGGCTCGTTCCAGAACACGTCGAGCGCGGCGCCGGCGATGCTGCGCTGCTCCAGCGCATCGAGCAGGTCGGGCTCGTTGACGGTGCTGCCGCGCGAGACGTTGACGAGGAAGCCCTTCGGCCCGAGCGCCTGCAGCACGCCGGCATTCACCATGCCGTGGGTGGCCGCGCCGCCGGCGAGCGTGACGATCAGGACTTCGGACCAGTCGGCCAGCGCGCGCAGATCGCTGAACCAGGTGTGCGGGCTGTCGTCGCGGCGACCGATGTCGAAGTAGCCGAGCTCGACGTCGAAGCCGCTGAGGCGCTTGGCCACCGTCATGCCGATGCGCCCGAAGCCGACCACGCCGACTCGCTTGCCGTACAGGCGCGTCACCAGCTCCATGTTGCGCTCGGCCCAGGCGCCCGAGCGCACGTAGGCGTCCGCCGCCGCGATGCGCCGCAGCAGCGCCAGCGTCAGGCCGACCGCGATGTCGGCAACGTCGCCGGTGAGCACGTCCGGGGTGTTGGTGACGCGGATGCCGCGCTCGCGGGCGGCGCCCAGGTTGATGGCGTCGGTGCCGACGCCGTAGCAGGCGATCAGCTCGAGCTTCGGACAGGCGGCGATCAACTCGGCATTGGCGCCCAGCTCGCCGCGCGTGGCGATCGCGCGGATGCTCTCGCCATGCTCGGCCAGGAGGGCGGCACGGTCGGGCGCTTCCCACAGGCGGTGCAGCGCGTAGCTCTGTGTCATCGGTTCGAGATCCCATGCCGGGTAGGGGCCGATCATCAGAACATCGGGGCGGGCCGTGGCTGAAGTGCTCATGATGGAAGCTTGGTGGGAGTTAGGATTGGTACCGGTAACCATAGCACACTGGCAGGACAACAAAATACTGTGAACCCCACTTGTCAAGCGGCTTGGTTATCGGTAACCTACATGCTGACTCTCTCTTCCCCACCTGTTTGGACGCAGTGACGTGAACCCGCAATCCCTGTTCAACCTCGCCGGCAAGCTTGCGCTGGTCACCGGCTCCAGCAAAGGCATCGGCCATACGCTGGCGCATGCGCTTGGCGCCGCCGGCGCCACGGTCGTGCTCAACGCACGCGACGCGAATCGGCTCGAGTCGGCGCGTCTCGCGCTGGCCGAGCACGGCGTAGCGGCCCACGCCCGCGCCTTCGACGTGACCGACCCGGCGGCGGTCGAGGCCGCGATCGAAGGCATCGAGCGCGAGATCGGCGCCATCGACATCCTGGTCAACAACGCCGGCATGCAGCACCGCACCCCGTTCCACGAGTTTCCGCTCGAGGCCTGGCGCAAGCTGAGCGCGACCAACATCGACAGCGTGTTCCTGGTCGGCCAGGCCGTGGCGCGGCGCATGGTGCTGCGCCGGCGCGGCAAGATCATCAACGTGTGCTCGGTGCAAAGCGAGCTCGGCCGTCCCGGCATCGCGCCGTATACCGCCACGAAGGGTGCGGTCAAGATGCTGACCAAGGGCATGGCGATCGACCTCGGGCCCTTCGGCATCCAGGTCAACGGTCTCGGCCCGGGCTACTTCAAGACCGAGCTGACGCAGAAGCTGGTGGACGACGCGGCGTTCACCGCGTGGCTCAGCGGGCGCACACCGGCGGGCCGCTGGGGCGACGTGGAAGAGCTGGCCGGCGCGGCCATCTTCCTCGCCTCCGATGCCTCGAGCTTCGTCAACGGGCACATCCTGTATGTCGACGGCGGCATCACCGCGAGCCTGTAGCCCCGCGGAGGGCGGCTCGATCGTGTCAGCGCGCTGAACCAGGAATCCTCTGCATGACCCCCACCAGCTCCCCCGGCCCCGCACAGCGGGTCGCCATCGCCGGCGTCGGCGTGATGGGCTCGGCCATCGCCACGCGCCTGCTCGCCTGCGGGCATCGCGTGACGCTGTTCGACCCGGACCGCAGCAAGCTGGCGCCGCTGCTGGGCCTGGGAGCCCACGCCGGCGCCACGGTGGCCGAGGCCACCGAAGCCAGCGACTTCGTCATCACCAGCCTGAACGCCGCGGCGATCGTGCGCGCGGTGGTGTTCGGCCCCGGCGGCGTGGCCGAGGCCGCCAGCGCCGGAAAGCTGATGATCGACATGTCGTCGATCGATCCGCCCAGCACTCGTGCGCTGGCGCGCGAGCTGCGCGAGGCCCGCGGCATGGGCTGGGTCGATGCGCCCTTGTCGGGCGGCGCGCCGCGTGCCCTGGAGGGCCGCCTGACCGTGATGGCCGGCGGCAGCGCAGAAGACGTGCAGCGCGCCCGCCCAGTGATGGACAGCCTCTGCGCCAACTACACCCACATGGGCCCGAGCGGCGCCGGCCAGGTAACCAAGCTGGTGAACCAGCTGCTATGCGCGATCGGGTTCCAGGCCGTGGCCGAGGCGGTGCGTCTGGCCGAGGCCGGTGGCGTCGATGCCTCGCGGCTGGCGGCGGCCCTGGCCGGGGGCCGCGCCGACAGCCGCTTGCTGCAGGAGTTCGGCCCGAAGATGGCCGCACGCGACTACAGCCCCACCGGCCGCATCGACAACATGCTGAAGGATCTCGAAGGTGCCCAGGCCTTCGCGATGGCGGAGCGTCTGCCGCTGCCGCTCACCAGCCTGGTCGGCGAGCTGCACCGCGGCTTCGTCGCTGCCGGCCTCGGCGCCGAGGACAGCGCGGCGATGATGAAACAGTTCAATGGTTATCGTTCCTGAAGGGATCCGCGATGTTCATTCGATGCGCCTTCTTCCGCGGCAGCGTGCGCCCGGGCCGGCAGGACGACTTCAGCCGCTACGTGCGCGAGAAGCTGGTGCCGCTGTGGACGCGCTTCCCCGGCGCCGAAGAGGTCCGGGTGCTGCGCCAGGTCGAGAGCGACGTCACCGACCCGCGGCTCGAAATGGTGCTGGCGGTGCGCTACCCGTCGCGCGAGGCCATCGATGCGGCGCTCGCCTCCGAGGTGCGCTTCACCAGCCGCGAGGTCTCGCGCGGGCTGCTGGACATGTTCGACGGCAGCGTCTTCCACACCGTGTTCGAGGCGGCGGAATACCCCTTGCCGACCGATTGACGGCACCGCGGGCGCGGTGACGCGGCTCAGAATAGCGGCTCGACCCGCACCGCCACCCCGCCCAGGACTGCATTGCCCGACAGCGGATCCCGCGCCCCGTCATCCAGCAGCGCGTTCAGGTTCACGCCCGGCCGCTCGCCCGCCACACGCAGCTGCGCGCCCGGCAGATCGTGCCCCCAGCCGTGCGGCAGGCTGATCACGCCGGGCATCATCGCGTCGTCGATCTCGACCTGCGCCTCGATCTGCTTCGCGCCACGCGAGATACGGGCGATGGCGCCGTCATCCAGTCCGAGCCGGCCGGCATCGGCGGAGTGAACGAATGCCGTGCAGCGCATCGGGCCCTTGGCCAGCAGCGGCAGGTTGTGCATCCAGCTGTTGTTCGAGCGCACGTCGCGCCGGCCGATGATGACCAGCTCGTCGGCCGGCGTCGCCAGGTCGCCGGCGGCGCGCGCGAGGTCGGCGAGCAGCAGCGGCGGTGCCAGCTCCACCTGGCCGGATGGCGTGCGCAGCACCTCGGGCAGCCGCGGCGCGAGTTCGCCGAGGTCGATGCCGCCCGGCGCGGCCCGCAGTTTCTCCAAGGTCACGCCGGCGGCACCGCCACCGAGGCCGAGCCCGAAGCCGTCGCCATGCGGGCCGCTGCGCAGCGCCAGGTCGAGCAGCCGGTCGGGCCCTCGCCAGCGCGACAGGGCTTGCAGCACCGCCGCGGCATGCGGCCCGGCAAGGCGGCCGACATCGGCGGCGGTCGCGGCATCGTCGAGCGCATCGGCATCGGCCTTCGCGCCCTCGCCCTTCAGGATCGCGGCCAGGCGCAGCAAGGTCTGCCATTCCGCCGGCTGCTCCGGCTGCGGCTGGAACACCGGCGCGCTGTAGCGTGCATGGTTGCGCCACGAGAACTGCGGAAACGCGACGTCGTAGTGGCTGTCTTCGAGCGGTGACACGCCGGGCAGGATCACGTCCGCATGGCGCGTGGTCTCGTTCAGGTAGATGTCGAGGCTGAGCATGAACTCGATCCCGTCGAGCGCGGCCGAGAGCCGCGCGCCGTTCGGCGACGAGAGCACGGGGTTGCCGGCGATCGTGATCAGCGCGCGCACCTGGCCCGGCCCCGGCGTCTCGATCTCTTCGGCCAGGCAGCCGATCGGGTATTCGCCGAAGACTTCGGGTGCGCCGCTGACCCGGCTCGCATGCCGCCCGGTCTTCACGCCGCGCCCGCGGCCGGCTTCGCCGGCGGTGTTGGCCGCGAAGGCGGCGGCTTTCGGGAACATCACGCCGCCGGGTTCGTCGAGCCGGCCGGTGAGCACGTTGAGCACGTCGATCAGCCAGCTCGCCAGCGTGCCGAAGGGCTGGGTGCAGGTGCCGATGCGGCCGTAGACCGCGGCTCGTTCAGCCCCGGCGAAGGCCCGCGCCAGAGTGCGGATGCGCGCCGCGTCGATGCCGCAGCGCGGCGCCACCGTCTCGGCGCTGAAGCCGCGCACCGCCGACTGCAGGGCCTCCACGCCGGCGACGTGCGGCGCCGCGCGGCCGAGCCGCACCAGGTTCTCCTCGAACAAGGTGTGTACCAGGCCGAGCAGGAAAAACGCATCCGCGCCCGGTCGGATGAAGAGATGTTCATCGGCCACCGCGGCCGTCTCGGTGCGGCGCGGGTCGACCACCACCAGCCGCCCGCCGCGCGCCCGCAGCGCCTTCGCCTTGCCGCGGAAATCCGGCACCGTCCACATGCTGCCGTTCGAGACGATCGGGTTCGCGCCGATCACTAGCAGGAAATCGCTGCGCACGATGTCAGGCACCGCGATCGACAGCCAGTGGCCGTACATCAGGCCGGAGGCGAGTTGCTTGGGCATCTGGTCCAGCGTGGAGGCGCCGAACATGTTGCGCGAGCCCAGCGCCTTGACGAGCTTCGGGTAGTACAGCAGCAGGCCCATCTTGTGCGCCATCGGGTTGCCGCCGCAGATCGCCACCGCGTCGCGGCCGTGCTGCTCGATCAGCGGCATCAGCCGGCGTTCGATCTCGGCATAGGCCTCGTCCCAGGTGGCTTCAACGAACTCGACGCCGCGGCGAATCAGCGGCGTGCGCAGCCGGTCCGGGTCTTCGTGCAGATCCTTCAGCGCGACGCCCTTCGGACACAGATAGCCGCCGCTGAACACGTCGGCCTCGTGGCCGCGCACGCTCAGCACCTTGCCGTCGGCGACGCGCAGTTCGAGGCCGCAGCAGGCTTCGCAGAGCGGGCAGATGCGGTGGGCGATGGTGGGCTCGGTCATGGTGTCTCCAGCGATGGCGAGGCATGGTTATGCGGCCGGCGCGGCCGGCTGTCCGTCACCCAGGCGACGCAGGGTTTGCGCGGTGGCCGCGTCCGCCGGGAAGAAGGATTCGATCGCCAGCTCCGACAGCGTGATGTCCACCGGCGTGCCGAAGATCGTCGTCGTGCTGAAGAAGCTCAGCAGGCCGTGCTCGGTGATCAGCTGCAGCGGCACGACGACCGCGCCGATGTCGGGATGCGGCGAGGGGTTGTGCAGCGGCGGCGGTGCCGGGTAGTCGCGCAGCTCGTGCAGCAGGTCCTGCAGCACCGGGTCGGCGCTGATCGCGACTTGCTGCGCGAGCCGCGCGATCAGGTGCGCCCGCCACTGCGCGTAGTTCGCGATGCGCGGAGCGAGCCCTTCGGGGTGCAGGCTCAGGCGCAGCACGTTGAGCGGCGCTTTCAGCAGCGCCGGCGAGGCAGCGGCCATCAGCATCGGCACCGCCGCGTTGTGCGCGACCAGCTGCCAGTGGCGATCGACCGCCAAGGCCGGAAAGGGCGCCATGCCGTCGAGCACGCGCGAGACCGCATCGCGCGCCGCCTGCAGCTCCGGATCGTCGAGCGGTCGTTCGCGATAGAGCGGCGCATAGCCCGCGGCGGTGAGCAGGCCGTTGCGCTCGCGCAGCGGCACTTCGAGCCGCTCGGCCAGCCGCAGCACCATCTCGCGGCTGGGCTGCGCGCGGCCGGTTTCGAGATAGCTCAGGTGGCGCGTCGAGACATCGGCATCGCCGGCCAGATCGAGCTGGCTCAGGCGGCGGCGCTGGCGCCACGCGCGCAGCAACTCGCCGATGGAGGCCTGCGCGCGGGAGGGAGAAAGAGGCTGCGGGTGGGCTTGCATCGAGCCACCTTAGCGCAGCCTGGGCGCTTCGGCCATGACCTCGCAGGTCATGACCGGCCGGCGCGGCGCCGGCCTACTTCTTCGGCGCGGCCGGCGGTGTCGGCGTCGGCCTTTGCGCGGGCAGCGGCGGCGCGTTGGCCGTCATCTGCTGGGCGCGTGCGTCGAGGTCGCTGAACGGCGTGGTGCTCGCGAGGCGCACCGGGTCCGGCGGGCAGCGCATCGGCGCGTCGTCGCTGCTGGCCCAGTCCGCGGCCCTGTCGGCCTCCGAGGCGTCGTTGCCGGCGTCGATGCGCGAGATGCCGAGCTGCGCCGTCAGCTGTTGCACCGCGGCCTGCGTGCGTGCCTGCGCCGTGCCCAGGTCGTACTCCGCATTGGCATACGCTCGCTTTGCGGTGTAGAGCTCGTTTTCCGCGTTCAGCAGGTCGAGCAGGTTGCGCTGGCCGATGTCGAACTGCTGGCGATAGGCGTCGCGCGCCTTCTCGATCGACAAGGTGTTCTGGTCCAGGTAGATCAGTTGCTGCGCCAGCTTCTTCGTATCGTTGTAGGCGATGCCCACGGTCTGGCGCGTATCGCGGCAAGCCTTGTCGCGCAGGTCGGCAGCCTGGTTGATGATGTTGGCCTGCTGCTTGACCTTGGCCTGATCGGCGCCGCCGTTGAACAGGTTCCAGTTCAGCACCAGCTCGCCGGTGGTGTCGTGTTTCTGGTCGAGCACGCCGTCGTAGTTGTGGCCGACGCCGGTGCGCAGCCGCGCCTGCAGGGTCGGCTGGAACGCGCTCTTGCGGCCGGTCGTCGTCTCGCGCGCAGCGCGCAGGGTCTCGACGCTGGCGCTGATCGCCGCGTTGCGGCGCAGCGAGAGGCCGGTCGCTTCGTCGGCGTTCGCCGGGAAGGCTTTCAGCATCGCCGGCGGCATCGCCATCTGCGCCGGCGGCGCTTCGCCGACGAGGCGCTGATAGCGCGCGGTGACGTCATGCAGGTTGGCGACCTCGGTCACCAGGTTCGACTCGGCCAGGGTCATGCGCGCCAATGCCTGCTCGTAGTCGACACCGCGGCCCACGCCGGCACGCACCCGAGACTGGATCTGGTTCAGCGTGTACTTGTGCTGCACGTAGTTGTCTTCCGCGAGCGAGACCAGCTTGCGGTAGCGCAGCACGTCGTACCAGGCGGCGGTCACTGCCAGCGCGGTCTGCTCGCTGACGTCGACGAATTCGAAGTAGCGCGCCAGCTTCTCGTGGCCGAGGCGGCCGACTTCGCTGCTCGTCAGCAGACCGTCCCAAAGCATCTGCGTCACCGTCAGCGAGACGCCGCTGTGCGGCAGCGTATCGGTCTGCGGCAGCCGCGATTCGATGCGGTCGTTGGTGGTGCCGACGATGCCCTGCATGTCCAGGCGCGGCAGGTAGCCGGCACGCGCCGCGTCCACTGCATCGGCTGCCGCGCGGAAGGCATTGAAGCGTGCCGTCACCTCCGGATTGGCGTTGAGCGCTTTCTGCGTCGCCGCGGCCAGCGGGTCGGTGCTCTGCGCCCTCGCGGAAACCGCGGCGAGCGCGGCAAGAGCGAACACCGCCGCGGCAATCTTGGAATACTTTGACGTCATGTTGGTTTGTCCCTGGGGTCTTTGAAGCCGGCGTCGCAGGACGTAACAGTCCTACAACGGAGCGCGAGTTTAGACAGCGCCGGCGCGGCCACGCCCCCTCGCTGTCCAGCGCAACACACCGTTACGCCAGCCGCTGCGGCTCGCCGCGCAGGACTTCACGCAGACGTTGCTTGATCGCGACGCACGAGTCGTGCAAATGCCGCTGCGCGGCGAAACCGGCTCAAGTCGCGGCGCGCCGGGACGAAGAGTCGCGATGGGTTCGCGCTGCGCAAGATCGTGCTGATGCCTCCTGCGATGCTTCGCCGGAGGATCGCGCGCGGCCTGGCCTTGTTGCTCAGCCTGCTGCTGGTCCTGAGCAGCGAGCCGCTGCAGGCCTGGGATGCGGATCGCATGCTGGTCGCGGCACAGAAGCTCGGGCCGGGCGCGGTGGCGGGCGCCTTGCTGCTGCAGCCGCTGCTGACGAGTTCGCGCGATCTGGATGAAGCCGGCAAGCTGCGCGCCGTCAACGAGTTCTTCAACCGCTACGTCGGCTTTCGCAGCGACAAGCAAGTCTGGGGGCTGGAAGACTATTGGGCGAGTCCGCTGGAGATGCTGGGCAAGGGCGCCGGCGACTGCGAGGACTTCGCGATCGGCAAGTACTTCAGCCTGCTTGCGCTCGGCGTGCCGACGGCGCGGCTGCGCCTCGTCTACGTGCGCGCTCAGCTTGGTGGCACGACCCAGGCGCATATGGTGCTTGCGTTCTACGCGACGCCGAATGCCGAGCCTCTGATCCTCGACAACCTGATCACCGAGATCCGCCCCGCCTCGCGTCGGCCGGATCTGGAGCCGGTCTTCAGCTTCAACAGCGAGGGCCTGTGGCAAGGCACCGGCGGGCAGTCCGCCGGGGATCCGGCGGCGCGGCTGTCGAAGTGGCGCGAGGTATTGGCCAAGGTGCGCGGCGAGGGGTTCCTGTGATGGGCTGCAATGCATGCCGCGGGGCTCTGTCACGCCGGCGATCTGTCTTCTCTTGTAGGCTAGGGTACTTATGTCCTTGATACGCCAAGTCTGGCTGCTGTTGCTGGGAACGGTGCTGCTGGCCTTGGCCGGCAGCGTGGCCGTGACCGTCCTGTCTTCGCGTCACACTCTCGAGACACAGCTGAGCCTGAAGAACAGCGACAACGCGCAGACGCTGGCGTTGGCACTGTCACAACAGCATGGCGATCCGCAGCTGATGTCGCTGCTGATGACGGCGCAGTTCGATACCGGCTACTACAGCCAGATCCGCTTCGTCTCGGCGGACGGCGACGTGATCTTCGACCGTCATGCCGAAGGCGCGCCTTCCAAGGCACCGCGCTGGTTCTCCGATCTGGTGCCGATCGAGTCCACGCCGGGCATGGCCCAGGTCTCCGACAAGTGGCATGCGCTCGGCGCGGTGACGGTGACCAGCCACGCCTCGTTCGCGCACGACGACCTGTGGCGCAGCACGATCGACTCGGCCGAATGGCTGGCCTTCGTCGGCCTGGCGGCCGGCCTGATCGGCACGCTGGCGGTGCGCGGCATCCGCCGTCCGCTGGATGCCACGGTGAAGCAGGCCGAGGCGCTGGTCGAAGGCCGCTTCATGAGCCTGCCCGAGCCGCGCGTGCCCGAGCTCTCGCGCCTGACGCGGGCGATGAACACGATGGTCTCGCGCGTGAAAAGCCTGTTCGAGGCGCAGGCCGCGCAGGTCGAATCCCTGCGCCAGCAGGCGCATCACGACCCCTTGACCGGCCTCGCCAACCGGCGCCATTTCATGCGCCTGCTCGAAGCCGCGCTGGAGCGCGAAGACGGCACCGTGGCCGGCGGCCTGGTGCTGCTGCGGCTGCACGACCTGGCCGAGGTGAATCGCCTGCACGGCCACGATGCGGCCGACCGCGCGATCCTCGCGATCGCGCAGGCGCTGCAGGTCTACCCGAGCCAGGTCGGCGGCTGCTTCGTCGGCCGGCTGAACGGCTCGGATTTCGCGCTCTGCCTGCCCGTCGCCGGCGTGGCCGAGGAGTCGGCCCAGGCCGTCACCGAGGCGCTGCGTGTCACCTTGCCGGCCTTCGGTTCCGCCGTCAGCGTCGCGGTCGGCTCGATCGAGATCCGCCGCGACATGCAGGCGCCGCAGATGATGGTCGCCGCCGATTCGGCGCTGGCCCAGGCCGAGAGCCGCGGCGCCTTCGGTGTGTATCACGATGCAAGCGCGCTGCAGCCCAGTGCGCCGCAGGGCGAGCGCGCCTGGCGTTCGCTGATCACCGCCGCGATCGCCGAGGAGCGGGCGCGCCTGATCGAGTTCCCGGTGGTCGATCGGGACGGCGCGATGCTGCATCGCGAATGCCCGCTGCGCCTGCAGCTCGACGCCTCCGGCCTGTTCGACGCCGCCTCGGTCTGGCTGCCGCATGCGCTGCGCGGGCGCCTCACGCCGCTGGTCGATTTATGTGCCGCTTCGCTCGCGCTGCGGGCCATCGAGGTCGACGGGCTCGCGCGTTGCGTCAACGTCGCGCCCGCGTCGCTCACCGACAGCAGCTTCGCGTCTTCTCTGCGCGAGCAGCTGCTGGAGCGCCCGCGCGCGGCGCAGAAGCTCTGGATCGAAGTCGCCGAGTCGGCGGCGCTGGATCACTTCACGCTGCTGCAGGCGCTGGGCCGGCAACTGCGCCCGCTGGGCGTGCGCTTCGGTCTCGAACACGCGGGCGAAAGGCTGGCGCGCATCGAACGGCTCTACGAGGCCGGGCTCGACTACGTCAAGCTCGATGCAGCCGTGACGCGCGGCGTCGCCACCGATACCCAGGCCGCGGAGTTCCTGCGCACTTCGGCAACCTTGCTGCATGCCTTGTCGCTGCAGGTGATCGCCGAGGGCGTGGCCGACGAGGCCGATGCGAAGACCTTGTGGGCTTGCGGCGTCGACGGCATGACCGGGCCCTGGGTCGGGCAGGGCACTGCAGCCTCCTGAGGGCTTGCCCGGGGGCCGGCGGCGGCCGGTGACGGTGCCGCCGGCGTTCGGTCAGCCGTGGTCGGTGATCAGCTTGCCGCGGTTCATCAGGTCCGCGATCATCTGCGCGTCGTTGTTGCTGCCGACGAGGTTCACGCCGCTCAGCGTGATCGTCTGATCCACCGCGGTGGCGTTGAAGGTCCCACCGCTGAACTTGCCGTCGGTGCTGATCTGGATCAGCGTATCGCCACCCGCGGTCGTGCTGAAGTGCAGGTAGTTCGTCAGGTTGCCGCTGTTCTCGCCGTGCAGCAGATCGCGCAGGTCGAGCTTGTCGCCGCTCGCGCTGTTGTCGAAATCCTTGATCACGTCGTTGGCCGGCGCCGCGGTCGTGCCCTGGTCGCCGAAGGACCACTTGAAGACATCGGCGCTGCTGCCCCCGGTGAGGGTGTCGTTGCCTTTGCCACCTTCGAGCACATCGTTGCCGTTGTTGCCGTTCAGCGTGTCGTTGCCGGCGCCGCCTTGCAGCACGTCGTTGCCGTTGCCGCCGATCAGGTTGTCGTTTCCGATGCCGCCCTGCAGCATGTCGTTGCCGTTGCCTCCGTCCAGCGTGTCGTTGCCGTCCAGGCCGACGATCCGGTCGGAGGCGTTCGTACCGGTGCGCGAGTCCGCCCCGAGCGTGCCGAGGATCAGGTGGCTCGCGTCCGGCACGAAGGTCTCGGTGATCGTCGTCGAGCTGCTCTGCGTATCTCCGTTCGACAGCTCGGTGGCCGTGGCGGTGGCGGTGAGGGCGACCGTGCCGACGAAGTCGGCCGGCGCGGTCAGCGTCAGCTGAGTTGTCGGATCGAGCCCGGCGCTGTCGGCGGTGTTGCCGGGATTGCTGATGTCGAAGGTCAGGCTGGTGTGGCCGGCGGTCGCGGTGAACGGCGTATGGCCCGCGACGCCGTCACTGATCGTGAAGCCGACCGGGATGTCGGAGATCGTGATCGTGTGCTTCTCGGAGTGGTCGGTGTTGTCGGTGAAGCTCGCCAGGCTGGCAAGCGGCGGCAGCGCGGCGGGGCTGTTGATGACCGCATCGCCGATCGTCGAGACGCTGAGGTTGTCCAGGATCGCGCCATAGGTGCCGATGGTGTCGTGCGGGTGGAAGCTGAGCACGTTGTCGCCGGCCTGGCTGAGTACCTGGATTGCCGTGGTCTTCCAGGCGTTGACGAGGATGTCGGCTTCGTTGTAGGTCGCGACGAGTTGGCCATTCCAGTAGACGTCGAAGCTCTGCGTGTCGAAGTCGGGATTGCCGGAAACGTCGCGCCGGATCATGTCGAAATCGATCTCGACGACCTGGCCCGCGGTCGCGAACTGCACGTGCGAGCTGATGATGTTCTTGGCCGCGCCGTCGGCTTCGAGTTCGAGCACGTGATTGGCGCTCGGCACCGCCGGGGTGTGCGGGTTCTGCGTCAGGTTGTAGGACCACTGGGCGGTGGCGGCATCGTTCTCGACCCGGCTGCCCGCGTTGCCGATCCAGACCAGGCCGCCCGGCTGCCCGGGCACGGCCGGATTGCCATCCTGGAAATCGTCGTTTGCGCTGACCCAGGTGCTGGTGGTGCCGAACTGCGGCACCTCCGCCTGCGGCTTGATGTCGATCGTCATCGTCGCGACGTTGCTGTTGAGGGCACCGTCGTAGGCCTGGAAATCGAAGCTGGCGTAGCTGTGATGCATGTTGCCGAAGCCGGGCGCGCTGAACGAGTCGTCGCCCGCCTCGCCGGATGCGGGGATGAACTTCAGCTTGCCCGCGTCGATGTCGGCCTTGCTGATCAGGTCGCCCGCCTTCAGCGCGGTCGCGCCGCCGAGCAGCACGAGCATGCCGTTGAGCGGCAGCGAGCCGATGCGTAGCTGCAGGCTGCTCGCCGCAGTGTCCACGTCCTTCACATTGAAACCTGCCCAGGTGAACGTGATCGCCTGGTTCTCCAGCCCCTTGATGCTGTTGCTGGTGGCCTGAGGGGGGTCGTTCACAGCGTTGACATCGACGTGGACCGGCGCCGTCTCGACCGTGCCGCCCGAACTGACGCTGTAGTTGAAGTCCACGGCACCGACATAGTCGGTGGCCGGCGTGAACGTCAGCTTGCCGGTCGTCGCGTCGAGTTCCACTTTGCCGTGGCCATTGGCCAGCGTGACCGAGCCGCCCAATGCGATCGCCTGGCCGTCGACTGCTGTGATCGTACGGGCGGGGCTCTCGAAGCTGTCGTTCGCCAGCACGTCGATCTCGACAGGTTTGTCTTCGTCGGTGCGGAAGCTGTCGGCCGCGATGTCGGCGACCGGCGCCACGTTCAGCGTGACGCTGGAGCTCGTGGTGAGCGAGCCGTCGTCGGTGCTGACGACCAGCGTATCGTGGCCGTTGTAGTCGGGGGTGTTGTGGTAGGTCGCGCCGTCCAACGCGGCATTGATCGCGGCCGGTGATCCGATCAGCTTGACCGTCCCGCTGCCGTCGCCGTCGACGATCAAGCCGGCGACGCTGCCGAGCGTCAGGGTGCCCTGGGTCACTTTGAGCGTGGTCGTCACCGATGCGCTGTCCACGTCGGCCACCGTGATGGCGTTGCCGTTCGCAGCCGAGAACACGAGCGGCGTGTCCTCGTCGACGTTTTGCGGTGTGGCCGCGGCAGTTGTCGTCGGCGCGTCGTTGGCGCCGTCGACGGTGATCGTCAATGTCGTGCTGGCGCTGGCCTTCGAGTCGTCGGTGATCGTGTAGGTGAAGGTCTCGGTGGCGTGCTGGCCGGTGCCGAGCGCGTTGGTGGCGGGCCGGGTGTTGTCCAGCGTGTAGGTGTAGGTACCGTCGGCGTTCAGCACCAGCGAGCCGTACGTGCCATCGACGACGCTGCCGACGTTGCCGCTCGCGCTCGCCGGCGTGCCCGCGGCGACGCCGGTGACACTGAATGTGCCGTCGACGTCGCTGTCCTGGCCAGCGGTGCCGGGCGTGACATTGCCGGTGACGGCCGTCGTGCCTTCCTCGATCGTGTTGGTATCCACGACGGCGATCGGCGGATCGTTGACCGGCTTGACGCTCACGCTGACCGACGCGGTCTCGGTGCTGCCGCCGGCGCTGACGGTGTAGTCGAAGCTGGCGACGCCATGGTAGTTGGCGTCCGGATGGAACAGCAGCTGGCCATCCGCCTGCAGCGTGACGCTGCCATGATCGACCAGCACCGGCCCGCCGCCCACCGAGATCGGCTTGCCGTCGATCTCGGTAATCGTGCGGCCGCTGTCCTTGAAGTCGTCGTTGTCCAGTACCGGCAGCTTGGTCTGCGTATCTTCATCGATCTCGAAGACATTCGGCTTGATGTCGGCCACCGGGGAGACCGTGAGTTCGACATGGGCCGTGACCGGCGCGGCGGAGTTGTCGGTGGTGCTGATCAGTAGCGTATCCTGGCCGTTGTAGTCCGGCGATCCGGTGTAGTGGGCCTGCTGCAGCGCGGCGTTGATGTCGGCTGGCGAGCCGGAGATCGTCAGCGTGCCGGTGCCGTCGCCGGCGACGGTCAGGCCGGCGCTGCTGCCGAGGGTCAGCACGCCGTGGCCGACGCTCAACACGGTGGTCAACGATGGGCTGTCGACGTCGGCCACGTGGATGTCGTTCAGCGGCAGCGCGGTGTCTTCGTCGACCGTCATCGTCGCCGGGGCCGTGATCGTCGGCGCATCGTTGCTGCCGGTCACCGCAATCGTCAGCGTGGTGCTGGCCGTGGCACCCTGATCGTCGGTGATCGTGTAGGTGAAGGTCTCGTTTCGGGTTTGATTGGCGGCGAGCGCCTGCGTGGCCGGCAGGCTGTTGTCGATCGTGTAGGTGTAGCTGCCGTCGGCGTGGATCACGACCGAACCGTAGCTGCCGGCCACGTCGCTGCCGACGTTGCCGACGGCGCTGGCCGGCGTGCCGGCGGCGACGCCGGTGACGCTGAAGCTGCCGTCGACGTCGCTGTCCTGGCCAGCGGTGCCGGGCGTGACGTTGCCGCTGGTGCTGGTGTCTCCCGCGGCGAGGCCGTTGGTGTCGGCTACGGCGAGCGGCGCGTCGTTGTCGTGCGCGACGTTGAAGGTCAGCGTGTTGGGCGTCGGGTCAGTATCGATGCCGCCGTGCGCGATGCCGCCGTCGTCGCTGACGACGAAGCTGAGCGTGGCGTAGCCATTGCCATTGGCGTTCGCCGCGGGCGTGAAGACCAGGCCATGGCCGTCGTCCGTCAGCTGCGAGACGAGGATCTGTTGCGGGCCGGTGATGACCACGCCGTCGAAGGTCAAGGTGCCTGCCGTCGGCGGCGAGACAGTCACCGAGGCGAAGTGGTTCGCCGGCGTGTCGCCGTCGCTGAAGCCGAAGCTGCCGGCGAGCAGGGTGTAGGGCTTGTCTTCGGTGGCCGACAGCGTCGCGTCGGTGCCCGAGGGCGCATGGTTGATCGGGTTGACCGCGATATCGACCGTTGCGGTCGCCTGGCCGCCGTGCCCATCGTCGATTGTGTAGGTGAACGAAGCCGGGCCGTTGTAGCCCGCTTCCGGCGTGAACACCACCTGGCCGTTGACGATCGCCACGCTGCCGTGCACCGCGCCCTGCACACTGCTCAAGGTGAGCTTGTCGCCATCGGGATCGGTTGCGCCGATGAGCAGGGTTGCGGGGTCGATCGTGACGGGGTTGTTCTCGTCGGTCGAAGCCGAGTTCGGCAGCGCCGCGGGTGCGTCGTTGGCGCCGATGACGGTGATCGTCAGATTCGCGGTCGCCGTTGCGCCGTGTTCATCGGTGACCGTGTACGGCACCGTCAAGGTCAAGGGTTCGCCTTGTTTCAGCGATTGGTAGGCCGGATCGCTGGCGACGAAGCTGAAGCTGCCGTCGCCGTGGAAGTCCAGGCCCGCCGGCGCGGTGCCGGCCAGTGCATAGCCGAGCACCGCGTGGCCGTCGACGTCCGTCCCTTGCACATGCCCGCTGACCACCGGCCCGTCCTCGGTAGCGGTGATCGCGGCGGGTTCCGCTTTCGGCGCATCGTTCGCGCCGGTGACGGTGATCGCCACCGTGGTCTTCGAGCCGTCGCTCAGCGTGACGACGAAGTTCTCGATCACGACCTGACCCTGGTCGAGCTCTTGCGATTTGGGCGTCAGCGTGTAGGTCCAGCCGCCCTTGGCGTCGACCATCAGGTCGCCGTACGCGCCGTGCAGCGGCGTGGTATCGAAGGCGAGGCCGGGATTGTCGGCATCGGTGGCGGTCAGCTGACCGGTGATCGGCGGCTGATCCTCGGTGATCTTGCCGGTGTCGGCCGAGATCACCGGCGCCGTGTCGGTGCCGGTCACGATGACGCTCACGGTGGTCGACGAGTTGTCGTTCAGCGTGACGCTGAAGTGCTCATTCACCTTTTCACCGTCCGCGAGCCCCGCCGAGCGCGCGTCGAGCGTATAGGTCCAGGTGCCGTTCGCGTCGACCTTCAGCGCGCCATAGGCACCGGCGTAGGACTTGTCGATGAAAGCGAGGCCGGGATTGTCGGCATCGCTCGCCTGCAGCGTGCCGCCGATCGGCGGCTGGCCTTCGGTGATGGCGCCGCTGCCGGCCGAGATCACCGGCTTGTCGTCGGTGCCGGTGATCTGGATCGTGACGGTCGTCTGCGTCCGGTCGGTCAAGCTGACCGGGAATGTCTCGGTCACCACTTGCCCCGCGGCCAGCGCCTGCGCGGCCGGGCTGAGCGTGTAGGTCCAGTGGCCATCGGCCTGCAGCGAGAGCGTGCCGTAGGCGCCCACCGGGGCGGCGGCGACGAAGGCCAGCGAGCTGTTGTCCGGATCGTGCGCGGTCAGGATGCCGCTGATCGGCGGCTGGTCTTCGCTGATCGAACCAATGCCGGCGGAGACCACGGCGGCGGTGTCGGTGCCGGTCACGGTGATGTCGATGCTGGTCCTCGATCCGTCGCTCAGCACCAGCTCGAACTTGTCGTGCACCACGTCGCCGGCTGCCAGCGCGACCGAGGCCGGCCCGAGGGCGTAGCCCCAGCTGCCGTCGGCATGCATCGTCAGGCTGCCGTAGAGCCCGGAGTGGGTCGCGTCGAGGAAGTGGAGCGTCGGGTTGTCCGCATCGGTCGCGGTCAGAGTGCCGACTATCGGCGGCTGGCCCTCGGTGATCGCGCCGAGGCCGCTGGAGATGACGGGTGCATCGTCGGTACCGGTCACGATGATCGTCACGCTGGTCTTGGTGCCGTCGCTCAGCGTGACCGGAAAGACCTCCTGCACCACCTTGCCGCCGGGCAGTGCCTGGGCCGCGGGGCTCAATGCATAGGTCCAGTGGCCGGCAGCGTCGACGGTCAGCGTGCCATAGGCGCCATGGTCGAGCGCCGGTACGAAGGCGAGCGAAGGGTTGTCCGGATCGGTGGCGGCCAGAGTGCCGCCGATCGGCGCCTGGTCCTCGATGATCGATCCGGTGGCGGAGGAGACGACCGGCGCGTCGTCGGTGCCGGTGACGGTGATCACGACCGTGGTGGTCGAACCGTCGTTCAGGGTGACGCTGAAGTGTTCGCTGACGATCTTCCCGCCGGGGAGTGCCTGCGCCGCGGGCGAGAGCGCATAGGTCCAGTGGCCGGCGGCGTCGACCGTCAGGCTGCCATAGGCGCCGCCGCGGGTGGCGGGCACGAAGGCGAGATCGGGGTTGTCGGCGTCGGTCGCGCTCAAGGTCCCGCTGATCGGCGGCTGGTCTTCGGTGATCGCGCCGCTGTCGGTGGAAATCACCGGCAGGTCATCGACGGGCGTGACCAGGATCGTCGTCTGGCCGCTCACGTGGGCGCTGCCGTCGGAGACGCTGTAGGTGAAGCTGCCGACCGGCTGGCCGTCGCTGTAGTCGCCCGGCGGCACGTAGTGCAGGCCGGCCAGCTGCGCGGCGGTCAAGGTCTGGCCGACGGTCACCGGCGTGTTGTCTGCCAGCTGGATCTGCCCGACGGTGGGCAAACCGGTCACGGTCGTCGTCAGGCTGTCGCCGTTGGCATCCGTCGGTGCGGAGAGGTCGAGCCCCACCGTTGCGCCTGCTTCGCTCGCAGTGATGCTCGACGAGGCGACGACTGGCGGGCTGTTCGGCGCCGGCGCATGCACCTCGACCGTGATCGTGCTGGTGGCGGTGGCGCCGGAAGGGTCGGCGACGGTGTAGCTCAAGGTGACCGTGCCACTGACGCCGGACGCGGGCGTGAAGCTGATCGTGCCGTCCGGGTTCACCGTGGCGCTGCCGATCGCCGGATCGACCGTCACGCTGCGCACCGTCAGCGTGTCGCCGTCGCGGTCGCTGTCGTTGGCCAGCACGTTGACCGTCACCGGCGTGCCGGCGTCGATGACGGCGGTGTCCGGCGCGGCGAGCGGCGCGTCGTTGACCGGCGTCAGCGCAATCGTGGTGCCGCCGTTCGTGCTGTGCCCGCTGGCATCGGTCACCTGATAGTTGAAGCTGCCGACCGGGGTGGTGCCGTTGTAATCGGCCGGCGGCACGTAGCTCAGGCCGGGCAGGTCGGCCGCTGTCAGCACCGTGCCGGCGCTGACCACGCTGCCGTCGGCCTTGACGATCTGCCCGATCGCCGGCACCTGGCCGACCATGATGTTGACCGTGCCGATGTTGCCGCTCGGCGCCGTGAGGCCGAGGCTGACGGGAGCGCCTTCCTCGCTCGCGGCGATGCTGCTCGATGCGGCGACGAGGCGCGAGGCCGCGAGCTGGTTCTCGGGGGCGGTGTCGCCGCCGAAGGGTTGCACCGTGGTGTTGCTGCTGCCTTCGGTGGTCAATCCGGCGGTGGTGGTCGACTCGCTGATGCGGTCGACCCGCAGGCCGGGGCCGAGGTCGCCGGCACCGTCGCCGCCGTTCAGGCCGGCCGCGGTAGCGGCGTCAGCGTCGTTGTTCTCCAGGCCGGTGATCACGCGATCCAGCTCACCGCCGGTGGGCGCGCTCGCCGGGGTCGCGGCCTGCGTGACCGTGCCGTCGTCATCCGTCAGCTGCACCACGCCGTCGGCCGAGGTCAGGATCACGTCGCCGCGGTGCACCACGTCGCCGAGCTTCAGCGGCTGCATCTGCCCGTCCGCCGTCTTGATCATGGCGGTACCCCACAGGCCGGTGACGTGGCCGATCTGGGTTTTGACAATGGTAGGCATGAACGGTCCTGAGTGATGAAAATGACAGCGGAGGATACCCAAGCCCCTGTGCCTTATCGGGGTGAAAACCTCGACAAGGCGTGAACTGAGTCACTCGGCGAAGGCGCTCGTGCGCCGATAAGGACAGCCGGCCCGAGGCGGCCGATGAGCGGTTTCAGCGCTCGCGCAACGCGTAGGCGTGGGCCTTGAGCACCGGCTTCAGCAGGTAGGACATCACGGTCTTGCGGCCGGTCAGGATGTCCACCTCGGCGGTCATGCCGGGGATGATCGGCAGCTTCTCGCTGAAGTTCGAACGCGCGGTGCGCACCCGCACCAGATAGAAGGCGTTGCCCTTTTCGTCGACCACGGTGTCGGGGCTGATGTTCTCGACGGTCGCGTCGAGGCCGCCGTAGACCGAGAAGTCATAGGCGGTGAACTTGACGGTGGCCTTCTGCTCCGGGTGGATGAAGGCGATGTCCTTCGGCAGCACCTTCGCTTCGAGCACCAGCGCATCGTCCAGCGGCACGATCTCGACGATGTCCTTGCCGGGCTGCACCACCCCGCCGACGGTGTTGGCCAAGAGCCGCTGCACCCGCCCGCGCACCGGGCTCCTGACCTGCGACTTGGTCACCTTGTCGGTCAGCGCGACCGCGCCTTCGTTCAGCGCGTTGAGCTTGCCCATCACGTCGGCCAGGTCCTTGCGCGCGTCGTTGCGGAAGGCGATGTCGGTCTCCTGGATCTTGCGCTGCGCTTCGCCGATGGCCGCCTGCACGCGCGCGATCTGCGCGGAGGTCTGCTCGACGTCGCCATGGCTCTTCGAGACTTCGCGCTCCAGGCGCAGGATGTCGACTTCCGAGACGGCGCCGGTGGCGAGCAGCGGCTTGGTTTTCGAGAGTTCCTGCTGCGCCAGGTCCATGCCGCGCTCGGCGCTGGTCTTGCGGGCGCGCATCTCGCTCAGCTCCTGCTGGCGCTGCTGCAATTGCTGCTGGTTGATCGACAGCATCGTGTTCAGCTCGGACTGGCGCGATTCGTAGAGCCGGCGCTCTTCGTCGACGATGCGCTGCTGCTCCAGATCGTTGCCGGCGGACGGCGGGCTGAAAGGCTTGCCCTCGGCGATCGCGCGCAGCCGCGCCTGCCGCGCGCGCAGCGCGAAGCCCTGCGCCGCACTTTCGCGCACGCCGGAGGTGGCGCGGGTCTCGTCGACCTTCAGCAGCACCTGGCCGGCCTCGACGACCTCGCCTTCCTTCACCAGGATCTCGCTGACCACGCCGCCGTCGAGCGACTGCACCACCTGCAACTGGCGCGACGGGATCACCTTGCCGTCGCCGCGCGTGACCTCGTCGACATGCGCCAGCGCCGCCCAGACGCCCAGCGCCACGACGATGACCAGCGCCGCGCGCACGATCTTCTGCGCGCGCCGCGTGCGCTGGCGCGACATCACTTCGTCGGCTTCGTGCTCGAAAGTGCGGAAGCCGTTGCCCTGCGCCTCGGCGTCGCTGACCACCGGGCCGAGCATGCGCTCGCTGACCGGCCGCAGTGCGAGCCGGATCGGTTCGAGCACGGCGACGAGGCCGCCGCCGGCGCGCTGCAATCCATTGCGTTCTTCGCTCATGTCGACCCCCCGATCGTCGAGTACGCCGATCGACCCCCCGCGGGGGTGCGGGCCGGCTTGGGAGCGGCCCGGCACTCGGCCCGCGGCGAGCAGGTTGGCACGGAGTGTTTCATGCCGCCCTCGCGATCCGTCCGCTCTGCAGCGCTTCCATGATGCGGTCGCGCGGCCCGTCCGCGACGACCTTGCCGCCGTCGATCACGATCACGCGGTCGACCAGCGACAGCAGCGAGGTGCGATGCGTCACCAGCACCACGGTCTTGCCGTTGGCGAACTGGCTGATGCGCTGCGTGATCTGCGCTTCGGTGGAGAAATCCATCGCGCTGGTCGGCTCGTCGAGCAGCAGGATCGGCGCGTTGTGCAGCAGCGCACGCGCCAGGCCCACGCTTTGCCGCTGCCCGCCGGAGAGCGATTCGCCGCGTTCGCCGACCGGCATGTCGAAGCCCTTCGGGTGGCGGTTGACGAAGTCGCCCATGCCGGCGACCTCGGCCGCGGCGACGATCGCCGCATCGTCCGCGAACGGCATGCCGAAGGCGATGTTCTCGCGCAGGCTGCCGTAGAAGAGGGTCACGTCCTGCGAGACGTAGCCGAGGTTGCGGCGCACGTCGGCCGGGTCGAGCTGGCGCAGATCGATGCCGTCGAGCAGCACCGCGCCGTCGCTCGGCGCATAGAGGCCGAGGATCAGCTTCTCGATCGTGCTCTTGCCCGAGCCGACGCGGCCGATCAGGGCGACGCGTTCGCCCGCCGCGATCTTGAAGCTGACACCTTCGAGCGCCGAGTCGGAGCGGTTCGGGTAGGCGAACTTGACGTTGCGGAATTCGATGTCGCCGCGCAGCTCGCGCCGGTGGATGAAGGTTTCGCCGCCTTCTCCGACGCCCGGCCGCTCGACCGGATTGGCCATCACGCGGTTCAGGCTTTCCATCGCGGTGCGCGCGCCCTGGTATTGCATCAAGAGGCCGACGATCTGGCCCGCCGGCGCCAGCGCGCGCGCCGACAGCATGCTGCAGGCGATCAATGCGCCCGTCGTCAGCTCGCGCTGGCCGATAAGGTAGACGCCGATCAGCACGATCGCAACCGAGACCATCTGCGTCAGCCACGCGGTGCCGTACATCGCCTTCGACGAGATCGCGCGCATGCGCACGTTGACGCGCGCGAGGAAGGCGTTGGCGCGCTCCCACTTCGCCTGGATCACGCTCTCGGCGCCTTGGGACTTGATGGTCTCGATGCCGGTCAGGCTTTCCACCAAGGTGGCGTTGCGCAGCGCGCCGGCCTTGTAGGTGGTCTCGGAGAGCTCGTGCAGCCGGTGCTGCAGCACGTAGCCGATCACCAGCACGAGCACGAAGGCAACCACTGCGGGGATCGCCAGCCACGGCGAGATCCAGGCCATCACGCCGACGAAGAGCAGCGCGAACGGCAGGTCGATCAGCGTGGTGACGGTGCTCGACGCGATGAAGTCGCGCACCTGTTCGAAGCCGCGCAGGTTCGACGCGAACGAGCCGACCGACTCCGGCCGGTGCGACAGCTTCATGCCGAGCACCCGCTCCATCAGGGCCGAGGAAATGCTGATGTCGATGCGCGCGCTGGCCTCGTCGACGAAGTGGCTGCGCAGCGAGCGCATGAACAGGTCGGCGCACAGCACCAGCACGATGCCGATCGCGAGCGACCACAAGGTCTCGACCGCGTTGTTCGGCACCACGCGGTCGTAGACGTTCATCGAGAACATCGGGAAGGCGATCGCGAACAGATTGATCAGCAGCGCGGCCCACAGCACGTCGCGGTAGACGAAGCGCTGCGCCATCAGCGCGCCCCAGAACCAGTGGCCGGAGCGCGGCGCGCGGACTTCGGGCGTGCGCGCGTCGAAGCGGAAATGCGGGCGCACGAAGAGCACCACGCCGCTGTAGCGCTGGCCGAGTTCGGCGCGTGCCAGGGTCACCGAGCCCTGGCCGGTCTCGGGCAGCAGCAGCTGGGCCTCGTCGCCCTGCCAGCCGAGCAGCACGCAGGCCTTGTTGTCGCGCAGGATCAGGATCGCCGGCAGCGCCGCGCCGTCGATCTCGCCCAGCGGCAGGCGCTGCAGCCGGGCCGACATGCCGACGCGGGCCGCCGCCCGCTCCGCCAGCTCCAAGCTCAGCCGCCCCTGGCTGGCGCCGTCGATCGGCAGGCCGGCGGCGAGCGCGGCGCGCGAGGCGCCCTGGCCATGCAGGCGGCAGACCTCGACCAGGCAGTCGAGCAGCGGATCGGGATGGATCAGGTCCTCACGCAGCCGCTGCACCGGTGCGGCGGGAGGAAGGGTCGGATGGGGACTTGCTGAGGCTGTCATCGGCCGCGCCGCGAAAGAAACTCACGCGATATCGACGCAATGCAGCTCGAATAAACCCCGGCGTCGATCCGCGAAATAGTGTTTGAGGGTTTCGCGCACGGTTTTGAACGCGAGTTCCTCCCAGGGGATCTGTTCTTCGCTGAACAGCTGGGCCTCGATGGTTTCCGGGCCGGGGGCGAAATCGGTGTCGTGCAGGCGGGCGCGGTAGAAGAAGTGCACCTGGCCGACCCGCACGACGTTCAGCAGGCTGAACAGGCCTTGCAGTTCGATGCGCGCGCCGGCTTCTTCGACCGTCTCGCGCAGCGCGCCGGCTTCGAGCGTTTCGTCGAGCTCCATGAAGCCGGCCGGCAAGGTCCACAGGCCGTAGCGCGGTTCGATGTTGCGGCGGCAGAGCAGCACCTTGTCTTCCCAGACCGGCACGGTGCCGACCACATTCAGCGGATTCTCGTAGTGCACGGTCTCGCAGGCGGTGCAGACGGCGCGGTCACGGTTGTCGTCCGCCGGCACGCGGTAGACCACCGTCGATCCGCAGACCTTGCAATGCTTGAAGCTGCGTCGCTGAAAAAACATGGCGCGCAGTGTACGCGGGCAAGCGGCCCTGCCATGCGCTGGAAATGGCCTGCATGGCATCATGATTCCCATCGAACCAGGAGTCTTTCAGATGACCTACGTGCTGCCCGTTCCCCCGACCCGCGACGTGCCCGTCAAGGGCGCCGGCCCCGGCGCGCTGTTCGCGGTGCATCGCATCTACTGCGTCGGACGCAACTACGTCGAGCATGCGCAGGAGATGGGTTTCACCGGCCGCGAGGCGCCGTTCTTCTTCATGAAGCCGGCCGATGCGGTGGTGCCGGTGATCGAAGGCGTGACCGCGCGCATCGACTATCCGAGCCTGACGAAGAGCCTGCATCACGAGGTCGAGCTGGTGGTCGCGATCGGCAAGGGCGGCCGCAACATCAAGGCGGCCGATGCGATGGAGCACGTCTGGGGCTACGCCGTAGGCCTCGATATGACACGCCGCGACCTGCAGAACGAGATGAAGAAGCAGGGCCGCCCGTGGAGCATCGGCAAGGGCTTCGAGGATTCCGCGCCGATCGGCCAGATCGTGCCGAAGGCGCAGTGCGACATAGGCCCCGGTATCGCAATCGCGCTCAGCGTGAATGGCCAGACGCGGCAGAAAAGCGTGATCGGCAAGCTGATCTGGAGCATCCCGGAGATCATCGAGCATCTTTCCGCCGCGTGGACGCTTGCACCAGGCGACCTGATCTACACCGGCACGCCGGAAGGTGTCGCCGCGGTCGTGCCGGGCGACGTGCTGGAGGCCCAGGTCGACGGGCTGCCGTCGCTGCGCGTCGAGTACGTGCGCGGCTGAGAAGGTCTGAGACGAGGAGGTCGCCGTGGAGCTCTACAACTACTTCAGGTCTTCGGCGTCCTACCGCGTGCGCATCGCGCTGGAGCTGAAAGGCCTGGACTGGACCTATCTGCCGGTCCATCTGGTGAAGAACGAACAGCTGCAGCCGCCGTATGCCGACATCGCGCCGGCGCGGCTGGTGCCGATGCTGCGCGACGGCGACGTGCTGCTGCCGCAGTCGCTCGCAATCATCGAATACCTCGACGAGACACATCCCGAGCCGCCGCTGCTCCCGCGTAGCCCGGCCGAACGGGCGCGCGTGCGCGCGCTCGCCTTCGACATCGCCTGCGAGATCCATCCGCTGAACAACCTGCGCGTGCTGCGCTACCTGGTGCACGAGATGGAGGTCAGCGCCGAGAAGAAGGATGCCTGGTACCGCCACTGGGTGGAGACCGGGCTGGGGGCGGTCGAGCGCCAGCTCGCCGGCCATCCGTCGACCGGCGTCTATTGCCATGGCGACACGCCGACCTTGGCCGACTGCGTGCTCGTCCCGCAGGTCTTCAATGCGCAGCGCTTCGACGCCGGGCTGGCGCACGTTCCGACCGTGATGCGCGTGTTCGAGGCTTGCATGCAGCATCCCGCCTTCATCGCGGCGCAGCCGTCGAACTGCCCGGACGCGGCCTGATGGCGCCCGGCTGGCTGGCGCCGGACTGGGCCGACGTCGGCGCCGCGATGAGCACGCGCGCCGGCGGCCGCAGCCGCGCGGCCTGGAGCAGCCTCAATCTCGGTTCGCACGTCGGCGACGCTGCGGCCGACGTGGCGGCGAATCGGCAGCTGTTCGCCGAGCGGATCGGCGCGTTGCCGGTGTTCCTGGATCAGGTGCATGGCCACGAGGTGGTGCGGCTGGGCGCGGCGGATCGCCGGCCTGGCGGGGCGCCGCCGACGGCGGATGCCGCCGTCACCACCGAAGCCGGCATCGCCTGCACCGTGATGGTGGCCGACTGCCTGCCGCTGCTGATGGCCGCTCCGCACGGCCGCGGCGTGGCCGCGGCGCATGCCGGCTGGCGCGGGCTGGCGGGCGGCGTGGTCGATGCGGCCGTCGGCGCGCTGTGCGACGCGGCCTCATGCGAGCCCGGCGAGTTGCGTGTCTGGCTCGGTGCCTGCATCGGGCCGCGACAGTTCGAGGTCGGGGCCGATGTGCTTCAGGCGTTTGGCGCGGATGCCGAGGCGGCCGGGCAAGCTTGTTTCGTCGCGGCGCCGCCCCAGAGCGGGGTGCGCAAATGGCATGCCGATCTGCCCGGCCTCGCACGCCAGCGGCTGGCGCGCCTCGGCGTGCAGGCTGTCAGCGGCGGCGCCTGGTGCACCGTCAGCGATGCTTCACGGTTCTTCTCGTTCCGCCGCGACGGGGTCACCGGCCGCATGGCCGCCGCCGTCTGGCTGCGCGGCTGATTCGGCGCGCTTGCGCGCTGCGCGCCGTGCCGGCGTCGCCATCAGGTAGAGCACGATCGACAAGGGCAGCAGCCCGTACAGCACGAAGGTGACGACGGCGCCCAGCAGCGTGCCGTTGGCACCGAAGGCCTCGGCCACCGCCACCATCAACACCACGTACATCCAAGCGATGGCCACCAGCATCATCGAACGCGCTGCCAAAAAGAGTCGGAGCGCCGCAGTGTGCAGCGTTTCTGCGACGAGATTTTTCTGCCACATGATGAAAACTAAACTCACCATGTGATATGCTCAAGGGTAAAACCGGGCTCCGAATCGCGCTGTATGTCACAGACTGTCGGGCCGCCAATCAGCAGTGAGCTGGAGACAACACGTGACGCAGAAGGTTCCCAACACGGTGGCAGAGATTCCCGCGGCGCTGCAGGCGATCGGCGCGAATTTGGGCGAGACCTGGAAGGCGATGTCCGGCCTGAGCCTGCCGGCCGGCGCATTGACCGAGCTGCAGAGCAACTACGTCAGCACTGCCACCCAGCTGTGGAACCAGACCGTGGCGCGCGGCGGCAACGGTGCCGACGCCGCATCGCCGGTGCCCGATCGCCGTTTTGCCGGGCAGGACTGGGCCGCCAACCCCGCCACCGCCTATCTCGCGCAGATGTATTTGCTGAATGCGCGCACCCTGATGGAAATGGCCGAGCGCATCGAGGGTGACGAAAAGACGCGCCAGCGCATCCGCTTCGCGGTGCAGCAGTGGGTCGACGCGGCGAGCCCGAGCAATTTCCTCGCGCTGAATCCGGAAGCCCTGCGCAAGGCGCTCGATTCCAAGGGCGAGAGCCTCGCCCAGGGCCTGCAGCACCTGTGGCATGACGTGCGGCAAGGCCACGTCTCGCAGACCGACGAGAGCCAGTTCGAGGTCGGCCGCAACGTCGCCACCTCCGAGGGTTCTGTGGTGTTCGAGAACGAGCTGTTCCAGCTGCTCGAATACAAGCCCACTACCGCGACGGTGCACGAGCGGCCGCTGCTGATCGTGCCGCCCTGCATCAACAAGTTCTACATCCTCGACCTGCAGCCCGAGAACTCGCTGATCCGCTATGCAGTCGACCAGGGCATGCGCACCTTCGTGATCAGCTGGCGCAATGCCGACGAAAGCATCGCCAAGCTGACCTGGGACGACTACATCGAGAACGCCGTGATCCGCGCGATCGATGTGGTGCAGGAGATCAGCGGCCAGGACAAGAAGAGCGGCCAGATCAACACCCTCGGCTTCTGCGTCGGCGGCACCATCCTGTCGACCGCGTTGGCAGTGCTGAAGGCGCGCGGCCGCGAGCCGGCGGCGAGCCTGACCTTGCTCACCACCTTCCTCGATTTCAGCAACACCGGCGTGATCGACGTCTTCATCGACGAAGCCGCGGTGCGGCTGCGCGAGATGACCATCGGCGAAGCCAGTCCGAGCGGCGGCGGCCTGCTGAAGGGCCAGGAGCTGGCCTCGACCTTCAGCTTTCTGCGGCCGAACGATCTGGTCTGGAACTACGTCGTCGGCAACTACTTGAAAGGCGAGAGCCCGCCGCCCTTCGACCTGCTGTACTGGAACAGCGACGGCACCAACCTGCCGGGCCCGATGTTCTGCTGGTACCTGCGCAATACCTACCTCGAGGACAAGCTGAAGGTGCCCGGAGCGCTGACGGTCTGCGGCGAGCAGATCGACCTGACCAGCCTCTCGATGCCGAGCTACGTCTATGCATCGAAGGAAGACCATATCGTCCCCTGGGATTCTGCTTACCTGAACACCCAGGTTCTCAAGGGCAAGCGCCGCTTCGTGCTGGGCGCTTCGGGCCACATCGCCGGCGTGGTCAACCCGCCGGCGAAGAAAAAGCGAAACTACTGGACCGGGCCTGCGACCCTGCCGGCCGATGCCGAGAGCTGGTTCGAGAAGGCGAGCTCGCATCCCGGCAGCTGGTGGACCGACTGGAGCGACTGGCTGAAGCCCCAGGCCGGCAAGCCGATCCCCGCACCGCGCAGCCCGGGCAACCGCACTTACACCGAGATCGAACCCGCCCCCGGCCGCTACGTCAAAGCCAAAGCCTGATCCTTCGTCACACCGGTTTCTTCCACTTCCCAAGGAGCTCATCATGACCACCGACATCGTCATCGTCGCCGCCGCCCGCACTGCCGTCGGCAAGTTCGGCGGCACGCTCGCCAAGACGCCCGCGCCCGATCTCGGCGCTGCCGTCGTGCAGGCGCTGCTGGAGCGCGCCAAGCTCTCCGGCGACCAGATCAACGAGCTGATCTTCGGCCAGGTGCTGACGGCCGGTTCGGGCCAGAACCCGGCGCGCCAGACGGTCATCAAGAGCGGCCTGCCGCAGGGTGTGCCGGCGCTGACGATCAACGCGGTCTGCGGCTCCGGCCTGAAGTCGGTGATGCTCGCCGCGCAGGCCATCCGCGATGGCGATTCCGAAATCATCATCGCCGGCGGCCAGGAGAGCATGAGCCTCGCGCCCCACGTGCTGCCGAACTCGCGTGAAGGCCAGCGCATGGGCGACTGGAAGCTGGTCGATTCGATGATCGTCGACGGCCTGTTCGACGTCTACAACAAGTACCACATGGGCATCACGGCCGAGAACGTCGCGAAGAAGTACGACGTGAGCCGCGAGAAGCAGGATGCCCTCGCGCTCGCCTCGCAGCAGAAGGCGTCGGCCGCCCAGGAAGCCGGCAAGTTCAAGGACGAGATCGTGCCCTTCAGCATCGCGCAGAAGAAGGGCGACCCGATCGTCTTCGCGAACGACGAGTTCATCAACAAGAAGACCAGCGCCGAAGCGCTGGCCGGCCTGCGCCCCGCCTTCGACAAGGCCGGCACGGTGACGGCAGGCAACGCCTCGGGCCTGAACGACGGTGCTGCCGGCGTGGTCGTGATGACCGCGAAGAAGGCCGAGCAGCTCGGGCTGACGCCGCTGGCGCGTATCGCCAGCTACGCCACGGTCGCGCTCGATCCGTCGATCATGGGCATCGGCCCGGTTCCTGCTTCACAGAAGGCGCTGCAGCGCGCGGGCTGGAAGGCTTCCGACCTCGATCTGCTGGAAATCAATGAAGCCTTCGCGGCCCAGGCCTGCGCGGTCAACAACGAAATGGGCTGGGATACCAGCAAGGTCAACGTCAACGGCGGCGCGATTGCGATCGGTCACCCGATTGGTGCATCCGGTTGTCGCATCCTGGTGACACTGCTCCACGAAATGGCACGCCGTGATGCGAAGAAGGGCATCGCGAGCCTTTGCATCGGTGGTGGCATGGGTGTTGCGCTGACGGTCGAGCGCTGATCGTTCCGCAAGTCCGCGCCGATGGCGCGGAAGCCAGAACTCGGGGTTGACGCGCAAGCGGTCAGCCCCGAGGCGTTGTTGGGCACCCCGTAACGGCAGCGAACACCTACAGTTTTCAGGAGCAAGAAATGACACAGAAAGTCGCCTACGTCACCGGCGGGATGGGGGGCATCGGCACCGCCATCTGCCAGCGCCTGCACCGGGACGGCTATCGCGTGATCGCCGGCTGCGGCCCGAGCCGCGACTACGCGAAGTGGATCGAGGAGCAGCGGCTGCTCGGCTACACCTTCTACGCTTCCGCGGGCAACGTCGCGGACTGGGATTCGACCGTGATCGCCTTCGAGAAGGTGAAGGCCGAGCACGGCATCGTCGACGTGCTGGTGAACAACGCCGGCATCACGCGCGACGGCATGTTCCGCAAGATGAGCCGCGCCGATTGGCAGGCCGTGATGTCGACCAATCTCGACAGCATGTTCAACGTCACCAAGCAGGTGATCGACGGCATGTGCGACAAGGGTTGGGGCCGCATCGTCAACATCAGCTCGGTGAACGGCGAGAAGGGCCAGTTCGGGCAGACCAACTACTCTGCCGCCAAGGCCGGCATGCACGGCTTCACGATGGCGCTGGCGCAGGAAGTGGCGAGCAAGGGCGTGACGGTGAACACCGTGAGCCCGGGCTACATCGGCACCGACATGGTCCGCTCGATCCGCCAGGACGTGCTGGACAAGATCGTCATGACGATCCCGGTACGGCGCCTCGGTTCGCCGGTGGAGATCGCGTCGATGGTGAGCTGGGTCGCGTCGGAGGACGGCGGCTTCGCGACGGGCGCTGATTTCAGCGTCAACGGCGGCCTGCACATGGGGTGATGGCGGAAAAGAAAACAGTCCCTGCGGACTGTTTTCCCGCCATCACGCCGATCGCTTGCAAGCGATCGGCCGGGGTGCGGTGGCGCGAGGGGGACCCTGTTTTCCCGCCATCACGCCATTCGCCTGCAGGCGAATGGCCGGGGTGCGGTGGCATTCGGGGGACCCTGTTTTCCCGCCATCACGCCGTCTCCGGCGTCAGCGCATCCAGCAATTCGTCCTCGATCGCCAGCTGCGTGCGGTTGTGCTGCAGCTCCTGCCCGTCGACCAGGAAGGTGTCTTCCACGCGCTCGCCCAGGGTCGTGATCTTGGCGAGCTGCAGGTTGATGTGGTGTTTCGCCAGCACGCGTGCGATCGCGTAGAGCAGGCCCGAGCGGTCGCTCGCCGAGACGCTCAGCAGCCAGCGCTGCGCCCGTTCGTCCGGCCGCAGGGTCACGCGCGGCGTGATCGGGAAGGACTTGACCCGGCGTGACAGCCGCCCCCGGCTCGGCGCCGGCAGCGGGCCGGTGGCGGCGAGTGCGATCACCGCCTGCGTCTCCACCAGCGAGATCAGGTCGCGGTGGTGGTGGTCGGCGAGATTCGGGCTGATCACCTGGAAGGTATCGAGCGCATAGCCGGCGCGCGTCGTGTGCACCTTGGCATCGAGAATGTTGAAGCCGGCGCTGTCGAAGTAGCCGCAGATGCGCGCGAACAGGTCCGGCCGGTCCGGCGCATACACCAGCACCTGCAGGCCTTCGCCGATCGACGAAAGCCGCGCCTGCACCACTGGGGCCACGGTGCGCACGTGGCGCCACAGCGAGCGGGCATGCCAGGCGATGTCGTTCGCGTCGTGGCGCGCGAAATAGCTGACGTCGAGCGTGGCCCACAGCGGCGCCTCGGTGCCGGCGAGCATCGAATGCAGGTTCAGCGTGTGGCGCGCCTCGAGCTTGCGCGCTTCGATCTCCGCATCCATGTTCGGACGCGCACCGCCGAGAACGCGCAAGGCCAGCCGGTACAGGTCCTCCAGCAGCTTGCCCTTCCAGGCGTTCCAGACTTTCGGGCTGGTGCCGCGGATGTCGGCCACCGTCAGCAGGTACAGCCCGGTCAGGTAGCGCTCGCTGCCGACCTTCTTCGCGAACGCATGGATCACGTCCGGATCGGAGAGGTCCTCCTTCTGCGCCACCCGGCTCATCAGCAGATGCGCCTTGACCAGGAATTCCAGCAGCTCGGCGTCCTCGCGCAAGATGCCGTGGTCATGGCAGAAGCGCCGCACCTCGACCGCGCCGAGATCCGAGTGATCGCCGCCGCGGCCCTTGGCCACGTCGTGGAACAGCGCCGCGACGTAGAGGATCCAGGGCTTGTCCCAGTTCGACGCAAGCTGGGTGCAGAACGGGTACTCGTGCGCATGCTCCGGGATGAAGAAGCGGCGCACATTGCGCAGCACCATCAGGATGTGCTGGTCGACGGTGTAGACGTGGAACAGGTCGTGCTGCATCTGGCCGACGATGCGGCGGAAAACCCACAGGTAGCGGCCCAGCACGCTGGTCTGGTTCATCAGCCGGAAGGCATGCGTCTGGCCGCCTTCGGGGTACTTCAGGATCGCCATGAACATCGCGCGGTTCGCGAGGTCGCGGCGAAAGTCGCCATTCATCGCGTCGCGGGCGTTGTAGAGCGCACGCAGCGTTCTTGCGGAAAGCCCCTTGATGCCGACCGTCTGTTGATAGACCAGGAAGGTCTCCAGGATGGCGTGCGGCTGGCGCAGGTACAGATCGTCGCTCGCCACCTCGAGCATGCCGCCGCGGTCGAAGAAGCGCTCGTTGATCGGGCGCATCGGCGCGTCCTGCGAACCGTTGATGTGCTCCTCGATGTTGAGCATCAGGATCTGGTTGAGCTGCGTCACCGCCTTGGCCGCCCAGTAGTAGCGGCGCATCAGCACCTCGCTGGCGCGATGGGCGCGCGTGCCGGAGTAGCCGAAGCTCTCGGCGACCGCGGTCTGCAGGTCGAACACCAGCCGGTCTTCGCGCCGCGCGGCAACCATCTGCAGCCGCGCGCGGATCAGCTTCAGCAGCCCTTCGTTGCGCTGCAGCTGCTTGACTTCGAACGGCGTGATCAGGCCGTTGTGCGCGAGTTCGGTCCAGGTCTTGCCGAGGCCGGCGGCGCGCGCCACCCAGATCACCGTCTGCAGATCGCGCAGGCCGCCCGGGCTTTCCTTGCAGTTCGGTTCGAGCGAGTAGGGCGTGTCCTCGTACTTGGTATGGCGCTGGCGCATCTCCAAGGTCTTAGCGCGCAGGAAGGCCTTGCAGTCCATCGCCTGCGAGTTCGCATGGCGGAAGGTGCGGAAGACGGCGCGCGAGCCGACGAGGAAGCGCGATTCGAGCAGCGCCGTCTGCACCGTGACGTCGGCTTCGGCCTCGGCGATGCATTCATCGACGGTGCGCACCGAGGAGCCGATCTCGAGGCCGATGTCCCAGCAGGCGGTGATGAACCCCTCGATCGAGGCCTTCAGCGCGTCGTTCGCGCCGGCATGGCGCAGGCCGGCCTGGCTCGGCGGCAGCAGCACCAGCACGTCGACGTCCGAGTAAGGGAACAGCTCGCCGCGGCCGTAGCCGCCGACCGCCAGCAGGGCCGCGCCCGGCGGCATGATCGCGTGCTGCCAGAGGTCGGTGATGGTCTGATCGACATGGCGGGTCAGCGCACGCAGCAGCCGCGAGACGGCCGGCGCGGTCGGCCGCGACTCGCGGAAGTGCTCGATCAGCTTGGCCTTGCCGCCGCGGAATTCGCTGCGCAGCTGCGCCAGGCTGCGCGGCGCGCTTTCCAGCTCCGCGCTCGGGGCTGGCGTCATGACTGCACTCACGCGCCGACGAACTCCGGCGTTTTCGGGCTGCCTTCGGAGAGCGTCAGCACTTCGTAGCCGGTCTCGGTGACGAGCACGGTGTGCTCCCACTGCGCGGAGAGCGAGCGGTCCTTCGTGACGATGGTCCAGCCGTCGCCCATCTCGCGGATCTCGCGCTTGCCGGCGTTGATCATCGGCTCGATCGTGAAGATCATGCCCGGCACCAGCTCCTCGAGCGTGCCCGGCCGGCCGTAGTGCAGCACCTGCGGCTCTTCATGGAACTTGCGCCCGATGCCGTGGCCGCAGAACTCGCGCACCACCGAGAAGCCGTTGTTCTCGGCGAAGGTCTGGATCACGTGGCCGATGTCGCCGAGGCGCGCGCCGGGCTTGACCTTGGCGATGCCCTTCCACATCGCGTCATAGGTCATCTGGCACAGCCGCTTCGCGGCGATCGAGCCTTCGCCGACGATGAACATGCGGCTGGTATCGCCGTGCCAGCCGTCCTTGATCACGGTGACGTCGATGTTCACGATGTCGCCGTTCTTCAGCGGCCGGTCGTTCGGAATGCCGTGGCAGACCTGGTGGTTGATCGAGGTGCAGACCGACTTCGGATAGGGCGTGTAGCCGGGCGGGGCGTAATTCAGCGGTGCCGGGATGCCGCCCTGCACGTTCACGATGTGGTCGTGGGCGAGCTTGTCCAGCGCGTCGGTGGTGACGCCGGGTTTCACATGCGGCGTGAGCATGTCCAGCACTTCGGAGGCCAGGCGGCCGGCAATGCGCATGCCTTCGATGTCGGCGCCGGTTTTGATCGTGATCGTCATAGGCGTGAATTATCCCATCGGCCACTTAAAATCGCGCCGCCATGGTGCTTACCCTCGGCGCGGGCGCAGATGTTGCCCTTCCCCTCACACAAAACGCTCGCTGAGCGATCGCATGTCTTCTTCGACCCAGCATTTGCATCATTTCGACGGCGGCAACGCCTTGTCCACGTTCCGCGCCCAGGCGTTGCTGCCGCGCCTGCAGGCGGTGGCCGAGCGGGTCGCCGCGGTCCACGCGCGCTATGGGCACTGGGTGTGGAGCGACGCGCCGCTCGCCGCCAGCGATGAGGACAAGCTGAGCGGCCTGCTGGCCTACGGCGACCCTTACGCCGGCCCGGCGGGCGATGCGAAGGACACCGTGCTGGTGATCGTCGCGCCGCGCCTCGGCACCGTCTCGCCCTGGGCCTCGAAGGCGACCGACATCGCGCACAACTGCGGCCTGGCGATCCACCGGGTCGAGCGTGTCACCGAATACCGGTTGACCTTGAAAAGCGGCCTCCTCGGCGGCGTCAAGCCGCTGACGGCCGAGCAGCTGCAGGCCTGCGCGGCCCTGCTGCACGACCGCATGACCGAAAGCGTGCTGCTGGCGCGCGACGATGCGCGGCATCTGTTCGACGAGCAGCCGGGCCAGCCGATGGAGCAGGTCGACGTGCTGGGCCAGGGCCGCGGCGCGCTCGCGGACGCGAACCTGCGCTTCGGCCTGGCCCTCTCGGCCGACGAGATCGACTACCTGGTCGACGCCTTCGGCGCCTTGAAGCGCAACCCGACCGACGTCGAACTGATGATGTTCGCGCAGGCGAACAGCGAGCACTGCCGCCACAAGATCTTCAACGCGCAGTTCACGATCGACGGCGTCGCGCAGCAGCGCTCGATGTTCCAGATGATCCGCAACACGCATCAGCTGGCGCCGCAGCACACGGTGGTGGCCTACAGCGACAACGCCTCGGTGATGGAAGGCGGCGAGATCGAGCGCTGGCTGCCGCAGGGCTATACCAACGCGCCGGCCTACGGCCCGCGACGCGAGCTGACGCACGTGCTGATGAAGGTCGAGACGCACAACCACCCGACCGCGATCTCGCCGTTCCCGGGCGCCGCCACCGGCGCGGGCGGCGAGATCCGCGACGAAGGCGCGACCGGCCGCGGCTCGAAGCCGAAGGCCGGGCTGACCGGCTTCAGCGTCTCGAACCTCTACCTGCCGGGCACCAGCGAGCCCTGGGAGCGCGAGCCCTACGGCAAGCCCGATCACGTCGCCAGCGCGCTGCAGATCATGATCGACGGCCCGCTCGGCGGCGCAGCCTTCAACAACGAATTCGGCCGCCCGAACCTGGCCGGCTACTTCCGCGTCTACGAGCAGTCGGTGGCCGGCGTGCAGCGCGGCTACCACAAGCCGATCATGATCGCCGGCGGCCTCGGCAGCATCGCCGCGGCGCAGACGCAGAAGACCTCGTTCCCCGCCGGCACGCTGCTGGTGCAGCTCGGCGGCCCGGGCATGCGCATCGGCATGGGCGGCGGCGCGGCGAGTTCGATGGCCGCGGGCGTCAACGCGGCCGAGCTGGATTTCGATTCGGTGCAGCGCGGCAACCCGGAGATCCAGCGCCGCGCGCAGGAGGTCATCAACCACTGCTGCGCGCTCGGCGAGATCAATCCGATCCTCGCGATCCACGACGTTGGCGCCGGCGGCATCAGCAACGCCTTTCCGGAGCTGGTCGACGGCGCCGGCAAGGGCGCGCGCTTCGATCTGTCGAAGGTGCCGCTCGAGGAGACCGGCCTGGCGCCGAAGGAAATCTGGTGCAACGAGAGCCAGGAGCGCTACGTGCTCGCGATCTCGCCCGAGAGCCTGCCGCTGTTCGATGCGATGGCCGTCCGCGAGCGCTGCCCGTACGCGGTGGTCGGCGTGACGACGGATGAGAAGCAGCTGGTGCTGGCCGATGCCGAGCAGGCGCGCCCGCCGATCGACATGCCGATGGAGGTGCTGCTCGGCAAGCCGCCGAAGATGCTGCGCGACGTGCAGCGCGTGGCCCGGGAAGGCCGCAAGATGGACCTCACCGGCGTCAAGCTCGACCAAGTCGCGCTCGATGTGCTGCGCCACCCGACGGTCGCGAGCAAGCGCTTCCTGATCACGATCGGCGACCGCACGGTCGGGGCCTTGAGTCATCGCGATCCGATGGTCGGCCCGTGGCAGGTGCCGGTCGCCGACTGTGCCATCACCTTGGCCGACTACAGCGGCTTGCGCGGAGAGGCGATGAGCCTGGGCGAACGCACGCCGCTCGCCGCGCTCGATGCGCCGGCCTCGGGCCGCATGGCGGTGGCCGAGGCGATCACCAACCTGCTGGCCGCGCCGATCGAACTGGAGCGCATCAAGCTCAGCTGCAACTGGATGGCCGCCTGCGGCGAGCCGGGCGAGGATGCCGCGCTGTACGACACGGTGCACGCCGTCGGCATGGAACTGTGCCCGGCGCTCGGCATCAGCGTGCCGGTCGGCAAGGACAGCCTGTCGATGCGCACCCGCTGGAGCGAGCAGGGCGCGACGAAGCAGGTGACCGCGCCGGTCTCGCTGATCGTCACCGCGTTCGCCACCTTGCCCGACGTGCGCGGCAGCCTGACGCCGCAGCTGCGCAGCGACCTTGGCGACACCTCGCTGATCCTGATCGATCTCGGCCAGGGCCAGCGCCGCATGGCCGGCTCGATGCTCGCGCAGGTGCTGGGCCAGACCGGGGACAAGGTGCCGGATCTCGATGACCCGGCGCTGCTGAAGTCGCTGGTCGCGGCGATCAACCAGCTGCGCGCCGAAGGCCGGCTGCTCGCCTATCACGACCGCAGCGACGGCGGGCTGTGGGTGACGGTCTGCGAGATGGCCTTCGCCGGGCACGTCGGCGTGTCGCTGAACATCGACATGCTGGTCACCGAAAGCGACGGCATCGGCG
>Ga0105240_10000802_pt1 | contig 56926 bp, 61 predicted proteins | sample KBSC54metaG_FD_80426 | JGI IMG/M metagenome (GOLD analysis project Ga0105240, IMG submission 80426) | Corn rhizosphere microbial communities from Kellogg Biological Station, Michigan, USA - KBS C5-4 metaG | ecosystem: Host-associated > Plants > Roots > Rhizosphere > Soil | place: Michigan, USA... | reverse complement strand
CGCCCGTAAACGGCTCATCATTTTAGCGATTATCACTTTTGCAGCCAGCCTCGCGCTTGCGAGCCTACTTTGCTTTTTGCTGGCGCTTGTTTTAAATGCGCTCTTCCCTGCCCAAGGTCACACAATTTTTATAACGGCAGCAGTTGCAGCGCTTGTTTGCAGCTTGTTGTTCACTGCGTTTATCGTTCGCGTCTACAAATTTTACACCAATAGCAAATGGGCCGATTTAATTGCGGCGATCTTGCAAGTATTGTTTAGCTGGTAGGGTGTCCGCACGACAAAAATCGGGCGGCTTACTGCAAGTACTCGTACAGCTTCTTTGCGTCTTTGTGCTTACGTAATTTACTGAGCGCTTTAGCTTCAATCTGGCGGATGCGTTCACGCGTCACTGTAAATTCTTGACCGACTTCTTCGAGTGTGTGGCTTTTGCCGTCTTCTAGACCAAAACGCATTTTTAGAATTTTTTGCTCGCGTTCAGTCAACACGCCAAGCATATCTTTAACGTTTTCTTTTAACAGCTGCATTGCCGCAGATTCTTCTGGGCTCTGCGCTTCTTCGTCGACAATAAAGTCGCCAAGTACCGAATCATCGTCGTCGTCACGAACGTTTGCATCAAGGCTAGAAATTTCCTGCTTGATCTTCATGACGTACTCAATCTTCTCGGGCTCCATCTCCATCGCCTTAGCGAGTTCATCGACGGTCGGTTCGCGGTTAAGTTCTTGCGTCAAACGTCGCTGTGTGCGCAATAACTTATTAATTGTCTCAACCATGTGAACAGGAATACGAATGGTGCGAGCCTGATCGGCAATAGCGCGAGTAATCGCCTGGCGAATCCACCACGTGGCATACGTACTAAATTTAAAGCCCTTGTCTGGGTCAAATTTTTCGACAGCGCGTAACAGACCGGTGTTACCCTCTTGGATTAAGTCCAAAAAGTCTAAGCCACGGCCGCTATAACGCTTTGCGATCGAAACAACCAAGCGCAAGTTTGCTTGAGCCATTTCGGCTTTGGCTTTTTCGTCGCCGGCTTTGGCGCGGCGGCTTAACACTTGTTCTTCTTCGGCGGTTAACAGTTTAATTTTGCCGATTTCACGCAAATAAAGGCGCACGCTGTCGTCGGAAATGTCATCTAGATACGACTGATTTGTCGTAACGTCTTCCTCCTGCCAGTCTTCTTCGTCTTCAAAATCGCCAGGGGTTGGCTCAATGCTATCATCACCCAAATCGGTATCCGAAACGGGAATACTTACGGTCATGTCGTCGCTCAAATCAGCGGCGTCGTCTAAAATTGGCTGTTCGTCAAGTTCTTCATCGGTTGGTTTTTTGTCGGCTGCTTTTTTTGGCATAAAAATCTCCTAACGTTTAAGGGTTTCTATTTGTTGATCGAGTTGTTTAATGCGTGCATTGAGTTCCTGGCGTTCAGTTTGGTCATCTGTTGCCATAAACTGTTTGGCAAGCGCCGCACGCAAGATTTGTTTGTGTTCTTTTTTGATTCTTTTTGCAATATCGGCCGCAACATAATGCAGCTCGTCTGACAGCGCCGCATACTTTGTATCGGCGATCAGTTCTAACTCCTTTATTTTAACACTTGTAGCGTCGGATTGCAAAAGGGGCGTACCCGTTTTAAGGTGCGCTGCAATTGCCTGGCGAAGTTCGCCGCTAAATTCGGCCGGTTCGACGCTCGCCAGGTGGTCGCGCAGCTGGTGATGACGGAGTGCCAGCGCTAACAAGTGGTCTTGGTATGCGGCGGGGTCTGGACCAGTTGGCACGGCTGGTCTGGCATTAGGTTTTGGCGCGACGGTTTGCGGCGCGGCCTGCTGATTCAATTTTTTATCCAGTGCAGCAAACGATGTGTCGATTCGCTTGCCGACCACTTGCAAATAATGTTCGCGCAGCACCGGATCGCCAATGGTGCGCACGATGGCGAGCACGCGGTCGGTGATGCGACGCTTGCCTTCGGCGCTGGTTAGGTCGTACTGCGTGGCGTAAATATCGAGTAGCCATTCAATGGCGTCTTTGGGTGTGGCGATTGCTTTTTGCCACAGCGCGACATCTTTTTTTATGAGCTCGTCAGGGTCTTTGGCGTCGTCGGTCCAGCCAATAATGCCAAGCGTGATGCCCAAATTACTGGCCATACCAATGGCGCGTTCGGTGGCGGCAATGCCGGCTTTGTCGGCGTCAAAAGCCAAGCGAACGTCTTGGGTAAAGCGGCTTAGGGTGCGCAAATGGTATTCGGTCAGCGCTGTGCCGGCTGTGGCCACAACGTTTTTGACATTGACTTGGTGGCTGGTAATAACGTCGGCGTTGCCTTCGACAACAACGGCAAAATCGGCCTGGCGGATCGCCTCTTTTGCCAAGTGCAGGCCAAAAACGTGACGCGATTTATCGTACAAAATAGTTTGCGGTGTGTTGATGTATTTTGGGGCGCCCGGGTCATCGGCGATAACACGAGCAGTAAAACCAATCGGCCGGCCTTGGGCGTCGGCCAGGCATACCATCATGCGTCCGCGGAACATGTCGCTGGGTCGTCCGCGGCGCGTTACGACCAAACCTGCGTCGCGTAATTCGCCTTCTGTAAAACCACGCTTGGTTAACGCCTTATAAAGTTCGTCGCTAGTTGGCGAATAACCCATCATAAAATCGGCAATGACCTGTTTGTTAAAGCCACGTTTTTTAAAATACGCGATTGCCGTTGGGCTGCGCGTTAACACTTGCTGGTAAAATTTGGCGGCGAGGTCAACTGCCTGGAAAAGTCGTTCCTTTTTTTTACCAAAACTACCGTCGCCAGTTTGACGGTATTGAGCCAAATCCACGCCGGCTTTGCGCGCCAAAATTTCCATAGCGCCTTTAAAATCCAAGCCTTCCATTTCCATAACAAAGGCAAAAACGTCGCCACCTTTGCCGCTGCTAAAATCATGCCAAATGTGTTTGTCGGGGCTAACCATAAAGCTGGCAGATTTTTCTTGGCTAAATGGACTTAAGCCCTTAAAATTACGCCCGGCACGCTTGAGCTGGACGTATTGGCCGATGACGTCCTCGATATTGAGGCGGCTGCGGATTTCTTCTTTGGCTTCCATTGGTTTTATTCTACCACTGTTTTTATTGAGGTGTACACCGTTACCCGCTCTGCCCCACTGGCACTCCCCACCCCACTTATGGTTAAATACAACCATGCAACCCAAATACTATGGCGCGGCGGCGCAGTATAACAAATCGGGTACTAGTGGTCCACCACTAAGCAAGCGCTTGATTATGATAGGCGCTATTGGCGTTGGCGTTATCATCTTTTTAATGATTGTTTTTACCGTTATTGGTTCTATTAGCAAAGGCCCGCAAGATAATTTTGCCCGTCTCGCTGCTCGCGAAGCAAACCTTGTTAGCCTTATTGGCAAGCAAACGTCAAATATCCAAAGTGGTGATCTCGGCGCTATAAACGCAACCGCATCATTACTTTTTAACGGCGACAATAGTGCAATTAACAGATTAATGACGTCAGCATATGGTCTAGCGGCGATTCCACCAGAAATCGCCAGCAGCGAAACTCCAGACAGCACAATTGACACCAGTCTTAAAAATGCCACGCTAAATGGCACATTCGATCGCACGTACATTGGTATTTTACAGACCGAAATCACGTCTACTTACAGCGCGGCGCAAGCAATTGCCAATGCTACCAGCGGCACAGTTAAAGCCACGGCAATAACAGTCATGAAAAATCTTTTGGCTATTAGTACACAATTGAACGCCTTAAAACTTTAAGCGGCAGGTTCGATGAGGCTATAGGCATGGCGAACGAGATCATACAGCTCGTCATCGGTAAGCTGACCACTGCAAACAACCGTGTTCCATTGGTTGGGGTTGAGGTTTTGGCCGGGTAGCACACTTTCGTATTTAGCGCGCAATGTTTGAGCTAAGAGCGGATCGCAGCGCAGACTGAGACGTACGGGGTTTGAATCTTCGGCGATAAGCGCGAACAATGTATCACCCACTTTGTACACGGCAGTTGTCGGCTCAAACGGATACGTTTTTTTAACGTTAGCGAGCCCCATAATAAAATGATCGAGTTGCGCAACCGCTATCATTTGCCTAGCTTCCCTAAATAAAATTTTAGTTCAGCAATGCTTTCTTCAATGTCACCAAGCGCCCGGTGTGTTTCTTTTTTAGGAAATTCAAGATTGTATTTGGCTTGCATGACGACCTTCCAGGCGCTGACATCGAGCATACGGTAATGCAAACGTTCCTCTAACTTCGGCCACCACGCCCGAATAAATTGACGGTCTTGATGAATAGAGTTACCGGCGAGCAGCACAATAGCATCTTTGCCAGCGACATTATCGATAAGCCTAATAACTTGCTGCTCGACATCTGCTTCAGCAGGCGCAGCGAGTGACAGCTGTATGAGCTCTTCTGTTTCATTTGGACGCGCTGCCGCCCAAGCGTTGGCGCCAAATTTTTCGCGTAGTTCAGCTTCGGCTTGGCGAACGCCGCTTTCGAATTGGCCCAGTTCGGTAAAATCCCAGTTGGTTATTATGGCGCCAACTTCAACGATGCGGTCTGCAGTTGGTTTTAGGCCCGTCATTTCCATGTCGAGCCATAGTAAAAACTTTGGGGTCACGCGTTTAAGATCGGTCATTTTTTAGGCTCAAAATTAAGTGATACTGAATTTATGCAATAGCGCTGGCCGGTTGGTTGGTCCGGCGCGTCGTCAAAAATATGACCCAAGTGACTACCGCAATGAGCGCACGTAACTTCGGTACGGACCATACCATGGCTGGTGTCATTATGGAATTCGACGGCACCTGGTTTGGCATCATAAAAACTTGGCCAGCCACAGTGCGCATCAAATTTTGTGCCACTGTCAAAAAGTTCGGTGCCACAAGCTGCACATACGTATTTGCCGGCGCCTTTTTCGGTTTCGTATTTGCCGGTAAAAGGTACCTCGGTCCCTTTTTCGCGCAAAATATGATATTGCTCAGGAGTGAGAAGCTTGTGCCATTCGGCATCGGTTGTTTGTTTATCTGGCATAATTTTAGTATAACAGCGTGCATAATTATTGCTACACATGATTCGAGGCGGGAGCACGCGCGTGCTCCCGCCTCTTTACGAATCATTGGGGTAGCGAGACAACCCGCAGCACGCCCTTGCGATCACGAAGGGCGAAAACTCGCTCGCTCGTGCCCGTAGGTCTGATCTCCATTTGCGTTTCTGAAGTCCGGGTGGCCATGCAGTCCACGACCATCAGGTCGTGCCGCCGCTGGACCAACAGACGCAGTCGCACCGACTCGCGAGGCATGCAAGGCACAATGTAACGTGTCGCGCTGTCCATTGTTCGGTAGACCGGCGCGCTGTCTTTCAGGAAGGCCAGCACTTGCTGCGGGAAGTTGGTGACGCTTTCTGTCCGTGTGCTCTCGCTGATACGCAAAGCCCTGTGATGCAACAGACCAATGTCCAGCCGGAGCACATCCGGCAGTTGACACAGTTCCCCTTTTGGATCCGAATTGAGGTGCCACGCGCCGCCGAATGCCTGCGCGTCCTGCACCAGAGTGTACGGCACGACCGGCCTGTCTTCGCCATCGAGATGACGTAGACGAGTGACGATGGCCCACTTCTCGCGGCCCTCGATGGCGGTGTCCGGGCGCCGCGGGAACCCAAGTTCCAGGTCGCCAGCGTCGTACCAGGCCACATGACTACCACGATCGATACCGAGTAGCACGCTGCTACCCGGAGCTCTGACGATGTAGTCGGTGACAGCAGCAATGTTTTCCAAGGTCGCCAAGGCATCCTGCGAAATCCTTGCCTGCTCGGGCAAAGCTCCTCCCAATGAATCTAGGCCACTCATCTGTAAGTGACGCTCTAAAATAAAACTATATCACAAAAGATAAGATCTACAAGCTCACCGGCGCAGGAATGTTTAATAATGTCAAACCATCTTTTAGAACGTCGGCATACATTTGCACCAACAATCTGCGAGTTGCTTGGCGATCGCTACCAACAACGCGATTATGCTCGTAAAAACGGTTAAACGCCTGGGCAAGCTCATACAAATATGTGCAAACATAATGTGGCATCATGTCGTTGATGGCTTTTTGCACGACTTCTGGGTATTCGCTGATTTTGCGAGCTAGACTGCGCTCATCACTTTCGAGCTCCTTGGCGATATCACCTTCGCTATCTATGACCTTTTGCAAAATGCTGCAAGCGCGAGCATGGGCATATTGCAAATACGGACCACTGTTACCGTCAAGACTTACTGATTCATCGGGGTTATAAATAATGTCACCGCCGATGCGCTGACGCAAAAACGCATACTTTACGGCAGCTAAAACGGTATTGTCATTTTTATCGCCCGTAATCTTTTGGGCAGCAGCGGTCGCGGCATCTAAAATATCTGTGGCGCGCAAAATGTTGCCCTTACGGGAACTCATCTTAACCGCACCGGGCATTTTTACAATGCCATGAGTAAGATGTACGCTGCGTTGTGCCAGTTCTGGCGCAAATTGTTCAATACTTTTTAAGACGACAGCCATGTATTCTTGCTGCTCGTTGGCGGTAATGATAAGTGACATGTCAAACTTGTAGTCACGCCATTTAAGCATAATAAGCCCTACATCTTTGGCTTCGTACGTCGCCAGACCTTCGGAATTTATAAACACGCGGGTGTGCAAACCAAATGGCTCGCCCTTAAAGACAACGGCGCCATTACTTTCTTGGTAAACACCGGCAGCTAATTGTTCGCGGACGGTTTGGAGGCCGATGGCGGTTGTAGTGCTCTCGGGGTAATATTTTTCAAATTTAGTATGCAGGCGATTGTAAAATGTGTCGAATGCATCGTAGCTCCATTGGCGCGTCGTCCAGTAAATTTGGGCGAAGGGCGATTCGTGGTCATCAATCGCATGCAACTCGTACACCTTTTTATTAAGGTGAATAATTTGTTGCTTCGCTTCCGGGTCGTCATCATATGCATTATTGCCAATGACGTACACTTTACTTAACCAAACAGAACGTTCGGTTTCGGGGATTGTCGCCAGCTTTTCGGGATGTTCGCCGCCAAATTCCTGCAAGATTGCCCACATTGTTTTACCAACATGCAGACCAACGTCACCACCAAAGTTAACGCGATGCACCTTGGCGCCTGCAGCTTGCAACAAATTAGCAACGGCGTCGCCCACAACTGTGGTGTATAAGTGACCAGCATGTAAAACCTTAAAAGGATTCGGGTCAGAATATTCTGCCACAACAGTTTTATCGGCGTACGTTGTCGGTTTTTGTTCAGGCGCGACTGCCGCAGCGTTAATCAATAAAAAATCACGTAAGGTAAAATTAATAAAGCCTGGACCGGCGATACTAATGTCGCTGATCTCGTCTTGGAGTTGCAGCTGCAGCTCTGCCACAAGCTGTTCGGCAATTTTACGCGGCGGCTGACCGACTTTGCCCGCAAGCTGCAAGGCAATGTTTGTGGCATAATCACCAAATTGTTCATCTGGCCGCGTTAGCTCAGCCGCAATGTCTTGATTGAATAATTTTTTTGTGATGCGCTCGAGCGCTTGCTGAATTTTATGCATATTTAGTTGTATTTTAGCACACCTCTGTTGCTACAGAGAATAAAACGCAGTAAACTAAAAGTAAACGAGTAAACATAAAAATATGCCAGAACGTACTGAACATAGCGAGCAAGAACATCTTTCAACACAAGAAGTTCTTAAAAAATATAACGACTTGCAGGATCAGCAACAAAACTTGCGCCCAAGTATAGAGGATGCGTTTGAGCCACACAGCGAAGAGATCGAGGCTTCAATGGCGGTACTCGAAACGGAATTGGGACGCGAGCTTACAATTAAAGAGGCCGATGTACTTGTGCACGACATGCTCAAAGAAAAGCTGTCACCTGAAGATTTTACGGCGATCAAGCTCGACGATTACCTTGATTTACGTGATAAAATCGACCAACTCGACGCTACCTACACAGACCGAGTGACTGGCTTGGTTGCTCAACGACTACAAGCTGTCTCAGAAACAGCCAATTGGGATAGCGTTGTTGAACAGATTGCAGACTCAAGCACAACTGGCCTGTCAAACAAATGGCGCACTGCAGTTATCAACCTGGCCCACGATGATCACCCCGCCAACATCAGTCAAGCCACCTATTCGCTACAAGCAATAGACAAATTCGCCACAGAGCTAACAGCAGACAATCTAGTGTTGCCCGAACCTGCCCCAGCTAAGGAACAATTTTTACCGCAAGCACAAATTGTTAGCGCGCTTGATTATTTAAAAGAACTGACACTTGGCGTTGAAAGCACTTACCTGGGAGGTTCGCGCAAGGGGTGGCGCATGAGCAATGTGCCTATGCTCGATATCGAACTTAATGTGCTTACCGAGACGCTCAAAACAGTCGACGAACGGGGTGGGTCACTCTCTCCTCAAGCGCTCGATGCTTTTACACGAGGTGTGGTCGGCCGTATAAACGATTTTACGACGCGTGAATTTGCCCATAATGTTGCGAATCGGGAGACCGCCGCTAACGCACTCTTTGTCGGTCGCAAAGATCTGTTCGAAAAAGCAACTGGCGGAAATGCGACCGAATGGATTGAGCAACATCTAGCCGACTTCCCCGACCGTTTCACAAAAGGGCTTGGCTTTGTTTATTTCACCGAAAAGATTGAATCAGCCCACACTGTCGTAGCAGAACCCGAAGAGGATATTACCGATAACCCCCAAAAAGCGCGAGGGCAACACTGGGAAGGCATGATAACAACTGGGGTCACGCATCCAAGAGAAAATTCAATTACAATAAGCACAGGCGGCCTTAAAGAAGGTAAATCTTACAACGCCAATATACTCTCACGCACCTTCAACCACGAACTTGGTCATTACATACACATAAACGTTCTTAGCATTCCTGAATTGCGCGACTGGCAAGTTGTACTAGATAGCGACCCTCGCCCCATAGATGACTACACTAATAGCGTTTTAGAGGATGTAAAAGAAGCAATCGACCCTGACTTGAAGAAACTGCATGAACAGCGACTTGCTAGCGAACAATTTGCTGCAACAATAGAAGAATATAAAACGGATCACATTCGGTTAGCTGTCGTGTTCCCTGGCCGTTTTGAATACTTTAATAACCTATTTGGCAAATACGATAAAGAACAAGTTGCAGCCCAAATTGAAGACATTCGCAATAGAATGGCACAACGCGTCGCCGAACAAAATGCAGCGACCGAGCAGGCTACTCAGTCCGCAGCGCCTCAATCGGATTCAACCGAGACGCCTTAACTGCCGGCAATGTCCCTGCCAAAAACGCAATCAGCATTATAAGACTCATTACCATCAGCACGCCCCGGAAGTCAACAACGAGCAGGGTGAAACCTTCGAAATCTTGTAAAAAGGTAGTGCTGGCGATGTGGTTGATAAGCAGCGATGCGAGTTCCGCTGCACCAACCGCCACCAGTGATCCCCAAAATCCGACTAACACTGCTTCGATAGCAAACAGGCCAAATACTTTGCGGCGGCCCATGCCCAGCGCTTTCATTAATCCAATTTCTTGGGTGCGTTCGTACACGCTCATTAGCAGAGTGTTAATAATGCCAAAACTGGCGGCCAACAGCGCAATAATGCCCACCACACTTAAGCCTGCAGTGATGGCTGTAACAATAGTCGTTACGGTACTAATGCGCTCTTTGATTGACACGGCATTGTAGTCGCCTGCTGCCTGCAGACGATTTTTGAGCACGCTTTCGTCGGTTTGGTCGGTGACGTCTTTAAAGCGAACCATAGCACCCAAAAAATGACTGGCTTGACCTTCGGCAACGGCACTGTTTTGAACGACGTCAAAGCTGGCGTAGACTTGGCCCGATGTTATGAACGTCTTTTTCATAACGCCAATAACGGTCAATGGTTGCTCTGTCTCTTTTTGATGAGCGTCAGGGTAGCCTAGTTTAAGTTTGGCACCCACCGCGGCGTCGGCACTACTAAAACCAAGCGGTTTTAGGTAATCTTCGGGTAATACAATGCTTGCGGTGTCGCTGTCGCGCAGCAAGCGGCCGGCTGACAAATCCAAATTTAGCCCCATATTTTGCACCAGCTGCGGCACGGCATATTTTTTGCCATTGTTGTCGGCACGGGTTATGTAGTCGACGCTGACATTATAAAATGGTTCAGCTTTGTCGACACCGTCAACTTTTGCGAGTTTGTCGACATCAGTTTGGGTAAACGTTGAGTTCAACAAATTCGCCAGACTGTTTTGCTTTTTGTTGGGATTGTATTCTTGCACACCGCCGCTTTGCAAGGGATTAACCTGCGTTTTAGGCAGCACTTCAAACACGCCTGGCACGCTGACATTGCCCAACTGGCGCTGCAAATATTGGGTAGCGCCGGTGTTCAATGCAGTTGTGAGCGTGAGGGTAAAGCCACCCACAAAAATCGCCAAAATTGTCAGCAAGGTGCGCAGTTTAGAACGCAGCAGGTTGCGGTTGGCGGTAGCTATAAGATCAAAAGTTTTCATTTGGTTATTTCCTTTAGGTGGCCGTCTTTCATTTCGAGCTGGCGCTGGCATTTCGCGGCAAGGTCTTCGTCGTGGGTCACAATAATAAGGGTGATGCCTTTTTGGCGGTTTAAGTCAAATAGTAGTTCTTCGATGCGACCACCGTTTTCGCTATCTAAGTTGCCAGTTGGTTCGTCGGCAAAGATAACTTCGGGCTGATTGACCAAGGCACGGGCAATAGCCACGCGCTGCTTTTGGCCGCCGGATAAGTCAGTGGCGCGGTTGTTCATCTTATCGGTGAGGTTGACTTCTTCGAGTGCCTCAATCGCCCGCTGCCGGCGTGCCCGGTAGCCGACACCAGCAATCTTAAGTGGCAGTAACACGTTTTCGAGCACCGTTTCGCGGCCGTTCAAAAAGAATTGCTGAAAAATAAAACCAAATTTACTGCTACGCATACGGTCTAATTTGCCCGGTTTAAGCTTTGCGTAATTGTCGCCGTTAAAAATAATGCTGCCCGATTCTACACGATCCAACGCCGCCATAACGTGCATAAGTGTCGATTTGCCAGAGCCGGATTTACCAATAATTGCGACTCTTTCGCCGCGAGCAATCTTAAGCGACACTTTGTCGAGCGCAACAAAGGCTGTTTCGCCCTTGCCATAAACTTTGGTTATATTTTTAACGTCAATAAGCATAGTTTAACAGTAGCACTTTATTGCCACGGGTAGCAACCTACACATACTTGACACACGTACATAACGAGCTCATAATAAAATTCTCCCGTTTCGATATGTTTGGAGCACAAGTGCAAAAGCAATTCGCACAACAGGTGAACGACTGCATCGCCGCGGGCTACATGACCAATGTGCACGTGACCGGCGAGGAACCGTGGATGCTCGCCCTCCAGCGCGCGTACGAGTCCGAATGCGCCGGAGAATCGACTCCGCAGTCCCTGCGACAGGTGATCGTTCGTCAGCTCGGCGAGATGGTCGACATGACCTGCAAGTGTGACCGAGTGCACGGGACGTATCCGGTCATCGCGCCGGACGAGGACGCCCAGCGTACGTACCGTCACCTCGTGACATTCGCCATCGATTTTTCGGGCCCCACAAAGTGGAGCTGCCTGGTGTTCGCACAGTTAGTCGCGAACGTCTTCGGTGTCGAAACCAAGAGCAACAACAGCGACAAGTTCGCCACCATCGCGCACGTCGCCGCCAACATCGCCGTCGTCGTCAACCACTGCAAGACGCTCGACGAAGAGACACGGCACGCCGCCGAAATCGGTCTGGCGCAGATCATCAGCGCCACCATCGAAGGCAGCAAGGAACTCCAAACCGCCTAAACGGCACCGGCCCCACCCCCACAGCGGGGTGCGGGCCGTTTCCGCATTTAAAGGCCGTGCGATATTATATGGGAATGCACAGCTTACATCACGTCGCCCTCAACATTACTAACCGCGAACACTCGGTTGCTTTTTATGCTAACCTTGATTACTTAGGGTTGTAGCGTGGCAATCCCCGCTTTTAGACGCTACGGCCAGCCGCCCTACACCATTGTTGCTGTCCATGGTGGTCCTGGTGGCGTTGGTCAGGCACAACCGTTTGCTAGCGAGCTTGGCAAAAAATATGGCGTTGTTGAGCCACTGCTAATAAACGAATCGCTCGATGGTCAGCTGCAAGAACTTTACGACGCGATTACTACCAGCGCCCGCGAACCGGTCCTGCTTGTCGGTCATTCTTACGGCGCGATGTTGTGCTACATTTTTGCGGCAAAGTTCCCTGAACTCGTTAAAAAGCTGGTTATGATTAGCAGCGGCATGCTGACGGCCGAAACTGCGCACGGCATTACAGCCACACGCCTAGCGCGACTTTCGCCCACTGGGCAGGCCGAACTCTTACGGGCGCGCGATGAATACAAAACCTCAATAGGCGTCGCAAAACAAAAGGCTTTTGTGCAACTTTTTGGCTTGGTGCAGCAAGCCGACGCGTATGATCTGCTACCGCACTCAAACGATTTAGTCACCGTGCGCCCACATCTGTACGATTCGGTATGGGAAGGCATGGAGGCGCTGCGCAACTCTGGTGAACTTGCCGCTTTTGGCAAGCAAATACATTGCCCCGTCGTCGCCATTCACGGCGATTACGATCCGCGGCCGGCCGAGGGCATAAAAAATGTTCTCAATGCCAACGTCAAAGATTTGCAGTTTATTTTGTTGAACAAATGCGGTCACTACCCGTGGTATGAAGCACAGGCGCGCGATATATTTTTTGAAATGCTTAATAAAAGCGTTGACGAATAAACAATCTTGGCGGAGAGAGAGGGATTCGAACCCTCGGTGACCTTGCGACCACACACACTTTCCAGGCGTGCCAGTTAAACCACTCCTGCATCTCTCCGTATTAAAAGGTAATTGTAGCAAATTTAGCGCTGTTACGCCTAGTCTCGCTCGCTTAGCAACTTGTTTTCGAACACACGCTTGAGCGCCCTGTAATCTTCTTCAACTTCTTTGCGCTCGTCTTCAAAGAAAATTTTAGGCCCAAAATCGCGTTCGATTTTGCCAGTGAACCACGTTTGCCATTCCTGGTATGAATGCGTCGTCTGCGGTCGATTCATATAACAAATTACAGGGAAGAAACTGGTTTGCAGATGCCACATACCGTCTGCGGTCGCCAGCACTTTTCCTTCTAGGGCCTGTGGCAAATGTCCGGGATGACAGGAATGAGTACGGACTGCTTCCATAATTTGTTTACGCTCGTCGTGTCTAAAGCCAGCGGTTTTTAGAATGGCTTTGGCGGTTTCCCACGACCAAGTGTCAAAGGCCGGATCGTTTCGTTCGTGCGTGCTATCACCTAAGTCATGTAGGAGCGCTGCGCAATAGGCCTTTTCGGCACTGGCACCATATTTTTCTGCCAGCTCTTTTGTTTTATCGGCAACCCACTGCGTATGATGGCGCCACATCCACTTGCCCATGCTTGTTTGAGCGTCGTTATAAAGCTTACTGACTTCATTAAATACAATATCGCTTTTATCCATCTTTCAATAATGACATGCACTTAACAGACGTCAACTTGCTTTTGCCTACAACTGTTGTGAAAAAAGGCCTATCTGTGGCGCGACTCTGCTCGTATACTAAGTAGTAACATTTAGTTAGTATGCAACCAGCAATCGAAATCTTCGGCCTTAGTAAAATGTTTGGCGTGGGCGATGCTACCACCGTCGCGCTAGACAACCTGACCCTCACAATTGAGCGAGGTGAATTTGTAGCGATTATGGGTCCAAGCGGCAGCGGCAAGACCACACTGATGAATATTTTAGGCCTACTCGACACGCCAACACATGGTGAATATTACCTAGAAAGCAAGGCTGTCGCCGACCTCTCCCCTGTCCGTCGCGCTAAGTTACGTCGCGATCATATTGGAATGATTTTTCAAAACTTTAACTTACTAAATCGCACCAGCGTTATCGAAAACGTCGCGCTGCCACTCACCTACAAAGGCACTGGCAAAACCCAACGACTGACTGCCGCCAGCCGACTACTTCAAACCTTCGGCTTAAACGAACGTGAATATTACATGCCGTACCAATTATCGGGCGGCCAGCTACAACGCGTTGCCATCGCCCGCGCTTTGGTTAGCAAACCAGCGATTATTTTGGCCGACGAACCGACCGGCAACTTGGACACAAAAAGCAGTGAAATTATTATGGAGGAGCTGGCCGACATTCACCGCCAAGGCAATACCATTATTATGGTCACGCACAACCCAGATGTTGCCATTTACGCCGACCGTATTATACAGATGATTGACGGCCGCATTGCTACCGATAGCAAGCACCCCGACAAAGAACTTGACTCCGATGCTAAACGCCCACTTAATAGCTTCCGCAAAGCCCTGGAAGCAGCCGCTAAAGCTAACGAACAATATGCCGATGCAACAGAAGTTATGACCGAAAGCCTCACCCCCAAAAAAGCCCGCAAACGCCGCGCCGCTAAGACCGCCAAAAAACGAAAGGCTAAAAAATAATGCGCTGGCTGACTGACCTCAAAATTGCGACCACAAATCTTAAAGCCGCCAAAACCCGCACGGCACTCACGATTTTAGGCATTGTGATTGGCGTTGCATCGGTTACTGCAGTCTTTGCTATTGGCGAGGGCGCCAAAAATTTGGTGCGTGGACAAATTAATCAACTTGGTGACGACATTGTCACGGTGCGACCCGGCAAACTGGCAATTAACCAGGCCAATACATTGCTAAGTTCGGGCGTGCTGCCGACTTTTAGCGCGTCGACGATTACCGAACATGACTTCGATACCCTTAAAGGTGTCCCGCATGTCGCCCAGGCAGCGCCATTTATGTTTGTCACCGGTAGTATAGCGCAAGACAAAAATCAGGCGAGCGGTAGTATTATTGGCACGACTCCAGATTGCAGCCAGGCGCTTGGCCTTGGACTGCGTGCGGGTGAATTCGTTAACGATAAAAGCGACCGGCAAACTGTCGTCTTAGGCCACCAGTTGGCCGTCGACCTGCTTGGTACTGACGTGGTTATAGGTCAAACAATTAAATTGCGCGGGCAGGAATTTACTGTTATTGGTATTTTAAAACCATTTGATTCGTCAATTGCCGTCAGTAATGCCGTCGACCTCAACCACGCAGCATTTGTATCAATGCAAGCCGCTAAAGGATTCAACCAAGGCATTGCCCAAATTCAACAGATTACTGTAAAGACTGACAATGCAAAACAAACCACACAGGTTGCTAATGACGCACGCAATGCATTGCTTAATAATCATGGTGGCGAAGAAGATTTTAGTGTGCTGCGACCACAAGACGCAATGCAAGTTACTGACCAATTTTTCCGCGCAGCAACCAACTTTATAAGCGCTGTCGCTGGGATTTCGATAATCGTTGGCGGCATTGGCATTATGAATATCATGCTTGTCAGCGTTACTGAACGGACGCGCGAAATCGGTATCCGCAAATCTGTTGGCGCAACTAACCGACAAATTTTATGGCAGTTCCTTATTGAAGCACTGGTCATGAGCATTATTGGTGGTATTATTGGTATCGTCGCTGGCTACGCTTGCGCCTATTTGGTCAGCACAGCGTTTGGGTTCTTGCCAGGTTTCACGCTTGGTATTATACTTTTGTCACTGATGATTGGTTTAGGGGTAGGAATTTTGTTCGGCGCCTGGCCAGCAATGAAAGCTGCGCGCAAAGACCCAATCGAAGCGCTACGCTACTTGCAATAAACGTTCGAGAGTTCTGTACCCGTTCCTTTTTAGGCATGGGCACAGAGCTCTTGCAACCTGCAAAAGCTTGTACGTCGGAAGGAAACCGTTGGAGCTCACTCTGCCGCCTCATATCAATGCTGCCAACAGATGGGCTGCATGGCTATTCTGGTGAGAGATTACCGTTGCTAGCGGTCATCAAAAGTGGTCACCCTTTTAAACTGGCGACTACAACTGATCCGTCGCCTGTGGAGTTTGCTATCATGGTGCCGGAGGTAAATAAGGAACACCACGTAACTATCACGCCAGAACGCGACGAGTACGCGCCGGATCTTTACTGGTTTACGGTTACCGCACAAGGCACTACCTTGTATTTTCGACCATATGGCGTTGAAATGTACCAACCAAGCACACTTTTGATAGCAGACGACAGCGATAAAGTGGCGCAATTATTGCCATCGCTCTGTATATAAGTGGGCGACTGTCACCAGCATTGTACACTTTACCAAGCTTAAGCCATCGTTGGTGCGTGCAAGGCTTGATAAAACCTATCGTAGGGACATCCGTTCAGTTGTCGCAGCGGCTCGGTTGCGTGAATTTTACACACATGAACTTGCGACGAAATTCGTTAATGGCATGCTCGCATCATCTAGGGATGATTTTAATGCGTTGATGCGGACGATACCTGCGCTTGACTGTATCGCTCAGAGTCATGAGCGCAAATGGCCTGCGCTGCTTCAGGACGTCCTTGTGTGGCTGTAACCTTCCGGCTACCCGACACTCATGCGGGTGTCGGGTATTGCCAAAGTTCTGCCTTCATTCTTGCGCAGAGTGAGCGCAGAGCTTTTGCAACTTGCAAAAGCTGGAGACGGAAGGATACTCATGCGGAACTTACCGCCTCATGCTACTGATGCCAAATACTGGGCTGCGTCTCGACTGAGTAATGCACCAGCTCCATGGTTCGCCATATTTAGGACGGAACGGCTCGTAACAATTGGCGTCGCCAGGCATATGAAGCCCGTCAAACTCCGTTATTACACGCCCAACTCAACAGTAACGCAATACCTTTCTATTGAACCTCAGCAAGACAGCTATGCGTCCTCGCTGTGCTGGGTTCGCGTAATAACCGAAGGTACGCGGTTGTACTATAGGCCAAACGGCGTCCGTATGAAGCGGCCAAATATTCTTATCGTGGCAGATGACACACCGGCGGCCATCGAAGCGCGAACAAATAGTGCTTATGCGGAGGCAACGTGGGTTAATGCACTACGAATTGAGCACCTAACAGGAATGGCGCAGAGCGAGGTACGACGCAGGCTTAACAGAACTCGTTACCGTCATGCCCGCTCTGCGATTGCAGCCAAGCGTCTGCGCGACATAATGGCGAGTGACGAGGCAGTGGCATTTGTAAACTCGTTGCTTTGTCACGAAGAAGCAGCGTTGTTTGAGGCGTTGGATGCCATACCTGCGCTCTCGATCATCGCAGAAGCACGGGAAAAACTCAGGCGTAAGTTTCTGGAAGATGTTCCGGCGTGGCTGTAGCTTTCCGGCTGCCCGGTACCCCTGTGGTGCCGGGCGCATGCTAAGGTTCTGCCTCCACCCTAGCGGGGGTGGGTGCAGAGCTTTTGCAGCCGCAAAAGCTCGTACCAACAGTTAGGCAAACCATGTCGCAGTGGAATGCATTACATATTGCTCAGTGGGCGGCAAAAGCCGCAGGTACCTCAACACTTCCCGCAGTGCTGCCAGCCAGGTCGGGCACGCGAATCGTCATTGGCTACACCACTCAGCCAATGCCTGAGACGCAGCTTATGGCCAAAACCGAAGCGTCAGATTGGCACCCCTCCACCGTAGCGATTGTCGCAGATACGGTCGTGCCAAGCATTCACTGGCTGATCGTGCCCGTGGTTGACACGCGCGTTTTTAGGTCAACTGCCGAATTGCGGTTGCTGAATGATGCAGTTGTTGTGACCGTTCTCGACGGCGATGAGGCCAAACCGATCCGCGCCGAAGGTCATCGCCAGATCAAACACTGGCAGAGCCGGCTGTGCGTCGCGGTGATTCTTGGCATTTCGTTAAAGGAAGCCCAGCGGCTCGTAGCCACACTGCACGTCAAAAAAAGCGCCGCGTTTTCGGTAGATACGGCCGCATATTTGCTTACCAGGTTCAACGGCGAAAGCGCTGCAGCGCGTGATGCTATCAAGGCGTTTTTAGGATTGGGTGATGAGCGTCTCGCCGAAACGTTGGACAGCATTGAGCGACTTCGCTGGATTACGCGACGCCCCTCTAACTTGTGGCGGAAGCTACTTGTCGACATCTTGCGTTGCCTTCCCAAGTAATCTTACTGGCGCCTACGTTTTTGATGCGTGGGCGCCAGTAAGACCTCAAAAGCTCTGCCTTCATCCCATGGGGGTAAAAGCAGAGCTTTTGCAGCCGCAAAAGCTCGTACCGTGGCAGTAGCCACATGTCAGCGGAAGGTTACTATGCGATACCCTGATTTGCTCGTCCCCATCGCAAGCCTTGTCGAATGGGCGGTGACAAACTTACAAACAACTGTCGACAACCTGGAGGTATTTACATTTGCTTCTGGTGTTGATGTTTTTGTCGGTAGGCGCTTGCCCACTGATCGGGACCCGAATGTTGCAATCCTGCCGCAAAGCGATGATGAGTGGACGCAGCTCAAGCAGCTCACGACAATCCAGGACAGCATTGCGCCCGGATTGCAGTGGTATACGCTCAGCGTTGACGAACCGACGTTGGTGCGCAGCCATGGTCAGCTGTGGAGTGGACACATGCTCCTGATACCCAGCAATTTGGGGGCGACACGGCGGTTGCGCGCATATTACGACCGGCGGTCGGACAGGTACATGCTCATCAACCGTATCGAGGTGCTGTTCAATATCAAGCATCGTGAAGCCGGCAAGTTGTTTGCGACGATCCGATCCAAGAACCATGCAATCGAGATTGTGACGCACGTCCTCAACCTCATCCAGGAGCATGGGTCGGCAGGCACAGCATTGGCGTACATAATGCAGCCTGGCCACACTGCTCCGCAAGTCAAGGACGTGTCGCCGGACCAGGTGCATTCTGACATCGTGCAATGTTTGCGCACGATCGTTTACCGGCCCCACCGTACCCGCTGACACGAACGCCCAACGCGCCAAACTCTTCGTAGGAGCGGCGCGTTGGGCAAGACCATGTTTATTCTTCGCCGCGTTCTTTTTTGCGTTGTTCGGGTGTTTCGTGCGGACGCGCGTAATCATCATCAAGACGCCAAGTAGTGCCGGCTTCGGGAGTACTAGCTTCGACAATATCGCAATCTGTAATACCTTTTAGGCGATGTTTTTGACCTAGCTGCGTGGCATACCCGTGGCCAGGCTGCAGTTCTGTATCAATTAATTCATCCTTGTTATTTTCCCAGATTAAGACGGCGCGGCCACTCATCATAAAGTAGCTTTCTTGTTTTTGGTCGTGCACCTGCAAACTTAGCTGTGCACCAGCGTTGATATGCAAGATTTTGCCCATGTAGGGGAAGCCTTCGGGCACCCAGTGCAATTCGTAACCCCACGGTTTGTCGACCCGTTTTACGTACGGTTCATTAGTGAATGCGCTAGGATCAAAACGCGGTGTCTGCTGCATTAGCCGAGTTCCTTTTTGAACTTTTCAACCAAATCGACTGGCGTTGGGTTAACACCATTAAGTAACGCTAAATACGTCGTTGCAAAATCGCCAAACAAAACCAGGTACAAAAGTTGTTCAAGCACGCTACTACCTTTGGCCTGTACATTTATGCTAGCCGGACGCATGCCGCTCAGTAACCGATCTGTGACCTCGAAACGTTTAAGGACGCGCGGGTGTTCAAAGCTACTAATAAGGTCGATGACGGCAAAAGGTTTTTCGATTGGGTGGCTGCTCCAACCTAAAAATTCGTTATGATTGAATTCAGGCAAAAAGTTACACCAGGCGGTATTTTTTGCATTTTCGTTAACGCTAATTTTCCATTTATACGCCGCTGGATACATTAATGGACCAGCATAAATAATTGGCGTTTTGCCAGCCATTTGTTGAGCTAATTGTTTGGCCGGGTTATGCTGCTCAGGGATATCAGCCTTCCAACCGTTAGTGGCACGTTCTAGTGGTTCGGTAAGTGATGTCAGTTCGGCGGTAGAGGCTTCTGGAATTAGTCTTGCAGCTTCTAGAATTTCTACCAAAGCACGGTAAGCATAAAAAACGCTGGTGCGAGGTTGCGGGCAATGCGGGATTTCGGCCAACACATCGTCGTGCTTTTTAGCGTCTTCTAACAATTTGCCACCGTGTGTAATAACGGCGATCTGAGCACCTTTTTGGCGAGCTTCGGCAAGCGCCGATAGGGTTTCTTCGGTGTTGCCAGAATAACTGCTGGCAATCACCAGTGTATCTTCGTCGACAAAAGCGGGCAGCGAATATTCTTTACTGACCTCAAACGGTTCTTTTAATACTGGCCACGTACGCGCCAGCTCTGCTACAAGCGAGCTGCCGCCCATCCCGGCAAACACAACATTATAAATAGGTCTTTTAAAAACCGCAGTGTGCGCGATGTCAAAATCATGTTTAAGCTGTTCAGGTTGCTGCGCAGCAAAACCAAGCGCATCTTGCGGGTCTCGCTGGGCAATTACATTTAGGTCGTCAAGCATAGTTTCCCCTTCTAACCCAAGCGTAACCCGATAATGCTGCGGACTGCAAGTACATAAACTGTGGAAAACTTTTGCATTGAAAACTGAAGGAGCCTGTGGTCAAATGCAAGCGTTGCCAGGGTTTGGTGACTGTACCTAGGGAGTTGATGGAGTGAAGGCAAGAAGAGCTTTACCTGTAATGATCACTGGAATCATAACACTAGTGACGTCAAGTATAATTCTCCCTACTAATGCGTTTGCTACCGACACTTTGCCAATAACAGAACATTTTGCTAGCGTCACACACAACAAAATCGAAGCATCCGTCCCTTCAATGGACTACCAACCAATCTTGTGGTGGCCGGGCGATATGAAGGTTGGCGACCGGCCGACCATATACTTTGACCGCTTTCAAACAGCAAACATGGCTGGAGTGGGAGCTGGTTTTGCAGGCGCACTTCTCGCAAAAGTAGGTCCGGCAACTGCGTGGGTATCACTTTTGACACCATTCGCTGTTGGCATAGCACGGCGAGCTGCCTACCAAGGCGGTAAGTGTGCCACACTCCAGTTCGATCTTTACTGGGGATGGCTACCAAACATTAATTCCTGGGTGCGAAACTGCTAAACCGGTGCAACTACCTCTGGAGCTCAAAGCCCCAGAGGTACATTAATCTATACTATAATTGAGATAGATACTATGACATTACATGAATTTTTGAATATCTTCGTCGCTATTAGCTTTGTCTTGGCCATTTCTAGATGGTATGCAAGACTTGGGCTTCTACTCATTACTCTAGGTTTTCTAGCGGAAGCACTCTACACGTTACTTAATCACGATTTGATACTTAGCCTTGCCGAAGTTATTGCTAGTTTTTACGCTTTATTGGAATTTACAAAGATTTCTCGATATCACCATTACCCACACTGGACTACGCGTGTTATTGCTGGCATTGTACTAGTTATACTTGGCATATGGACCGCAGTATCGGCGACCGGCGCTACATCGCCCTTCCTTGCAGCAGGGATAATTAGCCTTATCTTGATTATCTTAGAACATACAAACAAACTCGGCCTAAAAAATAACGACCACTATACGCGCTAACCACAAATATGCTACAGTGTATGCATATAAGCGTAAACAACATAAAGGTGGGATATGGACGCACAAGATCAACATCCGCCCATGCAGGGCGACGACGAATTGGCAAAGGCGCTGCAAGGCGGTCTGCAATTTGAGGAAACACCTGTACCTGGCGGTCAGGCTTCGGTTGCGCCAGATCCTGCTGCGGTAGCCCAACCCAATCAAGCGGCAGCGCCGACCGACGAACCGCCAACCCTCGGTACAGCATTGCCTCAACCCGAGGACGCCCTGCCAGACGAAGACGACACTCAAACACCATCGCCCGAACCAACCCCTACTCCAGCCATTAAACACCACGGCAAAAATAGTAACGCTACACCATCACCAGCAACAAACGCCACGACTGGCAGTGGTGAGCTCGAAAAACTAAAGGCGTCAGCACTCGAAGAGCTTCGCCCACTGGTTGGTAAACTTGACTTGCCTGCCGAAGAAAAATTTGACACCCTGCTGCTTATTATCCGTTCAACTGACGACCAGAGTCTACTCGATGAAGCTCATGACGCAGCTAAAAATATTAGTGACGATGGCAAACGTGCCCAAGCGCTCCTTGATGTCATTAAAGAGATTGATTACTTCTCAAGCAAGCGCTAACGCTCTACGCATCTTACTGCAAACGGCGCTGCATTATGTGCAGCGCTTTTCGCACGGCGTTAAAACCGGGATCAATTTGCCGGATATCAATGTCACCTATAGCCATCCATTTGGCTGCGCCAACGTCGTCATGCGGTGTAAGCTGCACATCGTCGCTTTTAACTTGCGCCATAAAGACAACCGGCAGGCCAAATTTTGTTTCGTCCTGGTATTCGTACAAGTCTACAGCGTCGCATAAAAAAGTAAGTTCAGAATACATATGTGGTTCCAGGCCAAGTTCTTCGCGTAGTTCGCGCGTCGTCGCCTCTTCGTATGTTTCGGCAAAATCTAAAAAACCACCCGGCAGGTCTAGCTTACCTTTGGCAGGCGTGCAGCTACGCACGACCATAAGAATCTCGTCGCGACTATTTATTAACAGGCAAATACCGGCCGGCGATGCGTCGTAAAAAAGCTCATGACCTTGGGCGCAGGTGTAAATGCCGGGTGATTTTTGAGTCACTTTTGTACCACAGCGCCTGCAAAAATTAACTTCCATTGGTTGCCTTTAATAGATGCAATTTTATACCGAGCACACCATGCGCTATTTCTTGCTCGGGCGTGTAGTAGCGGTGCATTTCGGCTAAAACGCTGCGGTCGTCGGTGGTGCCAAAACGGGCCGCCGGATAGGCCTGCAAGAGTTCGACAAAGCTTGGGTAGCGCAGCACGCCAACAACTTTAGTAATAACTTCTTCGCGCGTTGCACGATTCGTGACAACAATTAAATCGCCGGGTCGAATTGCTTTATGCGCGTCATCATTAAGGCGTGGTTCAATTAACCGTTCGCCGTTTTTAATCTGTTGGAATGGGCCATCAGCCACCACCGAATAATGCGTCATTCCCCTATTATAGAACAGCGGCCACGCTGCAACCACAAAAATAGTGGCGCAGCGCGGCCGGTCCGCTAGGCAGGCGAAGTCTTAGTCGTCACAAGCCGGATCAAATGGAAAAGTAATCCGCCAAAGCCTACTGTTAGGTCCTTGTTCCGCGATCAATCCCAATTCGCGCATTTCACCACAGATTACTTGGACAGTGGCGGTGCTTACATTAAAAAACGCTTCGATTTTGGGCCGCAAGCCCCTAAAACTGTCCCGATTGTGTTCGACTGCAAGTAATGCGGCAGCGGCCCAGGCACGTTCATATGGCCGTCGAAATTTGAGAAGCTCTGGCCTCGAATGTGGCAGCGCTGCCACCATTTCTAAAAGCCCCGCCGGCATTTCTTTGCGGGAGCGCATAACCGACTGAGGTTCGTTTTCGGTCCATTCCTTGAGCGCTCTTGCAAGTTCGCCAGTCAGCTTTATGTGCCAGTACTGCCCGTTAAGAAACGCCAAACGCAATTGGCGCATGCGTGCCGCAGTATCTTTAGCCGTCTGCTTGTCAATATCAAAGCGCCATTGTAGCTGCTGGACTAACCTTACAAATTTTCTGTCGCCATATTCGTGAGCAAACATAATCGCTGCAGCATACGCGCGACCAATGTTAGTTGTATAATCACGCTTACCGTTTAGCACGGCAATGTGCTCGTGTAGTTCATCGAGCGTAAAGCGTCGAATGGCCATTACACACCTTCCCCAGTTTTTGCGGACGGATTTACCTTAGCATGCTTGCTTAATAATCTCAAGAGCGATGGGTCGCGCTACGCTCCCATAAAGCGTAGCGCGACCTCGCCTGGTTCTACTTAATGCGTTTGAGTGCGCTGACGAGCGGCGGCGTAAGCCAGAGTGTACCGTAGCGATACCCTGGCGCCAGCGACTGCGGCGGTTTGAACAACTCCGTCTGCAGCGCGACACTCAGCAGTCGCGCATTAAACGATGTGTGCCGGAGCGCGGTCGCAACCGCCACCGCTTCGGTAAAGTATGTGTGAAGCTTGAACACATGCGGCTGACTACTGGGTACTACCAATTCATCGTTGGCGCACACCAGCACTGCAGCACGGCGCGCAAAATGTAATACCTGCGCTGGGCTCATGTTGTCGACGCCGACGATTTCTCGCGGCGGTGCTACAAATACGGCGTCGATTCGTTTAATACGAGCCAGCGCCGAATCACGTGTCACTCGTGTCGATTTCGGCTTACTGGCAAGCTTGGCGGCGGCCAAAACACTCAACTCCAATAGTTAGGACCAGACAGCAAAAAATAATATCATACAAACGTCTGCTATGGAAGACGAGCCCGCCGCGCATACTAGCGCAAGCGGGCTCGTCCGTGTTGCTACGAGGCAGCGAGGCGCCGGAAAGCGCGCACGATGAGCTCAGCCCACAACTGTCGGTTCAGCTCATAGTCGTTGCCGGTCCGGTCATCGGTGTCCTGTTCGATCTGATCGGCAAGCATGGACACCAGTTGGGTGTCGCGACTGCGCCATGTGGACGACGTGCCTGTCGCAAAGAGCTGTTTTTGCAGCGCTGCAACGTCGACACCTTCCAGGATTCGCCACTCGCGAGTCATAACCCTGAGTCGCGTAGGGTCGATGCCAATGATCCTTGCAGCATCTTCGAGCAAGAGGCGCTCGGAAACTGAATCGTCCTCCTCTTCTACGCGGTCGTCCGATGTGTCGTTGGCGCCTTCGGATTCAGGCAACTCACCGCTTGGATCCGGTTCGGTGTCGTGACGAACGACAACCTTAGCCTTACCCTTCGCCTTGCGACGAGCCTTCTTCTTCGGAGTTGCCTTGGTGGTTTCAGCCTGGTCAGCTGTCTCCGACGCCAACGTTTCAGACGACAGAGCCTCTGCGATCAGCTCCTCCAACTTGGCAGGCAGCGTCATGCGGTACTTCCTGCCCTTGCCAATTCCACTAATGTCCACAAGATGGGTATCACGCATTTGCGCAACACGATCGCGGGCGGTAGTGATGTGGCAGTCAAGGTCAGTGGCAACCAGCTTGGAAAGTTCAGGGCCAAAGCTACCGTCCTCCCGCTTCTGCCACCACCGCTCAGCGCGCACAGCCAACAGAGTGGACTGGGTGCTGGGCGGCAAATTCCGCAGCGATGCATTAGAAAGCGGTTTCTTCACCTCCTTCTTTACCAAAGCCACTGTCTTGTCGGAAAGCTCCAACGTTGTCACGACGCTCCTCGTGTCGTTTACTAACACGGACAAATAAAAACTATAATATTAAACAAAAATAACGTCAAGGCTCTCCGACCTACAGATGATTCTGCAGGTCGGCGCCAACACACTATTTGGGGTGCAGCGTGATTACAGCAGCAACACAGTTTCTGCTGCGTATACAATAGTTGCGCGCCTTTGGTTGCTGAAGTAAACGGCTTGTAACAATTTGCGCAAATCATTTGTCAGAGTAATGCGCACTGTTACCTTTTCTGGTTCATCATTAAGCACAATCAAAAAACCTTGCTCAGCCCATTGACCAATTATGTACTCACTTTGATCAATAGTGAGCGACGCCTTAAAAACATGTACTAAAGCTCTGGCGACATACTGCATTGTCGTTACTTCTTCGGCAAGCTGACCACGAAAAAACAATAGCGCTAATGCGTACATTGCCAGGTCGGGCTTGCTCAATGCTTCGAGCTCAGGACCCTTCAATCGCCCTTGTGGCCTCTGAAGCCTCTTTACAAGAGGTTCGACGGCTGCTGGCAATTCAAATTCCTGCACGCGCACTCCCTTTTGCGGTTGGACGGTTCTACCTTACCATGATTGGCGCAAAACAAAAACCCTACACCACACGTGCAGGGTTTTTGTACTTTTATGCGAGCAGTTTACATCATGCCCATGCCAGGCATGCCACCACCGGCTGGGGCAGGTGCTTCTTTTTCGGGGATGTCTACAACTAAGGCGCCCATAGTTAAAGCTGTAGCCGCAATACTGACAGCGTTCATGATTGCTTCTTTGGTAACGCGGGCAGGGTCAACGATGCCGGCTTTTTTGAGGTCAACCAAGGTTTCGGGGTCGTTAACGTTAAAGCCCATACCTGGTTTACCGCTTTTACGAACAGCGTCAAATTTTACATCAGGGCCAATGCCAGCATTGTGCATCAACTGGAAGAACGGCTGCAATAAAGCGGTCTTGAGCACTTGACGGCCAGCGGCAGCACCGTCGCTTCCTTCGACAACAAGCGCTTCGCTCAAGTTAACCAGCGTTACGCCACCACCAGCAACAATGCCTTCATCTAATGCAGCTTTGGTCGCGGCGACTGCGTCGTCGACACGGAACTTGGCTTCTTCGATTTCGACTTCGCTAATACCGCCGACTTTAATGACAGCGACTTTGCCGGCCAGGGCTGCGGCGCGTTTTTCGAAGTTTTCTTTGTCGTATTCGCTTGTGGCGACTTCGGCTTGGGCGTGGATTTGCTTAACACGCTCGGTCACTTCTTTGCTGCTGCCGGCACCTTCAATGATGGTGGTTTCGTCTTTAGTGACAATGACTTTGCGAGCCGAACCGACAACACTTAGGTCGGCGTCTTCAAAAGTAATACCTTGTTCTTGGCTAATGACGGTCGCGCCGGTAAGCGTCGCGATGTCTTGCAAAACATCTTTGCGGCGGTCGCCAAACGATGGTGCTTTAACGGCGACGGTGTTAAATACACCTTTTAGTTTGTTCAAAATTAAGGTAGCTTGGACTTCGCCTTCGACGTCTTCGGCAATTAATACTAAGTCTTTTTTGCCAGACTGGGCCAATTTTTCCAACATTGGCAAGAACTGTTGCATGCTACTGACTTTTTCGTCGGTAATAACAATAGCTGGTTTTTCGTATACCGCTTCCATGCGGGTGGCGTCGGTGACCATGTAGGCGCTAATAAAGCCGCGGTCCATGGTAAAGCCTTCGACGACCTCTGATTCTAAATGTAAACCTTGGCCTTCTTCGACGGTTACTACGCCGTCTTTGCCAACTTTGCTAATAACGTCGGCGATTAATTGACCAATTTCGGCGTCGCCAGCGCTAATGGTTGCGACTTCGGCAACGCGTTCTTTTTTACTGCCAATGTCTTCGCGCAGTTTGGCTAAATGTTCCAAAACTTCGGCGCCAGCTTGTTCGACACCTTTGCGGAGTTCCATTGGGTTGTGGCCAGCAGCAATAAGGCGGTTGGCTTCGGCCAAAATGTTGTAGGTCAAAACAGTGACTGTCGTCGTGCCGTCACCAGCAACGTCGTTCATTTTGCTGGCAGCTTGTTTAATGAGTTCGGCGCCGACTTTGTAACCTAAGGTCGCGTCGTCGTCCTCTGGTAGTTCAACAGCTTTGGCGACGCTCACGCCGTCGTGCGTAACGGTTGGCGCGCCGTAGCTTTTACCAATAACCACGTTACGGCCTTTAGGGCCCATGGTAACTTTAACTGCGTCGTATAATGCCTTGGCGCCGCCAATTACGCGGGCGCGGGCGTCATCATCATAAAAAACTTTTTTTGCCATAGTTAATTCCCCTTAAATTGTCGCGATAACAGCAGATTCGCGGACGCTTATAAATTTTTCACCATCAATTTTAAGCTCAGCCAAGCTTTGCGCGTATTGTTTATAAATGATACGGTCACCTACTTTTAAGTATTTTACCTCTGGACCGACAGCAACTACTTTTGCCAATGTTGATTGTTCTTTGGCGCCCTCAGGCAAATACAGACCTGAGGCAGTTTTGCTTTGGGCTTCTTCGCGCGTGGCCACAATGCGGTCAGCGAGCGGTTTGATTGTTTTGCTCATAAAAATAACCTCCTGTTAAGAATATTCGGCTGCTTTTACTATAAACAAATTAGCAGTGTCGATGCAAGAGTGCTAATTATTTTTGTATGAGCCTATGTTTACCTTACGATTTTGGCATGGACGTATTTGATCACATGCTCTTGCGGACTTCAATGCTTATTTTTTAAAAATCTGTGGAAAACTTAAATAAAATTATGGGGTTGGCCCCGCCACGGCACATAGCCGGGGCGGGGCACCCGTTTACGAGAGTTGCTGGGTCGCTATCAGCTTGCCGACCAGGGAGACCTGCAACCGCGACCCGCTGCCCGTGGCAACGGCGCCGAAGTCGCCCAGTTCCAGCCGAGGCCGCAATTCGGGCAACCACCAGCTTTGCAGTGGTGTTGCCCAGGGCATCGAAAGTTCATTGAGCTTTGCAAGGTTTGGACTTTTCACGAGCTCAAGGAACGGCATTGGGCCACCAGTCAGCTGTACCCACAGCTTCTTGACCGCGTCCGCAGGCACGCCACCAAGTAGGGTAACTTTGCTGACAACCAACGTGTCGCTGTATGCGCCCCATTCGGTCACGCGCGAACCAGGATCGGTCCCCACTTGCCATTCGTTCATCCACCTACCATTTTCCCACACTGGTGGTTTTGAGGTGGTCTTTTGTGAGATCGGAGAAAGCGTGCCTTCATCGGGGTGTACTGCATTGATCAGCGTCGCACTTTTGCCTCGACAGCGAATGATGCTCGACGCTTCATAGACGCCGGTATCACGATCGTACTCGTCGGTTACCCCAAAGAACAACTCACAAGGCGCCGACGACTCAAGCACCATTGGCCATTGCGCCATCTCCAGATACGACAACAACGTCTGATGAAGACGCCTGGCTGTCACCAGCTGGTTTTCCAACCGCTGCGGCGTACTGCTTTGCCGCAAGTCTGCCGGTGTGAAGTAACGCTCCATCATTGTCGGGATGAGATCAGCTTCGATCTCGTCGTACGCCTCGGTCACCCTACGGATGAATGGGTTGTCTCCGTCGACATCAGAGTGCAACTGCTTGGCCAGCGACCGGTACTGCGCCCTTGCCAACGCAACGATCCTGTCGACCTTTTGCGTCTTGCTGAGCGCACTGTCGAGCCAGATGTCAGCTAACAGCCACTGGGGCAGGCCTAGGATGTCAAAGGGGTGGTCACTCATGCTCATGCTTGTGCTCCTAGCTGTTCAGAATGACTTTGATCCGACCGACGGTCAGCTCAATTGCAGCGTCCCAGCCGCCGAGTTTTTCGATGAGCCCGATAACCTTGGTGGCTTCAGTAGTCGCATATCCTGCGCTGCTGAGGTCATCGAAAAACGCTAGCATATCACGCAACAGAGTTTGCGTGATATCATCAGTGTCATCCGGGCTTCGCAACGCCAGTTCGTGCAGGCAGATGACCGCACAATTGACTGTCTCAAAGTTGTGGAGGATGACCAGTTCGTCGAACCACCTCCCCAGACTGATCTTGTAATTGCCTGCGAGTTCGGCCAGTGCATCGACCGCTTCTTCGGTGTTGAGCTCAGGGAAACGCTTGATGATGTCGCCAATGACGAACATCTGCGGGCGCGTCAACAGCTCAACATGCTGTGGCCACGAAAGAACTGTCGCCACAGCACCTCCCATGCGCGCGACGCGCACTGGTAAGTTGCTACTTTGCGAGTCCACATCTCTCCTTAACGGATTGCGCACTTTCGTGCGACGCATTAACTATAAAACATAATTGTGCCACTGTCTATATGACTCACAATACTCTACAGATGCTATAATAGTTCGGGTTTGTTAACCGACGAAAGGGCGCAGATGGTAGCCACATCGCTTCTAACAGTTTACGACATACTAGGAGGCGCAGAAACCGAAGCCAACGTCGCATTTGCGGCAGCAGTTTTTGACTTAGCAAAGCGTGGGTGCATTACGCTTAAGCTCGGCGATGCGAGCGTGGGCGAAGTCATCATTGTTCGCACAGATTATACGTGTGACTTTGAAGCTGGCGATGCCACCGTCATTTCGAAGCTCTTTGGCAACCCGTACGCCAATGCGGGGGCAATGGTGGTTATTCAATCACCATTGCTAGTTGCCAGGATTGCTCAAAAGGCCAACAACGACCAGTCTTATAAAAACCTGCGCCGGCTTGCCTGCGCGCAAGACGCCTTGCGCGCTATCGACAAGTATTTTGTCACCAACGGCTTTGTCAGCCGGCGGCGGCCGCTACAGGTAGCGCGGAGTCTACGGTGGAAATTCATCATAGGTCTCGTTATTGCCTGGTCGCTTATATGGGCGTGGGTGAGGCAAGCCGACTGGGGGATGATCGCCGGCATTGTCGCATTTGTTACTTACGTCGTCGTGTGGGTCTTCGTGCTAGCGCCGTTTGGCCGACAACGACATTGGCTAACCCCTAAGGGCAAGGATTATGCTGGCGCGCTTCGCCAACGCTACAATATCAAAGGCGAGCGCATTACTAGTGACGAGATCAAGGACATTGCTCTCCGCGACCTAACACCTCGCCCCCACTGGTGGCTTGGCATGTGGTCGCCGCAGACTGTCGAACGCATGTTTGACACCATCGCAGAATCAAGCCAACAGGCGCCTGCCCAGGACGCTCAGCAGGCCAATCACCCACAACGGTACGAACCAGACAAGTACGACCGTCCTAACTGGGGAGCGCCAAAAAGTTAACAAACCCACGCGTTGTGCATTTGCGCTTAGCAGGTGCACAACGCGGGATTGTTTACTTTGTTTTAGTTTTATTATATTATTGCAAGCGCACTCTATCATTTTTAGACCCGAGAGGGGTGTTATGAAGCGCATTCCGGGCCTGCCCAGGTGGGTCAACTGGCGCAACTGCCTGACTGCTCTGGGCCTGCTCATTGCCGTGGGATTGTTCCTTTTCCCCGGCAGCAGCGATAACCAAGAGCTGAGGCTGGACCAGTTACAGGAAAAGGTCGCGGCCAAACAGGTCAAGGACGCAGCGTTCCAGACCGGCTCAGACAAGCTGGATGTGACGCTCAACAACGGCCAACACTACACTGTTCCCTACCCCAACGGTTACGAAGGCGACCTCACCAAGTTGCTTCTGGCCAACCATACGGTGGCAACCCACGCGGTCAGCGAGGGTTTCTGGAGCAAGTATGGCTCGCTGTTCCTGATCGCTGGGCTGTTCCTAGTGGGACCGCTGGGCATGTCAGTCTTCATGCTCGTCAAGACGAAGCTGTTCGTCCGCGGCAAGAAGGTCAGCGGCAACAAGGTCCCCAGCACCAAGCTGACGGACGTCATCGGTGCGGCCGAGCAAGTCAAAACGGTCGAACAGATGATCCAGTACCTCAAGAACCCCCACGCCTACCACGGGGCTGGCGTGCGTCCCGCAAAGGGGTGGCTGTTCTATGGCCCGCCTGGCACGGGCAAGACGCTCATGGCGCGGGCCATCGCCGGTGAAGCCGGCGTGCCGTTCTACAACTTCTCGGGCTCGGACTTCGTCGCCATGTACGTCGGCGAGGGACCCAAGCGCATCAAGGAGATGTTCAAGACGGCGTACAACGCTGCCAAGCAAGGTCCAATCATCCTGCTCATCGACGAAATCGATGCAGTGGGTGGCGATCGGGATGGCAGTCGCGACGACAAGGTCGAGATGCTCAACCAGCTGCTCACGCAGATGGATGGCTTCTTGCAGGAGAACGAGCTCGATGTGATCGTCATCGGCACGACCAACCGCAAGGAATCGCTCGACGAGGCCTTGCTGCGGCCGGGCCGCCTGACGCAGCATCTGCACATGGGTGAGCCGAGCATCGACGCTCGCGAAACCATGCTCAAGGTGTACGCCGGCAAGCTCAAGCACCTGGCCCCGGAGATCAACTTCCGGAGCCTGGCCAAGCGTCTCACCGGCAGCTCGGGTGCAACCATCGCCGAAGTCTGCAACCGTGCGGGCCTGCTCGCACTGCGTGAAGGCGACGACACGCTGGTGACGGAAGCTCACTTCAGGGCTGCCATCACCGACCTCGCCCTCGGTCATGCCACGGACAACGTGATGAGCGAGGAAGAGCGTCGGAAAATCGCAGTCCACGAGGTCGGCCACGCCCTGGCCGGCGAGCTCACCGGAAGCCACATCGACAGCCTCAGCATCGTTTCGCGAGGCGACACGGGTGGTCACACGGTGTTCTCGGACGACGAGGGCAAGCTGTTGTCGCGCAGTGCTATCCAGGCCGCAATGGTGCGAATCATGGGTGGCCGCGCTGCCGAGAGGCTCGTTTACGGTGACGACTTCTCGACCGGCGCAGCTCACGATCTCCAGGTCGCCAACAACCTCGCACTGCGTGCGATTTGCGAAGGCGGCATGGGCAAGTACGTGGGCTACGTCAGCGTCGACGACTGGGCCGATGAGGCCGAGTATGACAAGATCGCCGAGGAGCGCGCCAGCTGGATCTCGGTGGCGGAAGCCACCGCGTACCAGAAGCTGAATGATCACCGAGCGCTGTTCAACGCCCTCATCGACCGCCTCATGGAGGTCGAAGACATGTCGGGCGACGAATTCCGTGCTCTCGTGAGTGCACACACCGCCAAACCTGTCACGGTTTAGCGGAACGGTGGTGGTTGGCCCCGCGCCAACCACCACCTCTCACCATATTATTAGTTTTATAAGTTACACCACGTTCTGTCGGTGTTTTTTAATGACAAAATGGCAATTCGGAACAACGACTTTTTTATGGTATAATTCGGTCGCGCTCTACAACAGCGAAAGGGGTGCACCGTGAAACCTCGCACGAAGATCGTCATGCTGGCCATCGGCATGGTCGTCATGTTGTCGTTGATTATCTTGCTTGTCACGTCATTATTCAATTCGCCTGGCGAACTGAGTCTTGACCAACTGCAAGCCAACGTTGCCAAACATTCGGTCAAGGAGGTGTTGTTCAGCGACGACGGTCAATCGCTGACCACCACGTTAAGTGACGGCCAGATATACAACGTCACGTATCCGCCAAGCTACCAAGACACGCTCACTACGGTGTTGGTGAACGCCCACGTGACAACGCGGGCAGACGCCCCGGGCTTTTGGGCGAAATACCACTCGTTGATCTTGTGGCTCGGTTTCTTTTTGGTGGTATTCTCCACCGCCACTGGCTTCGTTTTTGTGAAGACGAAACTCTTCGCAATGACTAAGCGCGTCTTCACTGCCGACATTGGCGTGCGGAGCTTCAGCAAAATCATCGGCGCAGATGAGCAAGTCGAACGCGTCAAGCAACTCGTCGACTACCTCGAAAATCCAGAACAGTTCGAAGCGGCCGGCGTCAAAGTTGACCGCGGTTGGATCCTCTACGGACCGCCCGGGACTGGCAAAACGTTGCTCGCCTGGACGATCGCGCAAGAAGCCGGGGCAGCGTTCTACCGCTATTCCGGCGCTGACTTCGCGGCAAAGTGGGTCGGCGAAAGCGAAGGTCGCGCCAAGGAACTCTTCAGGGCGGCACGAGCAGCGGCCCGAAAGGGTCCGGTTGTTGTCGTCATCGACGAAATCGACGAAGTGGGCGCCAAGCGCAACCACAATGGCGGTGGCGGTGACAAGGCGCAGGCCGGCACGCTCACCCAAATCCTCACGGAAATGGACGAGTTGCTGACCAGCAAGTACCACGTCATCATTATTGGCACCACTAACCGAATGGACGCCCTTGACCCGGCGCTCATCCGACCCGGTAGGTTGACCGAAAAAATGGCGATGCCCGCCCCCGACAAAAGGGCGCGGCAGCTCATGCTGGAGATGTACGCGGCGAAGCTGACCAATCTGGCCAAGGACGAAATTGACTTTGCCAGGCTGGCTCGGTTGGCCTTCGGCTGCACAGGGGCGACCATTGCCTCAATCGCCAACAACGCAGGCTTGCTTGCGTTGCAATCCGGCCCCGACACACCGGTGACAATGGCGCACTTCGAACACGCTATCCGCAATGTACTCCTGGGCAATAGGCGCAAGCAGGTGGATAGCGAGGCAGAACGTCGTCTTGTTGCTCGGCACGAAGCTGGGCATGCCATCGCCGGTCTCGTTGCCGGGGCTGACGTGTTCGAGGTCGAGCACGTCACCATCGTGCCACATGGCGACTCGGGTGGTTCGACATGGTTCTCGTCAGAGGACAACAGCATGCCGAGCAAGCGTGACCTCAAAGCGCACCTGGTCAAGGACATGGGTAGCGTGGCCGCCGAAAAGCTCATGGGCGAGGACTGCCTGAGCACTGGTCCGGCGCACGACCTCGAAGAAGCGACGAAGCTGGCACGCCAGGCCATCTGCGAGTTCGGCATGGGAAGCTTCAGCGACAAAATCCCGTACAAAACGTGGTACAACGATCCGCGTGCAGATAGTATCGCGATCGAAGTCGAAGAATGGCTGCGCGAGGCCGAAGACAGGGCCAAGCAGATTCTGATCGAATACAAGGATCTGTTCGATGCTCTCCTCGCCCGTCTCTTGGACGCCGAAACCGTCAGCGGCAGCGAACTGCGACAGTTGGCGGCGAAGCACGGCATCATGACCACGGTCTGATGCCACGGGCAGTGACTGGCACACCCGCCAGTCACTGCCCACTTTCAAAACTTATTTCAAAGCCGCTTGTATTGTGCGGAAAATACCGTTTGGTTCGGCGATCGCCAAAGCAACAATTTCGTCAGCGCGCTCTTGGCTGTTGGCCACACTATAAATACGCAGTTGCGGCGCATTGCCCGATGGGCGCATGTGAGCTATATCGCCACTATCAAAATAAATGCGTACGCCGTCAATTATGTTGATGCCGGTAATCGCGCCAAATCCATATTTTTTAGTAAAGAACTTTTGCAACCCTTCCCTAATAATTGGCGTGTCGGCGTTAAACGCGCCGATAATTTTTTGGGAAATTGCTGCCGGAAAGTCATTAATAAGGCCGGCCTGCGTAAAGCGCTGTGGTAAATTATCAAAAATCTGCGACACTTTTTGTTGGCTCTTGGCAGCGACGACCAGCGCACCGATTATTGGCAATAACGCGTCGCGCGTCGGCAAGGCCTTTAACGTTCCATTGCCAACTTGCATATCGCCGCCAAGCAAAAAGCCGCCGTTAACTTCCCAACCGACAACGCGTTTGTTGCCGGCACGCAGCGCTTCTTCCATGACCACAATAACGTATGGCGAGCCGATTTTGGTATGCTGCCAGCGCACTTTTTTCTCTGTTAAATGTTTATCAACGGCATCGCTGCTACTAACCGGTAATGCTGCAAAATCAGCCTTAAGCCAGTCAGCGACTACCGCGCCAAGCACGTCTCCGCGGCGAAAAATACCATGTTCATCAATGACAAACGGCCGATCGCTGTCGCCATCGGTTGACACAATGGCAAATGCATCGGGGTGTTGTTTGGCAATGACTTTAAAGTAGGCTTGGTCATCGGGTGTAACGTTTTCGGTGTCAATAGGGACAAAAGCATCTGAGCGGCCCATGGCGACAACTTCGGCTCCCAAGCTCTTTAAAATGTCGACAAGCAAATCACGACCGACGGCCGAATGTTGATAAAATACAACTTTTTTACCCGCCAATGTTCGTGCATCAAAAACACTGGTGTACCGTTTGGCAAAGGCGTTTGCGGCGTCAGGCATTTCGGCCGGTAGCGGCAAGGGAGCGGTTAAAAAACCGTCGGGCGTAAAAGCAGCTGTTTCGCTGCTGTACAGTTCACCACGTGCAATAGTTACTGCCTCTTTAATTGCCGCTTCATCTTCTTTTAGGACCTCACCACCACTTTTGTAAAATTTAATGCCGTTGCGATCTTCGGGGATGTGACTGCCGGTCACCATTATGCATGGCGCTTTTTTTTGAAGCGCATAATAGGCAATGGCGGGTGTAGGAATCAACCCGTAGTACCGCGTCTGAAATCCGCAGTCGACAATGGCCTTGTGCACGGCTTTAAGTATGCGCGGCGTGCTGTGGCGTAAATCGCCGGCTAAAAATACTGCATCACCCGGTTCTAAACCGTCGGCTTGCGTTAAGAAATGCAAAAAACCAACGGTGTTGATGTAGCATTCTAGATCGGTCATATCGGTGACTAGACCGCGTAGTCCTGAGGTGCCAAACGTAAGTTCTGTGGGCTGGTATGCCAAACGTGTGCGCAGCGCCGTCATAATACTTATTCCCCTATTGTTTCTTTAATTTTGGCGACCATGCCGTCGAGTTCTTGCTGGGTGTGGGCTTCGGCATTTAAGCGAATGACCGGTTCGGTGTTGCTGGCGCGGATGTTAAACCATTTGGTTGGATATTCAACTGTTAGGCCGTCCAATTCATCTTGCTTGCCATCGGCAAAAGCTTCACGTAAAGCGATTAACGCACTTTGCGTGTCTTCGACTTCAAAGTTAATTTCGGGGCCCATGGCATATTTATGGTATTCATCTACCAGCTCACTGAGTTTTTTACCGCTATCGCTAATAGCTTGCATGGCGACCAGTGCGGTGATTAAGCCGCTGTCGGCGTCGAAGTTTTCGGTAAAAAAGAAATGTCCAGTGGTTTCGCCGCCAAATGGCGCGCCAATTTCGCGCAGTTTAGCGCCAATGTATACGCGTCCGGCTTTGGTGCGAACTGGTTCGCCGCCCCATTCTTTTATGAGTTCGAGCGTGGCGTGGCTGGTACGGACTTCGTGCACAATTTTGGCACCGGGGAATTTTTGCAGGTAGTAATGCGCTACAATGCTCATAAGATCGCTGCCCAAAACCATGCGGCCTAAGTCATCAACAAAACCAGCGCGGTCGCCGTCGCCATCAAAGGCAATACCAAAATCAAGACCGCCAGCGGTGACTTTTTGCATTAAATCGCGCAGGTTTTCGGGTTTTTGGGGGTTGGCTTCGTGGTTTGGGAATGTGCCATCTGGCTCAAAATACATCTGTTCTACGGTGAGCGGCAATTTTGGCAGAATGTGCGGCAAAATTGCGCCGGCCATGCCGTTACCAGCGTCAATTGCAATATGGAACGGCTTGAGGCCGGTCACAAATTGCATGCAGTGCGCTACCCAATCTTCGGTGATATCGCGGGGTGTAACAGCACCGGGTGCAGCGGTTTCTTCTTTAAAATTGCCAGCCAAAACGGCGTCACGGATATTACTAAGGCCGGAATCGAGTCCAACCGGTGTGACCTTGTCGCGGTACAATTTGATACCGTTATATTCGCCTGGGTTGTGACTGGCAGTAATAACACCGCCGCCGGCCAGGTTAAACTTACCGATAGCAAAATAAATCATATCACTGGTAACTTGGCCGATGTCCCATACTTCGCGACCTTGTTGGCGCAGCCCTTGAATGAACTGCTGGGCTAGGCTCGCAGAATCTGGTCGCATATCGTGACCGACAGCAACCACGCCTTGCTCGGGCAACCAATCTGCAAAAGCGCGGCCAATGTGGTTGCACAGATCATCGCTGAGCTCACTGCCAACTTTGCCCCTAATGTCGTATGCCTTAAAAATAGACGAAATCACAATATGCCTCCTGTCGCTTAGGTATACATCAATTATAATGCACAGATTGGTTACGGTTGGCAAATAAAAATTACACGCTACCATAAGAAGGTGACGTTCACACTCGATAACCTGGACAACCCCAGATACACCCTGCTTGTCGACAAGGCGCGAACGTTTGAGGATAGTCTCGTCGACATGATATCCCGCGATAACAACAATTACTTGTTCCGGACGTCGCACGAGGAGGCCGAAAGAGCCGCAAGTAGACTCGGTAAAGATTTGTTCGTTATCGTTGTGTGTGGCGACGAGATTGATTTAACATACGTCAAGCGTATTTGCGTCTATTCGACGGTCATGGCGGTGTGCGAAGAATCAATGGCCGAGACCGCAGTGAGGAGCGGCGCACAGTCTGTGCTCCTACGGAACTATATTGCTCCGCCAGCCAATCCCAACATCAGGCTCTCAAAACGACAGCTAGAGATTGTAAGGTTGGTTTCTAGAGGGTTTAGCAATATCGAGATCGGCCTGAAGCTCCACATCGACGATACGACTGTCAAGACGCATCTCAGGCGAGTTTTCAGGGAAACGCAAACCACTTGCCGCGGTGGACTCACGGCGTTTGCCATGCGCAACGGGCTTATCAGTTAGTCACACCCTGTCAGCGGCACACCCGCTGACAGGCAAAGCCTTGGCAAATAACGATATAGTTTCTTATTATATAAAAGCGCCCTAACCGAACAGGAGCAGTTCGTGAAACCGACCTACATCGCCATAACCGAACTACGTTGGTTTAACGCCATAAGGACGCAACTTTCCACAAAAGGAGATGTTTATTGGGCAGCCGATTCCACGCAAGCCCTATCTCTTGTTGGTCAGTTACAGATCAGCTCATGCTTTATCTTGGTGGATTGCGATATTTTTGGTGCTCGCGAGACGATCGAACATTTTGCCAAAAACCACTATGCAGTCATTGCCTGTGGTCGCGGCGCACATGCGACGATGGCCATGATGTGGGGCGCCGCAGCATTCGTCGTTGTCAACAAACAAGAGCTACTGAATGAAGACGCTATCCTTATCAGCTTGATTGCTCAAGGCTGTACTAATCCGCAGATTGGCCGTAAGCTCCACAAGTCAGAGGACTCGATAAAGATTTGGATTGGTCGACTCCTCAGGCGGTACGACGCCAGAGATCGTGCTAATCTTGTTGCGAACGCGTTGCGTGTGGGTTTTATTCGGTAGGTGCTGCTCGCTGGAGTCTGCGGACTACCAGCGAGCGACCCTCATGACATTAGTAAAAACACTTCATTTGATTTATAGTTACACCTGTCGTCGCAACCTTTGGAGGGAAAATGGGCGATCTGCCGCTCATCCAGCGGGCTTTCCCCTGGATGGCGTTTAGCCTGACGATCGGGTTAAGCTTTTTGCTTTGCTACAACATCCGGCGAGGTAATCGTTGGTGGGCAGCGGCAACGATCTGGTTAGCATCACCGGTGCCAATCTTGGGTGTCGGTGTTGGCATGGAGCAGCGCAATGTGCTCGACATGCTTAACCCTGCAAAACAAGCGCTTTCGGCATTGTTTGGTGACCTTTTGGTGTTGCCAGTAGTGGTTTGGTTGATGGCTTATGCCGTCAAACAAAGCGCCAACACAACCTTTACCGTTGCTGACCGCTGGCGGTGGATGTGGTGTTGGGCGGTCGGTTGCGCTGGCGGCCTTTTGTTCCACCTGTACGATGCACCACATTACACACGGTTGGCGGTCAATTCGCCCAGCAAATACACGCACGATTATTTGGCGTGGCCGGCAATTATGGCAGGGCTGCTGTTCGGCTTCATTGTCGTTTTGCGATCAAGTACGACGCGTAAGCTCGGGTTTATGGCGTTGGGCGCGTTCGCGATCTTTCTTGCCCTGATGACCCTAGACACCATCGCACCGCACTGGAACGCACCGCTCCACGTGCAGTACGACTGGAACACTGGCAAAGTCATTCCCTATATCACCGACGCGACAAGCGCTGCGATTCCCATCCAAACATAAGGCGACACTGCCCGCGCTCCCTGGGCGCGGGCAGGTGTCCAAGATCAGTTTTAGAGCAAGAGGCAATTATATACTTTACAAACCCAGCCAGATCAACTACTATTATCAGTAGTTATGAATTTACTAGAGTTTGCCCAGAAATTTGCCACAGAAGAAGCTTGCTTAGCTCACCTCGAAAATGCCCGCTGGGGTGCTGACGGTAAAGACCGCTTTTGCCCCCACTGTGGTAGTTACAAGACTTACAAATTTAGCAACGGCAAGCTCTTTAAGTGTGGCGACTGTCGCAAACAATTCACCGTTAAAGTCGGCACGATTTTTAGCGACAGTAAGATACCGCTGACAAAATGGTACATGGCCATCTATTTAGCCAGCTCACTTAAAAAAGGTGTTAGCTCAGTACAAGTTAGTAAGTATACCGGTGTTACCCAAAAGAGTGCTTGGTTCATGTTACATCGAATCCGCGCTGCATTCGAGAACAACGGCAACGGCAACCTGCTGCGCGGCACTGTCGAAATTGACGAAACCTACGTCGGTGGCAAAGCCGCCAATCGCGCATTCCGTAAACCGCAGCCAAAGGCGACAGTGTTTGGCGCTATTGAGCGTAAAGGCGTAGCGCACATCAAGCACGTCAAAAGCTCCGGCCCACGTGTGTTACTGCCTGAGATTGCCAAAATCGTCGAGCCAGGTACACAAATCTATACCGATCAATGGCAAGCCTACAAAACACCTGGCCGCCGCGGTTACGGTCACGGCGTTGTCAATCATAGTGAGCAGCAGTATGTGATTAGCGCAAGGCACACGCAGACTGTTGAGGGCTTGTGGTCGCAATTCAAGAGAAGCATTTACGGCGTTCATCACCACGTAAGCATCAAACATCTACAACGGTACGGTAGCGAGACAGAGCACCGCTATAACACGCGTGCACTGACCGACAGTGAGCGCTTTGAACACTGGTTTGGAAGGGTGGCCGGACGACTAACATATAAGGAGTTAACAAATGGACAGCATATCTGAAAAAGCGGAAAATATCTTCGATGCCATCAAGAAAAGTGAAGAAAACGGCGGCGAGTTCTGGTCGGCACGCGACTTGATGCCGATACTTGGCTACGGCAACAATTGGCACAGGTTTATGAACGCAATACAAAAGGCCAAAATTGCTGCGGTTAATAGCGGTTATGCTGTGGATAACCATTTTTACGATGCCGTAAAGATGGTTCGCATCGGATATGGCAACGTCCGTGAAGTGCCAGACTATCTGCTCACGAGGTACGCGTGCTACTTAATTGCTCAAAACGCTGATCCACGCAAGGCTGAAGTGGCCAAGGCGATGACATATTTTGCACAGCAAACATACAAGCAAGAGATATACGAAAAACTGACCCCTGAAGCGAAGCGTTTGTTACTGCGTGGCGACATTGTCATCAATAATAAGCGCCTCAACAGCGCCGCCAAAAGCCATGGCGTTGTAAATTACGCGCTATTCCATGACGCCGGCTACAAAGGTTTGTACGGTAAAGGGCTGCGCGACATTACGCGCGACAAGAACATTGGCAAAGACAAATTACTGGACAGGGCAGGCGCCACTGAACTTGCTGCCAACCTATTCAGGATTACTCAAACCGAAGACCGTTTACTAAAGGATGCCGAAGCCGGTAAGCGTCATGGGCAACGGGGTGCAGAAGGTGTGCATTTTATGATTGGCGGTAAGGTGCGAGAAACCATTAAAGACATTGGTGGTACAGTGCCAGAACAGTTACCGCCAGAACCGCACATCAAGGAGCTAAAGAAGCGAATCAAAGCTGATGAAAAGCGAAAACTCGGTCCAAGCGAAAAGCCGCTTAAAATCGACAACCCTGAAGGCTTTGACAACACTATAGGCAAGATCATCAAATCAGACTAGTTCGGGTACTGCTTATAGCAGTTATCGGTATCGGTCTTCTTGCGGCTGTCGGCAGTGTCCCACACATTTTGGTATGCCTTGTAGACGGGTCCGTTGTCGGTTTGCGTGGTGCTCGTTGCGTTGAGCTTTACATAATTCCAATAGTTATCGTCTGCCTGCTTCAGACAGGCATTACGATTAGTAGTGGTTAGGAAGGCGGCAGACTGTGCCGCCTGCGCTTCGTCAGCTTTCTGCTTTTGTTCAGCGGCCTTTGCGTCCCGCTGCATATTATTGTTGACGATTACGACAGCCAGCCCACCGCCGACAAGTACCACGGCAAGAATTACAGCCAGAATCATAATCTTGACGGTATCGTTTGACGCGTTCATATGAGGTAATCGTATGTCACCTAAGATTATTAATCAAGTATTGTGTTGGTTATGTATATAATCGCCGAGCGAGACTATTGACTCTGATAGATTTATATGTTTAAATAATAGAACGTTTAGTTCTTCTACAACTGGGGTCTGGAGGATAAGTGAAAGAGTTCGACATCGCAAGGATCATGTGCCTCATCGTTGAGGAGGCACGGCGGGATGACTTCCTGCACATGATCGTCACCACCACCATTGACCTTCGTTGGCTGAGTTTGCTCAGCAAAAACGAAGCGACAAGACACGGCTGCGCGTACTACACCGGCAACAGGTACTACACTTTCGGCAACGAGGACTACGCACAGGAGGCATACAAAACACTCTCCGAAGGTGCATACGTCGTCGACACCGACCGTACCGAAGCCATCATCGACTTCGACACCGAACAGCTGTACTGCCTGATCATCATGACCGAGACAGGCGGCACACACCTCGAATTCGACACAGTCACGCCCGCAAAACGGCGCGAACGTTTCGAGCAGATCGCTAACCCTTCTGACGACAACTGGGCAACCGCCTGGATGTCCGAAGACGGCACGGTTCATGTGGACTCCCACGATTTCGTGCTGGCCTACATGGCCTATGACACAATCGTGGGCTGGATCAAGCAACAGTCCAAGGACTGAACGCGCAACACCCCGGCGACCTGCCGCAAAGCAGGTTCCCGGGGTGCGTTCATGTCTGGACTAAAAATGATAAACTACTTATATGCAATGGATAGAAGACATTCCCGCCCCAGATTGGGATACTACCCTCACTCTCTCTGGCGGTCATTTTTTACAAACGAGCCACTGGGCAGCGTTCCAAATGGCGCTTGGACGTAAGGTATTTTATGCTTACGGGCCATCGTGGCAAGCGCTCGCAATCTTAGAAGTATCCCGGACCGGCCGGCGCCTGTACTGCCCATATGGCCCGCTCGCCAAGGGTACGCCCGCACTGCGTAATGCTTTGGCGGCGCTCACCGAACTTGCGCAGCAACACAACGCATTATTTGTGCGGGTTGAGCCGCAGACCAATGTCAAAAATCTTAGCGAGCTTGGCCTTAAAAAAGCCTTTAAAAATATTCAGCCGACACTGACATGGGTGCTCGATTTGACCAAATCGCAAGATGAACTCATGGCCGACATGACACCGACCAACCGCAATTTGTACCGCACGCATACTAAAAAAGGCATTAAATTACGTGCCAGTACTAATCCAAAAGATATCGACTTTTTTATAAAAATGATGGCTGAAGTTGCTGCTCGTAACCGCATTCGGCAGCATTCTGACCATTACTACACTGTTATGGCACAGGTGCTATTGCAACGCGGCGCTGGCAAAATTTACCTGGCCGAGCATGAGGGCAAACCGATCGCCAGCGCCCTATGCTTTGATAGCCCAACCACACGTTACTACGCCCACGCAGCCGCGCACTTTGCTGCTCGCAAACTACATGCTGGCACACCTTTGTTGGCTGAAATGATCTTTGACGCCAAAGTCGATGGCAAACGCAGTTTTGACTTTGTTGGCGTAGCACCTGCCGATGCGCCTGCCAGCAATCCCTGGAAAGGTTTCACCAAATTTAAACAATCATTTGGTGGCGAATATAAATCCTACGCTGGCACTTGGGAATTACCGGTTAAAAAACTTAGCTACAGCATGTACCGCGCAGCCTATGCGGCAAAAAAATTAATCACGTAAGAGTTTTAGCACGTCATTTGCTGGTCGCACATCGCCATAAGTCCTAAAAAATGTCGCCAGGCTGGCTTCATGCAAACCAAAGCCGTGACCCCACAATGCATCCGACACCATAGTGACTTGATAGCCACACTCAGCGGCATCACGGGCCGATGCTTCGCAGCACACATTAGTAACGAGGCCGGTTATTAAAATTGAAATTATACCTCGCGCCTGCAATTGCTCATGCAAATTGCACTTACCAGGAAAAAACGCACTATGGCCACTTTTAGTAGCATACATGTCGTTGGGTTTAGTTTTAAGTTCACGCCAAACCTTATCGTCGTCGACTTCTTGGGCGTACGATTGCGCTAAAGATTCACCAAATACCGCTTTAAAATTGGCAGTGGGTTCACTAATTGGTGTCGTCACCCAGGCGACTTGGCCGCCAGCTGCACGAACAGTGGTCGCCAGTTTATTAACAACGGGAATAATTGTTGTATCCCCTAAACGGTGCACACTTGCCTCATCAAGATCGACTACAACGAGCGCCGTCTTTACTGCATTGAGCATTGGGAAAGCGTGTAATCGACCGCGACGCGCAACGACTTTGTCGACAATTGCCTGATGAATACCACTAGGATGAATCATGATAGCAGCTCTTCAATCTTGGCGGCGTCGTTCCATGGTTGACGCTCGCCGCCAAGCTGGCGGTAGGGCCGCTGAGTACTCGCCAAAACAACGATTGTGTCACCGCGGCGAGCGATGCTGAGCGCTTTTTCGAGTCCAGCTTCGCGATCTGGCACTTCGTCGGTGCGGGCGTCAGCGCCGACTGCTTCGATTCCTTGCAAAAAATGCTGGCGAACAGTGGTCGCACTTTCTTCAGCTGTGTATTCGCCATCGGTGACCACAAGACGATCCGCGAGCTTGGCAGCCAACTCACCAATAATTGGCTGCCAATTAGCCGGCTGCAATAAATTAGCGCTGACAACAGCAATAAGCCGGTTCTTTGTAAAATGCTTGAGCGTTTCGAGGCTATCGGCAATGCCATCGGGCGTCGCCGCGCTATCACACACAATTGCGTATGGCCGGGCAATGGCCAAATAGTGCAATGCGCCCGGTTGCAGGTCGATAGCACGCACGCCGTCTTCTATCGCCGTAATTGGTGCATGCAACATATATGCGGCAGCCGCGGCGGCAACCACGCTGTAAATGGCCGTTTTACCAGTGAGCACTGTGGTAAGTTGCAGTTCTGTTTGATGATCAACAATGACCGAAATCACACTCCCCTTTGGGCTGACAGTAACACCGGTTATGTGGCACTCTGCCTTGTCATGCGTTCCAAATGTCATGCGAATGCCTTCCCGCGAGGCAATTGGTTCGTAGGCTGGGTCGTCGCGATTAATAACGACGCACTCGGGCTTAAGGCTCATTAGTTTGTGCGCCAGAGCTTTTCGTGCAGCATTAGCCGCTTCTGGCAAATGACTGTCGCCACCACGCCTTAACACCACCATTGTTGGCTGCAGGCCGCTGAATTCGTGTGGAGGCAGCTGCGGCGGCACTTCGATTAATGCATATCTGCAACCAGCTCGACGCATTTGCGCCAACAAACCTTGCAAACGGAACGAATCACCAAACACGTCGGCTTGGTCACTTCCTTCGGCACGCTCGCCGGCAATCTCAACAAAATTAGCAGTGATAATACCGACTTTTGCGCCTTGTTCAGCTAAGATGTGCGCCAGGCAGACAATCGTTAGCTGACTGCCATCAGCACCACTAACTAGCACCACCTGCATGTGGCGCGCTGGTCGGCGGTGGCTAAATGCTGCGGCATGCGCGCGCAGCTTAATACGTGTTGATTCAAAAACCCCCATAGCTACCTTTTATGATAGCAAATGAGGGCAAGGGGTTAAAATTATTGGCGCGTGACTCGCTTAGGGTGATGATACGCGTAATTACTTTGACGTGGCAGTTCGGTCGCTGGCGTAAACTGGGCGATCCCAGATTCGTTCTGGTGAGTAAACAAAACAGGTATGTTTTTGCTATGAGAATTTTGTTCGAGACGCGTGTAGTAATCATAATCGCCAGGCATGTAATCGGCGTTGATTTCGGCACGAACGTGCTCGAGGTTGCCATCTGGCAATTCACCACTAAGACTTTGGAACTCTGGCTGTTTAGGCTGTGTTTGTAAGTGTTCCTGAATTTGTTGAATACCGCGAGCAGCTTCGGCCTTAATTTGCTCCTCTGATAGAGCCGGTGTAGCCCGCAACAAATGCGCACCAATTTGGCGGCGACGAGCTGGTGTGTAATGACTCATCGGGTCGTAATCGTTGGGTTCGTAAGACGAAGGGTGCTCATGCGTTTGTTGCATAGTATATTTATATAAGCATAAGCGCTTAAATATGTCAATGGTTATTTTGGTACACTAGGATTGGGCACATAGTCGCATCAAGAAAGCGCTGATATGCAACTCAAAATTCGCCAAAGTGACCACGCATTCGTCGACGAGCAAGGCAAGCGCGTGCCATTTAATCAGTACCATCCGCTTGACAAGCGGCACGATTACCTGGTAAGGAAAGTTGACGAACACACCTTTGACGTAAAAATCGTGCGTGGCAAAAAAGTAGTGCAACAAGGGCGCATTCAGACGCTGAGTTTTGTCACCGAACGCCTGGCGGCAGGCACACGGTCACACATTGTCACGCTTGACCCGCGCAAACCAATCTGGCCCATCGGTGATCTTGTCAAAAAGCTTAGCGAACGTAATGTCCCTTTTTACATGATCACACCTTTGGTCGACGATGTACTGACTGAGTGTTTTTTCCCAGACAGTAAAACCCCGACGCATATCATTACTGATGGTGTTGTGGAATTCACTGAACTACCTGGCGACAGCAACGTGCCAGCCCTATGCGCTTACTCTGTTTCAAAGGCGACATGGGTAGTAGAACGACTCGGCGATGCCGAGGCCGGTTCCTTGCTGCATATTTACCTCTGGATGGAGGCGGCTCAAAAAGCTGACGAAATCCTCGCAGTAATTCAGCGCCGCGCCACTTCGGCACCTAGCGTGCCCGGCACTATGTAAGTCCCCTGCCCCACCCGCACGTCGGCAACAGCCCTTCTGCGAGAGGGGCTGTTTGCTTACATTACTTTTTTGCCTGCAGCGCTTTTTTAGCCACCGCCAGATCGCTCCATGGCACTTTTTTACCAGCGACCATGCGCACAGATTCGTGGCCCATACCCGTAATGACAACTGTGTCACGCGGGCGTGCCTGCTTAATCGCCTCTTTTATAGCGTCGCCGCGGTCAGCGATTTGCAGTGTCTTTTTTTCGCCGTCTGCTTTAATAATGCCATCCATAATCGCGGCGCGGATTTTGGCCGGATCTTCTGTGTATGGTTCTTCGTCGGTCAGCACAATGCGGTCGGCAAGCTGGGCGGCGATTTCACCCATTAGCGGTCGCTTGGCTTTGTCACGGTCACCAGTGGCACCAAACACAACCCATAATTTACCTTTGGTTAAATGATGCAGGGTTTCAAGAACATTCTTAAGTGCATCAGGCGTGTGGGCGTAGTCGACAATTACATTAACGCGCGCGTCTTTATCGACACGCTGCATTCGACCCGGCACACTTTTAAGCGAAGACAGGCCCTTGGTAATTTGCTCCGGCTCAAGCTGCAAAAACCAACCGGCTGTTGCGGCGGCGGCGGCATTATAAACGTTAAACTTACCTGGCAAGTTTACATGGAACGTTAGCGTGTGGTCGCCATCTATTTGTAATGTGACATCGCTGCCGTCATTGCCTAAATCGGCCCCGACGATCTGGCAGGTAGACTGCGGATCTGTGCCGTAGGTAACTTTGCGGCGCTCGGCTTCAAACTTGTTAAAGTAATCGAACCATTCGTCATCACGGTTTAAAATAATGAATTTTGGTTTGCTGGCAAACAGCTTACCTTTAGCGGCGGCGTAGCGCTCCATAGTTTTGTGGTAGTCCAAGTGGTCTTGGGTGAGATTGGTCATGATCGCCACATCGCACGGTACACCCCACAAGCGGTGTTGGACGAGGCCCATGCTGGTAGCTTCTAAAATAATGAATTCGCAACCGGCTTGTTTCATTTTGGCGAACATGGCTTGTAGTTCAAAAATGTCTTCGAGTGTCCGACTGCTTGCTTTCGGCGTGACTTCATCGCCAATCTGGTAAAAGGCGGTGGTATTGATGCCAACTTTGTGGCCAGCGCTGCGTAGCATTTGGGCAATCATTGTTGCAGTCGTTGTTTTGCCGTTGGTGCCGGTAACCATAATGACCTGCACGGCGTGGGTTGGGAATCCATAACGAATATTAGCCGCCACCGCCACAACCAAGTGGTAAGCATTGGCAACATGGTAACGGGCGTTGCTCGGTAAAAGTTTTTTGATAATCTTTTTGACGTTCTGCATGCTTTTTACTATACAACATGCAACCAAAACAGCTTTTGTAACGTATAGTAAGTATGTTCTCCGCTGACAATGGCAAGTGAGGAATATGTTCACCTTAAAGAAAGCTGCTGCGACGCTGGCAACTATCGTAGCACTTTGCTGCGGATTGCCGGCTATCGCGAGCGCGCAGCAAATGCCGGAGGCGGCTGCGCTAGGCGACTCCTACATGTCGGGCGAGGGTGGCACCGAGACCGGTCCGTACCTGCCCGGCAGTGACACCAGCACCGACCAGTGCCACCGCAGCGCCAGTGGAGTAGCGGTGCTGACGGCGGCGATTGACAAGCTGAACCTGGCCGTCAATGCGGCATGCTCCGGCGCGACGACACGCAACATTACCACTGACTGGCGGTATGACGAGTTGCCGCAGGCCAGGCAGCTCAACCCCAAGCTGAAGTACATTTTCCTCAGCATTGGTGGCAATGACGTCGGGTTCGGGCAGATCGTCGGATGTGTCATTCAGAAGGAATGCGACCAGACATCGGTGCCGGCGCAGACGCTTCAGCAGATTCAGCAGCTGGGGCCAAAGCTCGACGCAGCGTACTTGGCCATTCGTGTATTGGCGCCGCGGGCGACGATTTTCGTCAATCTGTACCCAACGCTGTTGCCGGCAGCAAGGGATAGCACAACCCTTTACTGCTCAGAAATCAACGATGCCGAACTGGCTCTGGGCAACCAGATTCAGACTGCGTTGAACCAGACCATCGCCATGCACGCGCGGCTGTTTGGCTTTACGGTGGTCGATGCCTCGGCACAGTTTGCCAGGCACAATGTCTGCACAAACCGCTCGTGGTTTTACCAGCCCGGTGGCGCCGAAACCTGGCACCCCAACGCACTGGGTCGCGCAGCACTGTCAGCGGCCGATGCGGTTGCGGTGCAGCAACGCACAAGCTGACGGCTTGATCGCAGACCCAAACTAACTACCGGTAGCGGAGAATAGCCGGTCCGCGGTCACGTGGGCCGGTCTTCAATAATGTCGCTATAATTAGCTTAATTCACAGATCCCACGTGATTCCCCACAAATGTCCATCAGAGGCTTTAAAGTAGCTCGAATGCGCACCTTACCAATACTAGTCATATGCAAACACATAGCATCATGTGAAAACTTTTTACACTACAAAAGTGCAAGGCTGGTGTTTACTCCCCTGTCGCGTTACACTAGTGACTAATGATTATTTTAGGAATCGAAAGTAGTTGCGATGAAACCTCCGCCGCAGTCGTCAAAGACGGCCGCGAGCTATTAAGTAATGTTATTGTCAGCCAAATTGACATTCACAAAGCATTTGGCGGTGTGGTGCCAGAGGTGGCGGCACGAAGCCATATTGAAGCAATCCTGCCTGTTATCGAGCAAGCTCTAACAGAGGCCCATGTTACTTGGAACGATATTGATGCAATTGCCGTTACCTATGCCCCAGGTTTGATTGGTTCGCTCCTTATCGGCTCGCTCACTGCTCGCACCTTGGCCCTAGTAAAACGCAAACCGCTCTACCCTATTCACCATGTCGAAGCCCATGTGTACGCCAATTTTTTGGTTAATCCACAGCCTACCTTCCCCATGCTGTCGTTAATTGTTAGCGGCGGTCACAGCCAGCTTGTGTTGTTTAAAGACCACGGCGATTACACTTTGCTTGGTCAAACACAGGACGACGCCGTTGGTGAGGCCTTTGACAAAGTTGCCAAAATTATTGGTCTTCCCTACCCCGGCGGGCCGAGTATTGCACAAGCTGCCCAGGAGGGCAACCCCAATTTATACACATTCCCCAAAGCAAAATTGACCGGCAAATACGATTTTAGCTTTTCAGGCCTTAAAACCGCCGTGCTGCGTCGCGTGCAAAGCATATGCAATAAACCGCATGACTTCCCTTCTACGCAGCTTGCAGCGCTTCTCACGACCGCACAGCGTAATGATATTGCAGCGTCATTCCAGCATGTCGCAATTGAAACGCTGGTCGATAAAACCGAGCTCGCATTTAATGATTACCAACCGGCATCAGTAGTCATTGCCGGTGGTGTCGCCGCCAATCAAGAACTACGTCGACAACTAAAAGAGCGGCTGCCGATTACTATCAACTATGCCGCTCCTCAACTTTGCACCGATAACGCTGCTATGGTCGCCACCCTCGCTTATTACCAGGCGCAGCGCAAGCAACCATGCAACCCTTACATACTCGAAGTCGTGCCAAGCTTATCAATGACTAATGCGAAATCCCTTTAGAATCAAGGTATTTGTTAAGACCATCCTTAAAATACTGGTTAGCATCAGGCGAATCACAGACGTAATTGCGCAGCGCCTTAACCTGTACGGTGCTACTAGTAAACTTATCGTCATTATTTGATGAGCAGTATCGCTCCAAACCAGAAGCCATAAATATACCATCTAAGGCGTTTGATATGCCGACACTTAGCATCAGGACAATAAATGCAATGTTGAGTGCTACCGAACCGGCAATTAGCAGCCGTTTCCACGATAGACCCCACACGACTGATTTATCTTTGTGACTTCCCTTTTTAGTTGTTGCCATTATGCTTATGCTCCTTACCTTAGGTTATACCACACTTCGTGCCGTGGCACTACCCAATTCAGGCCCAAAAAATAGCTGCACCAGACAGAAGTATGCTATACTTGTGCGGAAACACAAAGTGAGGAAATAAGTTCTGGTTTTGTTCTAACTAGTGGTGGGTGCCATCTGGTCTTATTTTCATGTGAAGCTCACTTTATCTGGATACTTTATGAAATTAGCAAAAACATACAATCCACAAGCCTACGAACCCGAAATTTATAATCTGTGGGAAACCTCCGGCGCATTTCGACCAACAGGTAACCCAAATAAGGGTCACTTTAGTATTGTCCAACCACCGACAAATGCTAATGGTAATCTCCACATTGGCCATGCACTTACTGTAGCGATCGAAGATGTCGCAGTCCGCTACCACCGTTTAAAGGGCGAGGCAACTGTTTACATACCCGGAGCAGATCATGCAGGTTTTGAAACGTGGGTAGTTTTTGAGCGTAACCTCGAAGCTCAAGGTAAAACTCGCTTTGATTATTCCCGCGACGAGCTCTATGGTATGGTTTGGGATTTTGTAGAACAAAATCGTGGCAACATGGAAATACAGGTGAAGGAACTAGGTGCCAGCGTTAGTTGGGATCACCTTACTTTTACGCTAGACAAAAAAGTTATTGATCAAGCATACGCCACATTTAAGAAAATGTGGGACGATGAGCTCATCTATAGGGGAGAGCGACTAGTAAATTACTGTACTAAACATCAGACATCTTTTGCCGACATCGAAGTTGTGCACAAAAAAGAAACGACAAAACTGTGGGATATCGCTTTTGCACTTGAAGATGGAGCAGGGGAGTTGGTTATTTCGACCACACGTCCTGAAACCAAACTTGGCCAAAGCGCGCTTATGGTACACCCTGACGATGAACGTTACAAAAAATTTATTGGCAAAAATGTCCTTCAACCGTTGATTCCAGGTAAGCCTATTCCAATTGTCGCCGATAAAGACGTTGACCCAACTTTTGGCACAGGTGTCGTAACTGTCACGCCCGCACATGACGCCCATGACTTTGAAGTCGCTCAACGACTTGACCTGCCTTTTATTGAACTTATTGGCAAAGATGGCAAAATGACCGCAAATGTGCCAAAAGAATTCCAAGGGCTAACTGTCCCGGAAGCGCGTGACGCAGTCGTTAAAGCTCTTGACGCAGCTGGTGCATTGCGCGGCGAAAAGAATTACGAGCATACCGTCGCCCACTGCTACAAGTGTAATACGGTTATTGAACCGTTGTTAATGGAACAATGGTTTGTTAAGGTTGCACCTCTGGTTGAGCGTGTCAAGAAAGCAATTGCTGCCGGCGACGTGCAGTTTGTACCAAAAAGCAAGGGTACCGTTTTGACGCATTACTTAAACAATCTTAAGGATTGGAATATTAGTCGACAAATCCCATGGGGCATTCCAATTCCCGCTTTTCAGAGCGTGGATAACCCTAACGATTGGGTTTTTGACGAGCGCGTTAACCTTCAATCAATTGAAGTAAATGGCAAAACATTTAAGCGCGAAGAAGATACATTTGACACATGGTTCAGTTCTGGTCAATGGCCATTTATAACCACCGATTACATGACGCACGGCGATCTTAAAGATTTTTACCCACTAAGTGTCATGGAAACGGGCAGCGATATTTTGTTTCCTTGGGTGTCACGCATGTTAATGCTCGGCCTATATCGCACTGACCAAGTACCATTTACATCTGTTTATTTGCACGGTTTAGTGTTAGACGAACACGGTCAAAAAATGAGCAAAAGCAAGGGCAATGTCATAAATCCGCAAGATGCGCTGCGCGAATATGGCTCTGACGCATTGCGCATGGGCCTGCTCGCAGGTCGTAGCCCTGGGGTTAATCAAGCATTTTCTGTTGCTACTGTTACTGCTGGTCGTAACTTCGCTAACAAGTTGTGGAATATCGCGCGGTTTATCGAAGATAAATTGGGTGATGATTACACCGATCGCTCACCTCAGCCAAAAACCCTGGCCGACCACTGGATTTTGGACAAACTCAACAAAGCCAGTGCAAAAATTGGCACATTTATAGAAACGGATCGCTACGCCGAAGCCTACGAACTTATGTACCACACCATCTGGGACGACGTTGCCGATTGGTATATCGAAAGTAGTAAAAGCACGACCAACAAGCCGCTCCTCGCGTATGTTCTCGAAACAATGCTTACTATTGCGCATCCTTTTGCGCCATTTGTCACCGAGACTATTTGGCAAACTTTGAGCTGGGAAAAAACACTGCTCATCCTCGGCACGTGGCCCACTGCTGCGACAGCCGACAGCGCCAAGGCAAAACAATTTGAACAGCTAAAAAGTCTTGTTGCCGAAGTACGTTTTGTTGCCGCCAGTCTCGGTACAGGCAAGCAGACATTGTTGTTTCAGGATGATCAGCTTATTGAAGCAAACCAAGAACTCATCCAACGGTTAGGCCGCTTACAAGCTATCCACAAAGTAGAGCAGGGGAGGGGAATGCGTCTGGCAATTGCCGCTCACGGAGTCTGGCTCGATGTCAGTGCAGATACTTTGTACGAGCACCAAGCAAATCTCGAAGCGCGTCTTACCGAAACACGCGCCGCTATCAGCCGACTAGAAGGCCGTCTTGCCAACAAGAGCTACATACAAAAAGCACCACTTACAGTAGTGAACGAAACACGTGCTCAGCTTGCCGAGCAACAGGCGGTCGAGCAGCGCTTAGTGCGCGAACTCGACGTTACTAAACAGTAGTCGACCAATTCGCTTGCAGCAAACGCAACCAGCGGTGCGCACGATCGCGCAACGAAGCTTTTTTGTGGTGAAGGCGCAGCGAACGGCTATCAGCATACAACTGATGCTCACCTGCGTCTTTTATAAGCTGTGAACCACTTTTGTCACTGTGGTGATGTAAATCGCCAACTGCTTTAATCATTGTGTCGTCATGACTGACCTTTTTAATGCCGTCATCGTGTGTGACAACGGCGGCACCAAGTACTTGTGCGACATGGGCGCTACTTATAAGCACCATGGCGACAAGCAATAAACTTAGGGTTGTGACAAAATAGTTACGCGTCATTTATTTTTGTGTTTAAAACGAACGATATTTAAACACTAGCATAATGTTGCGAGGCTGTCAATTTTGTAACTAGAAAGCTAAGGTTTTGGCCATGTCCGCAAGGATTTCGTGGTCAGGTTCGCTCGTCATATCCTCTTTTTTATTAAAATCATCAGCATCGCGGCAGGCTACAACATGGACGTGAACGTGTGGCACATCAAAACCCTGCACCTTAAGACATATGCGGTAATCGGCGCCAAACACTTCAGCCATGCGCGCGGCAACTTTTTTAACAGAGCTAAAAAGCGCTTTATAGTCTTCATCGGCAAGTTCTTCGAACCGCGAGACCTGCGCCTTTGGCACAACCAACGTATGACCCGGCACAGAAGGATGAATGTCTAAAAACGCCAGCGTGCGTTCATCTTCATAGACCTTATGACTAGGGATTTCGCCGTTTATAATGCGGGTAAAAATTGATGGTTCCATAGTATTAGTATGCACGTCGGCGGAAAATTGACAAACCTCGTTTTAAAGTGCTATAAGCTCTATCAGACCTATGTTCTTTTGCATCTTAGCAAGGAGATGCCTGTGGTTGCACGTAAGCGGACGTTTGTCATTGCGCCTTCTGTTGACCCCGAACCATTTGCTGCGAGCATAGGAGTGGTGTGGGCTGCGCATCGTGCCTTTTTGGACGCAATCGTTGCCGAACCGCCCAATCTTGATGCCTTTGTCTCAGCCAGCCAAGCGTATATTGATGCAGCAGAGGAGGTGGCCGCAGAATTGCCAGTGAGCGTTGAGAACTCTAGCATGTTTCTCCGGACAAGCAGCTGGCTGATGAACGCAGCGGCCTGGAGCTTTACGGACGCGGGCATTACGGCAAGTGCGATCGACGAGCTAATCGACCAACCGGAAAACCTGACCCGCTTTTTGGAGCACTTGCCATTCCAAGTAGAAACCAATGGCGATGATACGGGGCTTGAGCGGGAAATCCGCCTGGCAGTCGACGACGTCCTAAGGGAATGTCGATGGCTGGTCTGTAACCGCACGCGCTTCAACCAAAAGGTTTCGAGCTTCAGACGGCTAGAATGCCACCTAGAACAATCCCGAATTGCAGGCCGGGCTTTTACCGCGCTCCACGACTTGTTCCCATTGCAAGGATTCACAAAAAAAGAGGACGGCTTCCAGGCTTGGCGTTTTGTTATCTGCCGCATAACTCTTCAACTCCTGGGCTACGGCAAGACACAGAACTGAGGCAAACGACCCGATGTGATGAATGTAAAGTTCATCACATCGGGTCGCCTTCATGTCACATATCTGACTATTTCTTTTTGCTTGATGGTCGCTTTTTAGGAACTTTAGCGCCGGCTTTGCGAGCTTCGCTGAGGCCAATCGCCACAGCCTGCTTTTTACTGGTGACTTTTTTGCCGCTGCCGCCGCTTTTAAGCTTGCCTTTTTTCATTTCGTGCATTACTTTTTCGACTTTTTTCTGGGCTTTTTCGCCATACTTTGGCATAGTGTTCTCCTTTTTTGTTAATTATATTAATCCAACCAATACATGCTATGAACTTTTTAACAGCTTCGTTGCCTGCTATAATCAATCGCTATGACTATTCCTATTGTCAATCAAGATGACGCCCTTGTCGGGTTTAAAGAACGAACCGACGTTGACTTTGCCAAAGATATTTTTCGGACTGCGTCTTTATGGGTTACAAATAAGCGCGGCGAGATTTTACTTGCACAGCGTAAACATACTAAAAAAGTAGACCCTGGCAAATGGGCTGAGGCCGTAGGTGGCACCGTTGAAGGCCATGACACTTACGAGCAAACTGCCATGCGCGAGGCCGAAGAGGAACTAGGCTTAAAAGTCATATCGCTCACACCCGGACCGAAGCAATTTATTACGACACCTTGTCGCTATTTTGTACAATGGTTTTGTATCACTGTCGATAAAAAGATCACCGATTTCGTTATTCAGCAAGACGAAGTCGAGCGAATTGCGTGGATGCCATTAGAGCAACTTCGGCACGAGCTCAAAGAGACACCAGAAAAATATATTGAGGCGATGGGTGATGTTGTGCGGTTGATGGAGGGGGAAGAATGGGAGAGATAATGCACGCTTCACTCTGTGCTCACTGAGAGCAGTTGCGCGCGGAGCTTGCGACCGAACCCTCGGTTTGCGCCAGCTAAAGCTTGGCGCCCGAGGGCTCAAATCCCAAACAACAAGAAAAATGCAGCAAGCAAGCCTGCTGCATTTTTCTTGGCGGAGAGGGAGGGATTCGAACCCTCGGTGACGGTTGCCCGCCACACCGCTTTTCGAGAGCGGCACCTTCAACCACTCGGACACCTCTCCGTGCTCGCCTCATTGTAACAGATGTGTACAAAGTTGTTGAGTCCTTCGCCACCCAATTGCTGTTACAATATAGGTATGGGTTTTATGCGCGGTTTTGGCCGCTGGATTTTATCGTTTTTTATTAGTTTTGCCTTAACGTTATGGGTTGTTGCTGTCGTCCTTCAGTCGACTGTACTCAATCAACAAACTGTCAGTGGTTGGCTAAGCGCGAGCGGCGCTTACCGACATGTCACCGATGTTGCGTTTCAGTTGCACAGCAACCAGGCTGCAGTAAGCCAGGTGGATTTACAAAACGCATTGGCAGCAACTTTCCCCCCTAGTTACGTAGAACAACAAGCCAATGTCGTTTTAAAAGCCACGTATGACTGGATTGATGGGCGCGCGCCGGCTATTACTTTTTCGATTCCGCTTAAAGATAAACGGGACGAATTTAGTGCCAACCTGCAAAAAGTATTAACGGCAAAATTTGCGGCGTTGCCGACGTGTACGTCAATTGCGAGCTTGCAAGTGGCTGGCAGTTGTATTCCTCGGGGCTTAAAGCCAAACGACGTTGCTGCGGAATTTTCGCAGATTGCAAATGGTGGCGACTTTTTAACCCAGCCAATCACCCCCGAAAGCCTTAGCCAATCAGGCGTTCCAAAAGCGACCTATTTGCCTGCGCTTGCCAGCACCGTGCGGACAAGTGTTTTTGCGCTACCAATTATCGCCGTAATGGCAGCGACAGCCTATGTTATGCTTTCGTCACCCTGGTTACGTGGCATGCTCATCGTTGGCCGACGCGCACTAGTGCACGGCATAATTATAGCTATTTTAGGTGGACTTTTGTGGATGGCCGGCAGTGGTTGGGACGCCAGCGCAATGCTTAAAACCGTCGACGTCACGCAAATCGCCGCTGTTAAAAACTTATTGAACCCAATTTTGCAGATCGTATTGCCCGACATTGCAAGGCTTGTGACTTTATGCGGGCTTGCTATTGCACTTACAGGTGGTCTGGCCATGCTTACCAGCATGTTTATAAAGCAGTTTCGTGCAAAACGGATTACACCACCATCGCCCAAACCACCAACTCAGCAGGGGATCGGGCGTGAATCATAAAGATTTTCTTGTTGATTTGCTGAACGGAAAAGGCGACATAATTGGCGCCAAGCCCCGGTGAAACAGATTTAAATAAACTCGTCAAAAATCACTCGCCCCAAATTGCTCCAAACATTACAATTTATGTGGCGAAAGCCTAAGCCAGAGCCGACACAAAGGCCAGCCCTGGCGCGGCTTCTACCTGAGTTG